>Ga0181535_10003458_pt1 | contig 18307 bp, 18 predicted proteins | sample PEATcosm2014_Bin_44_FD_119774 | JGI IMG/M metagenome (GOLD analysis project Ga0181535, IMG submission 119774) | Peatland microbial communities from MTU Mesocosm Facility, Houghton, MI, USA - PEATcosm2014_Bin17_30_metaG | ecosystem: Environmental > Terrestrial > Soil > Wetlands > Peat | place... | reverse complement strand
GGTGCAGAACAAAATGCACTGGGCGACGCACGGCCACACGGCGGCGGAGATAATCCATGAGCGGGCGGATGCCGGGAAACCGTTCATGGGGATGCTGACGACGCGCCCCGGCGGGCGCGTGCGAAAAGAGGACGCGGCCATTGCCAAGAATTATCTCACGGAAGACGAATTGCAGGTGCTTAACCGCATTGTGAATCTTTACATCGAATACGCGGAGCTTCAGGCGCTGGAGCGGAAACCGATGACGATGCGCGACTGGATCACAAAACTGGACGAGTTTCTGAAAATCTCCGGGCGCAAGCTGCTGGATCATGCCGGGACGATTTCCCACGAGCAGGCGATGATAAAGGCGGAACTGGAATTTTCAAAATTCCGCGCCTTGGAAGATGCGAAACCGTCGCCGGTGGAAAAGGATTTTGAGGCGACGGTGAAAAAGTTGAAGCAATTGAAACCGGCAAAGGGAAAGAAAAAGCCCTGACGCGCTTCCCGTCGTTTTGAGTCCCCGGATGCTGCCATGACCCTCCGGCGGTGATCGGGACGCGCCACATGCCAGCCACGCGCCACGGCAGGCCAAAATCTTTGCACAAGGTTTGCACAGATTCCGGGGCGAGTTCAATTTGCACAAAGTTTGCACAGCCGCCTTTCTTGCACACGATTTGCACATGTTTTTCTTCCCGCCGCTTCCCAAAAATGCACAAATAATGCTTGCAAACATTGATTGTCTGTGTATATTGAAAGGCAATGAATACTCAACTAGAGGCAATCGTGGGAAGTGGCGAGAACGCCCTGAAAGTTGGTTCGAATCCATGTCGGACAGCCAATGAACCAGGTCTTTCGCTTTCCAACCGGCTGTTCGGACCGATTCAATTTCCGCATCGCCGCAAGTTCTGATCTTCGTCGTTGCCGGGTTCATCAAGCGACTGGATGCATGAGGCCATCGCCCGGCCGGCAATCCAGCCGGTCGTCCATGCGGCCTGAAAATTAAAACCGCCGGTGATGCCGTCAATGTCGAGCAATTCGCCGGCAAAATAAAGTCCGGGGCAAATCCGGCTTTCCATCGTCTTGAAATCCACTTCGCCCAAACGCACGCCGCCGCAGGTGACGAATTCATCCTTGTTCAGGCTCTTGCCCGCCACTTGAAATTCCGTTCGGATGAGTTGTTGGACAAGTTGGTGTTGCTCCGCGCGCGACAGCGCCGCCCAGCGGGTGTCGCGGGAAATCCCGGCGGCCAGCACAAGCTGCGCCCACAACCGTGATGGCAACGGCGCGGGCGGCGTGTTGATAATCAATTTCGCCGCCTGCGAACCACGCCGCGATTGAAACGACGCCGCGATTTTTTCCGCGTTGTGATGCGGCAGCCAGTTTATGTGCAGCGGGAATTTGTAACCGAGTTCGTGCAATTCACGCGCACCCCACGCCGACAGCCGCAAAATCACCGGCCCGCTCAAACCCCAGTGCGTCGCCAGCAATGCGCCGCGTTCGCGCAGCCGCGCTTCCGGCACCGACGCCTCGACGGCCTCGACGGAAACGCCCGCCAGCTCGCGCAGCCACGGGGTCGCGATGTGAAATGTGAACAGCGACGGCACGGGCGGCGCGAGTTGGTGGCCGAGCGACACGGCGAGTTGTCCCGCCGCCGCCGCGCGGCAGCCGCCGGTGGCCAGCAGCAGGCAGTCGCAGGAAATGGTTTCACCATCCGCCAATGCGAGTTCAAATCCGCCGTTCGCGCGTTTCGCAACCCGCTCCGCGCCACGAGTCAAAAACAATTTCACGTTCGCCGCCCGGGCCGAACCCAGCAGGCAATCAATGACGGTTTGCGACGAATCGCTGGCCGGAAACATCCGGCCATCGCTTTCGGTTTTCAATTTCACGCCGCGCGATTCAAACCACGCGACGGTGTCGCCGGCTTGAAAGCGATTGAACGGCCCGAGCAGCGCGCGTTCGCCGCGCGGATAGCGGACGGCCAATTCGCGCGCGTCGAAACAGGCGTGTGTGACGTTGCAACGGCCGCCACCGGAAATTTTGACTTTGGAAAGAAAATGCGCGCCCTTTTCGAGGAGGATGATTTCGGCGTTGGGCGCGGCTTCGGCGCAGGTGATGGCGGCAAAAAACCCCGCCGGACCGCCGCCGACAATCACGATTCGGCGCGAACTCATTTGCGCGGAATTTCCTTGAGCAGCGCGTCCAAAAACGGGCGAATCAAATAAAGAATCGCCAGATGCTGAAGTCCGATGCCGCGCGGCGGCCCCAAACCGCCAGCGTGCCTCCAGGCGTCCATCGCCCGGTTCAATGTTGCACGATGGCGGATGTCCATACAATTCAGCCGTAAAACGAGAAAGCAAAACCACGCCAGACCATCGCCGGAGCATAAGGACGATTGGCGATGGGTTCAAGTCAAACGCCATGAGGAAACCAAACGTCCGGCCATCTGGCGGCACAATGGGCCGTTGCGAGGACGGGCGGGGGCGCGCGTTTTTTGTTCGTTGCGAAACCGGCGATTTGTTAAGTTGCGCTGACCATGCAATTCCGAAATCTGTTTTCGCCGAAGTTGTTTTAACTTCCAACACCCGCTATGACACCAATTTCTCTTGAAGCCGCGCGCGAAACTTGCCGCAAAATCGCCGCGAACATTTCCCAAGTCATGCGCGGCCAGGCCGGGGCGACACGGCATCTGCTGGCGGCGCTGGCGGCGGGCGGCCATGTGCTGCTCGAGGATTTTCCCGGGACGGGCAAGACGACGCTGGCCAAGGCGCTCGCCCGCTCGATTGACGCGAAATTCAAACGCATTCAGTTCACGCCGGATTTGCTGCCGTCGGACATTCTGGGGGTTTCGGTTTTCAGCCAGCGCGACCAGCAGTTTCATTTTCACGAAGGGCCGGTGTTCACGAACATTTTGCTCGCCGACGAAATCAACCGCGCCTCCCCGCGCACGCAATCGGCGCTGCTCGAAGCCATGGGCGAAGCGCAGGTGAGCGTCGAGGGCGAACGCCGGAATCTTTCGGAATTGTTTTTCGTCATCGCCACGCAAAATCCGGTGGAGTTTCGCGGCACGTATCCGCTGCCGGAGGCGCAAATGGACCGGTTCGCGATGCAGTTCACGCTCGGCTACGTTTCGCCCGACGAGGAGGTCGCCATTCTCACCGCGCAGGAGCATGATCATCCGCTCGAACGGTTGCAGCCCTGCGCGACGCTCGCCGAGGTGCTCGCCGTCAAACGCGCGATCGAAAGCATCCGCATCAGCGATGAATTGAAACGTTACGCCGTTGATCTCGTGGGGGCGACGCGCACGGCGAGCGGCGTCCAGCTCGGCGCCAGCCCGCGCGCGTCCATCGCGCTGATGAAAAACGCGCAGGCGGAGGCGTTGTTCGACGGCTTTGATTTTGTCGCGCCGGAACAGATTCAAAAACTCGCCGTGCCGGTCATCGCCCACCGGCTGGTGCTCGAACCGCAGGCGCGCTTTTCGGGCGTGACGGCGCGAGGCGTGGTCGAGGATGCCGTCAAGAAATTGCGCGTGCCGGCGTGACCTTCATCTACAAGCCATTCTATTGGGGCTATCGCATCGCGGGTGGCCTGTGGCACTGGTCGCGGCGGCGCTTCACGCGCGCGGGGCTTTGCGCAGTCGCGGGTTTGGTGGCCGCCGGCGCGACGGGTGTGGACATCGAGAACACCGTCAACTACCAGGCCTTCGCGCTGCTGCTGGCGTTTTTGGCCTTTGCCTTTGTGAGCAGCCTTTTCTTCCGCGCCAAATTTTCCGCGACGCGAATCCTGCCGCGCGTCGGCACCGCCGGCCTGACGCTGCACTATCGCGTGCGGGTTCGGAATCTGACGGCGAAAAATCAAACCGGCCTGACGCTGCTGGAAGACCTCGACGATCCGCGCCCGGCGTTTCCAGACTGGCTGGCGTCCGAACTGGCTGAAAGCCGGCGCGTGCGTCCATTCCGCGTCGCGCAACGACGGCGAAACAGTCCGTTCCGGGTCGCGGATTTGAAGGAAGGCGAAATTCCGCCGATGCCGCCCAATGGCGAGGCGGAGGCGCGCGTGGGAATTTTTCCGCTGCGCCGGGGAATTCTGCGTTTCACCGGCGTGACGATTGCGCGGCCGGACCCGCTGGAACTTGTCCGGTCGTTCGTCAAGATTGCCGCGCCGCAGACGGTTCTGATTCTGCCGAAGCGCTATCCCTTGCCGCCCATCGCGCTGCCGGGCGCGCTACGCTACCAGGAGGGCGGCGTGACGCTGGCGGCCAGTGTCGGGCGCAGCGAGGAATTTGTGGCGCTGCGCGATTACCGGCATGGCGATCCGGTGCGGCACATCCACTGGCGGAGCTGGGCGAAGACCGGCAAACCCATCGTGAAGGAGTTTGAGGACGAATATTTTGTGCGCCACGCGCTGGTGCTCGACACGTTCGACGACGAGCCGAACAGCGAAGTTTTGGAGGAGGCCGTCTCCATCGCCGCGTCGTTCGCCTGCACAATTTTGACGCAGGAATCGCTGCTGGACCTGCTTTTCGTCGGGAACCAGTCCTACTGTTTCACCGCCGGGCGCGGCCTCGCGCAGGCGGATCGGATGCTGGAAATTCTCGCGTCCGTAAAAAATTGCGCGGACAAAAAATTTGAGACGCTCGAACATCTCGTGCTCAACCACATCGCCGCGGTGAGCGGCTGCGTCTGCGTGTTGCAACGCTGGGATGACGCGCGGAAACAGTTCGTAAAAAAAATGCGCGCGCTCGGCGTTCCGCTGCTGGTGCTGGTCGTCACGCCGTCGCTGAAGGAAAAGCTGGACGCCGGGCCTTTGCGCGACGAGCCGGGAAATTTCCACGTCCTTGAAACCGGACACATTGAGGAAGGGCTGGCGAAATTGGAATGACGGAAGATTCTCCAGCTTCAGAACTGCGAAACGTGAAAATGCCGCCGTTTTTGCTGCTGGCCGCGCTCTCGTTCTGGGGCTGGCAATCGGGACTTTTTCTCGTTGGCGCAATCATGGGCGTCGTGCTGGAAAGCGCACGCTTTACCAGCGCGCGCTGGAATTTGGACGACAACGATTTCAACCGCATCTTTAGTTTTTGCGCGGTGCTCACCGTGACGGTGGCTGGTTACGCTTTTTCGACCAACGACGCGGGCGGCGGTTTGATCAACGGCAACCCCGCCGCGATCCATTCCGGCCTGCTGACCGCCGCGCGGTTTTTGCGCTGGCTGCCGATGACCGCCTTTGCCTTCATCACCGCGCAGATTTTCAACGGGCGGCCGTCGGTGCCGCTGACCGCCGTCTCGCTGGTGCTGCGCTGGCGGCGGCGCCGGGGCGATCCGACGTTCAAGGGGCATTACCTGGACATTTCGTTTCCCTATTTCATGTTGTGTTTGTTTTCGGCGGGCTTTCACACCAACGCCGGGGCGCAGACATTTTTCTGGGGTGAAGGCGCGCTGATTGCGTGGGCCTTGTGGTCCCCGCGGTCGCGGCGGTTTGGAATTTTCACCTGGTTCGCGGCGCTGGCCATGGTGATCGGGCTGGGATTTCTCGGCGAATTCGGCATCAACCAGGCGGAGCGGGCAATTCAAAATTTCAACGCCTTCTGGATGACGCGTTTCTTTGGCCAGCGCACGGATCCGCTGCAAAGCATGACGAGCATGGGCCGGATCGGAAAACTGAAATTGTCCGCGAAGATCGTCATCTGGCTGAAGCCGAAAAATGTCGGACAGGCACCGGCCTATCTGCGCGAGGCGAGTTATCGAATTTATGGCGCGCGGAACCAAACTTGGTATGCCGGCGGATCCCACAATGATTTTGAGAACGTGTCGCCGGAACCGGACAACACCAGTTGGGTTTTGGTTCCCGGCAAAACGGACGCGGACTGGGTCAACATTGCCTGTTACCTCAACGACCGGTCACCGGACGGCGATCCACAAGGCGTGCTGCCTCTGCCTTCCGGCTGCAGCCGGCTGGAGAACCTGCCCGCCATTTCGTCGGTCATCTCCCTCCAAAAAAACCGCAACGGCACCGTGCTGGCCATCGGCTCGGGACTGATGATGTTTGATGCGCGTTACGGCCCCGGCGCGACGCTGGATCCGCCGCCCGACGCCAGCCTCACCAACCGTTTTGACCTGACCGTGCCGACCAATGAGGTTCCCGCGCTCAACCAAGTGATTGCGGAGATGGACCTCACCAACGCGGATTACACGCAAAAACTCCGCGCCGTTAAAAAGATTTTCTTCCAAAAATTCACCTACAGCGTCTGGCAAAAAGAAGACGGCAAGCCAGCCGCCGACGCCACGCCGTTGACGCAATTTCTGCTGGCCAGTCACAGCGGCCACTGCGAATACTTCGCCACGGCGACGGTTTTGCTCCTGCGGAAATTGGGCATCCCCGCGCGCTACGCCGTCGGCTATTTTGTCCACGAAACGAGCGGGAGCGGCTTTATTGTGCGTGAACGCGATGCGCACGCGTGGTGCCTGGTGTGGAACGCCGCGACGAAAACGTGGGAGGATTTTGACACCACGCCGCCGTCCTGGGTCGCCACCGAAAGCGGGCGCACGGCAGCCCTGGAATGGCTGGTTGATCTGCGCTCGTGGCTCGGCTTTCAGTTCGAAAAATTCCGCTGGCGGCAGGCGCACCTGCAGCAATACATATTTGGCGCGCTGGTGCCGGTGATGGTTGTGCTGTTGTATTACATCATTTTCCGACGCCACCGGAATCAAAATGACGGGGCGCAAAAACAACGGGCGCAAGAAAAAATTCCCCGACCGGGACTCGACTCCGAATTTTACCTGCTCGAACGCCAACTGGCCGCGCGTGGTGTGGCGCGCCAGCCCAGCGAGCCGCTTTCCGACTGGCTGGCGCGCGCACTGGCCGACCCGGCGCTGGCAAATTCGCGGACGCCGTTGCGGGAATTGTTGCGGCTGCATTATAATTACCGCTTCGACCCGCGCGGCTTGAGCCGCCAGGAACGGGAAACGCTGGCGCGCGAAGCAAATATCTGTCTGGACACGCTGGCGCGGATGGAGCGGAGCCAGCCCCGCGCGTCCGGCTTGAGATGAAACTTTACCCTGGCAGGATGATGCCGTCAGATTGAAATGCGCTCGGATCCGAGAACCACATTGGGCGACAATCGCGGATTGGGAAGGTTCCAGCTTCAGGCCGTTGCGGGTGACTTGTTCGCCTCCGTGCCCAAAGTCGCGCGGATCACTTTCAGCATCTCGTCGTAATTGACCGGCTTCGGAAAAAACGCCACGGCGCCGCTGGCGGTGGCGCGCTGCTTGATTTTTTCCTCGACCATGCCGCTGATGATGATGATCGGGATTTTTTTGGTTTCGTCCACCCGGTGCAGCCAGTCCATGATGCTAAAGCCGTCCCAATTCATGCCCACAGCTGGCGGAAATCCAATGTCCAGCAAGATCAAATCCGGCTTTATTTTGCGCCCCAGCGCGATGCCTTCCGATGCGTCGAGCGTCGTGAACACTTGATATCCCCCATTTTGCAACTTCATGGAAGTCGTCTTCAAGATGATTTCGTTGTCATCAATGACCAGAATCTTTTTTTGACTGGTTGAAACAGGTTCAATGCTCATAAGCCAATTCTGTTTGCCCTTGTTCGCAAGGTTTCCGCAACCGGACTACAGTGTAACGGAAGACGCACGCTGGCGCAAATCATTTCGATGCCGGGATTTATGCGCCTTGATTCGCAGGTGACCGAAAACGGCGCGCGGATCAACTCGCCCCGAAACGGGATTTTCTTCACGAGTTCTTCCTCCCGCTTTCCAAATGAAACTTGTGCAGCGCCCGGTGCGCGACCGGCGCCAGAACGATGCCCGTCACCGTGATGAACACCAGTCCGCTGAACAGCGCATAGCAGCCGGCGAAAATTTTGCCCGCGTCCGTTTGCAATGTCCCGACCGGCCCCATCCCCGACAAAATCATCGCCGCGTTCACAAACGCGTCCACCCAGCCCATGTTTTCGATGAAATGATAGCCGGCCATGCCGATACCCAGCGCGACCGCGACCAGCGCCTGGCTGAACAGGAAACAATTCATCACCCGCCGGTAAAATGCCCGGCGCGGCAGCAACGGACTGGAGCGATGCTCGAACACGGCGTCAGGGTGCGCTTCCGGCGGGAATTTTCAAGTTTTCAAACGCGCCGCCGTGCGTGCGGCAGCCGCAAGCCGGTCGAACAAAATCAGGCCATCGCCCGATTCATGCTACGTTGCCATTCTCGCGGAAATGTCTAAATTTACCGGAGAGCAAAAATTATGGTGCGCTTTTACGAACAACTCGTCGCCGCGCTGGCGCAAAACCGGCCGTTTGTGCTCGCGCTGATTTCGGGCACGAAAGGTTCCAGTCCGCAGCGCATCGGCGCCAAGGCGCTGTTTTTTTCCGACGACAAAATCGCCGGCACGCTCGGCGGCGGCTGCCTCGAAGCCGAGGTTAACGCCCGCGCGAAAAAAGCCCTGAAGTCCGGCCAGCCCGCCACGTTCGACATGGTGCTCGACCACGATTTCGGCTGGGACGACGGCTTGATTTGCGGCGGCAGCGTGAGCGGCCTGATTTTGCCGCGCGCGGCGGCAGCGGCGGAACTCTGGCTTAAACTCGCCGGCACAGCCGAACCTATTCGCTGGGGTGTGAAAAAAGATTTTTCCATCGCGCCGGTGGAAGGCGGCGGCGAATGGCTTTATCAGGAAACGGTTTCGCCGCCGTTCGCGTTGTGGATTGCCGGTTCCGGCCACGTCGCGCAGGCGGTCGCGCCGCTGGCGTTGCAGCTCGATTTCGCCGTGACGGTTTTTGACGACCGGCCCGAACTGGCGAACCACAATTTTTTCCCGCCGGAAACGCAATTGCGCGTCGGCGGCTGGCATGAGCTTCTGAAAACGCCGCCGCCGAAATCGCCCGCGTTCGGCCTCATCGTCACGCGCGGCCACCAGCACGACGCGCTGGTGCTGTCCGATTGGATTCAACACCCGTTTATTTTTCTGGGCATGATCGGCAGCCGCCGCAAGGCGCGCATCATGCGCGAGCAGTTTTTTAAGCAAAACCTCGCGACGGCGGAGCAGTTCGACCGGCTTGCCTGCCCGGTCGGCGTGGACATCAAGGCGGTCAGCACGCATGAAATCGCCGTGAGCGTCATGGCGCAATACGTTCAGAAACGCGCTGAATTTAACGGCGCGAAACGCTGAAAATGCCGGCTTTACTTTCCGGCGCGCCTGATATACATTTTTCACATGAAAAATATAGCTTCCGTGGCGGAATTGCAGGCCGGACTGTCCAAATTCATCAAACGGGCGGAAACGGACGGGGTCGTCCCGGTGTCGCGGAACGGGCGGACGGTGGCTTTTCTGGTGTCGCGGGAAAAGATGGCCGCGCTGTTGGAGACGATGGAACTGCAAAAAAACGCTGGATTGATGGAGTTGGTCAAACTGGACCGGGCAGGAAGGATCACTTATACCGAGGTGCCGGATGGAATCTAAAGTCGTCTGGTCGCCGCAGGTGCAAAAATATGTCAACAGCAAGGCTCCCGAACCCCGGCAGACTTTATGGCGGGCGATAAAGAGTCTGGCCGATTGGAAGGGACGGGAAAATCCACCGCTCATCCGCCATCTGGAAGATCAGCTCGCCGATTATTCGCGTCTGCGCGTGGCGCGCGACCGCGTCATTTTCAGGGAAGATTTTGAGCGGGGACAACGTGTCGTCAAATGCCTTCACGCAGGACCTCGCAGCACGGTTTATGAAAACTTTCAGGAAATCCTGCTCGATGATTTGACGACTTGAGCTGGATTACAAGCGACAGGAAACATGTGACAAATCAACCGCCGTTCGGCGTCATCATTCCCGGCGCGGGCGCGTCGGCGCGGATGGGCCGGCCAAAATTGCTGCTGCCGTGGCGCGACACCACGGTCATTGGCCAGCTTCTCCGGCAATGGCGCGAACTCGGCGCGGCGCAAATCGCCGTCGTTCATCGGCCCGATGACGCACCGCTCGCCGCCGAATTGGACCGGCTGGATTTTCCGGCGGATGATCGCATTGAAAATCCGCGGCCGGAACGCGGAATGTTCAGCTCGATTGTTTGCGCCGCGAACTGGCCCGGCTGGAAAACCGAAATCACGAGCTGGGCCATCGCGCTCGGCGACCAGCCGCATTTGCGTTTGGCAACGCTGCGCCAATTGCTGGCATTTTATGCCGCGCACGCCGGCGCTATTTGCCAGCCGGAGTTTGGCGGGCGCGCGCGGCATCCGGTGATTTTGCCGCGCGCGGCATTTGCGGAGCTGAAAAATTCGCGGGCGGCAACGCTGAAAGATTTTTTGGAATGTGCCCCGCTGCCGCGCGTTCGATGTCCCGGCACCGACGCCGGATTGTCGCTCGACATGGACACACCGGAGGATTACCAGCGGCTGCACGTTCCCATTTAAGCGCGCAGCGCGCGAACATTCAGAGTTGGAAAAAGCCGCTCCGGCGACCAGCGGCGGTTAAAACACTTCCGCCTTCAATCCGGCGACTTGCCGGACGACCTGCGCGATTTGGGAAAGGGTCTTGAGCGGCAGATGCCCGCATTCGGCGTGCGACATCGGGCGATTGGCGGAGTAAATCTGCACGAGGGAAATCTGCGCGCCGTCGGATTTCAATTCCTTGAGCCGGTGCGCGTATTGCTCGATGTCTTCCGCCGACGGCTCTTCGCCGTTGATGGCCGGGAACAGGCTTTGAATGACCACCGGACGCTGGCGCGCCAGATGCAGGATGTTGGAAAGAATTTTTCCGAGCGTCACGTCTTTCAGCCGGCAGACTTTGTCGAGATATTCCTGCGTGCCGCCGTCGAGCTTGACCCAGATTTCGTCCGACTTGATGAACCGCTTCAAACTTTCCTGAACCTGCGAACGGTCCAAGCCCGTGCCGTTCGTGAGGAGCACGATCTTGAAGAAGGGGAATCCGCCCAGCGCGCGGATGTGGACGACGGCCTGCACGACCTCGGCAAACTGGGGCGACAGGGTCGGCTCGCCGTCGCCGCTCAACGCCACGTGGCGCAATTGCAACAGCTCGTCCGGCAATGACTGGTATTGCGGATGTTCCCGCAACCGGCCTTGCAGGATGTGTGTGAGCGTTCGTTGCAATTCCACCGCCATCACGCCCACGGGCAGCGCGGACGGCTCCGGCAGCAGAGTGCGATCCACCTCGCAATACACGCAATCGAAGTTGCACCGTTTGTCGGGGTTCACATTGACGCCCAGCGTGAGGCCGCGCGCCCGCGGCGAAATCACGGCATAGACGAAGCGGTTGCCAAGAAAATCCCGCGGCCGGTCAAAGGGGATTTCACGCACCAGGAGGTGCCGCTTCTTCTCCGGCTGTCCGTTCGCCATCAAAATCTTGTCAGTAGTTTCTTCCACAATGTTCACCAGTCATCCTAAGCATGGTTGGATGGGCGGACTACACGGTTATTGCCAAATGCTTGACATGATTTGTGTCAATGCCGCCCGGGGTTTTCAGGGAAATCCCGGCGTTCCGGGCCGCGCAGTTCGCAGATTTTGGCAAAAGAAGAACATCTTTTGGTATTATGGGCCGTTTCCGTTGGAGGCCGGCGACTTTTATTGTAGGCTTCGGCCATGAACACAAAAAATGACCGGGCTGCCTGGCTGAAGGGCGGCGACGCAATTTGCTCCATCCTCCCGACAGCGCCGCCGGGGAAAACCTGGCGTCTCGTTCTTCTCGGCGCGCCGGGCGTCGGCAAGGGAACGCAGGCAAAATTGCTTTCGGAACGGCTCGGCGCCTGCCACCTCTCCACCGGCGATGTCTTTCGCGCGGCCAAATGCCTCGCGGACGGAGAAAGAAGTCCCGCGCTGGATCACGCGCTGGGTTTCATGCGCCGCGGCGAACTGGTGCCTGACGAAATCGTGCTGGACATGGTGGGCGAACGCGTGTGCTGCATGCGTTGCTGCGGTGGCTTTCTGCTCGACGGCTTTCCGCGCACCGTGGCCCAGGCCGAGTCGCTGGAGCGGCTGTTGCAACGGGAAAAAGTGCCGTTGACGGCGGTGCTCGATTTCGAACTGCCGATGGATGAAATCATCGCGCGCCTCGGCGGACGCCGCACCTGCTCCGGCTGCAAGGCTGTCTTCCACGTCGCGGATTTGCCGCCCCGCGTTGAAGGTGTGTGTGATCATTGCGGCGGGAAACTGATCCAGCGCGAAGACGACCGGCCCGAAGCCATCCGCGTGCGCATGGAAACTTACGAGAAAAGCACCCGGCCGTTGATGGAATTTTACCAAAAGCGCGGCCTGCTGGTGAGCATCATGGCGGGAAAAGTGCCCGATGAAACCTTCCAGCGGACGATGAAGATGCTCAACGACGTGGTCGCCCACTCAACAAATTCGCGGTAGCTGCTCGCCACTCGCCATGTCGAGGATGCGCTGAATACCGATCGCGCTCTTGAGCGTCACCAGCGGCGCGGATTTTGACACGACCTTGCCGATGAGCGCGGCATTCGCGGAAACTTCGTGACGCCGGAGAATTTGCAACGCCTTTTCTGAATCCTTCGCCGCGACGAAGGCGATGAACCGCCCCTCGTTCGCAACGTGCAGCGGATCCAGCCCCAGCATCTCGCACGCGGCGTGGACGTCTTCGCGGACAGGCACGGGTTTTTCCTCGATGGCGATTTTCATTCCGGCGGCCTCCGAGATTTCGTTCAATGCGCTCGCCAGCCCGCCGCGCGTCAAATCGCGCAGGCAGTGGATTTCGATTCCGGCCTTCAGCAAATCCAAAACCGCCTCATGAACCGGCGCGGAATCACTTTCAATTTTGCTTTCAAATTCCAGCCCTTCGCGCACGGCCATGATGGCCATACCGTGCCGACCCAAATCGCCGCTGACCAGAATGGCATCGCCAGGCTGGATGTTCTGCGGCGCGATTTTTTGTTCGCGCTCGATGACGCCGATGCCGGCGGTGTTGATGAACACGCCGTCGCCCTTGCCCTTGTCCACCACCTTCGTGTCGCCGGTGACGATTTGCACACCACATTTTTTCGCCGCGTCGCGCATCGAGCAGACAACTTTCCAAAGCGTCTCCATCGGCAGCCCTTCCTCGATGATGAACGCGCTGCTCAAATAAACCGGGCGCGCGCCCGCCATGGCCAGATCGTTCACCGTGCCATGAATCGCCATCGAACCGATGTCGCCGCCGGGAAAAAACAGCGGGCGCACGACGTAGGAATCCGTCGTGAACGCGATTTTCTTTCCTGTCAATTCCATCACCGCCGCGTCATGCTGGATTTCCAGCAGCGGATTGCGGAACGCTTCCAGAAACATTTTGCCGATGAGCCGGTGCATCAATTTGCCGCCGCCGCCGTGCGCCAGTAAAACGTGCGGATATTGCGAAATCGGAACCGGACAAACGCCGGAAAATTCAATTGGATCTTGAGCGCTCATTTCATTTTGTCGCAATGGCTTCAGGCTGCCGACGATACCGGTAATACGCCGCGCACGCGCCTTCGCCCGAAACCATCGGCGCGCCGAGCGGACGTTCCGGCGTGCATTTCACGCCAAAGGCCGGGCACTCGTGCGGCTTGATTTGGCCCTGTAAAACCAGGCCGCTCAAGCACTCGGAAGATTCCTCGACCCGTGATTCAGTGACGCCGAATTTTTTCTCCGCGTCGAACGCGGCGTATGCATCGTTCAAGCCAAGCCCGCTCTGCGGAATTTCCCCGATGCCGCGCCATTTGCGAGGCACGACTTTGAAAATCTTTTTGATCAGCTCCTGCGCCGGCGAGTTGCCTTCGCGGCGCACGGCGCGCGCATACTGGTTTTCCACCTCGGCGCGGCCGGATTCCAGTTGTTGCACCGTCATGAGCACGCCCTGCAAAATGTCCAGCGGCTCGAACCCGGTCACGATAATCGGCGCGCGGTATTTTTTCGCCAGCGGAAAATATTCCTCAAACCCCATCACCGTGCAGACGTGGCCGGCGGCAAGAAATCCCTGCACTTTGCAATTCGGCGATGACATCAACGCCTCAATCGCCGGCGGCACAAGCACGTGCGAGATGAGCATCGAAAAGTTTCTCAATTTCTTTTGCGCCGCCTGGTAAATCGCCATCGCCGTCGCGGGCGCGGTGGTCTCAAAACCGACGCCGAAGAAAACCACTTCCTTCGCCGGGTTTTGCTCCGCGAGTTTCACGGCATCAAGCGGTGAATAAACAATCCGCACGTCGCCGCCCTTGGCCTTGACCGAAAGCAAATCGGTGGTGCTGCCGGGCACGCGCAGCATGTCGCCGAACGAGGTGAAAATGACGCCGGGCCGCGCGGCGATTTCCAGCGCCTTGTCAATCATCTCCAGCGGCGTCACACATACCGGGCAACCCGGTCCGTGGATAAGCGTGATCTGCTTCGGCAACAGTTCATCAATCCCGAACTTGACGATGGCATGCGTTTGCCCGCCGCAGACCTCCATGATTTTCCAGGGCCGCGTCGTGACCCGGTGAAGCTCGCGCGCAAATTGCTCCGCGAGTTCGGCATCGCGGTATTCATCCAGAAATTTCACGGCCCGGCCTCCGTCAGTTCGCCCAGTTCCTCGATTTGTTTCAGATATTCAAACACTTTCTGCGCCTCGTCCTCGTCCACGCGGCTCAAGGCAAACCCGACATGCACGATGACGTAATCGCCGACCTTCGCCTCCGGCACATACGCGAGACAAGCCTCCTTCAGAATGCCGCCGAAATTGATTTTGCCCATGCGCGCCAACGGGTCGTCGCCGGTGATGCTTTCAATTTTTCCTGGAATGGCGAGGCACATGCAAAATTTATGATTTACGATTTACGATCTGCGATTTGTCCGCACGAAGCGCGGCCACCACCTGCCCCAGCGCAATTCCGCCATCGTTTGGCGGCACACGCTGATGCCAATATGGCTGAAAACCTTCCGCCTGCAACCGCCGCACCGTCCGCTCGGTCAGATAACGGTTTTGAAAACAGCCGCCGCTCAACACCACGCGCCGCTCGCCGGCTTCTCTTGCCACGGCCACAACGGCTTCAGCCAGCGCGTTGTGAAACTTCGCTGAAATCCTGCCACCGGCAACGCCCTTTTGCACGTCCGATAAAATCGCCTCAATCATCGGCGACCAATCCAGAACCAGTGACGAGTGACGGGTGACGGGTGACAAGTTATAGCTTTCATCCGTTTCGATTTCGTCGAGCGCAAATTCCAGGTCCATTGCCGCCTGGCCTTCAAACCGCATCTGCTGGCGGAGATTGATGAGCGAGGCGACGGCGTCGAACAGGCGGCCAATGCTGGAAGTTTGCGGTGAGTTTAATTTGCGGCGCAACATTCCCTTGAGCGCGCTTGATTCGATGGGCGAAATGTCCTGTAACGGCGGCAGACCCTTCATTTCAAACGCCGCCTCGCCGAACAATTCGTAGAGCAAACCGATTGCCGCGCGGCGCGGTTCTCTGACCGCTTTGTCACCGCCCGGCAACCGGAAAGGGCGCAGATGCGCGATGCGTTCAATACGTCTATCGGCAATCTGGAAAAATTCTCCACCCCAAATTGTGCCGTCCAATCCGTAGCCGGTGCCGTCCCACGAAACGCCGAGCGCGGGCGGCCCAATTTCATTTTCCGCCATGCACGACAAAACGTGCGCGATGTGATGCTGAACGCCAACGTAGCGCGGGCTTCCAGCCTGCGAGTTCGGAGTTCCGGCTTTAGCCGGTTCCAAAGACGTGCCGCCTGAAGGCGAAACTCCTAACTCTTTCGCAAGTTTGGTAGAGAGATAATCCGGGTGCAAATCCGCCGCGATGATTTCCGGTTTTGCGTCGTAAAGTTTTTCAAAATCGGCGATGACGCGGCGGAAGGCGATGTTCGCCGGCTCCGTTTCCAAGTCACCGATATGCTGGCTGATGAAAACCTGTTTTCCGACGGACAGCGCGACGGCATTTTTCAAATGCGCGCCAACGGCCAAAACAACTTTGGACTCTGGACTGTGGACCGTAGACTTCAATTGGATTGGCAGCGGCGCATAGCCGCGCGCGCGGCGCAAAATCATTTCGCGGTCGAGCATCACGCGCACAATCGAATCATCCACGTGCCGGATAATGGGGCGGTTGTGGGCGAGAAAAACATCGGCGATGCCGCCGAGGCGTTCCAGCGCCTCTCGTTCATCGGTGCAAATCGGCTCGTCGCTCAAATTGCCGCTCGTGGCGACGACGGGAAAACCAAGTTCCGCCATCAGCAAATGATGCAGCGGGTTCGATGGCAGCATCGCGCCGAGATTGGGATTGCCGGGAGCGGCGCCTTCGGCAATTTGAGATTTGAGATTTGAGATTTGAGATTGCCTGCGCCGGCGCAGCAAGACGATGGGCGCTTCGGGCGAACGAAGCAGGCGTTCTTCGAGCGACGAGACTTCGCAAACCGCCTCCACGCGTTCAAGCGATGGAAACATCAATGCAAACGGCTTCTCCTCGCGATGCTTCCGCTCGCGCAGACGCTTGACGGCGGCATCGTTGCGCGCGTCCACGATCAAATGAAATCCGCCGATGCCTTTCACGGCGACAATCTGGCCTTCACGAATCGCTTCGACGGCGGCGCGCATGGCATCATCGTTTGTAGGACCGGCGTCGCACCTGTCTCCATTTTCTTTGGCGTCAGAGACAGGCTGGAAGCCTGTCCTACTTTGCCAGAGTTCCAAGCGTGGCCCGCAGACCGGGCAGGCATTCGGCTGCGCGTGGAAGCGGCGGTTGCGTGGGTCGTCGTATTCGGCCTGGCATTGCTGGCACATGACGAATTGTTTCATCGAAGTGTTCGCGCGGTCGTAGGGCAGCGCTTCGATGATGCTGAAACGCGGGCCGCAGTTCGTGCAATTCGTGAACGGGTAGCGGTGGCGGCGATTCTTAGGGTCAAAAATCTCGCGCAGGCAATCCGGACAAGTGGCGATGTCCGGCATCACCAGCGCGGTTTTACCGCCGTCGGTTTCGCTTCCACGAATCTCGAAATTTTTGAAGCCAACCGCGTCGTGCCAAGAGGATTCAAGGCTCTGGATGAAACTGCGCACCGGTTTTTCGCTTTCGAGCCGGAGCAGGAATTTTTCGAGCACGGCGCGCGAACCCTCAACTTCGATGAAAACGCCCTGCGGAGAATTGTTGACCCAGCCGGCAAGTTTTAATTCCTCCGCCAGCCGGAAGACGAATGGCCGGAAGCCGACGCCCTGCACCGCGCCGCGAACGGCGAGTTTCAGGCGCGCCTTTCCAACGGCTGGAGTGTCGGTGGATGTCTTCATTCGCCACTTCAATACTACACCAAATCCAGTCGGGCCCTTAACCTTCGCTTGCCAATCTTTGCACAGGAATTGTCAAAATATGGTGCGCATGCAGGCGGCTTTGGGTGGAATTTGTTGATGGAATCCTATGCACGAAGTTTCGATCATGGAAAGCGCGGTGCGGATGGCGGTGGAAGCCGCGAAGTCGGCGGGCGCGAGCCGCGTGCTGGCGCTGCACCTGCGCGTGGGGACTTTGAGCGGCGCGGTGCCGGAGGCGCTGCGGTTTGCGTTCGATGTAGTTTGCCGCGATACTATTGCCGAGGGCGCGAGCTTGGAAATGGAAACCGTTCCCGCCGCCGGCTGGTGCCCGGTCTGCCGCGCGGAATTTGAATGCGCGGATTTCATCAGCGAATGTCCCCGCTGCCACAATCCCAACGGCGAGTTGCGGCGTGGGCGCGAACTGGAAATCGCCTCGGTGGAGATAGATTGAACGGAACTCGTTCAGAGAAATGTCGAAAGCCGATCAACGATGGTAGGGCGCGTCACTCCGTGCGCGCCGGGCTGGTGTCGGGCAAAAGCAGCGCGCACGGAGTGACGCGCCCTACCTTGATCCCTTTCGTGGAATGACGGTCGAAGGTCGGGTGAAAAATTAGCGGAAAAACAAACAAGCTTATGTGCAAAGAATGCGGATGCGGTCTTGGCGGCGGCGATGTGAAAATCGGCGGCCATTCCCACGAACACGAGCATGACCACGGCCACGATCATACTCACGGCCATCACCATCATCACGAACACGGGCACTCGCATGGCGGCAAAACGTTGAGTCTGAACCTCTCGTTGCTGGAGAAGAACGACCGGCTGGCGGAACAAAACCGCGGCTTCTTCCGCGCCAAAAAATTGCTGGTGCTCAACGTGGTTTCCTCGCCGGGTTCGGGCAAAACCACCTTCATCCGCGAAACGGCGGCGAAGCTCGCGGGCAAATTGCGCGTCGGCGTGATTGTCGGCGACCTTGCGACGGACAACGACGCCGCACGGCTGCGCACCGCTGGCATTCCCGTCGTGCAAATCACCACCGGCACGGTCTGTCATCTGGACGCGGACATGGTTG
>Ga0181535_10003456_pt1 | contig 18318 bp, 10 predicted proteins | sample PEATcosm2014_Bin_44_FD_119774 | JGI IMG/M metagenome (GOLD analysis project Ga0181535, IMG submission 119774) | Peatland microbial communities from MTU Mesocosm Facility, Houghton, MI, USA - PEATcosm2014_Bin17_30_metaG | ecosystem: Environmental > Terrestrial > Soil > Wetlands > Peat | place... | reverse complement strand
TTTTGGATGGGCGCGTGTGCGATGGTCTCCAAAATATCCGCTAATGCATTCATGATGTTGTTGCTCCTTGTGTTCTTATCGTTGTTGTCGAATTCCGTGACTTAAACCCTTGGCAGTGGCGACCCAGATGTCGTCGCCCTGAAAGTCGATGCCGAGAACATAGTTGTGGGCCGGCGCAGTGGTGACGGCGACCGGCGTTACCTTGCCTTGTGCGTTGCGCACCGTCATCTCCGGCTTGCCGTCTTTGAGCGAGGGCCGATAGACGGCCCAGTTGATGCCGTCGTAGTAAGCCAGCCCTTTGTCGGTGCAGAACCAGGCGCGATTTGCGTCCACGCCCTTGATGTAATTGATGAAGTTCGAGGGAAGCCCGCTGTCTTTGGTAAGAAAGTTGTGCCAGTAACGGCCATCGTAGCGGCTGGCGCCAAAGTAAGTCGCCGCCCATACGATATTGTCCACATAACTGACAGAAGTGACAATCTCGTGGATCAGACCCTGGTCCTTGAAGAGCACAATCTCATTTTCACCGTCGGGATCTTCGTACTTGTCCCAGCGCCCGGTCTTCTGCGTGTATTCGAGAAGACCGCTGCCCCACACAGCAAAATAAACCTTGTCCTGCGCGGCGGAAACCCCGTACACCCAGATCTCGATCATAGGCGTGTTGCGCTCGTTGTAGAGTGTCCATTGGCCGGTGCGAGTATTCAAGCTACAACCGCCCGCTGCTGTAGCTACCCATACATTCTCGCCTGCGATAGAGACACCATAGACCACGTCGTTGCTAAGCCCGGAATTCAGTTGAGTGTAGCTGTCTATTCGTCCGCCGGAGATGCGGCTCAGCCCGCCCATCGTCCCGGCCCACACGTCGCCAGTGCGCTTGTCAAGCGCCAGCGAAAGCACGGCGCGATGCGCCAGGCCGTCCTTGGTCGTGTAGGTCTTCCATACATGGTTCTCGTAAACGGCCAAACCGTTTTCCGTGCCTGCCCAGATACGCTCTCCATCCGCCAGAACGGAGAAAACATGATTATCGGGCAGTCCGTTAACAGTGGTGAAGTTCTCAAAGCGGAAGCGCGGCGGTGGCGCTTGCGCGGTATGAGGTTTTTGCGCTCCAGATGCTGCCGTCTGCTGTGCCGCAGACACTGCTATCGCGGCCAAAAGCACTGCGACCAGCAAGATCGTGTGCGTTGCGAACGTGTTGAATGCAAACTTTTTCATCGCGTCCTCAAGTACTCAATCAAATCGTTGAGTTCGTCCTTGGTCAGGTCATTAGTGCGGCCGTGCTTGTCATCGGGGTTGAATACTGTCCAGATTTCTTCCAGCGTCTGTGCCGAGCCGTCGTGCAGGTAGGGCGCGGTGAGCGCAATTTCAGTCAACGGCGCTGACTTTAACAGATTGCCATTGTCGTTGGGCTTATGCGTTCCCACGTCGAACAACTTCTGGTTGGTGCCCTTGGGGCCGCTGTGGCAATAGGAGCAGCGGTTGGATTCCGCAATCGGTTTGCCGAACTTGTCCGTGTCGCGCGTGAACAACGCCAGTCCGCGTTCCTGCGCCGGCGTCATCTCTCGCCCCGGCAGCTTCCAGCGGTTGGGCCTGGTAGGCAAATTGCGTAGGTAGGTCGACAGGTCGGCAAGCGTAGCGTCGTCATACTGTTCCGCGCGCCAGAAATATTTTTCCGTGCGCGGGCCGCACTCCGTCGGTATGTTGGGGTTGCCGCCGTTCCACTTATAAGGCTCTGTGCCTTTGAGGCCTTCGAGCATCTTGTTGTCCACAATGTTGCGGCCAAAACCGTCGGGTTCCAGGTTCCAGGTGATGCCGTCGAAGGTGGAATCGATATGGCAGTTGGCACAGCCGATCTGCCCTTGAAATCCGTAGCGGGAGGTGTAGAAAGTCTGCTCGCCGTGGCGAATCGCGGAGACGGTCTTTGGCCCGGCGAGGGTAATCGTCGCGGCCACGCGATTGCTGTGCGTATCGATCACGCTGATAGTGTCTTCCAGGCGATTGGCCACGAACAGCTTGCTGCCGCTGCGATTCAGCGCCAGCCCGCGCGGATCGTGCCCCACATTGATGCGGGCAATCACATAATTTGCGCTGGCGGCAAGGTCATAGGCAAAGGAGCCGGATGCGGGACGTGGCCGCGCGTGGATGAAATGCAACAGACGCTGCACATCGATTACGGTGACCATCTCGGAGCCTTCGCAGGTAACGAAGATGCGCGACTTGTCTGGCGCAATTGCTACGCCGAAGGGCCGCGATGCGTAGCGCTCCAGTTCGTCCAGCGGAATCTCGACCGGCTGGCCCACATCCGCCCCGAAGAGCGTGAGCGTATCGGTGAAGTAGCCGCCGTGCTCCAGATGCGCAATTGGCACAAGATTCTTGGGGTGGTACTCCGCGACAACGCCGAGGCGGCCATCCGCCGAAAAGGCGAGATGAAATACCCCGGCAACTCCGTGCAGTGGTATGCGATCAACGACCACGGCGCGCGCGGTATCGATCACAGTAATCTCCGATTCGGGCGGCGTGCGATGCGGCGACGGATTGGGATAGACGTGTGTGACATAGATCCTGCCGCCGTCGGGCGAGAGCGAAAGATAACTTGAGCCGCGCCCCGCCAGCAACCGCTTTTCTTCCTCGCCTGTTGTTGCATTCAGTACAGCCACATCATTGCTGATGCGATTGGCGACGAACAGGTGCTTGCCCGCGCGATCCTCGACTACACCTGACGGCTCCGAGCCCACCGGCCAAGTGGCCGTCACCGCCAGCGTCCGCGTGTCGATCACCGAAAGCGTGTCCTCCCAGGTGTTGGTGACGAACAGCCGGTCGCCCGAAGGAGAGAGCGATATACCGCGTGGCACGCGGCCCACTGCGATATTCTTGATCACCGCATAGGTAAAGGCGTCAATCACGCGAACCTCTTCGCTCTGCTGGCAGAGTACGTAGAGGCGCGATCCATCAGGCGAGAGCAATACTTCAAGCGGAGAGGCGTAATCCACATCATCGGCCCCGCTAGCGCGCACAGGACATTCGGTCCAGAGTGCAACCGCAAAAAGCGCCACGGCCAGCGACGTCAGCCCCGCGCCCATAGCGGATTGGAAGCGCCTGTTCACTTGGGCTCCTCCACCGTCAGTACTTGGTCTACACTGAGTTTTTCCAGCGTCTGCTCGCGTCCGCTGGGCCAGTGAACGATCAACTTGTCGATTCTCGTCGCAGCGCCCAATCCGAAGTGTAGGCGGCCGTCATCCTGCGAAAGATAACCGGAACCAGCCACGCGCTCCTCCGTCTGCCGCTTGCCTCCGGCAAAAACTTCAACGCGCGCGCCGATGCCGTCACGATTGCTCTTGGCTTTAGGACCGGGAGCATAGTTCTGGTCGCCAGGACGCATCGCTCCCACAAGTTTGATCGCGATCCAGTGGCCGGTATTGGTGGAGACATTGTGCAACAGCGTTCCCTTGCCACCCAGGTTCACAGCAAATGCATCGACCTTGCCGTTGTTTTCGTAATCCGCGAAACACGCGCCGCGCGCTGTGGTGCGCTCGCTCAGCACATCTCCAGCCTCGCGCGAAACATCGGCGAACTTATCGTTGCCAAGACCGCGAAACAACGTATGCTCCTGCGGAATTAAATGAATCAGCCCGCCGTGAAAAATGAGAATGTCCAGCAGGCCGTCATTGTCGAAGTCGTAGACCCCCGTGCCCCAGCTTACATATTGCGCATTGGTTTGCGAGACGCCATTGGACGCGCCGATGTCCTCAAAGCTCATCTTGCCGGAGTTATGCAGCAGCCGATTATAGTGGCCATCGGAGACCCATAGGTCCAATACTCCGCGGCCCTCGAGATCGGCAAAGACCGGGCCCATCGACGATGTGGATTCGCCATTTTGCCCGTAGGCCGTGCCCGTATCGTTGGCAATCTCCTCGAAGGTTCCATCGTGCTTATTATGGAAGAGAAAATTTTCCGTGCGATCATTGGCAACGTAAATGTCGTCCCAGCCGTCGTTGTCAAAGTCCGCCGCGGTCACGCCCATGGTGCGGCCCACGTATGCGCCGATGCCCGATTTATCGGTAACATCCGTGAATGTTCCGTCGCAGTTGTTGTGATAGAGCTTGTTGGTTTCGCCCTCGTAATCCAGCGGCCCCGGATAGTTGTCGGCAGCGTAGTAGGCGCGATACTTGGGATCGAATTTGACGTAACGGCCCACGAATAGATCGACGCAACCGTCCCTGTCGTAGTCCAGCCATGTGGAGCTGATGGTCCAGCCGTCCACCTTGATGCCGGCCTTCGCGGTCACGTCGGTAAAGTGGCCGTTGCCGTCGTTGTGATAAAGAATCGTCTTGCCATAGCCGGTGACCAGCAGATCGACAAATCCGTCGTTGTCATAGTCCGCAGCCGTCGCGGCCACTCCATACATATCGGGATCGAGCCCGGATTTCTCCGTCACGTCGGTAAAGGTGCCGTTGCCGTTGTTGCGATACAGATGATTGTGCGGCGGCGTTGCGGGTTTCTCCTTAAGCGGATAAGGATGCATGGAGTCGTCCAGCGGCCGCCCGTTGACTACGTAAAGTGACTCCAGTCCGGAGTTGTTGTAGTCGAACCAGATGCAGCCCGCGCCAGTGCCTTCAAGCAGCGATCCCAGTTGCCGCGAGCCAAAGCTGTGCGTAAAGTGGATGCCCGCCTTGTCGCTGGCGTCTTCGAAATGAATGACCGATGACTGCGACACCTGCGGCGCGGCAGACGGCGCTTGCGCGCCATGAACGGATTGTGCCGTCGGTAGCGGAGCAGTTTGCGCAGTTGCAATAGAAACAACTCCGAGAAAAAGAAGAAAGCGGTAATTCATCTCAATTGCCTCCCGGCTTACCTTGCTGCGTCGCGCTTGCATCCTTCGCGCCGGTCAGATCGGCTGGCGTAGTCGAGCGAAGCAGCACCTCCGGCACGCGATTCTCCGATGAGCGCTCCGGTCCCGTGTGACAGCCGACGCAAATGCGCTGCTCGCCGCTGCGAATCCAGAACCATCCGTGTTCCTTGCGCACAACCGCGCCCGTTTCATCCAACAGCGCAAAGCGGATGGGCACATCTGCCGGCGTTTTCACATAGAATGATCCGTCCACCTCGACCGGTGCCGTACCGGTGACCACCACGCGTCCCTGAGCGTCCTGCGTCTCCAACCGCACTGATGCGGGAGCCTTCTTCAGATCTCCTTCGCGCGACAGGCGTGCGTCGAGCGCCATCATATTGGCGTAGTTCCAGGGATGCAATCCGGAGGGATGACGCTTAGGCTGGGTGCGCGGCGCAACAAGAACCGGCTCGACAAGATTTTCACCGGCCAAAGTCAGCACAGTTTGCAATGCTGTCGTGCCTGGCTTCCACAATTTGAGTGCATAATGCGCTCCGGCTCCGGCTCGCGCACTCATCAGCCACTCGCCTGAAGCTATCTCGGCAATTGCGCCGGCGTACTCAGCCTGCGGAGCAATGACAGGCTGCTCGTGCGCCAGCGGCGAGGTAAAGCGCGCCAGCGAGGCTCCGTGGGTGAAGACCACATCCCCATTGGCCATTTGCCTTCCGCCCCAGCGCGCCTTCCCGTGATCGCAGCGGTACGATTCGACGCCTGAACCATCAGCGTAGACGAGGTAAAGTTCCGGAGTCGTGCCTGCGCCCAACGGAAAGTCTGCCTCAAAAAGAATGCGTCCATCGGCGAGCACATCCGCGGGAAAGGCGCTGGCCTGCGTGTACGTAAGCGGCAACACTCCCGGCCCGGCCGTCGGATTCAAGAACCTGTATCCCGGCAGATGACCGTCCTCGGCGGACTCCAGTTGAAATCCCCACGGCGCGCGCTGTGCCCACACCAGTCGCCCGCCTGGCAGATAAAACGGGCGCACGGCATCGGTTGTGGTTGTAATCACCCTGCGTAGAGAGCGATCAGCCAGCGTCAATTCCCATATCTGCCATGGATCGTGCGCTGCTTGCTTGCCCGCAAACAGCACTTGCTTGCCGTCGAAAGAAACATTTGCGTCCGCGGAAGCGGCAAAGCCGGTGATCAGAGGCTCCGCCTCGCCGTCATGAACCAGCATGAGCTGCGCGCCCTTGGGAAAACGCTCACCACCACGCAAAGCGGCCAACGGCTCATAAACGGGAGCGGCGGTGACGATGATGTCTACGGATGGAGCCTGTGCAGCTTCGGTCAAGAAACCGCAAACCGGAAGCAGCAAGAAAATCGAAGCGACAACCGCCAGCAATCTGGCCGGGAATCTCATCCCACAGCCTCCATGGAACAAGACTCCATCGTCTCGCGCCACGGCCGTGTCCGCTCGCGCTGCGTCATCCTTCGAAGAGCCAGATACGGGTCAAGATCCGCCATCATGCTGTCGAATCCGGCGAAATCCAGTGACTGTTTGCCATCGCTCCACGCCTTGTCCGGATCGGGATGCACCTCCACGATCAGGCCATCCGCACCAGCGGCAACCGCGATGCGAGCCAGCGGCGGAACAAGGTAGCGATGCCCTGCTGCATGACTTGGGTCGGCGATCACCGGAAGATGCGAAACCTGTTTGAGCAACACAATGGCGGCCGCGTCGAAGGTGTTCCGCATCGACGTTTCAAAGGTGCGGATGCCGCGCTCGCAGAGAATCACATGCGGGTTGCCGTGGTCGAGAACGCTTTGCGCCGAACGCAGCAGATCGGCTATCGTTGCCACCATGCCGCGCTTCAACAGCACTGGCCGCCCGGATTGTGCAGCGGCTTCCAGCAGCGAGTAGTTTTCCATGCTGCGTGAGCCGATCTGCAAAATGTCGGCATATTCCGCCACCGTCGTCACGTCCTCTTCCGACATGACTTCCGTCACGATAGCCAGACCGCTTTCTTCCCGCGCGCGGGACAACATCTTCAGTCCTTCCAGGCCAAGCCCTTGAAATGCGTAAGGAGAACTGCGCGGCTTAAAAGCTCCTCCCCGCAGAACGCGCGCTCCCGCGCGGCGAACATGATCAGCCGTTGCCAACAACTGGGATTCGGTCTCCACCGAACAAGGCCCGGCCATGGTGATAAATTCATCGCCGCCGATTTCAAAGTCCAGCACCTGCACGATGGTTTGCTGAAGCCGTGCGCTCTTCAGCACATCAGGAGTTTCGGCAAATTGTTCGCGCCAATCTTCACACATCCAGCAGGCTCCGTTTCTGGGGAAGCGGAAGCATCAGACTATCGCGGTTGAGGTCAGGCGCGCCTCAACCTAAAGGTGGAGACAGAGCACAAAAGCGGCCTTTTTCTTCCTTGAATGTTCCGGATGTAACCTTCTTTTTTTCAAGCTCTTACGCAAGAAATAGGCGCAAAAACCGTTATTGCCCGCAAATGAGAGGCGAGGGAGCTTTCCGGGGTGAATGGAACTACTGCGCGATGGGCGGCGGGCGGTAGCCAAAAGCTGCATCCACAATGGACGCAATACCGAGCGCGGTCTCATCGTGAAAGGGGCGCGCAACGATCTGCACGCCAATCGGCAGCCCCGGCCCACCACCATCATCTGTCCGTCCAACGGGAACCACCGCCGCCGGCGCAGCCAGCGTATTGAACCATTGCGTGTGGCGTACGGCATCGAGGTACTCCACGGTCCGGCCTTCAACGGTCCACTCTCGCTCACTATGGCGAAAGGCGGGAATGCTGGCCACCGGGCACAGCAGCACCGCATACTCGCTCATCTCCGCGAGAGTCTTCGAGCGCAGCAAGTCCAGCTCGGCCCACGCATTGAGCAGTTCGGCAGCCGTAAGCGGCGGCACGGCAGCGGAGATGCTGAGAAACTCGCTGAAGATGGGGCTAAGTTGATGCTCCCGGCCTTGAATCTCCGGCGCATAGAACATGGCCCCGCACTGCACAAAAAATTTCCACCACAACTTCCGCAGCAGCTCCAGCGTGCGCGGACGGAAGGGCTCCACGCGAAAACCTGCATCGCGCAGCGCAGCAGCGGCAGCTTGCACAGCCGCGCGCGTTTCCGGCGTGACTGGAACCAAGTCGTCATCCTCGAAAAATCCAATCGTGTTTGTTCGCAGTTCGTCGAGACTCGGCTCGCGCAACTCAATCGGAGGGCTCGCAGGATCGTGTGGGTCCTGGCCGCTTAGCGCGCGAAACATCATCGTCACATCTGCTATCGTACGCGCCATCGGGCCAATGGCGCCGAGTGTCGCAAACGGACCCACGCAAGGCGGCAGATGTCCGCGTCCTGGAATCCGCCCCGGCGTAGGTTTGAGTGAACAGATGCCGGTAAAGTGCGCGGGCACGCGCACCGATCCGCCGCTGTCGCTTCCCAGGCCTGCCGCCGAAAGCCCCGCCGCAATGGCTGCCGACTCGCCGCCGCTCGATCCGCCCGGAGTGCGTTCAAGGTCCCATGGGTTGTTTGTGCGCCCATGCAGCAGATTCGCCGTCTCGTATGCCATCAGGAACTCGGGGCAATTGGTAGTGCCCAAAATCAATGCTCCGGCAGCGCGCAGCCGCGCCACCACCACCGCATCCTCGCGCGGCACTTCGTTCTCATGCAGTTTGCTGCCGATCTCGCACTTGAATCCTCGCGTGGCAATCGATGACTTCACAGTCACCGGCAATCCGAACAATGGCCTGCGGGACCGCGTTCCACGCCACTCATCGTGCTTTCGCGCCCGCTCACGCACCCGTTCCGCATCGAAATCCGCGAATACATTCAATTGTGGATTCAACCGCTCGATCTGCCGAATATGCGCCTCGGCCAGTTCGAGCACGGAAATCTCGCCGGAGCGCAGTAGCTCCAGTTGACGCGTCGCTGACTGTAACACTACATCGCTCATGGTTGTCCTAACTTTTAGCTGTGCATGCAGCATCTGCCCTACCGCAGGTGGTCAAGGGCGCGCCTTGGTGAAATTAGTAACTACATCATCCGCTGGCGTTGACGGCATCATCCGGTAGTCAAACCGATACGACCTCACCGGCTCGCCCGAGTCGAAGCGATCGTTCCAATTCAACTGATATTCCAGCGAACTTGCATCATCCGGAAACTTCTCGTTCTCCTGATACGGATACGTGCTCATCGCGTGAAACGGCAACTGCGCCACGGTGAAGGGCGATGCATCCCACCAGTCCATGTCCTTCACAAATCCATTCGCATAAAAGAAGTAGTCACGCTTCCAATGCGCAGGCAGCGGCGGCAGCTTGGTCGCGTCAAACTCGGCGGCGATCTCCTCGCCGCTGCCGAAGATCACATATCGGTCGTCAATGCTCTTCAGCAACGGCGTCACGTCGCCCATGCGCGTGTAATTGCCGCGCTCATGCTGGAACGGGCCAGTCAAGCTTACGCGGTCATAGTCGTAGTCGAGATCGCCGGAGCTTGCACCCTCAATCTGCGTTGGGTAGCCGCGGAAATGCAGTGTGGCCAGCGTCAGCGGAATCTCCGTGGTACGCGCTTCGCCCTCGATGTTGTTATCGATCAGTACCTGATCCCAGAAGATTTCGAGATTGGTGACGAGCCGGATGCGCCGTGCGCCTGCGGGCAGCTTGCCGGTGAGGTCCACAACAATCGTACGCTCCAGACCAGCCGGGAATCCCACATCATCCGCGATGCGCTGCCATGTGCCATCCGGCATCTGCGCTTCCACGTATGGCGAGATCGGCTTGATGCCCGCTTTCCATGCGGCATAGAGCGAGGTCGCGCTGAAGTAGTTCACATAGCCGGTCATCAGCAGCCGCAGCGGGGACTGCGCGTTCAGCGGACCCAAATCAAGTGTCAGTGTGTGGAGATTCGCAAAGCCATCATAAGGCAGCGGCGTGAAGCCACTGGCGAATTTGTGATCGCGCCGGCTCAACACGTCTAGCACATCGCGGCCCTCGCCATCCCACGCACCCACAAGCAGCCGCGCGCCCTCTGAAGCCACAAAGCGCCCCGAGGCAAACGGTGGATCGTCGAGGAACTTCTCATCCGGATTGACCTCGACATTCTCCGGATGGTCCACCGCAACCAGCCGCAACTGATCGATGTAATTCACCTCTTCCATTGGCTCCATGAAGCGCAGACTCAGTTTGCCGTTCACCCGCGCAAGAGCGTCGCCATCAACCTTGATCCACTCACCGGGATTGGGAATATTGCGTCGCGTCGGCGTGAACCAGTGGCCCACCACCGCCGCGCCGATCACGTCCGTCACCAGCTTGTATTTGTGCCCGTTCCACGCGAACAGCACCGGGCACGAGCTTCCACGTCGATCAACCTCCTTCATCGCGATCACTGGCTGATGCGGCAGATCGATCTCGTCCTGCAACACGCCCGTAGGCCACAAGATGCGCAGTAGGTCAATGTGGTCCGCGTCGCCCAGGCCCACTAAGATCTGTGGAGGCCCCTGCGTCTGATAGCCCGATGCTCCGGCCAGCTCCCACTTCTGCCAGTGACCGTTAGCAAAGACTTCCACCTTCGCGCCCAGCGCCGTTTTGTTGTCGGCAAAGCCGGTCAAGTCGAGTCGCACGGAGTGATTCTTGTTGCCGCCCACATTGCGCAGCAGCACCGGCGGCGCATTCACCTGCGTCACAATCAGGTCCGTCGCGCCGCTGCCCGTGAAATCTCCAGCAATCAATCCGCGCGGCGCAATGAGCTTTACCTTATCCATACCAAGCGCCACGCTCACATCTTCAAAGCTTCCATCGCCGCGGTTGCGGAAGACGCGCACTTGCGGACCAGCCTTTGTCTCCACAATCGCCGCCAGATCAATCCATCCATCGTTGTCGATGTCAATCGGCGTCAGACCCCATCCACGTAACGCATCCTTCAACGGCAACTCCATGCGCTCAAACCGCCGGCCAATATGATTCGTCCCCTCTACATTGCGCCACAGAGTCAATCCCGGCGCACCGGCATGAGTGACGGCGATGTCCATCCAGCCGTCCTTGTTGTAGTCGAGCACCGCAATTCCCACGGTCGCCGGCAGCTTCACCACATTCCGGCCAGCCAATGTGGCGACTTCCAGACCCGGTGTCTCTTTGAATTGCTCGCCCCCTGAGTACAACTCCTGCGTCGGATACTTCCCTTCGCGCGGGTTCACATATATCAATGGCGCTGGGCCATCGCCTGTTACAGCAATGTCCACTGCGCGATCGTTATTGAAGTCGGTGAGAATAGTCGCGCTTGTCTTCCCGCTCCCGCCCAATCCTGTAGGCTCCGTCCACTCAGTAAAGGTCTTGTTGCCGTTGTTTCGCCACAGAACATTCGGCGTATCACCTTCTTTCAAAGGTGCGCCGGTCAAGAAGAGATCCAAATCCCCGTCATGGTCATAATCGATAAACGTTATTCCGCTTGGCCGGTTCTTGGGCAAAAGCCCAGCCTCGGCGGTCACGTCCTGAAACTTTCCATGTCCCAAATTCCTAAACAGTAGCACCGCATCGTCCAACGCAACGGCTAAATCATTCAAACTATCGCCATCGTAATCGCCCACGGCGCAAGCCACGGCATGGCCCGAAGCCTTCAGCCCCGCCGCCGCCGCATCCCACTCCTCAAAGCTGCCGTCGCCCTTGTTGTGCAACACGCGAATCGCCTGCGCGCCGGCCTGCATCAGCACCAGGTCCATGCTGCCGGAGCCTGTCACATCCATCATGCAAGCCCCGCCAGTCGTTGTCCATGGCTCACCGGATTTCCGGGAAACCATCGGCTGCGCCACCATCTTCACCGCAATCATCGCCTTCTTCGCGGCCTCGTGCTCCTCGACCGGCGTAACAGTCGAGTAATGCCCCTGCTCACCGTAAGAGAGCCCAATGGGCGCTCCAATCTTGGTACTGGTCAAATGCTGGAAGCGTTTGAAGTGGTCCTTGGCCTCCGCCGCGCGGCCGGAGCGCTGCAACGCGCGCGCCAACTGAAACTCTGCCGAAGCATGCAGCGGGTTGATCTCCAGCGTTTTCTGGAAAATCGCAATGGCCTTGTCGTACTCCTTCATCTCCTGGTAGCAAACGCCCTCGAAATATGTGGAATCCGCATCCCGGGGATCGATCTTCACCGCCTGCTGAAAGCTCGCCAGCGCCGGCTCCAATTCGTTGCTCGCATGTTGCGCAAGACCCAGGTTGTACCATGTCTGCGCGCTTTTCGGCTCCAGCGCGATGGCCTGTTGCAGCGCTTTCTTGGCCTCGTCCAGCTTTTGCAGCGCCATCAGCGCAATGCCCTCATTGGTCGCCGCCTGCGCCAGTTTCGGGTCCTTTTGAAAGGCCTCGGCAAACGATGCCGCCGCACGCTCGGGAAACTGCTGGCTCATCTGCGCAACGCCGCGATTGTTCAGTCGCGCCGCCTCGGCGTCAAAGTGCGCCTGCGCTCCGGCCGCAGTCACAACAAAAAGAACAAAAGCCAGCGCCTCAACCACCTTCATAGGTCCCTTTCCCTAAGCGGCCCGAAGACTTCAACCAAAAAGCCGCTGAATCCATAGCATAATCGAGAGCGCTGTCACGTCGCATGTAATCGGTTCCAATATGCACGCATCGGACTGGCTGCCTGGCGGCGTAGGGCATTTCCTCTTCGAAATTCAGTTACATGGTTGCGAAGTGCGTCGATCTCCGCGAGCGTTGATTCAATATAGCAGGTACTTTGCTCGGATCGGAATGAACCGTTCAATTGCCTCGACCCAATCCAACCATACACGGCGCGGGTCTTGCCCGGCGCTTATTGCTTCCATCGTGGCTTTGTTAAGCATCAAGCTATCCAGATTATTCATCTCGAAGTGCTGCGGATAAAGAGTGTGGAGCGCGGACGCAATCTCAATGCCAAGTTCCGGCGCGTCAAGTAAGTTCCTATCGGTGACAATAATGTTCACTCCTCCGCATTTCTGCTGCGCATACACGCTGGTATCAGGCCTAAATTCCGTCGGCACAAAGCGGACCCCGCTAATAGCTCGCGCATTCAGATAGGCGGCCAATTCCTGCGGCTGAATCCATGGTGCGCCCAGTAACTCAAAGGGACTATTGGTGCCGCGCCCCAGCGATACATTGGTTGCCTCCAGTATTCCCAACCCCGGATAGAGTACAGCTTCCGTCAAACTGCGCATATTCGGAGAAGGATTCACCCAGAGGATTCCAGTAGAGTCCAGCCAATCGCCGCGCTGCCAGCCCTCCATGGGGACGACCTTCAGCTTGGAATTGATGCCACGTTCGGAGTTATAAAAACGCGCCAGCTCGCCAATCGTCATGCCGTGACGAATAGGAACCTGTCCGTAATTAATGAAGTTTTCCCGTCCCTTGTCGCTGATAGGACCCTGAACATATGTGCCATTGATAGGATTCGGCCGATCGAGGACATAAATTTTCTGACCCGTCTGTGCCGCTGCCTCCATGAAGTAACCGAGCGTAGTTTCATAGGTGTAAAAACGCGTGCCAATGTCCTGAATGTCGTAGACGATTACATCCGCCGACTTCATCACATCTATCGACGGATGGCGCTTGGCGCTGGAATCTCCATAAACGCTGTAGATAGGTATCCCGGTTAGCGCGTCTTTGGAATCGCCAATCTCGGTATTGTCTACGCTACCAGTTACGCCGTGCTCCGGACTGAAGATGGCAACAACCTGTATGCCCGGCGCCTTGGCCAGCACATCAATGGTGCGATAGCCGTGTAAGTCAACGCCGGTTTGGTTAGTAACCAGCGCGACTTTGGTTGCCGCTTTGTCCGTTTCTCGAAGCTCGGCGAAATTGTGGGCCTCAAGCACATCTATTCCAGTGCGAACTGATCCATTGCGAGAAGTTACAAGTCGGGCCGACGGCATAGCTTCGTTGTAGCCTGTGATGCGCGCCATGCGCAGTTTTTGATTGCCTGAAACTGATAGTCCGAGGCTCGCGGCTGCCGCGGTTGCAACCCGAGCACGCAACGTAACTATCGCTGAGTTATGGCCGTGCGGATGAACCGCATTAGTCAGAAGAATCACATAACTCTGAGTAACTGGATCGATCCAGATCGACGTACCGGTGAACCCCGTATGTCCGAAGGAACCGACGGGGAAAATCTCTCCGCGAGCGGAGGAATACGGCGAATCGATGTCCCAGCCAAGGCCGCGCAACGTTGTAGATGTGGGCGGCTGCTGCGGTGTGGTCATCTTCTCCACCGTCAACGGCGCGAGTACATGAAAGCCGGAGAGTATATCCTGTGCATACTTTGCAAGATCATCGGCGGTAGAGAACACTCCTGCGTGTCCCGCAACGCCCCCCATGCGGCGCGCGGTCGGATCATGCACTGTACCGCGCAGCATATGATGGCTTTCGTCGTATTCAGTCGGCGCGATGCGCGGAATCCACGCGACGGGTGGAAGATAGCGCGTGTCTTTCATCTCCAGCGGTTCGAACACATTCTTAGCAGCGTATTCATCCAGGCTCATGCCGGAAACTTTCTCCACCAGAAATCCGAGCGTTTCAAAATTAATATCGCTATAGAGAAAACGCGATCCGGGAGGAAATACAGGTTTCTGGTCCATGACCATCTGGTAGGCAACATCGCGTCCCTTCCACTCTGTTTTCATATCAAGGTCTTCTGTTAGTCCTGAATAATGAGTAAGCAGTTCGCGGACAGTAATGTCGCCCTTTCCGTTTTTAGCAAACTCCGGCAAGTAGGCCGCCACCGGATCATTCAGCCTTACCTTCCCTTCCTGCACCAGCTTCATCACGGAGGTCGCCGCGGCAATGCACTTAGTCAGCGAAGCAAGATCGAAGATAGTGTCCACGGTCATAACTTCTTTGACCGGTTCCAGCGAACGCATGCCGTATGCTTTGCGATAAACCACCTTTCCACTGTGCCCGATCAGAACAACGCCGCCGGGAATCGTCCCGCGCGCAACCGCCGTGTTCATGATCGTATCAATATTAGAAAAGTCCGCCCCGCGAGTGACTACCGGCGCGTTTCCGGCCCGCGATGCTTCCTGGGCAATCAGGACGCTGAATGATGCGGCGACAATCAACAGAATTATGGTAAGCCGATGTATAGCAGTTACACTTCTCACTTGAATCTCCCTACCTGGCAATTTCAGTCAACGAACTAACTAAACGTGACTAACTTTCAGCATAACTAAGCTTCGCCGGCTGGGTCTACGAAGCCAGCACCTTCAGTCCCAGGCCTGGCCCAGCCGGCAAAATCAACTTCCCTTTCCGCACCTTCACGCCTTCGTAAGGGTCATTGGAAATCAAGAGATTTCCATCTAAGTCCGGATAGTCCACAAGAGCCGCCAGATGAGCCGCGGCTGTAACTGTACACGAACTCGAAACCATGCAGCCCAGCATCACCTTCATGTTCATCGCTCGGGCAAACTTGATCCATCGATAGGCTTCCATCACGCCGCCTGACTTATCCAGCTTCACATTGATTCCGTCGTAAGCTTTCCTGAGTTGGGGAATCAACGACGCATCGGTACACGCTTCGTCGGCGATGATGGGTATGTGTACCTTGCTGCGCACATACTTCGTCTCTTCAAACATATGCGCCGGCATGGGTTGCTCAATCAGCTCCACGCCCTGTGTCTCCAGCCAGTTGATCTTTCGGATAGCTTCTTCTTTGTCGGTCCATCCCTCATTGGCATCCACACGCAACGGTTTTTTCGTGACGCTGCGCACGGCCTCGATAGTCTCCTCGTCGTTCCTCAGTCCGACCTTCACCTTCAAAATCGGAAAATCATCAGCCTCGCGCGTCTTCTGCCGCGTGATCTCCGGAGTGTCGATTCCTATCGAGAAAGTGGTCACGGGAGCATCGGCCGGATCAAGACCGAAATACTCGTACAGCGGAATACCAAGTTTCTTGCCCAGCCAATCGCAAACTGCGATGTCCACGGCAGCCATGGCCGCATGCTGATGATCGCCCAGTAAGCCGCGCACCTCAGCCAGAAACTTGTCGAACTTCCGCGGGTCGCCAGCCTCAATCTTTTCGATGATCGCATCGATGGCTAATTTGGCTTGCTCCGGTGACTCTTTGTAGCGCACGATGGGCGCGCCCTCGCCGTATCCGGTGATGCCGTCGCGCTGATATTGAAGATGAACCGTGTCGCGATAAGCACTGGAAGACATTGTAGTCGTCCAGGTGTGACGCAGCATCAGGCGTTTCAACTCGGTCTTGACAACGGCGTCGCCACTCGCTGCCTGTGTGTCCGCGGCATACAGAGCAGCGGGCAAAACCGTGCTCACTCCCACCGCGCCCGCCGCCTTGAACCAATCCCGCCGATTCATCATTTCACTCTCCGCGCCGCTACCAGCAGTTTAGTCCATGGCATGGTGTCTAGTTTGCTGATCTGAACCCCGGGATGCGTGTCGGATGTGTCGTGTATAAACTCGCCGTTGCCAATATACATACCCGTATGCGTGATCTTTGCCAAGCTCGCGCCAAAGAACAGCAGATCACCCGGCTGCAAGTCCTTACGCTCCACCGGCGCTGCTCCGCTCCAGATTGCCTGCATATCGGCATCGCGCGGCATGATATACCCGCGCTGTCGGACCAGCATCTGTGTGAAGCCGGAGCAGTCAAAGCCATAACTGGAAACGCCACCCCATGTATAAGTGACACCAAGAAATCTGCGCGCTAGTTGAATGGTCTGGTCGATGGTAAGTGGTGCGAAATCCGCGCTCACGTTGCCTTGCTCAATGTAAGCCGTCTGGCCAGTTACAAGCTTGACCTGGAGCCAGCGCCCTCCATCGTCCACCTTGCCGGGAATCAATTCCAGCCGCGCTTCCCAAGGAAGGTTCAGAATTGGAGCGTGCTTAATCGTGCTAGGCTCGCGATAAAGGTTCGCGCTCAGTCCCACAACACGAACCGCCCTTCCCTCCGGAGCATAACTACCTTGCAGCGGTGTGATGTCTGCCTCAGCCACCCAACCTGTGTAGTCATCGCCGGTGCGAATACGAATCCATCCTTTTTTCTTTTCCAGCGAAAGTACCCCTGCCCCATAGATAGCCTGCGACACAACTTCGCTATCACTAGAGGCAGAGGAATACATATTGATCACCGGCCTTGAAACTACGAAGTCCGGTTTGGTAACTGACTGCTGTCCAACCGCGCAGGCGCCCCATAGCATGGCGCATAGAACCAACATGCAGCGTAACTGTAAACGTGCGGAGTTAGTCATGATCGTCATCTTGCTTCTCCAATTGCCGGCTCAACCGGCAGGTTCCGGCGCAGAAAATAGCTGGCGCCATAACCAAGGCCAAACGTGACCATACTTCCCAAGGGCACATACCAAGTGTATGGAACACTGGTGAACTGCCACAGGAAGAGGTTCAAAGCAAATCCACACACCATGCCCACCATGGCCCCGCTCTCCGAGGCACGGCGCGTGAGAACGCCCAGCATAAAAACTCCCAGCAGCGATCCGTAGGCTACCGAGGCGATGAGCAGGCCGTTCTCCAGGACATTCTGGCTGCTTTGCCGCCACATAATCGCCAACGCAAACAACACTATTCCCCAGCAAATAGTTGCCATGCGGGAGAGAAACATCTTGCGTTTCTCGCTTGCTCCTGGATTGATTCGCGAATAAAAGTCAATGATGGTGGTAGATGAGAGCGAATAGAGCGAAGCGCTCAGGTTGGTCATGGCCGCGGCCAGAATGGCCGAAACCAGCAGCCCGCTGATGCCGTGCGGCATAGAGTTGACGACAAAGGTGGGATATATGGCATCCATGCGTCCGAAGGATGCGGTCGGTGGAGTCAGCTTATAGAAGACAAAGAGCAGCGCGCCGATCAGCAAGAAGAGCGCAAACTGAAACAGCACGATCACGCCACTGGCTATCAGCGCCATCTTGGCTGAGCGCTCGTTGCGCGAGGCAAGCAAGCGCATCACGATCAGTTGATCGGTGCCGTGACTGGCAGTAGTAAGAAAGGCGCCGCCAATTACTCCTGACCAGAAGGTGTATTTTGCGTAAAAGTTCCAGCCGAACTCGAAGAGGTGAAACTTGCCTGCGTCCGCCGCCATGCTATATGCGCCATGCCAGCCTCCCGGCACCAAATGCGCGATGGTGAACAATCCGATCACCGTTCCTGTAACATAAACCGATAACTGAATTACGTCCATCCAGATCACGGTCGCCATGCCGCCCTTGAATGTGTAGACCAAAGTTAGAGTGATGACTATGGCAATGGCCGCCACATCGCGCACCAGGTCGCTCTCGCCGCGCAGAATCTCGGAGAGCGCAATGCCCACTACAATCGCAATCGCGAAAACGCGAACACCATCCGCGGCGGCGCGCGTCAGCAGAAACAAGCCGGCGGTGAGTGAACGCAGCCTCTGCCCGAAGCGACGTTCAATCAGTTGATAGGCGGTTACCAGGTCGCCGCGAAAATAATGCGGAATCAGCAGCAAGCTGATGAGGACGCGCCCGATCATGTAGCCGATCACCAACTGAA
>Ga0181535_10003455_pt1 | contig 18321 bp, 17 predicted proteins | sample PEATcosm2014_Bin_44_FD_119774 | JGI IMG/M metagenome (GOLD analysis project Ga0181535, IMG submission 119774) | Peatland microbial communities from MTU Mesocosm Facility, Houghton, MI, USA - PEATcosm2014_Bin17_30_metaG | ecosystem: Environmental > Terrestrial > Soil > Wetlands > Peat | place... | reverse complement strand
TCCGTGCTCATCCTCCTCGTCCTCATCTTCTCGAAGTACTTCTACCTCGCGGGAATGAACAGCTATTTCACCTTCTTCCTGATCGACCGCTTCGCGCTGCCCGTAAAGTCGGCGCAGCTCCACCTCTTCCTCTTCCAGCTCTCGGTCGCCGCCGGCACCCTGATCGGCGGCCCCATAGGCGACCGCTACGGCCGCAAGTACGTGATCTGGGGCTCGATCCTGGGCGTGGCTCCCTTCACCCTGGCCCTTCCCTACGCGAACCTCCTTTGGACCACCATCCTGTCGATCGTTATAGGGCTGGTGCTGGCCTCGGCCTTCTCCGCGATCCTCGTCTACGCGCAAGAGCTCCTGCCCGGCAGGGTGGGGCTGATCTCGGGGCTCTTCTTCGGCTTCGCCTTCGGGATGGGCGGCATCGGCTCCGCCGTGCTGGGAGGCATGGCCGACCGCGGCGGCATCCAGCACGTGTACCGGCTATGCGCCTTCCTCCCCTTGATCGGCCTCATCACCGGGCTCCTGCCCGACATCGAGCGGCGACGGAGACGGGCCGCGCGGGCCTGACCGCCCCCCGCGCCTCCTCGAGGACGCAGGAGGGGCGATCAGGCTTCCATCTCGTGGATGTACCTCCCCCCGCGCAGGAAGGAGGCGACCGCCGCGACGAAGGACAGGGCCGCGGCGCCGTAGAAGGTCAGTCTCAGGCTGGCCATGAAGGCCGGCGCCATCAGCGAAGGGAAGAACTTCTTGCCGAGGACGAGGTTCCTCGTGGCCTCCGGGAGGCCGGCCAGGACGGCCGGCGGGAGGAGCTGGCGCATCGGGTTGTAGCCCAGGAAGGCGGCGAAGAGGGCGCCCGTCGGCGGGAGGGAGGCCGCCCGCGAAGCCGCGTCGGCGGGGATGCCAGCGGCGGCCAATCCCGAGCGCAGGGCCGCCGGCAGGTTATTGGCCAGCCCGACGATGACCATGCTGAAGAAGAGGGACATGCTCACGAGGGTCCCGGCGTTCTGGATCGTCGCCCTCATGCCCGAGGCCGCGCCGCGATACTCGGGCGGGACCGAGTTCATGATGGCAGTCATGTTGGGGGAGCTGAACAGCCCCATTCCCAGACCCACCAGGACCAGGATGAGCATGAAGGGCGCGTAGGAGAAATCGGCCGGCAGGAGGACGAGGAGGAGGAGGCCCGCCATGACCACGACGAGGCCGAGCGTGGCCAGCCCCCGCGAGCCGTGGCGGTCGGAGAGCCAGCCGGAGAGCGGCCCCATGATGAAGAAGCCGACGAGCATCGGCGCCATGTAGATCCCGGCCCACAGCGGGGTCTCCTCGTAGTCGTAGCCGTGCAGGGGGAGCCAGATGCCCTGGAGCCAGATGATGAGCATGAACTGGAGCCCGCCCTGGGCCACCGCGTAGAGGAAGCCGCTCAGGTTGCCCGCGGTGAACATCCGTATGCGGAAGAAGCTCAGGCGGAACATGGGATACCGGACCCGCCGCTCGATGAAGACGAAGGCCGCGAGGAGGAGGAGGCCGGCGACGATGCCGGCCACGACCAGCGGGCTCTCCCATCCCATGGCGGAGCGCCCGTAGGGCATGATGCCGTAGTTCAGGGCCACGAGGAGGACGATGAGGCCCGCGCCGAAGGTCGCGACGCCGAGCAGGTCGAGCTTCTGGTTCCGGGCTATCGTGCCGGTCTCTTCCAGCTTGAGATAGGCCCAGACGGTGCCCGCGACGCCGACAGGCACGCTGACGAGGAAGACGAGGCGCCAGTTCAGCACGGCCAGGAAGCCTCCCAGTATGAGCCCTATCAGCGATCCGCTGATGAAGGCTATCTGGTTCAGCCCCAGGGCCATGCCTCTCTCGAGCGGGGGAAAGGCGTCAGTCAGGATGGCCGCGCTGTTCGCGAGGAGGAAGCCGCCGCCGATCGCCTGGATCATGCGGAAGACAACCACTTCCATGGCTCCGGCGTCGCCCTTGCCCGGGGTGAGGAAGAGGAGGATCGAGGCGGCCGTGAAGACTGCGAAGCCCAGGTTGTAGAGGCGCACCCTGCCGAACATGTCCGACAGCCGGCCGAAGGATACCAGGAGCGTGGCTACTACCACCGAGTAGCCCATGAGTATCCAGAGGAGGTAGAAGGTCTCGTTCGGCGCCAGCGGATCGATGCCGAGCCCGTTGAAGATGGAGGGGAGGGAGATCAGGACTATGTTGTTGTTGATGGAAGCCATCAGCGTGCCCAGGGTCGTGTTGGACAGGGCGACCCATTTGTAGCCTTCCTTCATGCCCCGTACTCCTGCACCATGTGGATCGCGTTCTCGACTTCGCGGACGCCGGGCACTCCCCGGGCCGCGGCGACCGCGAGGTCGATCGCCGCCTTCGTGCTCGATACGCCGCCGAGAGTCACCAGACCATGGTCGGCGGTCGCTGTCAGGCTGGAGAGATGCACCTTCTTCGCGCAGACGATCTCGATGAGCACCTTCTGCCCGAGGAGGAGGTTCGGGATCATCTCCTTCCCGGCGGCCTCGTCGTCCGCGTCTATCGCCAGGGCCAGGCAGTCCTTCACCAGCTCCGCGGCCCGGACGGCGTCCAGCCTCGCCGTGTTGATGGTCAGGTCGTATCCCCGGGGGTCGGCCCAGTTGCTGTCGAAGAAGATCTTGCTGAAGCCCAGGCGGTTGTGGTCGCACTGCTCCACGATCTGCCGGGCCTGCCGCTCGTCGCAGGAGAACTCCCTCATCGCCCGGTCGACGCGCACGCCGAGGGGCGCGCCGATGCGGACGGCCAGGTGATTGGGGACTTTCCTGAAGACGACGGAGCCGCCCCTCCCCATGACGATGCAATCGCCCTCCGAGGCTTCCTCGTACAGCGCGAGCTTCAGGTACCGGATGTAATCCGCCCCGTTCTCGGAGAGCGAGGACCAGAGGCCCGGCCTCCTCTCGTCGAACCTCTGCTGCTTCTCGGGCTTGAAGCCCTTCTCGGCCAGGCGCTTCTCGATGTAGTCGCGGTCGACGATCCTGTAGCCGGTCATCCGGCCGAGCTCCCGCGCGGTCTCCTCGCCGAGCGCCGCGAGTTCCCTGGCGATGGTGACGATGGCCATGGTCTCCCTTCCTAGCCCCGCGCCCGGCCGAGGGCCAGGGACTTCAGCATCCAGTTCGGCAGGGCCTTGGCGGGGTCCCGGCCTCTGAGGTTCAGGTACCATCCGAGCTTCGCGAGCACGGGGACGCGATGGGTCTCGACGAGCTCGATCAGGGTGCCGTCCGGGTCCTCGATGTACGCGAAGCGCCCCGAGGCCTCGCCCATGTCGAAGGTCGCCTTTCCGCCCGAGTCGGCGCCCGGGGAGCTGTCGGTCGTGAAGGGATGGCCCGCGGCGGCGCAGTCGCGCTTGAACTCGGCCATGCCCCGGACGTCGAAGCAGATCTGGATGAAGCCCAAGTCGCCCCAGAATCGCCCGGCGAAAAGCTTGCGGCCTTCGCGGTCCAGGGACTGGACAAGCTCGATCTCGCTCGGGCCGAGAAGCTCGGAGAAGGGCCCGGCGGAAGGGGCCGAGCGGGCGACCAAGGCCCTCCGGAATCGGCCTTCGCCGCCCGGCTGTCCCTTCAGGTCGTCGAACGAGCCCTCCTCGTCATAGATTAGGGTATCGTATCCGAGGATTTCCCGATAGAACCGCGATGCGGAATCAAGATCCGAGACTCCGATGATCGCGCCGAGAGTCCCTCCCACCGGGGACTTGGTCCTGGCGTAGGGAGGGGGGCCGGAGACTATCTGGAAGGTATTGCCGAAGGGATCGCGGACGAAGGCGTGCCCGGCGCCGCGCGGATCCCGGTAGATAGCCGTCGCCTCCCCGCCGAGGCTTCCGACGGCCGCGCCGATATCCGCCGCTCTGAGCTTGGCGGCGAATATGCCGAGGTCGCCGAGGCGGGGCTCGAAGGGGCAGGGCAACGGCTTTCGGTCGACGTACTGCCATACCTCCAGGCCGCCTCCGCCCTGGAGGTTGACGGCGAGGATCGCGCGCCTGCGGTGCGGCTCGTTTCCCGTATAGGGAAGCATATCGGCCGCTATGCCCGAATCGTCGACCAGGGGGATATCGAAGCCGAGCTTCCGGCGGTACCAATCCCAGGCTTTCCCGGCATCGGCCACGCCGACGCCGATCTGCTGAACGCCCCCGAAGATTTTCATGCCGATAGGCATCCTACTTCGATCCGTAGAGCCTGTCGATCCCGCTCCAGTCTATCGCCAGATCGAGCTTCTTCTCGTCTCGAAGAGCCTTGAAGGCCTCCAGGGTCAGCTCTATGTCCTCGTCCTCGTGGCTCGCCGTGGGCACCATGCGGAACTCGACGTAGTTCTTGGGGATGACGGGATACATGATGCCCGTGACGAAGACGGCCTGGTCGCGGAGGAAGCGTATCCAGTCCATCGCCACGCGCGGGTCCCCGCCGCCCGGGAGGAATACGGGCACGATGGGCGACTCGACCTCGCCGACGCGGAAGCCCAGCTCGCGAAGTCCGGAGGACAGGCGGCGGGCGACCTCGAAGAGCCGCTTACGCCGCGCCGCGCCGTCGCGGACGAGCTCGAGAGTCTTCTGGAGGCTCTTGACGTAGACCATCGGCAGGGCCTTTGCGAATACTTGGGAGCGCGCGTTGTACTTGATCCACTGCACGACGTCCTTCGGCGCCGCGGAGACGCCGCCGATCGACGCGAAGGCCTTGGCGAAGGTGCCGAAGTAGATGTCCACCCGGTCCGCGACGCCGAAGTGCTCGGAGCTGCCTCGGCCCGTGGGGCCCATGACGCCGAAGCCGTGGGCGTCGTCTATCATGAGCCGGGCCTCGTACCTGTCCTTGAGCTCGCAGATCGCGTCGAGCTTGGCGAGGTCGCCGGTCATGCCGTAGACGCCCTCGGTGATCACGAGGACGCCCTTCTTCCTGGTCTTGTTGATGTCCGCGAGCAGCTTCTCGAGGCTCTCCATGTCGTTGTGCCGGAAGACCCGCAGGTTGCGCCTCGCCTGGGCCGCGCCCACGGCGGCGTCGATTATGGAAGCGTGGTCGAGCTTGTCCACCACGATGACGTCGTCGGGTCCGACGAGGGCGCCGACCGTGCCGATGACTCCCAGGTAGCCGTAGTTGAACAGGATCGCCGATTCCTTGCCGGCGAAGTCGGCGAGGGCCTCCTCGAGGGCCAGGTGCTCGGCGGTGTTGCCGCTCATCATGCGGGCGCCCATCGGCGCGCTCGTTCCCCAGGCTTCCAGCGCCTCGCGGGCGGCGGCCTTGACCTCCTCGCTCTCCGCGAGGCCGAGGTAGTTGTTGATCGACCACATGACGCAGTCCCTGCCGGCGAAGCGCATTCTCCTGCCCGGGAGGGACTCCATGACCGGCTGGGTGTAATAGTCGTCGCCCGAGTGCCTGAACTGGCCGAAGTAGCCCCCGTCCGTGCCGCACTTGGCGAATAGGTCGTCGAAGCCCACGAAATCCTCCTATGACAGGCGCGCCATCGCGTCGAGGAAACGGTCGGGATCGAACTCGTCCTTCTCGACCACGAGATCGGGCCGCAGCATCGCCGCGGAAGGATCGTTCCGCAGGCGCTCGTAGCCGCCGCCCGTGATGTTCAGCATGACCAGCGCGTCCCCGGCGATCTCGCCGGAGGCCGCCTTCTTCGCCAGGGAGGCGACGGCGACTCCCGCCTCGGCCGAGATGTCGCAGCCCTCGACCTCGCGGAACAGGGACTGGGCCGCCCGCGCCTCGGCGTTGGTCGCGGCGACCACCTCTCCGCGCGAGGCCTCGAGGCAGTCGAAGAGCCCCCCGACGAGGCCGTAGGGCGGGTTCCGGTTGGAGAGGGTCTTCGCGTCGATCTCGTCGATCCTCGCGCGGGCTTCCGCCTCGCCGGTCGCGACCAGGGCCCGGCCGCCCGAGCTCCAGGCGTCGAGGATGGGCGTGAAGGGGGCGTTCTGCGAGACCACCAGGCGCATCGTCTTCGGAGCGAAGGACCCGCTCTCGTTGAGGCGGATGTTCGCCTCGCGGGCGGCGATGGCGCCGGTCCCGCTGCCGACGGCCTGGAAATAATAGTCGGGGATCTCGCCGGCTTCCTCGGCGGCCGAGAGGACGCTGACTCCGAGGCCGTCGCGGCGCGCGACGTTCTTGGCGCCGCCCTCGCTGTGGAAGCCGGGGATCCCGCAGATGAGCTCCGCGAGGCGGATCGTCTCGAGGTAGTCGGCGCCGCCCGAGGCGGCGACGATGAAGACGCCGCGTCCCTTCCCGCCGATCGTCCACAGCTCGCCGAGGCAGGACTCAGGGACGACCGCGACGAGGGGCAGGCCGTTGTCGGACGCGGTCTTGACGAAGGCCTTGGCGGTGTTTCCCGCCGAGGCCACCACGAGGGTCCTGCCCTCCTTCGCGGGGAAGCGCGCCAGGACCGCGGCGGCCTCGCAGTCCTTGAAGGTCCCCGTCTCCGTCCGGGCGCCGATCTCGTCCCAGCGCCCGCTGAAGGTGACATAGAGGCGCGAGAGCCCGAGGCGAGGCCCGAGGCGCTCGCTCCTGTAGGTGACGGGGACGGCGGAGCCCTCGAGCGGCCCCGCTATCGGCAGCCAGTCGGAGTAGCGGTAAATGCCGCGGAGGGAACCGTCGGGCTTGAATTCCTTGCGGGGATAGAGGCTGCGCAGGAGGGAATCCCGACTGCAGTCGGGATTGCGGAGGAGGAGGCCGTCGTCCTCGAGCTCCGACCCGGTTCCCAGGCAGAGCAGGCGATGCTTGAAGGTAGTCCGCGAGCCGACGCTGTATTCTGTGACGGGCGATTCGATGATGCGTCCTCTCTTTCAACCGAGCGGATGGGCTAAGATACCTCCGAAGAAGAGATTAGCCAATATGCAGCCGACGACCAGGTTCACGAGGACGATGACGGCGAAGGCGACGATGGGCTTGGCCCCGATGGCGCGCATCTCGCCGAATCGCGCGTTGAGGCCGATGCAGAGGAAGGTGAGGGTGAAGAACCAGGTCCGCAGGGTGTTGAGGACCCCGATGACGTGGGCATCGACCGCCGGCTTGCCCATCGAGCCGGTGAGCTCGGTCACGAGGATCGAGGCGAGGAGGAAGGCCAGCACGAACTTGGGGAATCGCTCCCAGATCATCCTGGGGCTCGGCCTCGCCCGGACCTTCGCCGCGCCTCCGGCGCCGGAGGCAGAGCCGGAGGCGACATCCCAGCGGGCGATCGCGAGAGTGGCGAATATGAAGGACAGGAAGCCGATGAACACGTCGCGGTTGAGTTTCACGAGGGAGAAGGCGCGCACCGCCTTCTCTCCCACCATCGAGGCCGCGGCCAGCCCCGCCGCGTCGGCGAGCTCCGAGCCCCCTATCCAGGCCCCGGTGACGATCTCGCCGAATCCGAGGAGCCGCGCGAGGAAGGGGATGAGGAATATCAGCGCGAGGGCGAAGATCACGACCAGGCTCACCACGTAGCCGACCTTCTTCTTGTCCTCGTCGACGCTGGAGCCTATCGCTATCGCCGCCGAGACTCCGCACACGGAGCCCCCCGCGCCGAGGACCGCGATGAAGCGCTTGTCGAAGCCCATGGCGCGGCCGATGGGGAAGGCGACCGCGAAGCCGGCGGCCACTATGGCCAGGGCCTCGAGGAAGCCCCAGCCGCCGCCCTGGACGATGGTCGAGAAGGGGAAGCTGGCCCCCAGCAGCACGACGCCGGTCTTGATGAAGAACTCCGTCCGGCCCGAGGCCTCGCGGAACCACTGGGGCAGATCGAAGAGATTGCCTACGATAAGGCCGATGAGGAGGGCCCAGAAGGTGGACTCGAGGCCGTAAAGCTTGAGCGTCTGCTGGCTCCCCAGCGCGAGGACAAGGGCCGCGGCGACGAAGAGGATGACGAAGGAGACCGCGTAGCGCCCCGGCTTCCCTCCCATCGTCCTGACGGCCAGGGTCGTCGCGGCGAGGAGGAGGACGAAGACGGCCGCGTAGGCCGGCCAGGAGGCGTACAGGCCCGCGAGGAGGGGCCTCGAGGGCCAGGCCGGCGGCACGGCGCCCTTGATGAAATCGAAGGTCGAGCCGACCGCCCCGCCGATGGCCGCGGCCGCCACGATCGCCAAACCGATGTAGACGGCCCACCAATCCTCGCTCGTCAGGAGCCTGCTCTTCGCTGTCATATCCTCTCCGCTGGCGTAGATTATCGAGATACGTGAAAAGTGTAGCACCGGAGGGGGCCGATTGGTTTCCCCGGCGTTCGTTTTCGATAAGAATTCGGTTAATCGGCCGCGCCCAAGCCTCCCTTGTCCTTCTTCGTCTTGAAGAAGGAGACGGTTTCGGACAGCCGATCGGCCTGGGCCGCCAGCCGCCGGGCCGTGCTCGCGAGCTCCTCGCTCGACGCCGCGTTGCTTTGGATGACGGTATCGAGCTGGAGGAGGGCCGTGGCGATCTGGTCGATGCCCGCGCTCTGTTCCCTGCAGGAGGCGCTGATCTCCTGGACGAGCCCGGCCGTGCGGCGTATGCCGGGTATAGTCTCGCCGATCTTGGTCCCGGCCCTCTCCGCTACCGAGATCGAGCGCCCGGAGAGACCCGATATCTCGGAGGCCGATTCCCGGCTGCGCTCGGCGAGAGCGCGGACCTCGTTCGCGACGACCGCGAAGCCTTTCCCGATCTCGCCGGCGCGCGCCGCCTCTATGGCGGCGTTCAGGGCGAGGAGGTTCGTCCGGCGCGCGATCTCGTCGATGACGCCGATCTTCGAGCCGATCTCCTTCATCGCGACGACCGTCTCGGCCACCGAGACCGCTCCCGCCTCGGCGTCGCCGGTCGACTTGACGGCGATCGCCTCGGTGGCGAGCGCGCTGTCGGCGTTCTGCTTGATCGCGGCCGACATCTGCTCGACGGAGGCCGAGACTTCCTCGCCGCTCGCGGCCTGCACGGACGCTCCCTGGCTCATGGCCTGGGCCGAGCTGTTGACCTGCGCGCTGCCCTCCGCGACCTGGCGGGCCGATTCCTGGACGGCGGCGACGATCTCGCCTATCCTCTCGGCCATGTCGGTCAGCGCCTTGAGGATGCCCGTCCTCCTCCCCTCGCCCGAGCGGCCGATCTCGAGCTCGCCCTCGGCCACGCGGACCGCGATCCCCGCGACGACCGCCGGCTCGCCGCCGACCGACCGCATCACCGAGGCGACGACCGCGAAGCCGATGCCGACCGCGCAGACGATGCCGAAGCCCAGCACGGCCAGGGCGTAGAGGGTCGAGGAGGCGGAGAGGGCTCCGTTGGCCGCGGCGATCGACTTGGCCTGCTCCACTTTTCTCGCGACCAGGCCGTCGATTCCGTCCTGGACGGCGTCGGCGACCTTCATCATGCCCGCCAGGCCGTCGCGATACGCCGCTTCGGCCTTGCCCGCGCCCGCGAGGGCGAGCAGCGAAGAGACTTCCTTCCTGAACTCCCCGTAGGGCGTCGAGAAGGCGACGAAGAGCCTGCGCCCCTCGGCCGTGAGGATCGACGAATCGTATTCCCTCGCGTTGTCGTCCACCGATCCCAGGAAGCCGGCGATGCCGCCCGTCTCGGCCCTATAGAGGTCGACCCGAGTCCTCTGGAATCCTTCCGAGATCTTCTCGAGGTTCATCAGGGGAAGCGTGTAGTTCGTGTAAAGCCGCCGATCGGCCTCGACGATGTTCCGCATGCCGTATACGCCGATCGCCCCGATCGCCGCGCTCAGCAGGATCATCGCGCCGAAGGCCGCGACGAGCGTGGCCCTGAGAGACATGGTCCTTTTACCTTCCATCGCGGGCTCCTTTTTTTAACATGCGATAAAGCCGCCGCCTATCCGCCGAGGCTTCTCAGGACCTGCTCGAACCAGGCGGGATCCGGGCGCCGCGGGGGAAGGTGGCGGAACATCGCGAGGATCCGCTCCCGGTTCCGCGCGCCCTCGCTCGGAGGCGGGCTTTCGCGCTCGAAATCGGCTTCGAGGCCGCGGCGCCGGGCTTCCTCCCGGAGGAGGGTCCGATCGTTCAGGAGATCCTTCCAGATCAGGCATTCGCAGGGCCTGCCTTGGACCATGAGGCTGCAGTTGGAGTCGAAATAGCCGATCACATGCCGCCTCGCCCGGCTGAGCAGAGCCTTGGCGGCCGAGAGGGAGATCCCGAGGGCGGCGCCCGCCTCCCCGGCCGAGAGGCCGAAAGTCTCGACCAGGGCGAAGACGACGCGCTGATCCAGGGTCAAGCGCTCCACCATCGCCGCGAAGCAGGTGTCGCGGATCTCGCGCACGCTCTCGTCGACCTCGGCCAGCTCGGGTGGTAGCGGCCCCGGGTCCGGGATCTCGACCCTTCGGCCTTCCTCCTCCAGCTCGGCGAGGCTCTCGATCGACAGGGGCGGGATCCCGGCGGAGCGGCGCTCTTCCTGGAGGAAGAGGTTGACGCAGATCCTCCGGGCCCAGGGGAGGAGGAGGGAGGGCTCGCGGAGCTGCTCCCGCTTCTCCCAGGCGGCGAGGACACAGTCCTGCGCGAGGTCGCGAGCGCGCTCGCCGTCGTTCGTGAGCCGGTAGGCGACGGCGAAAAGATGCTCCGACAGCGCGGCGAGCCGCCTGCCGAAGTCGGCATCGGTCCCGGTCGTAGGATCGCTCATGCAATTGATTATAGCTCGGCCCGCGACCGGGCGCCCGCATCTTCGGCCCTCGAAAATGCATCATATATGGGTATGAGAGAGCTGCTGTGCTGCCTTTTCCTCCTGGCGTCGGGAGACATCGCCTTTTCGCAGCCGACGACCTGGGCGGAAGTCGATTGGAGGACCGTCACGGCCGCCCAGGTAAAGAGCCTGCTCGCCGCGAGCGGAGACGGCAGTTGGAAGGACGTCGGGCTTTCCGCCGCCAACGACCCCGATCGCCGCTTTCCCCCGGGCGGGACCAGCGCCTTCCTCCTCGCGCTGTGCTATTCGCGGAAGGTCGAGGTGATCGAGGCCCTCATCGCGGCCGGCGCGCGGGCCGACGATACGGGAGGCCTGTCGCCGCTGATGTACGCCGCCCAGTACAATCCCGAACCCGCCGTGATCGAAGCCTTGGCGGCGGCCGGGGCGGAGGTGCGGGCCGACCTAGGCTACGCGATGCTGGCCCGGCCGGCCCTGACCTACGCGGCCCAGTACAACGCCGATCCGGCTGTGATGGCGAAGCTGATAGCCATGGGCGCCGACGTCAACGCGAAAGTGAGCGTCCTGGACAACATGGGATTCACTCCCCTCATGTACGCCGCCCAGTACAACCCGAACCCCGAGGCGGTCCGGGAGCTCGTCAAGGAGGGCGCGAAGGCGGACCTCCCCGACGCGATGGGCCGCACCGCGCTCGTCTTCGCGGCCCAATACAATCCGAACGCCCGCGTGCTCGAGGCCCTCCTGGCCGCGGGGGCTTCGGTCGGCGTAGTCGGGCGCGACTATTACAACGTCGGCTTCACGCCCCTCATGTACGCGGCCGTCTCCGAATACGACCCGCTCGAGAAGATCGAGATCCTCCTCGACGCGGGGGCGGACGCGAAGGTCAGGAGCGGCGAGGGGAAGACCGCCCTCGATTACGCCTCCGCCAACGACTCGATCCCCAAGGGGAGCCCGGCGTATCGGAGGCTGAGAGACGCGGGCGGATGACCGGGCCCCCGGGCGGCGACCTCACATCTGCAGGATCTCGACGCGCTGGACGGTGCCGTCCTGGGAGACGAAGGCCCTCACCCTCTTCGAGCTGAGGAGGAGGGACAAGGGTTCCCTCTCCGAGCCGCGCAGGACGACGGTGTACCTGCCGACGTTCCAGTTGCCCGTGGACCCGTCCTCGATATTGATGATGATCTTGCCGTCGCGCTCGTTGAGCATGTTGACGCGGCCGAAATATTCCCTGACCTGCTTCCCGTTCATCATCATCGGAGCGGCTCCGACGGGAGCGGGGCCCGGGCCGCCCGCCATGGGGGGAGGCGCGGCCTGGCCGGCCATCTCGAGGATCTCGACGCGCTGGACGGTGCCGTCCTCCGACACGAAGGCCCTCACCCTCTTCGAGCTGAGGAGGAGTGACAAGGGCTCCCTCTCCGAGCCGCGCAGGACGACGGTGTACCTGCCGACGTTCCAGTTGCCCGTGGACCCGTCCTCGACGTTGATGATGATCTTGCCGTCGCGCTCGTTGAGCATGTTGACGCGGCCGAAATATTCCCTGACCTGCTTCCCGTTCATCATCTGGGAAGCGACGCTCGCCGGCGCCAGAAGCGTCAAGGCGGCGATACATGCGGCCGCGATGCGCGCGCGAGTCTTACCGTTCATTCCTGTCTCCTCGCGCCCTTGCCTATTCTCGGAATGGGACTCTGTCGGGGCGCTTGATAGGTCAGTCGGCTTTACCCGCGTTGCTCGTCATTTTGCCATTCAGGGAAGTCCGCCCATTCCGGCCTCAATTCTATCGCATCTACGCTAATCGTCAAGGCGGCGAGGATCCCGGCGCGCGCCATCGGCGAAGCGCCGCCGGCGAATCATCGTAAGAAAATATTAAGTTGACTGTAACGCTCATATTAATTAGCTTCATGCCCATCGCAGCACGATGGAGGTGTTTATGCGTTTTCGTAACTCGTATATCCTAGCCGCGGCAGCGGCCTTGGTACTTATAGGTTCATCGGCAGCCTTCGCGATGGGTGGTCCGGGCTACGCGCCCAGAGCCAGCAGCCAGTACGACAGCACAATGTCCGGCAGTATGGCATCAAGCGATACGACGGGCGTGTCCGGGGCGATGATGCAGCCCACGTGGAGCGGCTATCTGGTCGACAAGACCTCCGGCATCGCGATGAAGAGCGGCGACGTCGACCTTACGATGGCGCCTCAGCATCTTAGCCGCGAGGCCGAGATCGCCAACGGCGGCAGCGGATACGGAATCAGCGTCCTGCAGGGCGATACCTACAAGTTCTTCCCCTTCGACGACCACGGCAACCAGCTCGCCTCCCGGCTCATACAGACCAGCAAGCGCGACTCGGGGCTCGCGATCGTCGTGATGGGGACGATGGCCGACGGCGTCGTAAAGGTGTCCAGAATCGTGGAGTCGAACCTCTGATCCTGATGCAAAAGAGCATTGAATAAGCGGACTGGGCGCCTCTGCCGGGGCGTCCGGTCGACCTTTTGAACTTGACATGTTGGAGATATTAGGGTAAAAATAGAAGACGAAGGGGAACGTTATCAAGAGGACCTTTGCCTTCGCGTCTCTCGCCTGCGCACTGCTCCTGAGCTTCTCGGGCTGCGGCACTTTTCCGAGAACCCCCGCCTCTTCGGCTCCGCCGACCACCAGCATAGTATCGGTCCTCAACAAGTACCTTCCGCCCGAGTCCGACGAGTCCTTCGCGCATCTTTCGTCGGGCGTCCGCGATTTCGACGATGCCGTCCGATCCGCCGGAATAAAAGACGCCCGGCTGTCCTCAGCCGGCGTCGGGCTCGCCACGCACGGAGACCTGGTCCGCGCGATCGCAAGATACGACTCGCCGGACGGCCTCACCATCGCGTACGTCGCCTCCCACGGCTCTCCCGAAGGTCTCGTCCTCAGCGATCCCCTGTCCTTCGACGAGCTGTATCAGGCGCTCGACGCCGGGACCAAAGGCACCGTCCTCCTCATCCTGGACTCCTGCTACGCCGGGAACTTCGCCGAAGTCCTCGCCGACCGCAAAAGCACGCGCATATTCGCGATAACGGGCACGAGGGGACCGACCCTGGAGCGGTGGTACTCCAAGACGGGCAGCTTCAGCGAGGCTCTCTCGACGACCATCGGCGCTCGGTACAGCCCCGACCGCGACGGCAAGCTCACCCTGGGACAGCTCTACGACGCCATCGCGGCGGATATCCGGCTATGGAACTCGCGCTACCCCCACGGCTCGGGCCCGATCACCGACCCCGGCCTGTACGGTCCCCGCGACCTCGTCGTATTCGATTTCGGCGGGAATCACCGGTAGCTGACGTCGAGAGTCAGGGCGCCCAGGTCCTGGTTGTAGGTGTAGCTGATGCCGCGGAAGGGTGCCTTCGATTCGGCCGCGGCTATGGCCTTCTTGAGATCGGCGGCGAAGCTCGCGGGGACGAAGTTCCGCACCCTCCTGGACACGGTCGCCTCCCCGCGGCGGAACGAGACCTGGAGGTTCGACCGGAGCGCGTCGAAATCCTCGACGACCAGCTTCCCGACTTCGTACCAATTGGCCTCGGTATCGGCGCAGGCGGGGACGGACCCGCGGTTCCAGGTATGATTGGCCGCGATCAAGTCGTCCGGCAGGTTGAAGTAATCGTGGCTGAGGACCTTCGCGGCGCCGACGGGATCGTCGTAGGTCACGTCGAGGTGGTACCAGGCGCCGTCGACCTTGACGAGATTCCACGAGTGGCTTCCCTCCTCGGCGGTCCCCTGCACGATCAGGCACTCGAGCCCCGCCTTCGAGGCGAGCATGAGGAAGGCCTTCGAGAAAGAGTCGCAGACCCCCTTCCCCTCGAAGAGGACGCCGTAGGGAGTATGGGTGCCCGGGCCGTCCCTCCCCGTGGACAGGGCCACGCTGTCGTAGGTCGCGGCCTGAACGAGTCCGTCGTGGAGGGCGAGCTCCTTGTCGTAGTCGCTCATCCCCGGCCTGACGAGGGTCGCGACCATGGAGGCGACTTTCCGGTCCGTCTCCTCGACGACCGAGGCGATGCTCGACCGCGGGAAAGTGTACTCGATCGTCATCGACACGGAGGCGAAGGCCGAGCCGGAGCTCGTCGTCGTCGAATACGAGCTGCGGCTGTAGAACAGGCCCGCGGACGTGGAGGACCATGCGGCCTTCGAGATCTCCTCGTCCATCGCCTCGGCGGTGAACCAGGGCCGGCTGTCGTCGACGGAGAAGTAGAGCTCGGAGCTGGCCGAGTCGAAGGCGGTCCGGAGAAAGTCGGAGAGCTCCCGCTCCGAGCCGAGAGGCTTGTCGGCGCGAAGCGTCTCCTGGTAGCCGAAGAGGGGCATCGCGAGGGCGAGCAGCGCCGCGATGACGGAAAGGGACCTAGGAATCATCGTTCCTCCCATGCGAAGCGGCCGGAGTCTTCCCCTTGCGGCCTTCGTCGGCGCGGGCATCCCGCGCCGAGCGGCGCGACGCGCGGAAGATGAATACCCGGACGAGGATGGAGACCGCGAGGATGGCGAGCGTGATCGCCAGCGAGATCCTGAGCTGGATGCGGACCCCGCGTATCCCGCTGCGGTTGGCGCTCCGCTTGATGTCGTTGAGGGTGAGGAGGTCGTTGCGGAGCGCGCCGAGGCTCAGGCTCAGGTCGGCGAGGAGGGCCTTGCCCTCGACCGCGGTCGGCGCCTTCCCTCCCGAGGCGTCGAGCGCCTTCTGGAGGATCCCGATGAAGTCGGCGGCGTCAGTCTTCGACTTCGCGATCAGGGTCCTGTACTTGGCCGAGTCGATCGTGGGCGTCGCCTTGAGCACGAGGGAGCGGAGCGAGGCGCTCTGGCTCCGGAGCGCCGCGGTCGCGGCCGCCCGCGCCTCCTCCCTCTCGGAGATGATCAGGTCCTTGACCGCGGATTCTATGCCGAGGAGGGAGACGTAGGCGTTCTGCGCGTAGGTCTGTCCCTTTATGTCGTTCTCGTAGAGCTCGCCTATGTCGCTCTCGAGCCCGCTCAGGTAGCGCACCGAGAAGAAGCTCGACCCCAGGGAGAGGGCCATCACGATCACGAAGACCCAATTCGCGTCGGTCGCGGCCTTGCGGGCCGTCCGCGCGAGCCAATCACGCATGAGTTCCAGCCTCGAGGAAGGAATCAGCCGAGCGACGCGTCCAGCTCCGCCAGGGCGGCTGCCTTGCCCGCTTCGTCCATAAAGGTAGCGCGGACGCCGTTGCGAAGCAAGGCGACGGCGCCGTCCTTCCCGAGGCCGATCTTCTCCGAGGCGCGGAGGTATTCCTCGTCGAGCTCCACGTCGAACAGGACGGGGTCGTCGGTGTTGAGGGTCGCGAGGACTCCGCGCTTCAGGAACTCCCTGATCGGGTGATCCTCGTAGCGGCGGACGTACTTGCCGGTGACGACGTTGCTCGTCGGGCAGATCTCGAGGGGGACGGCTCGCTCCGCGAGGAGGGCCATCAGGGAGGGATCCTGGATCGCCGAGGTCCCGTGGCCGATGCGCTCGGCGCCGAGCTCCAGGACGGCGTCGCGGATCGATTCGGGGCCGACCTCCTCGCCCGCGTGCGCCACGGTGTGGAGGCCGGCCTCGCGCGCGGCGGCGAAGACGGCCTTGTAGGCGATGCAGGGATTGCCGATCTCCTGGCCGCCGAGCCCGATGCCGATGATGCGGTCGTTGGGCCTCTTGGAGACGTAGCCCAGGAGATAGCCGAGGTTGCGCGCGGCGTTGTCGGGGCCGAAGCTCCGCGACACGTCGACGAGGAGCCTGACGTCGGGGCCGCCGTCGGCGGCGAGCCTCGAGAAGCCTTCGATCAGGGGATCCATGATGCCCTCGAAATCGACCCCGCCCTGCTTGAGCACCATCGAAGGGGCGACGAAGAGCTCCATGTAGCGGATGCGGTTCCGGCGGGCGTAGGCGTCCACGTCGGCGACCACGAAGAGGAAATCCTCCGAGGCGCGGAAGAGCGACTGTAAATAGAAAAAATTCTTGATCATGACCCCGAGGCTGTCCATGTCGAGGAGCTTCCTGAAATCGGCCGGGCTCCTGAGCGAGGGATCGGCCTTGTATTTCTGGTTGAGCCTGAAGTAGCTGTCGAAGCTTACGGTCGCCTCAGCATGGATGTGTATCTCGGTCTTCGGTAGGGAGGCCAGGAAGTCCGAGACCCGCTGCGATGCCATAAGAATGCCCCCGGATGTTTGTACTTCGCCTTTTTTAGTATCGGCATACATCCTAGCGCACGACGGCCAAAAAGGCAAAAACCGAGTCGATTCGGGCCGCTCGCGGGCCCTATTCTATGGAGAAATCCGAGAAATGCCCCGTCGGGGGGCGCGTTTCGACATCGACGCGGCGTACCGAGGCGCCCGGCGGGCCTTCCTCGAGCCACTCCCTGAACGTAGCCAGGGCCCCCGGCTCGCCCTCGGCCACCAGCTCGACGCTCCCGTCGGGAAGGTTGCGCACCCAGCCCAGGAGGCCCAGGCTCTTCGCCTCGCGGCGCGTATAGTAGCGGAAGCCCACTCCCTGGACGCTTCCGGAAATCGCGGCATGGAAGGCCGAGCGCCTCCCCTCATGCCCGCCCGCCAGGGGGCGCCTCCATCGCGGCGGCGATCCGCAGCTCCAGCTCCTGGTAGTCGAAGGGCTTGTAGACGACCTCGAAGGGAATCTCGAAGTCGGGCCTGAGGAAGCCGGAGGTTATGATGATGCGCTTGCCGGCGCAGTACTTCCGGAGGAACTTTATCCAATAGTCCCCGCCGAGGATGTCCATCCGATAGTCGGAGACGATGAGGTCGACCTCGTAGTCCAGGAGCTGCTTGATGGCGCCCACGCCGTCGGAGGCCACGAGGACGCCGTAGCCTTTCTTCTGTAGGTAGTCCCGAAGACTCAGCCGGATCGAGTCCTCGTCCTCGACGACGAGCACGAGTCCCTTGCTAGGCATCCTTCGCCTTCGCCTTCGCGGCGAACTCGGCGACGGTCGATGCGACCGCGTCGAAGTCGAGGGGCTTGGCGAAGAAGGCGTCCGCGCCCTCCGCGAGCATCGCCTGGGCCTCCTCGGGCCGGTCGAGCCCCGTCATCGCGATGATGAAGGGCTTGCCGAAGCCGGGGTCCTCCTTGATCTTGCGGCAGAGGGCGTGGCCGTTGACGCCGGGCAGGTCTATGTCGAGGACGACGAATCCGGGGCGCTTCTCCGCCAGGAGGCGCCCCGCCTCGAAGCCGTCGAAGGCCTGGTGCACGGCGAAGTCGGAGAGCTTGCGCGAGAACCAGCGCTTGAGGAGATCGTTGAGCTCGGCGTCGTCGTCGACGACGAGGACGGCGCCCCAGTCGACGTCGTCCTTGAACCTGTCCTCGAGCCCGGCCGGCACCCGCATGCCTCGCGAGTCGAGGAAGCCGATGAGGTCCTCGGCGTAGATCCTGTACTGCCCTCCCGGCGTGGTGAAGGCCTTGAGGTAGCCGTTGCGGATCCAGTTGATGGCGGTTTGATTCACCACGCCGCAGAGATTAGCGACTTCGAGCGCGGAGAAGATGCGGATTTTCCTGATGCTCTTTGCCATAAGCCTTCCTGGGTGATGGTCGAATTATTATAGCTATTATATCCATAATGTCAAAGACTACTTTTCGTCTATTGATTTTTTGCGCGCGAGCCCGTACCGTAACCGCCATGGAATTGACCGAAAGCGCCATCGCCGATCTCAAGATCGACGAGATCGCCATCATGGACAAAATCGCCGCCGAGCTCGGCGTCAAGACGGGCCAGGTTTCCGCGGTCGTCTCGCTCG
>Ga0181535_10003452_pt1 | contig 18332 bp, 16 predicted proteins | sample PEATcosm2014_Bin_44_FD_119774 | JGI IMG/M metagenome (GOLD analysis project Ga0181535, IMG submission 119774) | Peatland microbial communities from MTU Mesocosm Facility, Houghton, MI, USA - PEATcosm2014_Bin17_30_metaG | ecosystem: Environmental > Terrestrial > Soil > Wetlands > Peat | place... | reverse complement strand
GAGCCGGTGGCCATCGTGGCCTGTTGATTCATCCTTGCATTGAAAGGTCTGCTGACTTGTGATCGGGATCACGTATTGGTGGTTAAAGGATTTGGACCAAATGGATACAAGAGTGCATCAAGGGCAACGAGGGCGAGGTACCTGGCGCCGGCAAAATGGGAGGAATTACCTATCGGCTCGCGAACAAAACAGTGTCATGGCAGCTCAGTCAGGTGGGTGTATTATGGTGCGTTCCCTCAAAGTGGTGGAAAGGAAAGGCCATGGAGATTTTTGGCTATCTTGGGCAATGGGGATGGGTTGTTGTGCTCTTCCTCGTCGTGTTGCTGCATAAGGCAATTCTGCGCTACTTTTTTGGAACCGTCATAGTCTCGAAGGACCAGATCGGAATCGTCAACAAGAAATGGGTTCTCTTCGGTAAGAATCGCACGCTACCCGATGGAGCGATTGTTGCGTTGCACGGAGAGGCTGGTTTGCAGGCCGATGCGTTGGCTCCTGGCATCCATTTTGGGTTGTGGGCCTGGCAATACGCGGTTGTGCTGGCGCCGTTCACGACCATCGATAAGAATCAGATCGGCATTGTTGAAGCGCGAGATGGCAAGCCACTTTCCAGCGGGCGGGTGCTCGCTAAATCCGTCGAGTGCAATTCCTTTCAGGATGCACGGATGTTCCTCTCTACCGGCGGGGAGCGCGGCCCTCAAATCTCGATCATTCCGCCGGGAACTTATCGCATTAACACGGGATTGTTTGCAGTTGCCGCGGCGGAGGTGCTGGAGATCCCCGACAACCAGGTGGGGATTGTAACGACCAAGGACGGCGCGCCTCTGTCGACCGGCGAAATTGCAGGCAAAGAGATCCCCGGGCACAACATGTTCCAGGACGCAGAGCGGTTCATTCAAGCAGGCGGCCACAAGGGACTGCAGGAGCAGGTGATGCTGGCCGGGCGATACTTTATCAATCCGCGATTTGCCACCGTAGAAATCAAGCCAATGACCGCGGTGCCGATTGCCAATGTCGGCGTGGTCATCGCTTATGTGGGTTCTGAGGGCATTGACCAGACCGGTGAAACATTCAAACACGGGAACCTGGTCAAGAAAGGCCAGAAGGGTGTGTGGGTGGATCCGCTGGATCCGGGCAAATACGCTATCAACATCTATACCCACAAAGTAGAGATTGTTCCCACGGCCAACATCGTGCTGAATTGGGCGACGGGCAAGTCTGAAGCGCACAGGCTTGATGAACGCCTTTCAACAATAACGGTGCGGTCGTCGGATGGATTCACCTTCAATTTGGACGTGAGCCAGATTATTCATGTTCCGCGCAACGATGCGCCCAAAGTGATTGCGCGCTTCGGGACAATGGCGAACCTGGTTACGCAAGTCCTGGAGCCGACAATCGGGAACTACTTCCGCAACGCTGCGCAAACCTCCGATGTGATCGAGTTCTTGAAAGGGCGCACGGAGCGGCAGAAAGAGGCCAAAGAATCGATCCAGGCGGCGCTTGTGGAATACAACGTGAACGCCATCGACACACTGATAGGTGACATTACGCCGCCTGAGGCGCTGATGAAGACGCTGACTGACAGGAAGATTGCCGAGCAGGAGCAGGTAACCTACAAGACGCAGCAGTTAGCTGAGGAGACACGCAAGGACCTGCAACAGGCCAGAGCGATGGCGGATACGCAGGCCAGGGTTGTCGATGCCGAACGGAGTGTTTCGATTGCCGAGTTTGCAGCGCAAGCGCTGGTGAGACAGGCCAGCGGCGAGGCACAGTCGAAGACAATCAACGCCGATGCGGATGCGAAGGTGATTACAACGGTTGGCAATGCGGAGGCCGAGAAGACCAAGGCCGTGGGCACGGCCGAAGCCGACGTGATCAAGCTGAAGATCAACTCGATGGAGTCAGGGAACTATGCGGCAGTACAGATTGCGACGGCGCTGGCGTCAAACCACATCAAGCTCGTACCGGATATTCAGGCCGGTGGCGGCGGGGATCAAGGGAGCTTGATCAACGTTCTGATTGCAAAGATGCTGCAAGGCGGGACCAGCGGCGACAAGGATGGGAAAGGGTAAGCGGCAAAGCTCCAGCTTCTAAACTGTGCCCGATTCCGTGGCCGTGAATTTTCGAGCTCAGATGGCCTGCGGGCCAGTGCTCCGCTTAACTGGCTTTTGCGACAACGAGCGAGTCATAGACCGCCTTGGCGCGGTCGAGTGCCGTCTGAATGTTCGGCATGATATTCTCGCGGCCCACGGAGTCAAGGAAGCGCGCGCCTTGCAAGAGCTCGGAAGGTTGCTCCATAGCACCGCAAAGCAGCATCGCGGCCGGATTCATGCAGGCGTTTGGCAAATGTCTCGATGGCGTGAATGCCGGTGGCTTCGATTGCCGTCATGTTGCGCAAGCGCAAGATGACGACGGGAGCGAACGTTTCAACGTTTGCGGTGGCTTCGACCAGTTTCTCCGTAGTGCCAAAGAGGAATGGCCCGTGGATGCACAGCAAGGTAACGTAAGCCGGCAGGATGCGCCATTGCAGCACATGGGGCAGTTCATCGCGAATGTACTCTTCTGTTACAGGAGACACGGTGGTGGTTTCCGCAATCCGGTAGATGTAAAGCAACGCGGCCAGCGCAAGTCCGATGCCGACGGTTACCGTGAGATCTGCAAAAACCGTGTGCGCAAAAGTGACCAGCCAAACTGAAATTGCAGCCCAGTCCATCTCGAAAATGGCGCCAATCTCGTTCCATTCGCCCATGTTGTAAGCCACGACAAACAATATCGCGGTCAGGGTGGTGAGGGGGATGAAGCTGGCGAGGGGGGCCGCAACGAGCAGGATTCCGAAGAGCGTGAGTGCGTGGACCATGCCGGCGACAGGCGAACGGGCGCCCGAACTGATATTGGTGGCAGTTGGTCCAATCGAGCCTTGGCAGGAATGCCTCCGAACATTGGCGATAGGAAGTTGGCGACTCCCTGCGCCACCAATTCAACATTTGGGTTGTGACGGTCACCGGTCATTCCGTCAGCCACAACCGCTGACAGCATGCTCTCACGTGCAGCAAGAATCGCGACAGTAAAGGCCGAAGGATCAGAGGAAGGATGTGATCTGCGTGAAAATCGGGAATCGCGAAAGGCGGAAAACCGCGCGGGATGCCGCCGAATTTGCTACCGATGGTTTCAACCGGCAGATGAAACAGTACGCTCACGGCGGTTCAGACGAGCAGAGCGACGATGGATGCGGGAACACGCCTGGTAAAACGAGGAAGGATGAGAATAATCGCCAAGGCTCCAAGCTCCAGGCCGACTGCCGCAGAATTCAGGCTCGTGAAATGCCCGCGAGCAGATCGTGGACGAACATGCTTCCCGAGTGCGTTCTGATAGCCAGAATCGACTTGGGAAGGTTTGGATTGCTAATGGACATGGAGTATGTACTGATTTTACGCGCTTTGGAAATTCTGAGCTTCAGCGCGACTGTATCTCGTTCATCGAGAACGGCAAATCCGATGCGTCTTCGTTGCTATTGCAATTGCTTCAAGATATTGCAGCCAAATGGATTTCCCGCGTTGCAGCCTTGAGTGAGGTATTGGCGGGCGAGGACAAGATTCTTTGGTACGCCAAGCCCCTGCCGATAGAGGTTGCCGAGGTTGCTGCACCCATTTGGATAGCCGAAGCTGCAGGATCGGGAATAAAGGTTCGCTGCTCGCACATCATCAACTTGGATCCCCAGACCGTTCTGGTACTGGTAGCCGGCGCGGTTGCAGGATGGCCCATTGCCGGCCAGGCAAAGTTCTTCGTACAACACGATTGCCTGCGAGAAATTGTTTTGACTTGTATATAAATCTGCCTGTTGCTTCATCGCAATAAGGTTAGGAGTTGGGGCTGACTGTTTGGGGTTCGAATGCGCTGACTGTGCCGGTGGCTGTTGGGTCGCAGGCTGCGAGATAGCGGGCATTGAATTGGTGGGCGGCATCGAAGATTGTTGTGTGATAGGTGCAGCTGATGACTGTGGCGCTTGTGAACCTGCCGAATCAGTGTGTGGCACAGCGAGCCGGCCCACTGCAAATACTGCAACCAGAGCCAATGGGGCAAGAACCCAGCCCCACATTGGAACCCTTTGCCAAGCCGCCTTCGGCTCTTCATTGCTCGGCCGGGCGGGCCGCGCACCCGCAACATTGGGAATCGTCACTGGCTGAAACTGTGCGGCTTCATGACCTGGGTTGATCTGCTCCGTCGGAGATTGGGATAGAGGCGGGACGGTGCGAATTCGCTTGATCTGTGTCTTGAGTCCATCGAGAATCTCGGCCTTGACTTTGGCCCATTTTGGGTCGCTCTCAGTGAAATCGATCAAGGGGGTGGAGCCGGGTACCATCTGGCGATCCGCCAGGACTGGATATTCGCTCCAATCGCAGGGTTCCACCAACACCGGCACGATGATCATCTGGCCCAGCCTGGCGCGGTTCTCGATTCGCGCCATTTCATATTTCTCAATGAATTCAGAATTCAGAAATGCCTGGCTGACGATAAGAAGGGCGATCTGTGAGTGATCGATCTCGGCCTCGATGTGGTCCCTGAATTCGTCGCCGGGCTTTAAGTCCTTGTCGAACCAAAAGACCACATTCTGTCGTTTCAGGGATTCAGTGAGGAATGGAATCAGGTTGAACCGATAGTCGCGGTCCAGCCACTTCTTGTCCTCGCGCGCATAACTGACGAAGACGCGTGTGGTCTCATCGGGGGCACCGGCGTTCATGCTTGAGTCCATCTGAAAGGGCTCCTTCATGTTGAAACAATATTGCTGCGAGCATATTACATGAGTCTTCGGCGGATCAGGTCGAGGGCTTGCTGGGTAGCGAACTCACGAATCCTGGTGCGGTCTCCGCGGAAGGTGCGCTCAGTGGCCTCGTTCTTTTCCGCATCTGAGACGGCGATGTAGACCAAGCCAACAGGTTTGTCCTCGGTGCCGCCAGTGGGGCCGGCAATCCCGGTGACACCAACTCCAAGGGTTGCGCCGGTGCGGAGCCGAATTCCGTGCGCGAGCGCTTTCGCCACCTCGGCAGAAACAGCGCCATGCTGAGCGATGAGATCTGGAGAGACACCCGCGAACGCGTATTTCAGTGAGTCGGAATACACAACGGCCCCGCCAACAAACGATCGGGAACTGCCGGGAACGCCCGTGATACGCTGGGCGATCATGCCGCCGGTGCAGCTTTCAGCAACCGCCAAAGTAAATTGCCGAAGCCCGAGATAGAAGAGAACGATCTGCTCAAGGGATTCGCCGTCAGAGGAGTAGAGCCAGTCTTCAAGAGCTTCTTCCAGACGGCCCGCAAGCTCGTCAACCCGCTCTTTGGCCAAAGCAGCACTGGGCTTGGAACAGATCAGCGCGAGTTGGATGTCGCCGGCGTGGGCCAGGATTGTGGTTTCGACGTCCCTATACGTGGAATAGATCGGGGCGAGAATCAGGTCGGCCTGCGACTCGGGGATCATGGCAGCGCGGAGTGTGCGGCTGGCGATGAAGCGCTTGGGAATTGCATCGCGAAGACGCGGAAGGCACTCGGCGTCAAACAGAGGGCGGCATTCACTGGGAGGCCCGGGAATAAGCAAGACGATCTTGCGGTAGCCGCCGAAGCGGGTATCAAGCCATTGGCCTGGTGCGCTGCCGTTCACATTGGGCAGCACGATAGCGCCTTCAAGCACGTCGGCTTGCTTGAGATTGTTCGGAGGCAGCGGAACGCGCCAGCCCGCAGCTCGGGTGTGCAGCGCGGCAACCATGGGCGCGTCACGGCGGAGTGTGAGTGCCAGGGCCTCGGCTACGGCTTCGCGGGTGAGGTCGTCTTCAGTGGGGCCTAAACCGCCCATGATGGCCAGGATATCTGTGCGACCGAGGGCGACGCGGATGGCATTGACCATGTCTTTCTTCCGGTCGCCGACGATGGTCTTGAAGGTTACAGTGACTCCGATCTCATTGAGTCTCTCGGTGATATACAGCGAGTTTGTTTCCTGACGCCACGGAGTGAGCATCTCGGAGCCGACGGCGATGATTTCAGATTTCATGACACAGCTCCTGGCTTCCAGCATTTTGCTTTCAGCTGGGTGATGCGGAGAAGAAGCCCGAGATCCCGGGTTGGATAATACGGCGGTGGTTTCGATCACCAAGGAACAGGCCTAGAGGCAGGGGCCCAAGGCAAAAAAACTAAAAAAGATTCATCCCTTCAACTCCCAGGTCCACATCATAAACGGCGTCGTGTGTTGCAAGGATGGTGGTGCCAAGCGGGGAAAAGGCAACGCCAACGAGATTTGGTCCGGCAACGACTAGGTTTGCCGCGCCTTCGGGCGTGACCCGCACCAGGCCGCGACGTCCATGCAAACAGGCGGCGAGAAAGACGTCGCCCGACTTGGAAAGCGCGAGGCCCTGAGGTCTGCCGAGGCCGCGGTACCAGACCCGTGTGTCGCCATGGGAGTCAATGGCCCAGATCGCGTCGTTTGAAGACAGCGAGGGCGCCGTGACAAACAGTGTGCCGTCCTTGCTGACCGCCATGTGATACGCGGCAACGCTGGGTTCAAGGGTGGCGTGCACAAAGATGCGGCGTTGGGTATCGATCTTGAAGATGGTGCCGCTGCGGTCGCCAACAAATAGGTTTCCGTCGGCATCAAAGGCAGCGCCGGTGGCGACGCCCATGCCCTCAACGTAGACGGTGGACTCGCCCGAGGATTCGATGCGGTAGACGTTTCCTTCCGCACGCGAGGTCACAAAGAGGTCGCCTTCGGGGTTGAAGGCAAGTCCGGTGGCATTCAGGATTCCAGTGACAAAAGGTGTGCCCCTGCCGTCGGGGCTTATCCGGACGATGGATACCGGGGTTTGCTTACCACGAGAGCCGGAGATGGTGGCATACACCATGCCAGAGCGGCTGACAGCGGGGCTGGTGACGGGGTGAAGGCCCTCAGAAAGCTTGTGAGCAACCCGCAGCGGGGCCGCGTTGCTGGCGCCGGCGGGATTGCGAACCTCAATCAGACCAACTGAAACCTCTTCGGGCACGCGAAGCGCGAGACGAGTCGGGCGGCTCATGGAGATGTGCGCCGGTTGCCCGTCAACCAGGACTGCCGGCGCATCGTAGCCAAGGGGCCCAAGATGGATGCCGATCAGTTCGACCTCGCCGAGAGGCAAGGCGGCGGCGGGAACAATGCTGTCAATGCGTGGCTCGGGAAGAATTTCTGGGACGGATTGGGAGCGCGTACGGGGCATTTCTTCTCTCTCTAGATCCAGATTCTTAGCACCGATGCTACACCCAAAGCATACAGGCCGGCGGCTACATCATCCAGGACGATGCCCCAGCCTTCGGGCAGGTCTTCGAGCCGACCGATGGGAAACGGCTTGGTGATATCGAATAGGCGAAAGAGCAGAAGGGCAATGAGCCCGTGATGCCAGTCGAATGGGCTGAAAAGAAGCGCGATAGCCTGGCCGGCGACCTCGTCGATGACTACCATCTGAGGGTCTTTACGGCCCGCCTCGCGAGCAACGATGGTGGCCGCAGGGATCCCGACGATGAGAGCGAAACCGATAAGAAGGATCAACCCGTAGAGAAGAACCTGCGGCGACGGGTGGGCCGCCCAGGCAAAAACGGCCCATAACAGAACGGTGGCGACCGAGCCCCAGGTGCCGGGACCGGGTTTGCCCAGACCCGCGCCGAAAAAGGTGGCGATTGTCCAGGCCCATAGGGTCCTCTTCCGATTGCCGATCGTCGGTTTCCCCCGGCTCGGCCCAGTTCTGGGACTAGTCGTCATCGTTGTCCCCGCTGCGGCCACCGGAACGATCTATACCCAGTCCGCCGAGGTCCTCGAGGACTTCAGGGTCGAGGACAGGAGAGCTGATTTTATAGACACCGGAGGCCCACTTGCCGAGGTCGATCTTGCGGCAGCGGTCGGAGCAAAAGGGGAAGTCCTCATCGGTGAAGCGAACCAGCATGCCGCAGGTGGGGCAGCGGTGGAGTTTGGCGGATTTCTTCTTAGTGGCCATGGGCACGTATCTGCGTGGGAGCAGTGGTCAAGGTTTATGGTACAGCGTAAGGCGAAGAATGGCCTGCGGAGAGGATTGCGCCCCGCCGAGATTGCGATCAGCTACACGGGACCGGCGAACCCTTCACCTGATCCGGCATTTCGCGGTTCACATCGAGCGGAGAGTCTTGAGCAAAGAACCTGGCCACCTCCAACTGGATTTGCAACTTGAATTCCCGTTTGTCCCGGGTCCGCAGCTTGTGGCCCTGTTTGATGTTGGACAGTGGTTTGTCCTTGATCGGAATCCTGGTGACAAAGAATCCGGATTTGTTTTTTGGCAAGCCCAGTTCAACAAAGAAATCGTCATAAGCAGTCTTGAAGGTTGCGGAGAGTTCTTTGCTATATGAGCTTTGCCGGATGGCGCAAACCGCGGCGAGCTCTGAAATGCCAAATGCAGATGCGAATCCCTGCAACGCTGCGAGGAGAACTGCAGCAGGGGCGACATCGTGCATGGTCGTGGTGGCGAGATGCACCTGCTTGAAGCACCCTTTCATGCCTTGAATTCGAGTAATCAAGAGCGCCTCCGCCGCCTGCGATTTGACCACCCATCCTGGGACAATGGTGAAGGACAGCACAAAAACGATGTCTCCATCCACAAGCAGGTTTAGGGAGAGCTCGCCTTCCTTGTCATAGGCGCGCGAGTAACCGATCGACAGTGAAAACCTGCTGCTTGCTTCAGGGAAGTTGTGGATGATCACATCGCTTTGCAAGATCTGCTGCAAAAAGAATGCTGAGAGAGTGGCATGTACGCGTCTGTAGTGATGCGCAAAGCAGGCAGCGCGCTCGCTGACGCTGAAACCCTGCACCAGGTAATCATGTGTGAGGTATTTAAAGGCAAACCTTGGATTGGCTCGGGCGGCCTGAGCATATGGCTCGAGCTTCAAGATATCAAAAACCTGATAGAGAGTGCCCAAGTTCGCCAAGGCGCGAATCAGCACTCCCGGCAGCAGAGCAATTGACCAGCTTTCCTTATTGCATGCGAGGATGGAGAGGGGTTCAAGGAACCCGGACTTCGCCGTTGTGAGGCTTTCATTACCCGCGGCCATGGAATTGACTTTCACCGTCACCTAGTGCCCGGCCCTCGTTGCACCTGGACCGGCAGAGGCGACGGGCGTCTCGCGACTGATACTGATCCACTTCTCGGTGAGAACGGCGTAAAGAGATTTGAGTGACCTTAACATTGTCACTGATCGGAATCAGGTAATTCAAACAACAAAGGTACGGCGAATTTCGTGCACAGGTAACTCGTCAGCAGTTACTGGGAAGTTTTCTGATCAGGGATCGCAAATGTTGGGTGCGCGGAGCGCGTGGGTTAAAGCGGACCGGAAAGGATGCGGGCAACAACGTCGTACTCGAGTGCCTCTGTGATCTTCGCCTTGTAGAAGCGTCCAGGCTCCAGGGTGGTGACGTTAGGGCCGAGCTCTTGAAAGTCGTTGATGTAGACTTTGCCGTCAATCTCGGGCGCATGGAACTCGGTGCGCCCTTCCCATAAGAGCGGTGTTTCTTCGCTTTCGCCTTCGGCAAGGACGACAAGTTCTCGGCCAATCCACTGCTGCTTGGCACGCTTGCTGATGGATTGCTGCAGTTTCATCAAGCGGCGCTTTCGGGCTTCAATTGTGCGCTTGGGAACTTTGGCATCGAGTGAAAAGGCGCCCGAACCCTCTTCATCTGAATAGCTGAAGACGCCAAGCCAATCAAAGTTGGCGGCTTTGACAAAGTCTTCAAGTATTTCGATGTCTTGGGTGGTTTCGCCGGGAAACCCGACGATGAATGACGTACGGAGTGCGACGCCTGGGACCGCTGCACGGACCTTTCCAATGGTCTTGAGAAAGATATCGGCTCCCGCGCCGCGCTTCATGGTCTTGAGAACTTGCGGAGACGCATGCTGCAGCGGCACATCAAGGTACTTGCAGATGTTGTCGTGCTTGGCGATGGTTGCTAGCAGGCTGTTGGTGATGCGGTTGGGATAGGCGTAGAGAAAGCGGAGCCAACGGACTCCCTCGATGGAAGCTATCGCTTCAAGCAGCTGTGCGAGGCCCTCTCTTATGCCAAGGTCCTCGCCGTAGCAGGTAGTGTCCTGCCCGATGAGGGTGATCTCCTCGACGCCGCGCGCGACAAGTTGCTTGGCCTCGGCAACAACGGATTCAAATCTCCGCGACCGGAACTTGCCGCGCAGATTCGGGATCACGCAGAAAGTGCAGGGGTGGTCGCAGCCTTCCGCAATCTTGATGTAGGCCGAGGATTTGGGGGTGGTGAGAAAGCGAGGGGTGGACTCGTCGTAAAGGTAAGTGGGCAGAAGGTGGGTTGCCCCTTGCCAATCGTCCCGACGGAAGCGGCCCTGCTGCTCGCGAAGATCGCCTTCGGGTCTGAAGGCCGTCTCCTGGTGGTGCTCGTGCTTGTGAGTGCCTGCCTGGGACTCCTGGCCGGGGCGGGTTTCAGCGGCTTTGCCGGTGAGAATAGTGAACGGTGAAAGCGATGTCGCAGCGGCGGGTCCAGTCAATTCGATTCTGCAGAGGCCAGCGGCCTCGAGGATGGACTCGAGTTCGCCGGTTCCGACCACGGCGTCGACTTCCGGAATGCTTTTCATGATCTCGTCGCGGTAGCGCTCGACGAGGCACCCGGCTACGATGAGTTTTTTGGCCGCGCCTGAGGTTTTGTAGCGTGCCATTTCAAGAATGGTGTCTACGGACTCCTGCTTGGCGGTGTCAATGAAGCTGCAGGTGTTTACTACCAGGATTTCAGCATCTTCAGGACGTGCGGTCAGGCACGCGCCGGCGCGGTCGAGAAGACCCATCATCACCTCAGAATCCACGAGGTTCTTGGGACAGCCGAGAGAAATAAAGCCCACGGAAGGGGCCGTGGGTTGAGAAAGTTTGCTCACTTTCCTATTGTACTGAGGATTCATGTTCGGTGGTTTCACCAAACAGTTCCGCGAACGCCAGACAACTGGCCGGATGAAAGGGTTCGCCAACGAAGCGGACTGGAATCACCGGCGTGTCTGGGTGGTAAAATCAGTCAGTGCCGGGTCCTACGCGACGTAATCCCGCCAATCCCGCCAGGTCTGGAAGGAAGCAACGGTAACGGGCTCATGCGTGTGCAGTAGGTCACCCGGTACTTTTTTAGTGGTCAGCGATTGAAGATCGGGCGGTCAATGATCAGCGATCGACCGGCTCAAGCCGTTCAAGGAGAAGTACATTGCCCCTTTCCATTCGTCCAGTGGTGGGCCATCGCGCCAAAATCAGCGCACTTGGAACTTTTGTTCCACCCGATGTAATCACCAACAAAGACCTTGAAAAGCTGGTGGATACCAATGACCAGTGGATTCTGGATCGAACCGGCATCCGTGAGCGGCACGTGTTGGCCAAAGGGCTCGGCGTGAGCGATATGTGCGTGGGCGCGGCGAAGAAATGCCTGGCTGCCCGGGGAATCGAAGCGAGCGAGGTTGAGGTCATTATCGTAGGCACCGTCACGCCAGACATGATGTTCCCCTCCACAGCATGCCTGGTTCAGGACAAGATCGGGGCCAAGGGTGCGTGGGGATTCGACGTTTCGGCGGGATGCTCCGGATTCGTTTTCGCATTGCAAGCAGGCGTAAAGCTGGTGGAGAGCGGGGCGCAGACCAAGGTTCTAGTGATCGGCGCGGATGCCAACACAAGGATGACAGACTACACGGATCGGACGACATGTGTACTCTTCGGCGACGGTGCAGGAGCGGTGTTAATTGAGCCCGCAGAAAAGGACGAGATCGGCTTCATCGATTTTGTGAATGAGATCGACGGATCGGGTGGTGTGGCCTTGAACCTGAAGGGTGGCGGAAGTTTGAACCCGTCGACTCACGAGACCGTGGACAAAAAGATGCATTACATCTACCAGGATGGGCCCGCGGTTTATAAGTTTGCAGTACGCAAGATGGCCGAAGCAACGGCGAAGGTGCTGGGGCGCAACGGTGTGACAGGCGCGGACCTGGGCTGCTTTATTCCTCACCAGGCGAACAAGAGAATCATTACAGCAACGGCTGACCGGCTCGGAATGGACCCTGAGCGGGTGATCATCAATATTGAAAAGTATGGAAATACGTCGGCAGGAACGATCCCGCTCGCCATGGAGACGGCCATCGAGCAGGGCAAGCTGAACAAGGGCGACCTGGTTCTGCTGGCTGCGGTCGGTGCGGGCTTCACGGTGGGGGTGACGCTGCTGCGGTGGGAGTTCTAAAGGCAGGTCCTTCTTGCTAGCCCCCGGGGATAACCTCGGCATCCCATTAATCTGTCAGTAGCTTGAAAGCGTGCGTCCACTGGTTGTTCCTGAAGCCGCGGATACACCACAGCATGCAAAGCGGCTCGATGGCGCGTGCAGACTCCGCCTTTCCCATGTCTGCTGTCTCCCAGCCAAACTGGGCGAGGATTTCGCTTACCTCTTTCTTTGCCCCATCGTCATTGCCGCAGATGAACATGGTGGGTTTTCCTGCTGCGAAGCTGGGGTTGACCATTGAGGGCGCGCCGACCGAATTGAAGGCTTTGACAAAATGTGCGGCCGCAAACTTGTTTTGCAGGTCTTCCATGAGCGATTTCTCAAAGCTGGTAAAGAACTGGAGCACGCCGTTGACGGGAGCCGCATCCGCGATGGGGTTGGTGGTGTCAATGATGGTCTTTCCAGCCAAGTTCTCAATTCCACCTAGTTCAAGAGCATCCGCTGCTGCACCGCCCTTGACAGCCAAAACCATCAGGTCCCCGAACGCCGCTGCGTCCGCAAAGCTTCCAACGACGACCGTGGGGTTCTGCTCTGCCCATTGGGCCAGTTTGTCTGGCGAACGAGTGCCAATTGTCACGACATGGCCGTGCTTCAACAGGCCGGCCGCTAAGGTCTTTGCCACGATTCCCGAACCCAGTACACCTATCTTCATGAGTCACCCCTTTCGCAACCAGATTCTGCGACGATTCGGATGGATTCAACAAAATACGGCTCAGTGCAAGAGGACTAAATTGCCAAGGCAAGCGATGGGACATCGTATTCAGGCAAGACACCGTACTCAGCGGCCCTACGGAAAAAGCCCTTCATGCCTTCGATGCATTCTTCGTCGAGAATGTAGTGAATATTTGTCGTGAGATAGGACTGAATTGTCTGTTCCGGGAGGGGTAGCCGAGCAGACCACTCCGTAACCAGCGCATCGATGTGTTGCAGACCATGGTCGCGTGACTGGATAAAGTCATCTGCGACCTTGTCGTCCAAAGCGCACCCTGGCGCAACTCCCCAAATGGCCGAGACAAAGGGCAGACCGGTTACGGAGTGCCACTCAGCGGCGAGGTCGTGATAGATCAGTTCTTCACCGGTACGTTCAAATCGATTTGCGCGTTCTTCCAGGGCCATCAAAGCGGGATCGCCGATGAGAATGGCGGCATCGGCGCGGTCGAGCATGAAGTCGAGGTCGGCAGCAAGTGGCATGAACGGAACCGCTGGGTTTCCCCACATGTGAAACAGGATGTGCGCGTAGGCAAGGGTGGTGCGACTGGCCATGTCGGCAGCCACAACTCCGAGTGTCGAGAGGGGATGATTCGCGCGCCGGACAAGCAGCAGCGAGCGTACACGGCCCTTGGAGGCGATGGTGCAGCCGGGGAGGATGCGGAGGCTGGGATTGGTGGCGAGCGATGCGATGGGAACAAGGCCGATGTCTGCCGAACCAGAAAGTAAGGCAGCGGCACATTCTGAGGGTGTCATGCGGTCGATCTGGTAACGGAGGGCGAGCGAGTCTTCGAGAGGAGGATGCTCGAAGTCCCACATCAGGGGAGCGGGGTTGAGAAAGTTGATAGCGGCGACGCGCAAACGGGAGTGAGAAATCGAAGCCACGCTTTCCTAAGAGTATCAACAAGATGACGCGCAGTGAACAAAGGATTCCCATGCCGCATCCTTGGCGGCACTAAGGCAGCAATTGAGGTCGGACATGACGAATGAAGCGTGACGGGCTCGCGGGTCACAGCGCGCTGTGCGGCTGAGCAGAATCGCGACCTGTTTGGCGTTCCCGGCAACGTAACCAATGCGAACTCCTGGACGCCTATCACGCTGATTAAACAGGGAACCAAGCTGGTGGCTATATGGGAGGATGTGTGGGAAGATCTGCCTTCACAGTTGCGTTTGGAACTGGAGGCCGAAGTGCAAGGTGAATCCAAATTGGAGGCGACTGCATCTTTACTGCCTGATCCGGTCCTGCGGCCCCAGGAGGCCATGGTGCTGGAGGTCATGCGATCCGATGCGAGCTTACAAATGGATGAGATTCTGGAACTTCTGGAGACGCAACTGACCTTCGCCGAAGTGTTTACAGCATTCTTCGAAATGGAGATCACGGGCCGGATCCGGTGTCTGCCAGGCAAGAATTACGTCCGTGCGCTGTAATGGCTGCGCCGGCATCGATCTTTCAAAAAGTTTTCACCCATCGGCGAAAAAGTTCCGATCTTATTGGAAGATGAGCAATCGCTGGGATTTACGCGGTTGCGGGCAAGGTTGTTTTGCGAGGTGGAATGGTACGCCGGACCGGGAAAATGTTCGTAGTGACTGGAAACGGCACGGTGTTCCGTGGTAGCGTCCAACATTTGCAGGTCATTTTTGTGGTTACTTTGAACCGCTGACCGCGTTGGCGAATTCCGGACATGCCGGGAATGAATCGAAAATCACGGAACCGAGTCCAACAACGCTGAACAGGGCCGGCAAGGTAGAGTGAGTACTGTAATAAGGATGGCAATGAATAAATCACTGGTAATCGTCGAGTCGCCTGCCAAGGCAAAGACGATCGAAAAATATCTTGGCAAGGGGTTCGAGGTCCTGGCATCGGTCGGGCACATCATGGACCTGCCCAAGAATGATATCGGCGTGGAGTTGGAAAATCGGACTTTTGAGCCGACGCTCATCGTGTCTCCGGGCAAAGAGAAAGTTGTCGCCCAGTTGAAGCGAGCGGCGGCAAAGGCTGACGAGATATTCCTGGCGCCTGACCCTGACCGCGAGGGAGAAGCGATTGCGTATCACCTTGCGTTGCAGCTGGGGACTTCAGCCAAAGAGCGGAAGAAAATCCAGCGTGTGACCTTCAACGAGATTACGAAGAAGGCGGTCCAGGAGGCATTCAAGCACGCTCGCGACGTAGATCAGAATCTTGTGGACGCGCAGCAGACGCGGCGAGTGCTGGACAGGCTGGTGGGCTACCAGATTTCCCCGTTGCTGTGGGATAAGGTTCGGCGTGGACTTTCCGCCGGCCGCGTACAGACGGTCGCGGTGCGGCTGATTGTGGAGCGGGAACGGGAAATTGGCGCGTTTGGACCCGTCGAGTATTGGACGCTGGATGCAGAGTTGCACCCTGAAAGGCAGGGCGATAAGACCTTCAAGGCGCGTTTTATTGGCATCGATGCTGAACCTGCCCGCGTGGCCAACGGCAAGGATAAAGACGGCAAAGATCTCTTCATCGCCAATGCCCTGGCTGATGAGAAATCAATCAATTCGGTGGTCTCGGCACTGGAGAAGGCAGAATGGTCGCTGGTCTCAGTGCAATCCCGCGAGCAGCAGCGGAGACCCCTGGCCCCATTTATCACCAGCCAACTGCAGCGCGATGCGGCAAGCAAGTTGGGGTTCAACGTGCGGCGCACGATGGGCGTGGCGCAACGGCTATATGAAGGCGTTGATGTCGGCGCCGAGGGTACGGTGGGTTTGATTACATACATGCGTACCGATTCGCCGCGCATTGCGCCAGAGGCAATCGAGGGTGCGAGGGAATGGATCAAAAAGAATTTGGGAGTGCAGTATCTGCCGGCGACGGCGAATGAGTACAAAGGCAAGAAGGCCGCTCAGGACGCACATGAAGCGATTCGTCCGACGGATGCTTCGCGTACACCGGAGTCGATCGCGCGTTATTTAACTGAAGAGCAGCTCAAGCTCTACCGGTTGATCTGGCAACGGTTTGTGGCATCGCAGATGATGCCGGCAGTCTTTGATGTAACCACGGCAAAGATTGCGGCGAATTCCGCGAAGACCGGGAAGACGTATGACTTTCGCGTGAGCGGGTCGGTGGTGCGCTTCGACGGGTTCCTGAAGGTCTACGAAGTTCTGGAAGAGAAAAAGGATGACGACGATGAGTCGTCAAACAAGCTGCCCAACCTTGACAATGTGAAGAAGTTGGATTTAAAGAAGCTTGATACCGAACAGCACTTTACGCAGCCGCCGCCTCGGTTCAACGAGGCTTCGCTGGTAAAAGTGCTGGAGGAGCGGGGTATTGGCCGGCCTTCGACTTATGCGTCGATCATCAACACAATTCAGGATCGCGAGTACGTCACCAAGATCTCAGGGCGGTTCTACCCCACTGAAATCGGGATGGTGGTTTGCGACTTGCTGGTAAAGAATTTTCCGTACATCTTCGACATCCAGTACACGGCCAAGCTTGAAGAAGAGCTTGACGATATCGAAGAGGGAAAGGAGAAGTGGACTGACCTGATGAACGGCTTCTACAACTACTTCGAAGATGAGTTGAAGGTTGCCGGCGAGAAGATGGAAAACATCAAGCGCATGGAGATCAAGACCGATGAGAAGTGTGACTTGTGCGGGTCGCCGCTGTTGCTGAAGTGGGGAAAATTCGGAAGCTTCTTTGCGTGCTCTGCATATGACAAAAAGGACAAATCGAGCTGCACGTTTACAAAGGAAAACACGGCGGGAAAGCCGGACTTGAATACGCAGGAAGCGCAGGACGCCAGCGAGCAGGAAGAGTATTGCGAGAACTGCGGACGCGTGATGGTGCTGCGACGCGGGCCGTTTGGCATGTTCATGTCTTGCCCCGGCTACAACGAGGACCCGCCGTGCAAGACATTCAGAAAGCTGAGCCAGAAGCAGCAACAGAAGCAGGCTACTCCCAAGCCTACCGGCGAAGATTGCCCCTTGTGCGCCAAGCCGCTGGTGCTGCGGCAAGGGGCCTATGGCGAGTTCGTCTCATGCTCCGGGTATCCGAAGTGCAAGTACATCAAGCAAAACCTCATTGAGGGTCTCAAATGCCCCAAATGCGGCGTCGGCGACATTGCCGAGCGTAAGGCGCGGAGAGGCAACATCTTCTGGGGCTGCACCAACTATCCGAAGTGCGACTTTACGTCGAATTACAAGCCAGTGGCGAAGAAATGCCCTGAATGCGGAAGCGCTTACCTGCTGGAGAAGACGCTCAAGTCCGGGATCTTCCTTGAGTGCCCGAATAAGAAGAGAGGCGCCGAAGAGGAAGTTGTGCCAAAGAAGCGCGCCAAAAAGGGCGCGGCCGGTGCAGAGCCAGTGGGAACGGATGTGGTTTGCACCTACTCGAAGCGAATTGGTGATGCGCCGCCTCCACCAAGGGTTGAGACGCATGGGCCAGTGGTGGAGAAGAGCGGAAAGATGAAGGAACTGCAACCGGCCTAATCCCGGGAAGCTTTCAGGAAACTGCCTCGTCGATAGGCAATTCCTTCGGCGACCTGGCCATTTGTCTCGCCGTTGCGTTGAGCAAAGATGGGTCTTTGGTGGGACGCGGTTTCTGGGCCGCCTGAAGCGAACTGGAATCAAGGAGCCTGACAATGGTCGGCAAGCCGAATCCATACGATTCAGTGGCCTATCCCAGCTTTTCCTTTTCAGCTACACATCCTGATCGCCTGGCGGCGATGGGGATTCTGCACGGGCTCAGTCCAGCGCCGGTTGAACAGTCACGCGTACTTGAGATTGGGTGCAATGATGGTGCGAATATCGTCCCGATGGCATATGCGATCCCGGGCGGCCAGTTTGTGGGGTTCGACCTGGCGCATTTGCCAATTGAGCGTGGCCTCAAGCAGATCCGCGAACTAAAACTTCAAAACGTGCGCCTTTTTCAGGGCAACCTGCTCGACGTTGGCCGAGAACTCGGTAAATTCGACTACATCATAGCGCATGGGCTTTATGCGTGGGTTCCGGAGCCGGTGCGCGACCGCCTTATGGCGTTTTGCGGGGAACTTCTGTCGGCGAATGGGGTTGCCTATGTTAGCTATAACACTCTTCCTGGCGGCCATCTGCGCACCATGATTCGGGAGATGATGTTGAATGCGGTGGACGGTGTCGATGATCCGGAAGAGCGCGTGTCCGGCGGGCTCGACTTTCTTCGGCTCCTGATTGCGACGAGGCAGGAAGATGATGCATACAGGATGCTGATTGAAGACCAGCTGAAGAAGATGGAGAAGGCAGGGACGCACGTCACATTCCACGATGAATTTGCAGAAGCCTATCATCCGGTGCACTTTGTTCATTTCGTGGAGCACGCTCGCAAGCATGGTTTGCAGTACTTGTGT
>Ga0181535_10003451_pt1 | contig 18333 bp, 16 predicted proteins | sample PEATcosm2014_Bin_44_FD_119774 | JGI IMG/M metagenome (GOLD analysis project Ga0181535, IMG submission 119774) | Peatland microbial communities from MTU Mesocosm Facility, Houghton, MI, USA - PEATcosm2014_Bin17_30_metaG | ecosystem: Environmental > Terrestrial > Soil > Wetlands > Peat | place... | reverse complement strand
GGGTGGCACCGCGGGGTGCGGCGACGCCCTGCGTCCGAGGTGCGGAGCCGGTTGATTGTATCGGACGGCGCAGGCCATGGCCGGCTCCCGCCCGCAGGCCCGGATCGGTCCGGCACCGGCGGCCGACCGACAACGGCGGTCGGATGGAGCGGCCGCCCGACCACGCCGGCCGGCGACCGCGATCCCACCGGATCAGTCCAGGACCTCGTCGCCGAACTCGCGGCGGAGGTGCTCGACGGCCGCGCGCTGCAGCCGCGAGACGTGCATCTGGGAGATCCCGAGCCGCTTGGCGACCTCGGTCTGGGGAAGCTGCTCGACGAACCGGAGGGCCATGATCCGCCGCTCCCGCGGGCTGAGCTGGGCCATCGCCCGCTCCAGAACGTCGCGCATCTCGACGCGATCGAGCCCCTCGTCCTCGCCACCGAGGCGCTCCCCGAGCATGCTCCCGTCCTCCGCGTCGCCCAGCGGCGCCTGGAGCGAGACGGTGTGCTGGGCCGGGCTCACCTCCAGGGCGGCCAGCACGTCCTCAGGCTGCAGGCCGAGGTGTGCGGCGATCTCATCGATGGAGGCGGGCCGGCCCAGCTTCCCCTGCAGCTCCTGCTGGGCGGCGTGGACCCGGAGCAGGTTCTCCTGGAGCCGCCGGGGCACCCGGACCGCCCATGACCGGTCCCGGAAGTGGCGCCGGATCTCGCCCATGATGGTGGGCGTCGCGAAGGTGCTGAACTCGTTCTCCAGGCTGGGATCGAAGCGGTCGATGGCCTGGATGAGGCCGAGGAAGCCGACCTGCTCGATGTCCTCCAGGGGCTCGCCGCGGTTGGCGAATCGGCGGGCGATGTAGTGGACCAGATCGCTGTTCAGCTCGACAAGCCGCGCCCGCACCCCCGGATCCCGGGTCTCCCGGTACTCGCGCAGAAGCCGGCGGATCTGCTCGCGCGCCGGGGTCGCGGCCGGCTTGGCCATGGTCCGGCGCTCGGGCAGGGTGGTGCGACCGCCAGGCGTGGCGGCGCTCACCGCACCAGGTACTTGGTCAGCCGAACCCGCAGGCCACCGTTGCGCTCGTCCATCCGGTAGCCGAAGTCGTCCACGAAGAGCCCCATGAGCTGCATCGCCATCTGCTCCGCCTCGCGCGCCCTCGCCTCCCGAGCGGCCTGCACCGCCGCCACCGCCTGGCGGTGGGTGGCGGCGTCGAGCTCGGCCCGGGAGAGGCTGCTCCGCACCCGGACCTCGATCGCGCTGTCGGCCAGGCTGAACACCAACCGGATCTGCCCGTTGCCCGGCCCGGCCACCCGCTCGGTGAGGCCGATGGCGTTCTCGCACGCCTGGGCGACCGCGATCACCAGGTCGTCGAGGGCCTCGACGTCGAGCCCGGCCACGGCCGCGAAGCCGGCAGCCGCGCGCTTGGCGACCAGGACGTAGCGGCGGTCGGCGGGCAGCCTGAGCTCGGAGGCGGTGGCGGTCACATCCGGGGAATACCCGGGCGAAGCCATCCCCAAACTCATGGCCGGGCCCGGGGTGCCCGCCCCGGCTCCCGGGTCACGCGCCCGGGCTCGGAACGCTGTCGCCCCCCGCGGTGGCGGCGCGCCCGGCCGCGGCCCCCTCCTGGATCGCGCCGTGGACCTCCTCCTCCCACTCGCGGTCCAGAGCCTCCTGGCGCTGGGAGCGCACCCGCCAGAAGACGACCCCGGCGGCGATGGCGGCGGCCGCGATCAGACCCTTGCGGCCGAACGGGATGGGCAGACGCATGGCCGTTCCTCCCTGTGTCAGCGGGCCGGCCCCGGCCCGGTGCGGATGCCGGTGGATCAGGCTCGATTATGCCCGCCCCCGGCGGGCTCCCGGAGCCGGGAGGACGAGGGCCCCGGCGACCTCCAGGATCACCATGCCGGCCGCATCCGCCAGCGGATGCAGCGGTCCCAGCGGCGGCCCTCCCGTGTGCAGGCCCAGGGCAACCAGCTCGCCGGCCACCACGCCGGCGGCGGCCAGGGCCAGGGCCACCGGGTAGCCGAGCCGCCGGGGCGCGGCCAGCCGGGCCACCTGGGCGCCGATCAGCGCGAAGAGCACCCCGATCAGGAGGCCCGGGCTCACCGGAAGACCCCAACGCCGGCGGCGCCGTCCTGGGCTGAGCCCGAGGACCAGGTGGGTTCCCGCACGGCGCTTTTCTCCTTCCCCGTCAGAGGGGCACGAAGGCCGGCGACGGATGTTGGGATCCCGAATACTTCTCTATTGGTCCAGCCGCATGCGGTGCGCCCAGACCGGCGAGGGGCCGAGCTCATGGTACCCGGAGAACGGCCTGCCGTCGTCACCGATGCGGGCGATCCTGCGCCGGTCTGCCGGTCACCCGCCGGCCAGCAGGCGGCCGAGCTCGACCGCCACCTCGTCCACCGCGGCGGTCTGCTGCCGCCCGGTGTCGAGGTCCTTCCAGGTGGCCGCACCCTGGGCGGCCTCCTCGGCCCCCACCAGCACCACGGCCCGGGCCCCCTGGCGGGCGGCGGTGGCGAGCCGCCGGTCCAGGCGGCGGTCGGAGGCGTCGAGCACGGCCGCGATCCCGGCCGCGCGCAGCCGGCGGGCCACCCCGGCGGCGGCGGGCGAGTCGGTGAGGCCCACCCCCAGCACCACCACCCCCTCGCGGCGGGGCGCCGGACCCAGGCCCAGCTCCCGGCAGACCGCGATGGTGCGCTCGACCCCCAGCGCGTAGCCGCTGCCGGGCACCGGCGGGAAGCCGAGCACCTCGGCCAGGCCGTCGTAGCGGCCACCGCCGCCAAGCGCGTTCTGGGCGCCCTGGAGCGACTCGTGCCAGAGCTCGAAGGTGGTGTGGGCGTAGTAGTCGAGCCCGCGCACCAGGCGCGGATTGAGGCTGAAGGGGATGGCCGCGGCGGTGAGCAGATCGGTCACCCGGGTGAAGAAGCCCTGGCTCTCCGGGCTCAGCGAGGGACCGATCTGGGGGGCGCCGGAGACCAGGCCGGCGTCCCGCTTGCAGTCGAGCAGGCGCAGCGGGTTGACCTCCAGCCGGCGCCGGCAGTCCTCGCAGAGGCGATCCCGGAGCGGTTCGAAGTACCCGACCAGCGCCGCGCGGTAGCGTAGCCGGTCGTCGATGTCCCCGAGGGTGTTGACCTGGAGGCTGAGCCCACCGACCCCCAGGGCCTCATAGAAGCGCCAGGCGACCTCGATCACCTCGGCGTCGAGGGCCGGGGAGCGCTCGCCGATCGCCTCGATGCCGAGCTGCCAGAACTCGTGGTAGCGGCCCGCCTGGGGACGGGCGTACCGGAACATCGGCCCCGCGTAGCGGACCCGCACCGGACGGCGCTCCTGGTCAAGGTGGGCGGCGAGCACGGCCCGGAGCACGCCCGGGGTGCCCTCCGGACGGAGCGTGAGCTGCCGGCCGCCCCGGTCGGTGAAGGAGAACATCTCCTTCTCGACGACGTCGGTCCCCGCTCCGGTGCCGCGCTCGTACATCTCGGTCGCCTCGAAGACCGGGGTGTCGATGGGTTCGTAGCCGTGAGCCGCCGCCACCCGCGCGTGGGTCTCCAGGACCCACTGGCGGAGCGGGGCCTCGGCGGGCAGCAGGTCGTTGGTGCCCCGGGGGCGGGTGATCGCCGGCATCGCCCCGGAAGTCTACTGAGGGCGACGCAGTGAGGAGCGATAGCCGCAGGCTGTCGCTCCGAGCGCAGGACCCCTCAGCACCAGAATCCGGGTACTGAGGGCGACGCAGTGAGGAGCGATAGCCGCAGGCTGTCGCTCCGAGCGCAGGACCCCTCAGCACCAGAATCCGGGTACTGAGGGCGACGCAGTGAGGGCGACGCCCGCCTACTGCTCCTCCTCGAGGAGCTGGGTCTCCCCATAGGTGCAGAGGGCGCCGTTGTTACCCCCCGACGGGCAGTTGGTGCCGAGCGCGCCGATGAAGGGGACGGGGGTCAGCGGGGCGTACTGGTAGCCCACCCCCACCACCACCACCGTGCCGCCCGCGTCGAAGCAGCCGGCGGCCGGCGTCGATGCCGTCCAGGTGCTGCCGTTGTAGGAGCCGAAGGCGCTGTTGGCCACGCTCCACTGGGTGCAGAGCTGCGGGCTCCCCACCTGCTCCAGCTGGAAGTACCAGACCCCGATGCACCCCTTCCCGGAGAAGGTGAACGGCGGGTAGGTGGTGGGCGTGAGGGTGGTGCCGTTCCAGAAGCAGTCGGCATTCATGGGCAGGCCGCCGTTGTCCTGGGCCTCGGCGGAGATCGCGTTCACGATCGACGCGCCGGAGAACCCCGCCTGAGTCTCCACGACCGCCACCCGGTCCCCGGCCCGGGCGGCGTTCTCCACCGAGAGCCGGGCTCCGAAGTAGCCGCCGAAGTCGATGGTCGCGAAGATCACGACCATGAAGATGGGCAGGACCAGGGAGAACTCGACCAGCGTCTGCCCGCCGGCGCGGCGGCGCCGTCTCACGACTGCACCACCAGGGCGAACTGAGCGGTGATGTAGGCCCGGAGGCCGAAGGTCGCGTTCAGGACCGTGAAGACGGGACCGGGGCTGGTCGAGCTCCAGTTGTACATGACGGTGATCTGCACCAGGTCGCCCACCGCGATCGCGGTGGCGGGTGAGGCGCTGCAGCCGCTGCTGGTCTCGAGGCAGCCCGCGTCCGAGTTGGCGTCGGAGGACCACCAGGCCACCACGTCCGAGGCGGCATTAAGGCTCGAGGCGGAGTAGCTCCCGTCGCTGCTCTTGTAGAAGACGATCGAGATGCAGCTCGTCGGGGTGCCCGAGGCCCCGCTGCCGACCGGGAAGGCCCCCGGGACGCCCGGGGTCGCGCCCCAGGCGGGGTCACCGGCGGCCGGCGGCGTGCCCCCCGTCCACGTGCAGTCGACGTTGTCCAGGGCGAGGCCGCCCTCCGGGACCGTCAGCGCCTCCGCCTCGTCCTGCACCAGGGCCTCGACGTTGGTGCTGGGCGGATACCAGAGCACCGACTGCGGGCTCGTGTAGGTGCTGGTCGGGGTCCACGGGCTGCTCCCGGATTCGATGCTGAGGCTGGTCGATCCACTCGGCGCCGCGGCGGTGAGGGTCAGCTCCGGCCCGGTCGGGCCGCCGATGAAGACGTTGGCGCCGTTGGGGAGGTCGAGGGTGAATCCCTGGACGCTGAGCGTGGAGTAGGGGCCGCCGGTGGGCGTGTAGGAGGCGGTGGTGTGGGTGGTGTACGACGTCGCCGGGCAGCTGTAGGTGCCGGCCGACGAGCTCCAGGCCGGCGCCGCGCAGGCCGCCGTCCACGGGAGCTGCAGAGGGTTGAGGAGGTTCGAGTTCTGGCTCGCGTAGCGGGTGCTGTCCCGGACCACGGTGGTGATGTTGTTGACGTGCTCGAGGTAGTAGCCGTAGTCGGCCACCGACACCGCCAGGGCGAGCAGGAGCGGGAAGACCAGGGCGAACTCGACCATCGCCTGACCACGGCGCCGCCGCGCTCCGGGCCGCCGCGGCCGGCCTTCGCCCGCCTGCCGGGATCGGTCCCCCTGGTGTCGGGCCACGTGCTCTCCTTCAGGCACGGCGAGGTTCCGCCTGCTTCGCCAGCCTACCCCGCCTCCGTGACGCTCTCCGTTGACGAATGGCCACCGCTGCGTAACAACTCTCCGGTGCCCCGAGCGGCGCCGCGAGGTCGCGGCGCGGCACGAGGGCGCCCGCTACTTGACCAGGTCGCCGGGGTTCGAGGACTCCGGGGCGATGGCGATGGAGCCGGTCGCGGTCCCCAGGGTGGCCGAGCTGGTGTTGTAGAAGATGTTGTTGACGATGATCGGGGAGGGGACCGCGGTGGTCCCGGCGTTGAGGAAGATGGTCCCCGAATCGGCGTAGACGCCCCCCGACGGGTAGCCGGTGTCGGCGGTCACCCCCGAGCTGTTGACGAAGAAGGCGTCGGCATTGTCGTTGCAGCGATCGAAGTAGAAGAGGATGTTGCTGTAGGTCGACGAGGCGCTGAGGTCCAGGGTGGTGCTGCCGTTGAACTCGATCTCACCGCCGCTGGACTGGGAGCTGCAGCTGTAGCTGCTGCCCGACCCCGACCAGGTTCCGCAGGAGGCCGGCGAGGTGCCGCTGCCACAGGTCATGTAGAAGGTGACCCCGGTGCCGCTCAGCTTGACCCCGGAGCTGTTGATGAGCATGGTCCCACCGTCCAGGACGTAGACCCCCGGGTTGAAGGTCACGTTGGCCTGGATGGTCATGGACCCGAACACACCCGGGTTGACGGTGGCCGCCGACTCGATGGTCAGCGAGCTGTAGTCACCCGACGCGAGGGTCACCGCGTTCCCGTTCACGGTCAGGCAACCGGAGGTGTTCTCCCAGGTCGCCGCGGTCACGCTGCCGCAGCTGGTGGCGGCGCCCGTGTAGCTCGGCACCGAGGCGGTGGCCAGCGGGTCGGTGAACGCGGGGGCCACCGCGCTGCTCCAGGTGGTGGGGCTGAACACGTTGCCGGTCCCGTTGTTGTCCACCGGGCTCGACTTGGTGCTGCTCATGTTGAACTTGCCGCTGGTCTCGATGGTGTTGGTGCTGCTGTTGAAGAAGACCGAGTAGCCGCTGCCGCCATCGATGCTCAGGTTCCCGGAGGCGTTGATGACATCCGAGGAGCCGTTGAACATGGCGGTGGCGCCGTCCTCCTGCTGACCCCCGAGGATGTCGATGCCGTATCCGTTGGTGGTCTCGACGGTGTCGTTGCTGCTGTTGAAGAAGATGTAGCCGCCGACGTCGATGCTGCCACCGCCGGACTCCAGGATGTCGCCGCCGTTGATGGTGACGTCGCGGAAGACGCAGACCTCGCAGGCGGTCTGGGGGTTGGTGCTGTTGCCGCTGCTGCCGCCGCCACCGGTGCTGGAGACCTCGGCGACGGCCTGGGACTGCACGGTGTGGGTTCGGTTGGCCGCGCCCAGCTCCGCGAAGGCGTCCGTGGAGGTGTTGCTGACGTTGGTGCCGACGAAGTCCACGGTGGAGGCGGTGACGCTGCCGCAGGTGTTGCTGCTGGAGGTCCAGGTGCAGGCCGGGCTGCCGGTGAAGGTCGACCCGTAGAAGTTGACGGTGACCGTGCAGGGGGCTTCCGGTCCATTGCAATCGGCGCTCGCGACATTGGCGGCCGCCGTGTAGGCGGAGCTCAGGGTGCCGCCGCTCCAGAGGGTGTAGGAGGCCGCCAGTGCGGCCGAATCGGAGACGTCCTGGTCGTTGCGGGACTGGTCGTAGCTCAACCCGGCGTCGATGGTCAGTGCCGCGAAGCCGGCGATGATGACGAGCATGAGGGCCACGATCGGGATGACCTGGCCCCGCTGCCGTGCTCGGCGCCTGTTCACTCCCCGGTCCTCCACGTAGGCACGCCCGGCGATCGCCGGTGCCCAGGCGGGCACGGAGATGGCCGGGTGGCCCCTGATATCGCGTCAAAGGTCGCAGAGCTGGGTAACGCCAGCGTGGATTCCCGGTCGCAACCCGTCCCTGCCGGTGTGTCAGTGCGCCGACAGCCGGGCCCCGAGCCGCTCTCCGGCGCGCCCGCGCGGCCTCTCCGACCCCCTCCCCTCTCCCCTACCCGATGTCCCGGGCCACGGTGTGCACGTCGCGGACCTGCTCCAGCCGCTCCAGGAGCCGGCTGAGCTGGGTGAGGTTGGAGATCTCCACCACCGTCGAGATCACCGCCGTCCGGTCGTCGTAGACCTGGACGTCGGCACCCGCCAGGTTGATCTTGTTCTCCGCGATCACCGCGGCGATGTCGCGGAGCAGCCCGGTGCGATCCCAGGCCTCGATCTTGATGCTGACCGGATAGACCTGGTTGCCGCCGCGCTCCCAAGCCACCTCGACCAGCCGGTCGGGGTCGTGGGCGTGCTGGATGCTGGCACAGGTGGCCCGGTGCACCGAGACCCCCTTGCCGCGGGTGATGTAGCCACGGATCGGCTCACCCGGGAGCGGGTTGCAGCAGCGGGCGAAGGTGGTCAGCATGTTGCCGACCCCGTGCACCCTCACCTCCCCGCTGGGTGCCAGCGCCGGTGAGGTGAGCGGGATCACCAGCCCGGGGCCGTCCTCGCCGGCGCGGCCGTCGTGGTCGGCGTGGCGGAGCACGACGGTTCGCGGGCTCAGCTCGCCGTAGCCGATCGCCGCCAGGAAGTCGTCCGCGGTCGTGAACTTGAAGTCCCGGGCCAGTTCCAGCAGCCCGTCGTCCTTCAGCGCGGCGAGGGTGGTCTGGCGGAGCCGCCGGAACTCCTTGTCCAGCATCTCCCGCCCCTTGCTGATGTTCTCCTCGCGGCGCTCCTTCTTGAACCATTGCCGGATCTTCTCCCGGGCGGTCGAGGTCTTGACGAAGTTGAGCCAGTCCCGGGAGGGCCCGTGGGGCGCCTTGGTGGTGAGGATCTCCACGATGTCGCCGTTGCCGAGTCGGTACTCGAGCGGCACCATCCGGCCGTTGACCTTGGCCCCGATGCAGTGGTGGCCGACGTCGGTGTGCACCCGGTAGGCGAAGTCGACGGCGGTGCTCCCCGCCGGCAGCGAGCGCACATCCCCCTTGGGGGTGAAGACGAAGACCTCGTCCTGGAAGATGTCGAGCTTGACGGTGTCGACGAAGGCCTCGGCGTCGAGCAGCTCCTTCTGCCAGTCCATCAGCAGGCGGAGCCACCCGTAGCGCTCGTCGAAGCGAACCTGCTGGGGCCCCGCCTTGTAGTGCCAGTGCGCGGCCACCCCGTACTCGGCGGTGTGATGCATCTCGGCGGTGCGGATCTGCACCTCGACCGGCTCGCCGGTGTGGGAGATCACGGTGGTGTGCAGGGACTGGTAGCCGTTGCCCTTGGGCATGGCGATGTAGTCCTTGAAGCGTCCCGGGATCGGCTTCCAGAGATGGTGGACGACCCCCAGGGCGGTGTAGCAGTCCTTGACCGAGTCGACCACCACCCGCACCGCCATCAGGTCGTAGATCTCCTCGAAGTCCTTCTGTTGCCGCCCCATCTTGTCGATGATGCTGTAGACGTTCTTGGAACGTCCGCTCAGCTCGGCGCGGACGCCCACCGCCTCCAGCTCGCGCTGCAGGATCTCGCTGACATCGCGGACGAAGACCTCGCGCTGCTGTCGCCCGCTGCTCAGCTTGGCCTCGACGGCGTGGAAGCTGACCGGGTCGAGCTGGGCGAAGGCGAGGTCCTCCAGCTCTGCCTTGAACTGCCAGATGCCCAGCCGGTGAGCGAGGGGCGCGTAGATGTCCAGGGTCTCCCGGCTGATGCGCTGGCGCCGCTCCTCAGCGTGGGCGCTCACGGTGCGCATGTTGTGGAGGCGATCGGCCAGCTTGATCAGCACCACCCGGATGTCCTCGGCCATCGCCACCAGCATCTTGCGGATGTTCTCGGCCTGGGCCTGCTCCCGGGTGTGGACGTGGATCTTGCCCAGCTTGGTGACCCCCTCGACCAGCCGAGCGATCACCTCGCCGAACTCCCGCCGGATGTCCTCCAGGGTGACGTCGGTGTCCTCGACGGTGTCGTGGAGCAGGGCCGCCGCCAGGGTCTCCGCGTCGAGGCGGAGCTCGCTGAGCAGGACCGCCGCGGCCACCGGATGCTCGACGTAGGGCTCCCCGGTCAGCCGGAACTGGCCGTTGTGGGCCCGCTCGGCGACCTCGAACGCCCGCCGAAGCAGGGCGTGGTCGGCCTCGGGCAGGTAGCCGAGCCGGGCCTCGAGATCGCTGAAGGGCATCTCGTACGAGTGTACCGGGCACCCGGCTCGGGCAATCCGGAAATCGTCGCCGCGCCGGCCTATGATCCGTCGCGATGACCACCGCCGGCGGGCCCTACGGCCCGCCGCCACCCCCACCACCGCCAGCCCCCCCGCCGGGGGCACAACTGAGCGCTGACGGACGCTACTGGTGGGACGGCTCGCGGTGGAACCCGGTGCCGGCCCAGCCCGCGCCGGTCGCTCCCCCGGCCGGCCAGCTCAGCCCGGACGGTCGCTACCGGTGGGACGGCACGCGTTGGGCCCCCGTCCCGCCGCCGGTCGCCCCACCGCCCGCGCCAGTCCAGCCCTGGGCCGCTGCCCCTCAATTCCCGGGGCCTCCGCCCATGGCGGCGGCCTACCCGGGTGCGCCACCCGCCCAACCGGTGGCTCCCGCCGCCGCTCGCGGCTCCGGAGCTCGCTGGCTCGCCGTCGGGCTGGTCGTGGTCGTGGTGCTGGCCGCGGCCATCGGCACGTACCTGGTGACCCGGCCCAGCGGGCTTGCCTCGGAGACGCCGAACCAGATCGTCCAGGCGGCGATGAGGGCCGTCAACAACGCCAGCGGCTTCGAGGCGTCGGCGACCGGCAACTTCGGCAACGGCGTCACGGCGTTCGACTTCAAGGTCCATGGCACCGATCTGGACGGGACGGTGACCCTGAACGGCAACGTGGTCGACCTGGACCTGATCGGCGGCGACGTCTACTTCAAGGCGCCGGCCGCCTTCTGGACCGCCGAGGGGCTGTCCGCCGCGGCCGCGGCCCAGCTCGCCGACCAGTGGGTGGAGGAGCCGGCCGGGTCGTCGGCGGCGTCGGACTTCTCGGGTCTCAGCTCCCTGACCGACGTCTCGTCCACGCTCGAGAACCATGGCGCTCTGGCCGCGGGCGGGACAGGGAACGTCGACGGCCAGGCCGTCGTCTTCGTCAAGGACACCACCGACGGGGGCACCCTGGCGGTCGCCACCTCCGGGCCCGCCTACCCGCTGCAGCTGTCGCAGACCAAGGGGTCCGGCACCGGCGTGTTGACCTACTCCAACTGGAACGCCGTCCCCGTCTTCACCCTGCCGCCCAGCCCCATCACCGTACCCAGCAGCTGACCTCGCGGCGTTCCCGCTGGGAGCCGGATGGGCAGGAGGTGGGTGCCCCCCGCGGCACCAGGCTCGGATCGCGCCACTCACCTGTCGCTGCGCTGGTGGGGCGGATATGCTTCCGCTTGCATGACTGACGCGGGTGGAGGCTACGGCCAGCAGCCGCCGGGGCCGCCTCCCGGTGCGATGCTCAGTGCTGATCGCCGCTTCTGGTGGGATGGTCAGCGGTGGCGCCGGATGCCACCGGCGCCGGCTCCGACATCGGCCCCCCCCACGCCGGCCTCAGCGCCCCCCACGCCGGCCTCCGCACCCCCGCCCGGCGTCGCCGGAGCATCGCGGGCGGCGCAGCCGGGTACGTGGCCGGCTCCCACTCCCGGCGCCCCTCCGGCGTCCGCACCCGGAGCCTCGCCGGCTCCCCCGTACGGGTCGCCGCGGACGGCCGAGACCGGCTCCCCCCCCGCTTCCGCCGGCTGGCAGGAGCGTCCCGCAGCGCAACCCTGGGCGCCCCTTCCGCCCGCCCCCGGTCCCGCCTGGCCGGTCGAGCCGGTGGCGGCGCCGATCCCACCCAGCGGCCCGGCCCCCGGTTGGGGTCCTCGGGTCTCCGGACCCTCGTCCGCCCCGAGCCAGCCTCCCGGCGGCCCGGCCCCGGCCTTCTCCGACCCCGCGACCTGGACGGCCCCAGGCTCGACGCCCGGGAGTGGCCCGCCGGGGTCCGCCCCATCCCAGGCGGGTGGCTGGCCACCCCCCTCCCTCGGCGGTCCGCCCCCGGCGTGGGGAACGGCCGGCCTGGGCATCCCCGAGCCCCCTCAGCCGCCGCCGCTTCCCGCTCCGGGCGGCCAGCCGGCCCCGGGCCGGCCCCGGTCGGCGCTGCGGACCGCCCTGCTCGCGCTGATCGCGGTGGTGGTGATCGCCGGTGGCGGCTACTACGCCCTCACCCATCGGACCGGCACCACCGTGCCCAGGCCCAGCGCCTCGGGTCAGCCCACGCCCACGCCGACTTCGACACCGACCCCGACACCGACCCCGACCCCCACGCCGACCGCGGCGGCCAGCGTGACCTTCACCGATCCCGGTCATGACTTCTCCGCCGCCTTCCCGCTGACGCCGGTCTCCACCACCGAGTCGGAGACGGTCGACGGCGTGAGCCTCAGCTACACCGGCTGGACCGCCATCGACCCGTCCACCGGGGACCAGTACGTGGTGGTCGACATGCCCTATCCGGCGAGCGTCGACGTCTCCGATCCCCAGCTCAGCCTTCAGGCGGGGGTCAACAGCATGGTCACGTCGCTCAAGGCCACCGTCATCTCCAGGACCAGCGGGACCGACGGCGGCTACCCCGACGTCGACGTGCTGGTCTCGACCGAGGGCATCTACATCGACTACCAGTGCGTCCTGGCCGGGCACGCCTTCTACGGCGCGGGGGTCGCCTCCGCCCAGGATCCGCCGCCCGGCTTCGCCGCCTTCGCGGCGTCGCTCAAGATCTACTCGACCGCCGCCGCCACCAGCTGAGGGTCAGTACGCCCGGGCGATCAGGGCGACCTCGGAGGATGGCTCTCCGCACGCCAGGCAGCGCCCCCGCTCCCCGCTGCGGTCGTGGCGGAGCACCCGGATGGTGAGGGCGTGGGCGGTCCCCTTGACCGCCTCCTCGCACGCCGGGCGGTTGCAGAAGGGTCCGTTGGCGAACACCGGCCGCTCCGCGAAGGCCTCGCGAAGCGCGTCCAGGCTGTCCACCTCGACGCTCCGGTCGCGGAGAAGCCCCTCGGCCCGTTCCCTGATCCGGGCCTGGGCGTCGTCGAGGAGCGCGGGCAGCCGCGCGGCCACGCCGTCCAGCGGTTCGGTCCAGCTCTCGCCGTCGACCCGCCGGGTGACCGTCACCTGACCCGCGGCCAGGTCGCGCGCCCCCACCGTCACCCGCAGCGGCACCCCCCTCAGCTCCCAGTGCGCGTACTTCTCACCGGGGCGGATGCCCTCCCTCCGGTCGACCCGCAGGCGCACCGCGCCTGAGGCGGCCTCGATCCGCCGGCACGCCTCATCGACGGCGGCGGCCCCCTCGGGGTCGTTGCTCCGGGTGACCGGGACCACCACCACCTGGATGGGGGCCACCCGCGGGGGCATCACCAGGCCGGCGTCGTCGCCGTGGGCCATGATCAGGCCGCCGATGACGCGGGTGGAGAGTCCCCAGGAGGTGTGGAAGGGGTTCTGGAGGGCGTTCTCCCGGTCGCTGTAGCTGATGCCGTAGGCGCGGGTGAAGTTCTGCCCGAGGTGGTGGGAGGTGCCCGATTGGAGCGCCCAGCCGTCGCTCATCATCGCCTCGATGGAGAGCGTGTACTCCGCGCCCGCGAACTTCTCGGAGTCGGTCTTGCGCCCCGGGATCACCGGGATCGCCAGCCACTCCTCGGCCAGCTCGCGGTAGCAGCCGAGCATGGTGTCGACCTCGGCGGCAGCCTCGGCGTCGGTCTCGTGGAAGGTGTGACCCTCCTGCCAGAGGAACTCGGAGGTCCGCAGGAAGAGCCGGGTGCGCTTCTCCCAGCGCATCACGTTGGCCCACTGGTTGATCAGCACCGGGAGGTCGCGGTAGCTGTGGATCCAGTCCGCGAACATCGAGCAGATGATGGTCTCCGAGGTCGGCCGGATCGCCAGCCGCTCCTCCAGCTCCTTCTGCCCTCCCTGGGTCACCCAGGCCACCTCGGGGGCGAATCCCTCGACGTGCTCCGCCTCCTTCCGCAGATAGGACTCGGGGATGAGCAGCGGGAAGTACATGTTCTCGTGGCCGGTCGCCTTGATCATGTCGTCGAGCGCCCGCTGGATCCGCTCCCAGAGCGCGTAGCCGTAGGGGCGGATCACCATGCAGCCGCGCACCGGTGCGTAATCGGCGAGCTCGGCGCGCCGGACCGTGTCGGTGTACCAGCGGTCGAAGTCCTCGCTCTTGCGGGTGATCGCCTTGGGCATCGGGGGTCGTTCGTCAGCCATGGGCGCCGAGTTTACCGGGTGGCGGTGCGGAGGCCGGGGCGGGAGGTTGTGTGGGCGTCACCCGGGAGACGCGGGGGTGGTGCCGAGCGAAGGCTCTGCGCAGGCGGCGGCTGCCACGCCGCCGAGCAGAGGGTGCCGAGCGCCAGTCAGGGCGCTCGGACGCCCGGGCCGGAGCGCGGCACCACCCCCGCGCCTGCCGCGCCTCGCGTCTGCCGCGCCCCGCGCCTGCCGCGCCCCGCGACCTCAGACGACGCTGAGCGGGGTCAGCGGCCGGCGCGGCGCCTCGGCCAGGTCGCCCAGCCCGACCGGGAGCGGCCGGCCGGCGGCCAGCAGCGCCTGGTCCTCGGCCGCGACCGCCCGCAGCTCGGTGATCAGGGTGTCGATCAGCTCGGCCTCGGGGAGCGAGGCGACCACCCGGCCGCTCTTGAACAGGGCCCCCTTGTGCTTGCCGCCGGCGATCCCGATGTCGGCGTGCATCCCCTCCCCCGGCCCGTTGACCACGCAGCCCATCACCGAGACCGTGAGGGTCCGGCGGATGCCCTGCATCGCCTCCTCGACCCGCTTCACCATCGGGAACATGTCGATCTCGAGCCGCCCGCAGGTCGGGCAGGCGACCAGGTTGGGCCCGCTGGGCTTGTCCTCGAGGTAGGCCAGGATCTGCCGGGCCACCCTGACCTCCTCCTCCGGCTCCCCGACCAGGGAGACCCGGATGGTGTCGCCGATCCCCTCGGCGAGGAGGATGCCGATGCCCATGGCGCTCTTGATGCTGCCGGTGTCGACCGGGCCCGCCTCGGTCAGCCCGAGGTGGAGGGGATAGCGATTGCCCAGGGCGGCGAACCTCCGGTTGGCCGCCAGGTTGGTGGCGACGTCGGAGGCCTTGAGCGAGACCTTGATCTGATGGAAGTCCAGCTCCTCGAGGATCCGGATGTGGCCGAGGGCGGCCTCCACCATCAGCTCGGCGGTCTCCTCGACGCTGCCGCCGCGGCCGCGCTCCAGGCCCTTGCGCCCGGGGATGCTGCCGGCGTTGACCCCGATCCGCATCGGCACGTCGCGGTCCCGCGCCTCGCGGGCGATGTCGGCCACCTTGGCCGAGTCGGTGATGTTGCCCGGGTTGAGCCGGAGGCAGGCCACCCCCGCCTCCAGCGCCTCCAGGGCGCGGGGCGCGTCGTAGTGAACGTCGGCGACGATCGGAACCGGGGAGCCGCGGACGATCTCGCGCATCGCCCGGCCCGCCTCGGGGGTGTCGCACGTGACCCTGACGATGTCGGCCCCCGCCTCCGCCGCCCGCCGGATCTGGGCCAGGGTGGCGCTCACGTCCTCGGTCTGGGTCTTGGTCATGGTCTGGACCGAGATCGGGGCCGCGCCCCCGATCACGACGCCGCCGACGTTGATGGGCACGGTCCGGCGGCGATTGGGCGGGGTCATCTCAGTGCACGCCTCCGGAGAGGTGATTGATGTCATTGATCGTGATCAGCACCACCAACAGGATAATGAAGGCGAGGCTGACCCCGATGGCGATCGCCTGGCGCATCGGATCGATGCGGCGGCGGCGGACCGCCTCGATGAGGATGAAGAGCAGCCGGCCACCATCCAGGAACGGGATCGGCAGCACGTTGAAGAAGCCGAGTGCCAGGCTGATCAGCCCGATCAGGCTGAGGTACTGCACCCAGCCCTGTTGCACGGAGGTGCCGGCGGCGGCGGCGATGCCCACCGGGCCCGAGAATTGCTGGCTCGCCTGGGCCGGATGGACGAAGAGCTCGCCGATCACCTGGCCCAGACCCACCGCATACGCCGGGATCGCGCCGAAGCCGTCGCGCAGCGCCGGGAAGAGGCCGGCTCCCGGGAGCTGGGCGCCATAGCCGATCCGCCAGGCGGCCGCGGCCTGGCTGGTGGAGCTCCCGTCCCCGTCCACGACGCCGCTGAGCTGCACCGGCCCGAAGTGGTCGGTGTGGTCTCCCTCGATGAAGCCGCTGACGGTCACCGCCCCGCCGCCACCGAGGATGACGGCGGGATCCCCGGTCCCGACCGCGGCCCCGTTCACCGAGGTCACCACCAGGGGCGAGCCGGAGATGTCGCTCGGGAAGGTGCCGGACTGCCCGTAGGCGTAGACGACCAGCTCGGGGGTGATCGTGGTGGTGTGGTCGGAGCCGTCCGTCCCCTGGTAGGTCACCGCGACTGGCCGCCCCTCGCTCCTCTGCACGGCGGCATAGAAGTCGGCATCGGTGGCGGACGGTGATGCGTAGCTGATCGCCGAACCCCCGATGCTCACGATCACGTCGCCGTTGACCAGGCCGGCCCGGGCGGTCGGCTCCCCCGCCGGGACGTAGGAGGGAGAAGCCTGGGCCGCCACCACCGTCAGGCAGAGGGCGCCGAAGACGAGGTTGAAGACCACCCCGGCCGCGATCGTGGCCAGCTTCCGGGGGACGGTGGCACGGTAGAAGTTGCGCTCGCCGGCGTCGGCCTCGCCCTCCAGGCCGAGCATCCCCGGCATCCGCACGAAGCCCCCCACCGGCAGGGCCCGGATCCCGTACTCGGTGTCGCCCCGCCGGAAGCTGACCACCCGCGGCCCGAAGCCGACGAAGAACTCGTCGACCCGGATCCCGGAGATCTTGGCGAGGGTGTAGTGGCCGCCCTCGTGGACCACCACCACGATGGTGATGAGGACCAGGAAGGCGACGATGGTGATGAGGACGCCCATCAGGCCGCTCCGACGCCGCCCCCTGGGCCGCTGACGGCCGCGCCCGCGGGCAGCGCCAGCGCGTCGGTGACCCGGCGCCGCGCCCAGGCGTCGGCCTCGAGGACGTCCTCGAGCGAGGGGGCCGTCACCGCCGGTGCCGCCTCCACCGCCTCGCCGACCAGGTCGGTGATCTGGTCGAAACGGCAGGCGCCGCGGAGGAAGGCACCGACGCAGACCTCGTTGGCGGCGTTGAGGATCGCCGGGACCACACCGCCCCGCTCCCCCGCCCGGCGGGCCACCCCCAGCGCCGGGAAGCGGAGCGGGTCGACCGGCCGGAAGGCCAGGGGAGAGAGCGCGGCAAGGTCGGCGGGCGCGGCCACCCCGGGCAGGCGCTCCCCGTCGGCGAGCGCCAGCGCGATCGGGACGCGCATGTCGGGAGCCCCGATCTGGGCCTTGGTGGCGCCGTCATGGAACTCCACCAGGGAGTGGACCACCGAGCTGGGATGGATCAGGACGTCGATGCGCGGGTAGTCGACGTCGAAGAGGAAGTGCGCCTCGATCACCTCGAGCCCCTTGTTCATCATGGTGGCGCAGTCGATGGTGACCTTCGGGCCCATGTTCCAGGTCGGGTGCCGGAGCGCCTCCTCGGGGGTGGCGGCGGCCAGGGTCGCCGGATCGCGATCGCGGAAGGCGCCCCCGCTGGCGGTGAGGATCAGCCGGGTCACGCTCGCCGGGTCCTCGCCGCGCAGGCACTGCCAGAGCGCCGAGTGCTCGCTGTCGATGGGGAGGATGCGACTGCCCGACCGGCGCGCCCGGGCCCGCACCACCTCACCGGCCATCACCAGCACCTCCTTGGTGGCGGTGGCCACGGTGGTCCCCGCGTCCAGCGCGGCCAGGGTGGGCCGGAGCGCCGCCGCCCCGGTGATGGCCACGCAGACGACGTCGGCGGGCAGGGCGGCGATCTCGCAGGCCGCCTCGAGGCCCACCCCCCAGCCGGCGGGCACCTCGAGGTCGGGGTCGGGGGCCACCAGGGCCACCCGGCTCACCCCGAGACGCTCGACCAGCGCGCGCAGCCCGGAGGCGTCGCGGCGGGCGACCGCGCCGACCACCTCGAAGCGGTCGGGGAAGCGTGAGATGACGTCGACGGCCTGGCGGCCGATCGACCCCGTGGCACCCAGCAGGATGACGCGGCGGGGCGGGGCAGCGGGATGGCGGGGCTCCGTGACCAGGGGATGGGCCTCCTGTAGAGGGTGGCGAGCGGGACCGGCGGGGCCCGCGGGGCGCGCTCCCGGGGTCACCGGAAGGCGATGAGCACCAGTAGGCAATATACGGCCGGCCCGGCGAGCAGCAGGCCGTCGAGGCGGTCGAGCAGACCGCCGTGCCCGGGGATGAGCCGGCCCGAGTCCTTCACCCCGGCCTGGCGTTTGAGAGCGGACTCGGCGAGGTCGCCACCCTCGGCGACGACCGCGATCAGCAGCCCCATCCCCACCGCGGCGAGCGGGTTGAGGGAGATGACCAGGGGCCCGGCGATCCCGGCCACCAGCACGGCGCCGACCGCCCCGCCCACGGCGCCCTCGACCGACTTCTTGGGCGAGATGGCCGGGAAGAAGCGGTGCCGGCCCAGGGCGTGGCCGGTGAAGTAGGCGAGGGTGTCGGTGGCCACCACCGCCGCCACCACGATGGCGACCAGCCGCAGCCCCACCCCGGGAGCCGCGCCCGGCCAGTGGTAGAGGCCGAGCAGGCTGCCCAGCCCGATTCCCAGGTAGAGCCCCCCGCCGAGACCCGCGGCCCAACCCTCCCATGGCGAGTGGAGGAGCACCCCGGCGACCATCCCGGCGCCGAGGGCGATCGGAAGGATGACCTCCAGGTTGCCCCCCGCCCCCGGCAGGATCGCCCGCTCCGCCAGCCAGACCGAGAGCGCGATCACCAGCC
>Ga0181535_10003450_pt1 | contig 18334 bp, 9 predicted proteins | sample PEATcosm2014_Bin_44_FD_119774 | JGI IMG/M metagenome (GOLD analysis project Ga0181535, IMG submission 119774) | Peatland microbial communities from MTU Mesocosm Facility, Houghton, MI, USA - PEATcosm2014_Bin17_30_metaG | ecosystem: Environmental > Terrestrial > Soil > Wetlands > Peat | place... | reverse complement strand
TCCGATCTCTGGGCGCTGGCGATATTGACATCTATCATCTTTGGCCGGTGACTCCCGCCGAGGAGGAGCGTTCAGTCTACGAAGATTTGGAGCGCAGTTTTTTCAGCCCGCTTTATCTTGCCCAGGCACTAGCCGCTGCCGACGTTGCGCATGCGAAGGTGCTGCTGGCGTCGAATCAATTGCAACAGGTTGCCGACGAGCCGGTGCGCGATCCGGCGCGGGCCGTTTTGCTGGGACCGGCGGGCGTGATTTCGAAGGAGCTGCCGAATATCGTTTGCGGTGCGGTCGATATCGATCTCGGTCCCGCCAAGGCACACGAATTCGCAATGCAGCTGGTGGAGGAGATGGGATCGCTGCGCGCAGGGAGGCCGGTCGCGCGGCGCAGCGGAAGGCGCTTCATCCAGACTGTGGAGCGGTACGAGCCTGGGCGGGCGCAGGAACGGCGCCGTCTGAAGCGAGGCGGGGTCTACCTCATCACGGGCGGACTTGGCGGACTTGGTCTGGCGGTTGCGGAGCAGCTGGCGCGGGAATTCAAAGCACGCCTGGTGCTGGTCGGACGTTCCGCGGTCGTACTTGAAGCAAAGTGGGACGCGTCCCTGGACGACGTGACGGTGAGCGCCGAGGACAAGGCACGTATCCGCAAGCTTGTTGAGATTCGCGCCGCGGCCGGCGGCTTGCTGGTTGCGCAGGCGGACGTGACGAACCGGCACCAGATGCGCGTCGCGATCGAGCGGGCACGTAAACAGTTTGGCAAGATCGATGGTGTATTTCATGCGGCGGGTGTTCTCGACGATGGACCGGCGTTGACGAAGACAGCCGATGCGGCGATGCGGGTTCTCGATCCCAAGGTGCGTGGAACGCTGGTGCTCGAAGAGGCTCTTGGCCGAGCTGAACTCAGCTTCTTTGCGCTGTTCTCTTCGATCAGTTCCGTTGCTCCCCCCCCGGGGCAAGTGGATTATGCAGCAGCGAATGCCTTCTTAAACGCGTTTGCCGAGTGCCGCAAGGGAGCGGTCACGGTCATCAACTGGGATGCCTGGAGCGACGTCGGGATGGCGGCGCGGGCTCTTGCAATTCATCCTTTTCTGGAACAACGGCTGCTGGATTCTCCCAACGAAATCGTCGCAGGGACCGAGTTGCGCATCGGCAAGCAGTGGCTGCTCTCCGAGCATCATCTCAAGACGGGCCGAGCGCTGATTCCGGGCACCGGGTACATGGAAATTGCCGCGGGCGCTCTGGCAAGCGGCCGTGCGCGCGGGCCAGTCGAGCTGCGCGATGTATTCTTTCTGGTGCCCTTGTGGGTTTCGGAGGGAGAGAAGAAGGATCTGCGCGTGCTGCTTCGGCGCGAAGACGGGAAGCCGCAGAAGAGCGACCCCTTCGCATTCTCGATCTATGCACGGGATTTTGAATCCAAGAGCGACGACGCGTGGGTAGAACATGCGACGGGCCAGATCGCGCGCAGCTTCGCCAAGCCGACCGCCAATGCCGATCGCAAGGCGATTGAAGAACGGTGTGCAAAGCGCGAGATGATTTTCGATTCGACGCATCGCACACGACAGGAAGAGTTCTTCGCTTTCGGGCCGCGCTGGCAGTGCCTGAGACGTTTGCGCATTGGGGATCGCGAGGGTCTGGCAGAGATCGAACTGGATGCGCGTTTTGCCGCGGAGTGCCCGTCGTTTCAGTTTCATCCTGCGATGCTGGATCTGGCTGCGGGATGCGCGTTGTATCTGATTGACGGATACGAATCGCTGAACGATCTGTATCTTCCGATCTCATACAAGAAGCTGTGCAGCTACCGCAGCCTGCCCGCAAAGTTTTTCAGCCATGTTCGCTCGCGGCAGGAGAACAGGGCGCAAGGCGATCTGGCGAGCTTCGACATTAACCTCTTCAACGAGCACGGTGAGGTGCTGGCGGAGATTGAGGGTTTCGCGATGCGGCGGATTGCCGACCCCGCACGGGCTGCCGACGACGCGCCCGCTCCGCGCACGAGGGCAACACACGTGTTCACCGATCCAGTTTCCAAGCAGAGGGGGATTCTCCCTGCGGAGGGCGTGCGAGAGCTGATCCGCATCCTGCAGGTGGAATCGCCTGGATCCCTGATTGTTGCGAAGCGCGAGATTGAGCCTTTGCCGGGCAAGGAAATGGGAACTGCGTTCGCCACGGTATCGGCGCCCGCGCAAGTAAATGGAAACGACAGCCGCGATGTGGAAGCGACCCTGTGCACATGGTTCCGCGATCTGCTGGGCGTGGAGACGGTCGATCTGGAGGACGACTTCTTCGCGCTGGGGGGGCATTCTCTTGTCGGCGTCCGGTTGTTTGCGAAGATCCGCGCCACGTACGGAGTGGATCTGGAGCTTGGAGCTCTCTTTGAATACAGAACAGTGCGCGCGCTCGCGGCAAGGATCCGTCAATCGCAGGAGCCGGCTGCCGTAAGTGTTCCCAGTGGGAACTGTCTGGTGGCGATCCAATCCAAAGGATCGAAGCGGCCGATCTTCTTTGTTCATGCGGTCGGCGGAGAGGTGTTGTACTACGAACCGCTGACGCGGGCGCTGGGAGACGATCAGCCGTTTTATGCGTTCCAGTCGAAGCTGGCGAACCAGGAGCGGATCGAAGCGACAACGATCAAAGAGCTGGCCGCAACGTACATTACGGAGTTGCGCGCGCGTCTTCCGCAAGGGCCTTACATTCTGGGCGGGCACTCGTTCGGAGGACTGGTTGCTTTTGAGATGGCGCGTCAACTCAATGCGCAAGGAATGCAGCTTCACTCCCTCATCCTGCTCGATGCCTATATTCCGGGCTGCACGGAACAGCTTGCGCGGTCAGAGCAGCTGGCAAGCCTGCGCGAGAATCTGCGCAAGGACGGTATCGCCTATTTGATGAAGAAGGCTGAGGCGAAATACGCGTATCTCAGCCAGAAGCTCTGGCGCAGACTCAGGCTCATGACGTGCACGGGATATCGCATGGCGCATCGGCGTCTGCCCGCGACCCTGCGCTATTCGCTGGTGGAGGCGACGCACATGCAGGCGTTGTCGAAGTACGACTTCCCGATGTACGCCGGAGACATGCAACTGATTCGCGCCATCGATTGCGGCGTGGGGAGCATCAGCGAACGGCGCGATGCCGACCTCGGGTGGGGCAAGATCGTCCAGGGCAAGCTGTCGATTTACGATGTCGATGCGGATCACTCCAACATCGTCTTCGAGCCGCACGTGCAATCGGTTGCCGATCAGATCAGGTCGATTCTTTCGCGAGCGGAAACCACGACGGACGCGAGTGCTCCGGGAGCAAGGAAGGGACCTGGAACGGCCGCAGCTCCCGCACCTCAAGACGAGGTTCTTGCCGGCGCTCAACCATAAGAGCGACGCGGTGACCGGCGCGATCGAGCAGGCAGAACTTCCAGCGCGCAGCGTCGTCGCCGAGGGCGGAGTCTAGTTCGAAGCACAGGCCTTCCGGCGGGCAACGCACGAAGGAAAACTTCTGCAAGGGCAGTGAGAAACCCATGCCTCTCGATTTGCAATAGGCCTCTTTGAGGGTCCAGAGCGAGACCGCATGGTCGAGTCTGAGGTCTGGGCTCATCTGATCCAGTTGCGCGAGTTCCTGCGCGGAGAAGACACGATGGGCGATCTCGATGATTTCCGCGGAGCGTTCGATGGATTCCACGTCGACGCCAACGTCGCATCCACGGACGACGAGACAGGCAACGAGTCCGCGACGGCGAGACAAGCTGAAGGACAAGTTGGAGGGCGGATCGACGAAGGGCTTGCCGTACTGGTTGGTTTGAAAGAGCCAGGATTCGGGTGCATGGGGCGTGCAGTGCGAGAGGGCTGTGCGGGCCAGGAGATGCGCGGCGAGATACTCGCGACGAGAGGATGCGAATTTGAAGCTGCGCATGCGGGAGCGTTCGTCCTCGGAGAGTAAGGCGGAGGCGCGCTCAAAGATTTCCTTGTCCTCGAAATCGTCAGGGCGTCCAAACCAGAGGTAGAGCGTCTCGTTTTCCATGGCGGCTGGCTAACGCAATAGTATGCGCAGTGGAGCGCCCGATATGCACGCCGCAAGAGCGAGAAGCCCGCCGCGGAGTTAACACAGCGGGCGGTGGATCGAAGGACTGCTCTCAGTCTGGCTTTTGATCGCCGGCACTCGATTTTGCTCCCGAGGCCGAACCGGTGCCGGACTTTTTCTTGCTGGCTGAGCCCTTTGAAGAACCGCCGCCTGCGCCACCGCTTGCTCCGCCTCCCGAATCGCCGGATTGTGCGACGCCGGATTGGGAATTCAGAGGATTGACTGCGATGTGCATCGTGGCATAGGTGACGCCGGGGATCGCCGCTGCCGCGCGTGAGGCAATGGGAAGGTCTTTGTTGGCGTCTTTTCGGACCAGGTAGCCCTGGTTGAGCTCGAGATTGGGAAGTTCGATCGCGAGTTCGTCGGTGTGCTTCTGGGGAACCATGACGTAGTCGCCGGAGACCAAGCCGATGTAGCGGGAGTCGTGCTCTGGATCGGCCAATGCCTGTTGGGTCGCGATGGCATGGACCAGGTTGCCGTTCATGATGAAACGGGTGCGGTCTTCCCAGTAGGCGAAGGCCTCGCTGAAGGCGTTGAGGGCGGGAACGCTGATGGCGGGGAGCGTGACCAGCGGAGCGACGACTTTGAGGCCGGTCATCATAACCTTGAGCACTTTGAGGAAGCCCGAGTCGTTGGGCGCGCGAGAGATGTTGACAGCGAGTTTGCCTGTGCCCTTGGTGAGCAGAATATGGCTGGTGGCGGTCATCGGCTCATCTGGTTTGAAACCGAGCTGATCGAGACTGGGCATCTTGCCGGCTTTGTCGGGCATGAGCGAGGCGATGGCGGTCCAGGCGAGCGGAGTGAAGAGATTCATCAGCGGGCTGGTCTGGGTGGCATCGACGCGCAGCTGCGAGGCCTGGTCTTTTTGATCGCCGGTGCCCGGGCGGAACTGGGTAAGCGCGATGGTTGCGCCAACGTCGCCGTCGTGATCGAGGAGCTCGGTCTTTTCGATGTCGGTGGCATAGCGAAGTCGGCCGAGATCGGAGTGATAGTGGAGGTACTGGGTCTGCAGGGAGGCGTCGGCAAGACCGCCGGTGGCGCCGCGGCCCGCGGTTCCGTAGCTCGAGCTTTGCGGATCGACGGAATCGTAGAAGCCGCTCCAGAAGTCGAAGGAGTCGTGAGGAGCATCGGCCGGCTCCGATGTGGCTGCCGGCTGCTGGGCGAGTGCAGATGCCGCTTCAGGCGGAAGCAGCGACGAGAGCAGACCCAGGGCAAGACTGTTGCCCACAAAATTCCGGCGTGTTACGGACATGATCGATCGACCTCGCTTGGCAGGTTCGGTTAGTTGGTGAAGATGTATGAAATCGTGCTGAAGAGTGCCATCAGCATACCCTCAACGCTGCGGTTTCGCCAACGGGCGGCGGCGCTTCCAGCGGGTGGTTTTCGGCGCGCCGGGAAGATGGGCGCATCGTCGGATAGGGGCTCGAAGATCTCATGGAGCTGCCTTCGGAACGCTTTCGAGGCCGGTGATACTGACGGCCCAGTTGGTTGGGACTGCGCCGAGATCGAAGCCTCGCGTGCCGCTGCTGGCGTTGGAGAGCAGCCGTTCCAGCGGCGACTGCGGACCGATGCCCCCGCGCGTAGCGACTCCTTTGAAGTTGAGGCTGTAGGGGTCGGAGAGCGGTTCGCTGGTGCTGATCATGAGGACCGTATCGAGGCCGAAGGGGGGGCCGACCTTCAGCGTGAGCGCGCCGGGCAGTTCGATCTGCCGCTGATCGTTGGCATCGTTGGGAAAGCGATTCTCGGAGTAGTTGAGCGGGTAAATAAGAGTGCCGCTGCCGTGGCAGTCGATGTCGAGGATATAGACCCAGCGCTTGTTCAGCACGCGGGTCGATGAGGTAAGGACCATCTTGATCCCATCGCCCTGCTGCGCGGATTGCCCTTCCCCAAGCATGGTCTGATCGTCGGCGCGCATGAAGGCGAGGTGGTAGTAGTCGTCGTCCGAAGTGCCGGGGCTGGAGGGCAGACGCAGCCAGCCTGCGAGCCTGGCGAGACGTGCGGCGTAGTCGTTCAGTTTGCCCGCGGAGTCGGTAATATCGGCAGGGTCGGCGATGGCGACCCAGTCGGTGCGGACCGGGTAGTTGGACGTGGAAGAGCAGCCCGGACTGTGGCGCGGAGCCTTGGGATCGGGCGAGCCTTTCTCGAATTCGGCTTTGTGGTACCAGGCCCAAGCGGGGCCGTCGGGAGTGAGTGTGCCCGTGAGCACGTAATCGGCAGTCGTGACGTCGCTGACTCCCTGAACCATACTGTCTTTGTCGTGGAGTGCGAGCTTGCCGCCAAGTTCCTGCGAGGGTGGGAGATTCACCCAGACCTTTGCGCCGGGTGGCACATGTTTTTTGAGTGTGCCGACGGTGAGAGTCCAGCCGAGTTCGTCGCCGTCGGTTGTGCCGGCGCGCTGCAGAATCCAGCTGTTGCTGTTCCAGAGAAGAATGTGGGTCCAAGGCTGCTCGGCGGGATCGGCGACGGTGTCGATACCGGACGCGCGAATCTGAGCAATCGCTTTTTCGAGATCGACCTGAGCGATGGTGGAGGGCCAAATCCAGAAATGGAGAGGATCGGAGGGTGCGGGGACCCACTTGTCGATTTCGAAGACCGCGCCTACTGCAACGTGGGCACTGGCGGGGCTGACGACGGTCGCTTTAGAGTGAGCGACGCCGGCAAGGTCGGTCACTTTGAGTGTGACGATCTTGGTCTTGTCTTCCACGCCGAATGAGACAAACGTGGAGCCGGGGCCGACTCCCGCGAGACGGCCGGAGTCGAGTTCGACGGTGCCATCGTCGGAGATCGCAGTGACGGCCGCACGCAGCTTACCGCTTTGATCTGCAGCTCCGCCGAAGAGGGGCTGCTGACGGCGCGCGCCTGCGGCGTCGAGCGAGGGCGTCTGGTCGGCAATGCCGTTGCCCTCAAGCTGGGCGTTCACCTGCTGATAGACCACAGAAGCCGGCGCGTCCGCGGGAAGCACTTCGAGGGCTTTGATCAGTGCAGCGGTGAAAGCGCCATGCGGCTCGGGAACGCTGGCCGTGGTGGGAGATTCTTTTGCGGTTTGATCCTGTTGAGCGGCAGAGAAGACGAGCGCGGGGTTGTCGGTGCGCTCCGCGGGCTCCTGCTTGTCGTCGGGTGTTTCATTGATGTCCCGCGGATCGTAGGGCAACATGCGCTCGCGCACTTTGGGGCCGAGAGGAATACCGCGCGTGAAAGCGCCACTGTGGCAGCTATCGAGAATGACGGTCAGCTTGATGCCTTTGTCGAGGGCCGCGTTGAAGATGCGGGTAATCTCCCGATCGCGCACGTCATAGCCGCCGGTCCACGCATCGGAAGGGACTAGTGTGCTGTCGGCGTGCACCTGCTTGCCATCGACCATCAGGGTCAGTTTGTTGCCTTTGGTATTGAGGCGCAGAGAGCCGTGTCCGGCGTAGTAGAAGACAACGGTATCGCCTTTGTGAGGCTGATCGACGAGATACTTCTGCATCGCAGCTAGGATGCCGTCGTGGGTGGTCTGCACGGCAGGGAGCGAGGCATACGGGAGCTGGGCGGCAGGAAGCGCGGGATTGGTGAGGACAGCAACGCTTGCGGGGGCGAAACCAAACTTCGGGCTGACGAGCAGATCGCGCATCGCGGCGACGTCGTTGACAGCGCCATCGAGGTTGTCGAAGGCGGGGAGATCGCAGCGGCCGCCGGAGCAGCCCTCTGGATGTTTCGCGGTGGTTTGGGGAGGCTGGTAGATGTTGATGCCGATTAGCAAGGCGCGCCGGGCCTGTGCCTCTGCAGCGTGCACCACACAAAGAAACAGCAAGGCTAAGAGCGTAAGGCACAGGCGCATCGAGAACAACTCCGGCATGGTGGACGAAAGTCTAAAGGGAAGGATACAGGGGAACGAAGGACTTTTTGGTAACGCCGCGCTATTAGGGGACAAAGAAAACCGGCGCAGATCGAAGGATCCACGCCGGTTGAGTCTTGGCAAACGGACTTAGAACTCGATGCGTCCGGAGACCTGGATGGTACGCGCACCGCCGAAGTCGGAGGGTGCGCCGCCAGTCTGGTTTCCAACTACGCCTGAGATCAGGCCGAAGCTCGCCGAGCTGACGTTCATGTTCGGATCGCCGAGGTTGATGTGGTTGAGCAAGTTGGTGGCTGTGCCTTCTGCTTTGAAGTGAACGCGCTCGGTAATCGCGATGCTCTTGCTGATACCGGTGGAGAGGTTAACCAGGCCGGGGCCCTCGAGGGAGCCGATCTGGGCGTTGCCGAAGCGGCCGATTGGGAGCGGAGCGGGGCCGGAGCCGCTGCCGGTTGTGCAAGGGGTTCCGGGCGTCCATCCGGCATAGCCGGGGCAAGTGAAGGCGCTGGGGTTGATCCAGTTCAGACGAGTACGCCCGCCGCTCGGGCTCGTGCCGGCTCCCGCCACGAGATCGGGACGCTGATCGCGGTGACCGGGATCCCAACCGGCTGCAGTGGAGGTAAGGCCTGAACCCGTACCGGAGGGATCACCCTGTCCGTTGGGGAAGAAGGGGGATTCGTAGGGGCCCGTCTGCACGGTGAGGATGGAGCTGAGGCGCCAGCCGCCGACGACCGCATCCTCCATGCGATTCATCGAACCACCGAACATCTTTCCACGCCCGAAGGGCAGATCGTAAAGAGCGGTTGTATTCCAACGAAGCCTGCGGGTTCCGTAGTCATTGCCGAAGTCCGCATGGCGGTCGAGGATGGAGCTGGCACGTGCGCCGCCGCCTTCGCCTCCGAATCCATATCCGGATGGGCCTTCGTTATCCGCAAGATTTTTGGCCCAGGTGAAATCGGAGTGGAACTCCAGACCCTGCTGCAGGCGATGGCTCGCCTCAACCTGGAAAGAGTGATAGCTGTCGTTGGCGCCGGTGGCTCGAGTGTTGATGCGGCCCCAGTTGGGGAAGAGGAGAGCCGAGTTGGGCTGATTGTAGGCCGACACCGTAGACGAGAAGGGCAGCGTGTTCTCGTCGGGCGCCCAGACGAGCTGATGGGTCTCAGACCCGATATAGGAGATACGGCCTGCGAAGCCGGAGCCGAAGTCGTGCTCGACGCCGAGCGACCACTGCTCGGTGTAGGGGTCCTTCCAGATGGTGCTGTTGGCGGTGCCGAAGTAGTCGGTACCGTAGGCGCCGACGCCGGCTGCGCCGCCCGTACCCGAGTCGATCACGGGCCACTGATAACCGATGGCGTGAGTCGCAGGGTTATAGCTGTTGTTGAACTGCTGGGTCTGAGCCTGCACGGTGCCGGTGAGTGAGTAGAAGCTGGACCCGAGCATGGTGATGTTGTAGAGGCCGAACCCGCCGCGGATGGCCCACTTGTCATCGCCGAAGGGGCGATAGGCGAAGCCGGCACGCGGCATGAAGCGCAGGTGGGGATACTTCTTCAGGCCCGAGGGGTAGCTTGCAGTCGAATTGCCCTGAACCTGCATGCAAGGAGCGCCGTTGACTGTAGCCGTGTTGGTGGCGTCCACGCCGTCGGGATCGCAGGCGTTGGCGGCAGCAAGGAAGGACTGAGCCAAGAGGGCCTGCTTGCCCTGCGGATAGATCACGCGGCCTGCGAGGGCCACGCTGGGATCAAAGTTGCCGATGTCACCGTAGCGGTCGAAGTAGCCGGGGTGCAGCTCATAGCGCACGCCATAGGAGAGCGTGAGCTGCTGGTTGAGACGCCACTCATCCTGCGCGAAGAAGTGATAGTGATCCGAGAGGCCGTCATTGTCCTGGCGCACAACGTCGTAGAAGGTTGCGTCGGGAATGCCGAGCAGGAAGTCGGCGAAGTCGACTCCAGTGAAGGCGCCCTGACTGCCATTGCCGTCGGTGAAGGTGTAGGTGCCGTAGTTGTCGGAACCGTTGAAGCCGAGCGGCGTGATGGCTTCGAGGTGCTGGATGTCCGCACCAAACTTGAAGGTGTGGTTGCCCTTGGTCCAGATGAGGGTGTCGTCGTACTCGTATGTCAACGATCGAGTGAGGCCGGTCAAGCGGTCCGCGTTCAGAGACTGGATATTGTTGAAGTCCATCTCTGGGATGCCGTTGTAAAAGAGGTTCTGCAAACCCTGCCAGCCCTCGCCCTGCGTCCACGCCTGACCGTTGAAACTGTCGCTTTGGCCGTTGGTGTAGCGCGTGAAACCGAAGCCGCCTTCGTTGATGAGGTTCGGCTTCAACGTCCAGTTGGTATCGACCTTGAGGGAGCGGTTCTGGCTATTGTTCACGCTGGAAGGAACGAGCAGGATCTCCTTTTGCGAGATCGGGAAGTTCTTCCAGGTGAACTTGCCCCAGAGCAGGAACTTCTGGTTGGAGCCGAAGTACTGGTCGCCGCGAATGTCGAACTGATCGGAGTGGCCGCTGGCATCGACGTTGGCCTGGTAGTTGGCCACGTCGTTATCGGTATAGGTTGCGGGATTGCCGATGTTGGGGTCGGGGTAGAACTGCTTCAGCGTGTCGAGAGCGATCTTGTTGATCGAGCCGGCCGGGATGGCGGTGCCGTAGGTGCCGCCCGTGAAGGGATTGTAGAGGCCGGCAAAGCTGTTTCCGCCGGAACCATTGGGCTCGACGTAACTGGAGAAGTCGCCCTGCTTCATGGAGGTGCTGGGGACGACTTCGTTGAGGGTGGCCTGTGCGGGATGGCGCCAACCCTCGTACGCGCCGAAGAAGAAGCTCTTGTTGTGGCCGTTGTAGAGGTGGGGCAGGACAACGGGCCCGCCAATGCTACCGCCAAAGGTCGCGCCGTGCACGTCGGGCTGAGTCTTGGTCGTCGGATAGGTATAGGCAATCGCGTCCCACTTGGAGTCCTGGTAATACCAGAAGCCCGAACCATGGATGCTGTTCGTGCCGCCCTTGGTGGTGACAACGATCTGGCCGGGATCGCCGAATTCTGCATTCGTCAACACGCCGTCGGCGCGAATCTCGGAGATTGATTCGGTCGAGGGAAATGCGTCATTGATGAAGACGCCGCCGGTGGCGTTCTTGGAAGTGACGCCGTCGACGGTTACGTCGACCTCGAAGGGCAACGCGCCCTGCAGTGAGATGCCGGAGCTGTCGCCCTGCACTCCAGGCAACGCGGTAAAGATGGCAGCAGGCGTTGTGCCGCTAAAGCTGGCGCGGGTGTTCACCGGGAGGTTGTCGGCGTCGTCGGTGGTGAAGGTGCCGCTAATGGTCGGTGTGTCGGTTTCGATGGCACTGACGTTTTCGCCCGTGACCTGGACCGACTGCTGCACGGCGCCCACGGCGAGCGCTGCGTCGAGACGCAGTTCCTGACGGACGTCCAGAGTGACAGCGGTCGCGGACCACTTCTCGAATCCCGGAGCATCTACAGTCATCGCGTAGCGGCCGGCCTTGACGTCGAGGAAACGGTAGTCACCCACTCCGTTCGATTTGGTGGTGCGCACGGTGCCTTCGTCGGTGTTGGTCAATGTGACCGATGCGTTGGGAATCACGGCGCCGGCCGCGTCTTTCACTGAGCCGATGATGGCGCCTTGCGTGGCCTGAGCATGCGCGTAGACACCGGCCAACACAAGTGTGAAGACCAGAGCGAGCGGAGCCAAGAGCGCGTGAAGACGCCCTTGTGTCAATCGATGGGAATGCTGAAACATGAGTCACCGTCTCCTGAAGGGCTGCAATTCGTAAGTGGGTTGTGTTGCGGGGGCCGCGTGAGTTGGCGCCGAAAAGGTCCGCAGAAAAGGAGCCTTGCGGATGCGCCACGATTTGTAGACTGTGCTCGATCCCCCGGTCTTTTGTAACCGCATCTCGACGGCAGGAGGAACGGGACGGAGTTGACAGCGGTCAACGTCCTGCCTGGGATGACTTGTGGGGATCCTTATTCGAATTCAGCGTACTGACATTCTGTTAAAGAGCGCGCCGCACAAGGTTACAGGACCATTAAAATCACGGACGGCATTGAGGATATTTGACGGTATAGAGGGTCGTCGCAGCATGGTCGAGCTACTGAAATCGAAGCGAGCCGTCGGTCCCAAGCTTCGATGCGGGATTCCAGGCGATCTCCCAGGCGAATCCATCGGGGTCTGCAAAATAGCCGGAATAGCCACCCCATACGGCATCGTGCGGCTGCTTGAGGAGGGTTGCACCGGAGGCAACCGCAGCTTCAATGAGGCGATCGACCTCGCCTTTCGAGCCAACGTTGTGACCGAGAGAGATGGGCGCGCGGCCAAAGGAGGCCGCGTCGGCATCGAAGTCCCTGGCAAGCTGGGTGGCGAGAAACCGGGCCGAAGACCATGCCGCCCACCTGGAAGAAGACGATTTGCGCATCCTCGTAGACAGGTTGCCATCTCAGGCCGTCGACATAGAAGCTTCTTGATCGAGCCAGATTCTTGACGCCGAGGGTCAGGACACTGAGGCGCTGTTCCATAAGCGAATTCTAGGCCGAGCGATCAGTCCGTATCCGATGGTCGATGCAAGTGGGAAGCCGACTTTTCCATTTGTTTTCGGATTTCGTCGGAGTCGTCGACATCGCGCAATTCGGCCGCTTCTTCTTTGGTTTTGGGTTTAGCAAAGCGCGCTTTGGCTGCGACGAAGACGCGCGGGTCGGACGGTCGGGCGGCGAAGGGATCGAGGTGAGGCTGGGTATCGAAGACGCCGGAGATCTCGCCAGCGAGCGCATCTTCAAGATTGAGCGAGCCGAGATCGAGCAGCTCGTCGATGGTGCGCGCAATGGAGCCCATGCTGCTGTGTCGATGGGAGACCGCACCGGGCTTGACCCAAGGGCTGGCGACCAGCAGGATGCTGCGATGGGCGTCAACATGGTCGACCCCGCTTTGCGCATCGTCTTCGGTGACAAAGAGCGCTGAGTCCTTCCAGATGGAGGTCTTCGACAAGAAGGCCACGATGCGCCCAAGGGCGAGATCGTTGTCAGCGACATAGGAGGCGCGGAAGGGATAGCCATCGGCCGGTCGCGGCTCCATGGTGTGATCGTTGGGCAGGCGAATTACGATCAGACCCGGGACCTTGCCCGCGGCGAGCTTGCGATTGAAGTCGCGTTCGAATTCCTGGACGCGGAACTGGTCGGAGATGCCGAGGTTGAAGGTTGGAAAGCGACGATCGGTGGATTCGAAGACGGGTTTCGGCAACGGTGAATTGAGGAAGAGGCGCTGGCCTTCGGGTTGGGAACCGGGTAGCTCGGCGTTGCCTTCGATCTCGAGGCCTTCGCCGTAGTTGAGGATGCCTTTGCCGCTGGCGGCGATGTGCTCCCAGAGGGAGCCGAACTGAGGCTCGTCTTCGGGCATGGGTGCATCGGCTCCGCCGAAGAGTGCGCGACGGCCAGGTTGGGGCGAGCCCGGAAAATCGTGACGGCGGCCGCCGTAGCCGGACGACCAAGCGGTGTTGAAGAAGGGTGTGGGGTTGATGCCCATGACCCAGCGGTGGCCGTCGGCGGAGACATCGGAGTCAACGTAGAAGTTGTCGCTCATGGCGTAGCGGGCGACCAGAGCGTGGAGATTGGGCGTGATTTGCAGGTGGGTGAGGGACTGCGGTCCTTTGGGCGTGGAGCGATGCGTGCGGACGGTAGCGTTCTCCTCGGTCCAGCCATCGAGACCAAAGCGCGCGAGCGAGGGATCGCCGTTCGCGCCTGCAACATCGCCGAGGACTTCGTCGTAGGTACGGTTCTCGCGGATGATGAGGAAGCAGTGCTTGAGATGCGGAAGGGGCGGACGGTTGGCGATGTCCGCGGTGTTGGCCGCGAGAACAGCTTTTGTGGATTCGCCGGCGGGCGTAAGACTGTCGAGAGAGATCGCGCTGAGACTGCCGTATTCGAGCGAGCCGACGTACGTGGGGGATTTCGGATCGTGGCCTGCTCCGGCGTTGGGCCCTGCGCCCTTGCCTTTGGTGTTGACGACATAGAGTGTTTTGCCGTCCGGAGATAGAGACACGGCGGAGGGATTCCAGCCGACCGGGATATGGGATACGACCTGCATCGTAGAAGCGTCGATGACACCGACAGCGTCGATGCCGGATTCGGCCACGTAGACACGGCCATCATGAATAGCAAGACCGCTGGGCATGACACCGCGCAGTGCACGGCCTTGTGCATCCTGGAACTGTGAGCCTGTGAATGGGGAGAGAGTGGCTTGAGCCAGGAGCTGGACGCCGTCAGGGCTAATCTTCGCGACAGCGTCTTCGTGGGCGAGCGAAACGTAGACGGCGTCTGTTGAAGCGGCTATGCCGGTCGGCGCGGCTCCTCCGACGGTCTGTCCACGCTCCTCGACGATCTTTGTGCCGAGGCGTAGCTTTGCGGCGATTGCCGGATGCTCACGGTCACGAATGTCGTAGGTCCAGAGCGAGCTGCCGCGGGTGGAGTTCTCGTCGCCCAGGCCGGGGATGCTCTTGCGTTCGACGGTTACGCCCTGGCGTGCGGCTTGCGAGGGATAGCCGAAGGGTGGGAAGTGGAGGCCGGTGCCGAGGGGATTGTCCTTGTCCGCGCCGGGGATGGTGGTGTACTCGAAGAGACCGGTGTTCGTGACGTAAAGACGCGTACCGTCGGGCGAAAGAGCGAGGCCAAAGGGATAGGTCCCGGTCTCGATCGAGGCGACGCGCTGCATCGACGCAGTGTCGATGACCACGACGCGCCAGTTGCCCTGATCGAGTGCGTAGATGGTTTTGCCGTCGGCGGAGAGGACGAGTGTCGCGGCGAAGCTGCCCGAGTAGTCTTTGTCCCCTGTTGGGCCATCGAGGGAGAGTTCGCCTGCGGGTTTCCAGTCGGAGACGTGGTAGGCGCGAATCTTGCCGGAGTCGCCGGTGGCGACGTAGAGAAGAGATCCGTCCGGCGCATAGGCGAGACCGGCATGGGTCTCGATGGCGGGATCGTTCTCTTCACCAGCGGGCATTCGCTGGACAGAAGGCGTCGGACTGGCGGGATCGGCGACGACATTCAGGGCAAAGGGAAATCCTATGGACGGGATGGCGATCTGCGCGCCATCGGGGCGCACGGCGAGCGCGAAAGGATAGGGCGCGAGGGGAATCCAGGTACCGGCGGCATGAATCGCGCGGCCATTGGGCAAGACGGCGGTGACACCGGTCTGCGCGGAGAGGCGATCAGCAGGAAACAGGAAGGCAGGAAGGAGAAGAAGCGCGGGGGCTTTGCGACGAATCATCCCTCACAGTATGCACGGGAAAGATAAATGGGCGATTGCACCGGCGGTGAAGAAGAAGCTGCGGGGCGATTGGGTCGGGCTAGTGTTCGACGACGGACTTCGAAAGATTGCGGGGGCGATCGACGTCGACGCCGTGCTCGACGGCCATATAGTACGCGAAGAGTTGCAGGGGCACGACCTCGAGGATGGGCAGCAGATATTCGGTTGACGGCTCGACCTCGACGCAGTCGTTGACGAGCGCCTTGACTCGGTCATCGCCGGTGTTGGCAATGGCGATGACGCGCGCACCCTGGGTCTTCATGTCGTCGAGGAGCTGGAGGGTCTTCTCGTAGCGGATGACGGAGGACTCGAGGGCGCGATCGACGGTGGCGAGGACGACGAGGGGTACGCGATCGCTGACCAGAGCGTTGGGGCCATGCTTGAGTTCGCCTGCGGGGTAGCCTTCGGCGTGCACATAGGAAGCTTCTTTCAGCTTGAGAGCGCCTTCGCGCGCGATGGCGTAGTGAATGCCGCGGCCCAGATAGAGAAAGGTGCTGGCGGAGGCATATCTGCGCGCGAGTTGTTCAGCGCGGATACGCCAGCCATCGAGTTGCGCGGCGAGAGCGCTGGGGACCGCGAGCAGTTGCGCGATGTTGGCTTCGATCGCGGCTTGATCCATGCGCCCGAGGCGCTGGGCTTCGTAGAGGCCGAGGAGGTAGAGAACGGCAAGGGTACAGGTGAAGCTTTTGGTTGCGGGGATGGCCTTCTCTTTCCCCGCGGCGACCGGCATCGAAACATCCGCACCGCGCGCCATCGTCGAAGATGCCACATTGGTGATAGCGAGGGTCTGTTGGCCGCGGCGATGGGCCTCACGCAATGCTGCGAGTGTGTCCGAGGTCTCGCCGGATTGAGAGATCACGAGGACGGCGGGCGTGCGCGGATCGGCTCCGCCGCGGACGCTATACTCGCTCGCGTACTCGACATCGACGGCGAGGCCGCAGAGATCTTCAAGGAGAATTTCGGCGGCGAGACCGCTGTGCCGGCTGGAACCGCTGGCGGCGATGAGAACCTCGCCGGCGGGATTGGCCCAACCCGCGAGGCTGCGAGCGACTTCGGACCTCAGCTGCCCGTTTTCGAGATACGAAGAGATCGTGCGCTCGAGCGCTTCGGGCTGCTCATAGATCTCGCGCAGCATTTCATGGGGAAAGTCCGGCATTGTCCTATTGTATCGTTTTTTGGGCGCGATCGATCGCTGAACACCGCGTAAGAAACGTTTGAATAACGTGTCTGCCGGCTATTCCTCGGCGTTGTGGATGTAGCACTCATGGATGGCGTCGAGGGGGGCGTTGGGCCACCTGGCGTCGATCAGATCCTGCTCGCTGAGCTCGTGGAGAGCGAAATCGATGGATCCGTCGGGATGAACGGCGCCCTGCATGTAGCCGTAGATGTGCTCACGGGCTCCCTTCTTTGCGGTCTTCGGCAGCTTGTAGCGGCGTGCCCCCGCACCGCCGATGATCCAACCCGGAACAACACTGGCCGTGTGCTGCTTCCAATAAGGAGAGTTGAACACGTCCGGCGAGTAGTAGTGAGAGTGGCTGGCGATGAGATAGACATGCTTGCCGGCGGCTTGCGCATCGTAGAACCAGGTGTAGACGAGCTCGCCGGACCTGAGCCCAAGGTCCCAGTCGTCCATCGCATGCTCCGATCCGGTGGAGTGGGGCAGCGCCTCGTGCATTCCGGCAATGATGGCGCGAACGCCTGAGTTCGACGCGAGGTCGCGGTCGAGGACACTGCGCAGCCAATGCAGCTGGGCATCGGAGAATTCGTCGTGACTGGCGTTGTCGAGAGTGATGAAGTCGACGCCGTCGCGGACCCAGTGATACCAAGGGCCGAGCGGAGCGCCGTCTGCACCGTCGGCTGCGCGCTGCGAGGCGATCTCGGGGCGATCGAGGAAGGCGGAGAACTTCTGAACGTAGCCTTCGCGGGTCATCGGCTTGACCGTTTCGTGATTGCCGCGGCCGAGGAACACGGGGAAGTCGCCAAAGGAGGCCATCTGGTGGGTCAGGAAGTCGTCCCACGCATGGAGCTGGTAGTCCTCCTGCGTGAAGGGATTGGCGGTGTGTTCCATCGCAATCAGATCTTCGTCGGGGTGGGACATCCAGCGAAAGTCACCGAGGTGCCAGTAGAGGGCGTCGTGTTCGGCTTTGACTTTCGCGGCGATGGCGGGCATAACAAAGTCGCCGCAGTTGCGGCTATCGCCGGAGACGGCGAAGGACCAGGTGGACTGCTGAGCGCGAACGCGCGTTGCAGGAAAGAGGAGCAGCACGGCAAGAAGACAGAGCAGGAAACGGAGCAGCCTCATGCACTCAGCATAGCTGGCGTTGGGCGAGGGCCAGAGAAAAGTGAGATGCAGGATTGGTCGGCCCGTGGACGACCAAGTAACTTCCGGATTCGCAAACATCCTGCCATGACTCCAATGCTGACCTAATAACTTCGCAAGATCTGTTGTATTAGCGGCCACTGATCAAAGTGCGCCGTAGGAAAGAGATGAAAAGAGGCAACCCTGCAATGATCATCAGGCAGAATGGAACAAAGAAGAGAGCGCCGTCTCCTGCTGCTTCAAGACTCTCTGGTAAATTGCGGGCCGAATCAAGTGGATCATAATGAACGACAATTCGCTCACCGAGTGAATAGCCGATTTATCGTTTGGGTAGGCCCAGCCGGAGTACTGTTCTTTATTCACAAAAAACATGTAGCCGAATCGCTCGTGGTTCGGCGGATCATGAGAACTGATTGTCGTAACCGTCGCTATCTGCCGTTTTGCTATCTCGAAGTCTGGCTCCGAATTGTGGATGCTCCGCAGGAGCATTGCCAGTGGGACCAGAAGGATCAGCAAGTTCCACCAGGAGGGAGGGCGCCTCCACTGAGAGGCCCTTTCCTCTTTCTACTGGGCATAGACCTCGGACCAGAGACTTCGCTGTTCTATGGTGGGATTTGTACTGGCGCCGTTAACGGCCGGCCCACCGCCGCAGGGGATGTTTCGTCGTTTGACGTGGAGCAAGTATTTTTCATCGCGGTTGGATGACCGCCTAACCGGATGTATGGTCCGCCGCCGTTTTGCAAGCGAAGAATGAGGATGACAGAATTGGTCTGCGCGAATGTATTCGGCCTTGATTGGAGTAGCGAGCTCCTGGCCTGAATGGA
>Ga0181535_10003449_pt1 | contig 18334 bp, 9 predicted proteins | sample PEATcosm2014_Bin_44_FD_119774 | JGI IMG/M metagenome (GOLD analysis project Ga0181535, IMG submission 119774) | Peatland microbial communities from MTU Mesocosm Facility, Houghton, MI, USA - PEATcosm2014_Bin17_30_metaG | ecosystem: Environmental > Terrestrial > Soil > Wetlands > Peat | place... | reverse complement strand
TGGAACTCCGGGCGCGGCTCCGGCGGTCGATCACTCTCCTCCCGCGGCCCGGCGTCTGCGCCACGGCTGTAGCGGGCGATGGACTCACCAGGCAGCACCATCGGCGTGTAGTCGGCAGGCATGCCTTGGAAATTCACCGGCTCTTTGTCGACGGCGGTAGCCTCCGGCATCGACTGTTCTTCCTGAACGGCAGCAGGAATGTCCAACTCGACTTCTTCTTCAGGCGTGGCAGATGGTTGCGGCTCGCCGGGAGCAGTCTCTGCCTGCGTGCCTGTCGGCTGGGTTGCTTCGGGCAGTCGTTCGCGACCTCCGCGTCGGCCACGGCGCCTGCGGCGGCCCCGCCAGCGGTGCGAACCCTCAGCATCCTGGGGTTCCGCATCCTTGGTTTCGACTTCAGCCACCTCGGCAGGTTCATCGCTTTCTTCAGCGAAATCTTCTTCCTCGGTTTCTTCCGGTTCCGGCCCAGCAGGCGAAACCTCTGCGGGCGATTGCTTCACCTCGGCGAATTGCGGCCGGACCGGTACTTCGCCAAACTCCTCTTCTTCATCCTCAAAATCGAGGAAGTCGGAAACGTAAAGAAATGCATCCCGTTCCAGGCCAACATCGACGAAAGCCGATTGCATGCCGGGAAGCACGCGAGTGACGCGGCCCTTATAAATCGAGCCCGCGAGGGTGTATTCATTCTCACGTTCGAAGTACACTTCGGCGAGTTGATCGTCTTCGACCAAAGCCACCTTGGTTTCGTGAGGGGTAGAAGAAACGTACAATTCCTTGTTCATGGTTGCTCCGGGCTCGCGCAACCGGCATGGACTTGAGGTCCCGGCAAATGCAATGCAATTACCCGGGTGGTCACAGTCCGCATCGGGTTGGCGAGCGTCGCCGGAAGTGGAAAGGAAGGTCAGTCTTGAAGTTCGGTGGACCGCTCCGCCACGCCTGCTAACTACTACTGCGTGGTGATGGAGAAGGGCCGGGGGCCACACGGGTAGAGCTGTGTGGAGACTCAGCTAACACGCTTGCTCCCCAATTCGCCGGAACATCCGCTTCCGCCGGCAACGCCGGCCACAGACGCCGATAAAGTGAGTAGGTATTCATGTCAGCTGAAACTGCATCAATCTTCTGCACCGAAATACTACGTCGCGCCTTCAGGGTTTGTGGCCACACTCTCACTGGCAAAGGCGGATGGCCAAAGCCAAACAAGGGGGCCGTTACCCGCCCCGGGCAACGTTCCTTCAATCCTGTCCGGCCCTTTTCCTCTGGCCGGCGAGTGCTCTTCTCGCGAAGAGCGGTAAAAATCCTAACCTCTTAATGTCAGTCGGGGCCGGGCTCAGGTTCTGAGCACCGCTCCGAAACTCTCAGGCCGTCTTGCTAATTCACGAAACGGCGCATGCGAACGTTCATCACGATTCCGAGCGCCAAGAATGTAAATAGCACCGACGAGCCGCCATAGCTCATCAACGGCAGCGGAATGCCGGTCACAGGCATAAAGCCGACCACCATTCCAACATTGACCAGCACATGAAACGCAAGCACTGCTACAACACCCATCACGATGAACGTTCCAGCACGATCGGGCGCCGTTTGAGCGTTGCTGATCAAACGCATCAACATCAGAAAGTATAACAGTAAGACGAAGGTCGCGCCGACGAAACCGTGTTCTTCCGACCAGGCGGCAAAGATAAAGTCGGTATGGGGCACCGGCAGGAACTGCCCCTGGGTTTGGGTCCCCTTGGTCGCACCCTTGCCCCAGAGGCCGCCGGAGCCGACCGCAACCATCGACTGGATTACCTGGTATCCCGCGCCTTTGGAATCCGCCTCGGGGGCCATAAAGCTGGTCAAACGGTCCTTCTGGTAGGGCTTTAGCCCATAATGCCACACGGCGGGCATCAGGATGCCGGCAATCAGCAGCAAAATCAGGGCATGCTTAAGCCGCATGCCGCCCAGAAACAACCCCATGATCGCCACTGGCACATAGGTGAGCGCGGTGCCCAGGTCGGGCTGCTTGAGAACCAGCAGCATCGGAACTCCGACGATCATTCCCGCTTTCATCAATTCGCGAAACGGCAGCTCACGTTCATTGTAGTCGGCAAAATACTTGGCTATGGCAAGTATCAGGATCAGCTTGACCCACTCCGAGGGCTGAAAATGTGCTCCTCCGGGCATCAATATCCAGCGGCGTGCGCCCAGGTACTTGCGCCCGAAGAGAAGCACCGCGACCAGCGACACAACCGCAACCCCATACATCCACGGGACGTTTTCAAGCAGTACCTGGTAGTTCACCACGCTAAGGATGAACATCAAGGCCAGTCCGGCGCCTATCCAGTACATCTGCCTGATCTGCATTCCTTGAAACTTTGTGTTCAGGGTCGCGCTGTAAATCTCGACCACGCCGAGCGCGCAGATGATGACTACAATCAGCAGCAGCACCCAGTCGAAATCGCGAAAGCGGATATGGCGCCTCATCGATGGGAGCTGCTCCTGGTGGGAGGTTCGACGATAGCGAGGACACCAGGAAGGTAATCCCACTGCCATGTGATGTCGCCGGGCGAATGGCCCGCGCTGGCCGCGAGTTGCGCCGCATCCTCGGCAAACGCCTCCATGCCGGGTGCCGCAACCGCCGGGTGGAACTTTGTCCCTTCGGCAATGTGGAAACGTCCGCCGCCCAACTTGTCTGTCGCGCCGCCCCACATGCCTGTCATCTCAGCGGGTTTCGGCTTAGCAGGTGTTTCCGGAGCGCGCTTGGTTGGCCCGGGTTTGGCCGTCTCGGTTCCAGCCGCTTCAGGAGTGGGACCAGATTTCGATTCGGGTGTCGCTTCGCCTCCGATGGCTCCAGCCACGTTCACCTGCTGGGCTCGTTCCTTTTGCACGTAAGCCTTGACGACCTGAGCGGCCATGCGCGCCGCCAGGTACCCATGCTCGCCGCCTTCGACAAGCACGCAAACCACGATTTCAGGATTCCGACGCGGGGTGACGCCCACAAACCATCCGTTATCCTTGAAGGCCGCCTTGTTGGACACTTTGGCTTTCATGGCATTGGAAATGGTTTGCGCCGAACCAGTCTTGCCGGCAAAGTCGATGCCGTTCAAATGTGCACTGGGCGCCGTGCCGATAGGGTTTACCACGTCGGCTAAGGCATCGGTGATCGTGGTCCAGCCCACGCTGTCAATGGGGATTTTCTTCTCTTCGGTGTAGTTCACCATTTGCAGATATTGCGGGGGCAACTGGTCGGGGAAGGCTACGTGTGGCCGACGTAGAGATCCATCCGAGGTGATGGCGCCGACGGCACGCATCAGTTGCACTGGGGTGGTGGCCACGGCCCCCTGGCCAATGCCGACCGAGATGGTTTCGCCCGCAAACCACTTCTGCTTATAGTTTTTGATCTTCCATTCTTCGCTGGGCATCACGCCGCTGATCTCCTGCGGCAGATCGATGCCGGTCTTCTGACCGAGTCCGAACATGGTTGCGTACTTGGCGATGCGTCCGATGCCTAGCTTTTCCGCGAGAGTGTAGAAATAAGTGTCGCAGGACTGATAAATAGCCTTGGGAAGCGTAACCGAGCCGTGCCCGCCTTTTACCCAACACTTGAAGAATCGTCCGTAAAACGTTCCACCGCCCCCGCAATGGATCTGCAAGGTCTGCGCAATGCCTTCCTGCCAACCGGCAACCGACATGATGACCTTGAAGACTGAACCCGGGGCGAGTTGCGCCTGGATGGCTTTGTTCATCAGAGGCTTAGCCGGGTCCGTCACCAGGTCGTTCCACTCTTTTCGCGAGATGCGGACGGCGAAGGCATTGGGATCAAACGCCGGACGGCTCACCATAGCCAGCACCTCTCCGCTACGGGGATCCATCGCGACGATTGCGCCGTTCTTGCTTCCTAACGCTTCTTCGGCGGCGATCTGCAGGTCTATATCGATGGTCAGCTTGAGTTGCTTGCCGGGAACGGCTGGCTTATCGCTGAGTTCGCCCATTTCCTTGCCGCGACTGTTGACCAGCACCCGCCGCGAACCATTCTGACCCATGAGGATGTCGTTGTAATACTTCTCGACTCCCGACTGCCCAACGATGTCTCCCACGTTATTGAACTGGAACTGAGGCTGATTCAGCATCTCATCGCTGACTTCGCCGACGTAGCCGATCAGGTGGGCGGCAAAGCCATTTTTCGGATAGAGCCTGCGGTGGACGGTGATGGTGTCGAGCTCGGGATACTCGTTGCGGTGCGACTCGATAAATGCCAATTCATCAGGCGTGACGTCGTATTTCAGAAAGATCGGATTGAAGCCGGGCAATGCCGCCATCCGCTTCAGGCGCTGGCGCATATCCGTCGCATCCAGATGTAAGCCGGCGGCGATGCCGTCGAGATCAGCGTCGAGATCCGCCTGCTTTTGATCGCGCAGCAACAGCGCGGAAAACGATGGATAGTTGTCGACGATGATGCGGCCTTCACGATCGAGAATCTTACCCCGCGGCGCCAGAATGGGCACTTCGCGGATGCGGTTCATCTGCGCCAGCGCGTCGTACCTTTCCTGGTGAACAATCTGCAAGCGCCACAGCCCGAAAGCGAGCAGGACGAAGATCGCCAGGATTATGTACTGGATTGCGGTGAGCCGAATTTGGGGAACTTTCTCTTCGCGCCCGAACATCGATTGCAACTGCCTCAATCTTAAAACGGCCAATCAATGGAGCCAATGCAGCGTTCCACTTAATTCTATCCTGATTGTGCTGGCAGCAATGCCTCGAAGGTACTACGACGCACAGAGAAAAGACACTTGACTGCTCGCGTTCGGTCGAGATGGCCCGAAGCTGATCCGGAGTACACTTTGGCCTATTCGACGTTTAGGATCCGACGAACCTGGCGTAGAGGCTGCGGGCGATTCCCGTGTCCGTCGTGCCCTTAATGATGGCCCGCCCGTCGGGGAAGAGCGTCAGCTCATAGGGATCGCGCCAGAACTTCAGCACAAACTCGTTGTGGCGCACCATACCGTGTGGCCGCAGCCGTTGCTCCATCTCGGCGAAATCGATTGGCCGATGGCGTTCGTGGATCTGCACGGAATTGCGGCCACACATGGTGATGTGCGGCCTGGCTTCGCCGGAGAGGTGGATGAAATCTGCCTCGCCACAGGCACGGCAACCGGCACGCGGATGATCGGCGACGATGTCGGCACGATCATTCGCCCACACGTCCAGCGAGAGCAGGGTGCGCCGCAGTTTATCCCGGGCGCCAACCAGAAGCTTCAACGTCTCGGTGACTGTAATCGACGCCAAGGCATTCACGGCCGAATTCAGAATGCCGGATGTGTCGCAGGTCTCGACCACACCACGCGGCGAATCCGGAAAGATGCAGGCAAGGCATGCCGTTTCGTGCGGCAGCACGTTCATGGTGAGTCCGTAGCTGCCAACCGCGGCCGTATAGATCCAGGGCCGCTTAAACTTCACCGCATAATCGTTGATCAGGTAACGGGTTTCGAAGTTGTCGGTTCCGTCCAGGATGATGTCCATCCCATTCAGCAACTCCTCCGCATTGGCCGGAATCAGGTCCTCGACGCGGGCGTCGACCTCGATTTCGGAGTTGAAGCTGCGGATTTTGCGGGCGGCAGCCACGGCCTTGGGCAAAGATTCCTCTGCATCGGCCTCATCGAACAAGACCTGCCGCTGCAAGTTGCTGGGTTCTATGTAATCGCGGTCGACAATCCGCAGATAACCGACCCCGGCGCGCGCCAGCAGGGAACTGAGGGCCGATCCGGTTGCGCCGCACCCGACAATGACAACGCGCCCCTGGCCCAGCTTCTTCTGGCCTTCAGCGCCGATGCCGCGAAACAGAATCTGCCGCGAATAACGATCTTCGAATTTCGCTTGTGATTTCATGATTTTAGCCGGAAAAGATTTATTATAAGTGAGTTGACACGCATCGTCAGGGCCTTTGAGGGATAGATGTCTGGCACCGGGAATGAGAGTTTCTGCTGCGAGCAGAATCACTGCTCATGAATGCACCTTCAGTGTGGGACGACAGGCCGGGTGGAAAGGGTGTTGCTTTGCTGGCCAGAGGCTCGTCTGCCATCTGGCTTCTGGTGTTTCTTTCCGTTGTCTGCCTCGCCACTGCCGCCGCTCAGAATGAGAATACGCTGCCTGCGTCAAAAGCCAATCAGTCACCCGCTTCGGACGCGGCAATGCAGGAGCTGCCGGCGGGAGTTGTGGCCCGGGTCGAGTTGCGCGGTACCGCGCTGGGAACGGCGTCGTATGTCGTCACTTTGATCGAGCAGAAGCCTGGGGCCGCAGTGGATCGCGAAGCCATTCGCCGGAGCATTCGGCGGCTTTATGAGACTCGGCTGTTCGAATCCATCGACGTTGTCTGGGAAGCCGCCGGTACCGGCCAGATCAATCTTATCTTCGAAACCACGCCAAGATACTTCTGCGGATCGCTTTCGGTCGATGGCTTGCCTAAGGATGGGCCGCACCCGAATGAAATGATCAATTCGTCCAGCCTGGAGCTCGGGACGCACTACTCGCCGCAACGGATCGCGCAAACCCTGGAGCGCATGCATCGCCTGCTGGAAGAAAATGGCTACTATCAGGCCCAGATCACTTATCAGGAATTCCCGGATTCCGCCCTGCAGCAAATGAACGTGAAGTTCCACGTTGTCCTGGGCAACCTGACGCACGTTGGCCGGGTGGCGCTCACCGGCGATCCCGATGTCGCTCTCGATGACATCGAATACATCGCCGACCTCCGTCCCGGCGACAAGATTCGGAAGGGTCAGATTCAGCGTGCTCTCCAGCGGCTGCGCAAGCACTTCCAAAAGGGTGGGCGCTTGACGGCCCAGGTCGGCATTACCCACTCGTACGATGAGGCGAACAACACCGTCAATTACTCCATCGAGGTGCGGCGCGGCCCCGAGGTCCTCATCACGGCCGAGGGTACAAAGATGACCCGGAGCCAGCTTAAGAGAAATATCCCGGTCTTCCAGGAGGGAGCGGTCGACGAGGATCTGCTCAACGAGGGGCGCCGCAATCTGCGGGATTTCCTACAGACTGAAGGGTATTTCGACGCGAAAGTCACGGTAAAGGAGGAGCGGGAAGATAGCGCCGTCAAGATTGTCTATCAGGTGGATCGCGGCGCGAGCCATAGACTGATCGGCATCAAGATTGAAGGCAACAAATACTTCGACAGCCAAACCATCCGCGAGCGCTTGTCTCTGCAACCGTCGAGTTGGACACAGCCGCATGGACGCTTCAGTCAGGCGATCCTCGCCGTCGACGTTTTGGCGATCAAGAATCTCTACGTGGCGAACGGATTTCCTAATGTGGAGGTTGCGGGGAATATCGTGGACAACTACGAAGGCGATCCGCAACGATTGTTTGTCGATTTCCGGATCGTGGAAGGGCAGCAGGTGCTGGTGCGGAGTCTCACGATCACCGGGAACAAGGCCTTTCCGGCGGAGCTGCTCCAACGCAATCTTTACGTTGTGCCGGGCCAGCCGTATTCAGAGATGAACGTTGCCACCGATCAGGATACGCTGGTCAACTTCTATTTCAACAACGGATTTCCCCAGGTGCAGTTCGAGGCGGTCGCGAAGCCAAGTGAGACCGATCCCCGGCGTATGGATGTTGTCTACAAGATCACGGAAGGTGGACGAGTCTACGTCGAACAGGTGGTTGTTTCGGGACTGGTGAATACGCGAAAGAGCGTAGTGGACCGCCGGTTCAGCATCCGCGACGGGGACCCGCTCGACCAGGCGAAGATGGTCGAAACGCAATCCCGCCTATACGACCTTGGAATCTTCAGCGCCGTGAATATGGCCGTCCAGAATCCGGGCGGGGAGGTCGATCATAAGAATCTGCTCTATCAAATCCAGGAGGCTCGGCGCTACACGTTCCAGTTCGGCGGCGGCATCGAATTCTCGACCGGCAACCAACCCGGCAGCAATCCTCAGGGGAATACCGGCGTCAGTCCCACGGTATCCTTCAATGCCACACGCATCCTATTCCGCGGGCGAGACGAATCGCTGATCCTCAAAGCGCAAGTAGGGAACCTGATTAAACGCGTTCTGCTCAGCTTTGACCAGCCTCATTGGTTCGATCTGCCGAAGTGGCATTTCACGACCACGTTTTTGTACGACAATACGCGCGATGTGAATACGTTCACGACAGAGCGGTTGGGCGGGTCGTTTCAGTTGGAGCAACGCGTTTCACGCGCGAACCGTCTGTTTTATGCTTTCAGCTACCGCCAGGACAAAGTTGACCCAAGCAGTTTTCCCGCCGGTTTCAGCCAGGACCTGCTTAATATTTACGCCGTCCCGGTACGCATCGGAATGCCCAGCGTCACCTTCGTCAGGGATACGCGTGACGATCCGGTAGACTCGACCAAAGGAATCTTCACCACGGCAGATATTGGTGTAGCAACCGGAGCCCTGGGCTCGGAGGCAAACTTCGGGCGCGTGCTCGTGCAGAATACAACCTATCATCGCTTAGGGAACAAGTACGTCTTTGCGCGCTCAACCCGCATCGGGGTCGAGTCGCCTTACAGCAGTTCCAGCGTAGTTCCCCTGCCGGAGCACTTTTTCGCCGGCGGCAGTACTTCATTACGGGGGTTTGCCGTCAACCAGGCGGGGCCACGCGATCAGTTTTCGGGGTTTCCAGTGGGAGGGAACGCCATGTTCGTCAATAATCTCGAACTGCGTACTGCTCCCGCGAGCTTACCGCTCCTCGGCCAGGGATTCAGTTTCGTGGTGTTTCACGACATGGGAAACGTCTTCGACACCGCAGACGATATGTGGAGTAATCTGTTGCGGTTTTCGCAACGTAACCAGCAAAGTTGCAGAAGCCTGACGGCGCCTTGTGACTTCAGTTACATGTCGCAAGCGGTCGGGGTTGGGGTTCGCTATCACACGCCGATCGGGCCTGTGCGCCTCGATTTTGGCTACAATCTAAATCCGGCGTACTTTGCGGTAATCACTGGAAGCACGCCGCAGGTCGATCAGGTGCGGCACTTTAATCTTTTCTTTAGCATTGGGCAGACGTTCTGACCCGGCGGCGGGGATATTAGAGGATATATCGACTGTGGAATTGCTCTGATGAAGATTCTCGTATTGGTTTTAGCGCTTGTTCTTTTGGTTGTTCCCCTGGCGTCGGCTCGCGAGCCGGTCGATCGCATCGTGGCAACCGTCAACGACGTTCCTGTGCTTGCCAGTGATGTGGAGGATGCTGTCCGCGTCGAAGCATTAATGCAAGGCAGGGCAGTGGCGCAGGTTCCGCTGGCGGATTACCGGGCAGCAATGGCTCGGCTGATCGACCGGACGCTGATTCGGCAGCAGATGACCAGCGGGTACGTCGCGCCAGTCCAGCAGGTGGAATTGCGACTGGCCCAGGTCCGGGCGGCTTTTCCAGAGGCAAAGTCGGACGCGGCATGGCGAGACGTGCTGGCCGTCTATGGAGTCGGGGAGCAGCAACTGCGTAAGAGCGTCGAAGAACAAGTCCAACTGATGCAGTTTGTCGACGCGCGTCTGCGCCACATGGTTCGTGTATCCCGCGACGAAGTGGAGAGCTACTACAAGGAGAAGTTGCTGCCGGAGTTGAGCCGGAAGGGAGCGGCAGCCGAGCCCCTGGCGAACATACAATCCGGGATTCACGAACTTCTGTTACAGGAGAAGATCGACGCCCAGCTCAATGCCTGGCTTGCCAGCCTGCGAGAGCAGGGGGACGTGCGCATTTTGCACCCCGCAGTGGAGGCCGCAACCGGTTCCGGCGGTGACTCAAAGGCGATGTCCTTTTCCGCCATAGTTGAACCACGATGATCCGCTAAACCGGTTTTGCGGAGGGTGTATCCCGAGAAGCCGCCGGGTATTCAGCCTGAGGGCTTCGGATGCACCTCCAAGGATGCGCTAATGGAACAGCGACGAGACGGACCCGGCCTGCTGACGAGGATTCGCGGAAGGTATTTCCGAGGAGCATCCCCCGCTTTCATCGCCGCGATCACCGGCCTTGTCGTGCTTGCCGTCTTTTTCGGTTCCGTTTGGTATTTCAACAGCGACTTCTTTCGCGAGCGCATGCGGCAGAAGCTGGTATCTGCGCTGCAATCGGTCACCGGCGGCACCGTCGAAATTGGAAGCTTCCAATGGCGCGCGTCGCGGCTGGAATTCTCCGTTGACAACCTCACTATCCATGGACTCGAAGCTGCCGGCGAGCAGCCCTACGCGCATGTCGATCATCTCCGCGCACGGCTAAAAATCCTTTCGATACTGGAACGAAGAATCGCGCTGCGAGAGCTTTCTCTCAGCCGCCCCATCATTCACATTCTGGTCTATGCCGATGGCCACACGAATCAGCCTGCTCTGCCGAGCGGCGGATATCAGAACGCAGTCCAGGCACTGTTCAACCTGTCCATGGAGCGGCTCCAACTTGAGGAGGGCTGGCTCCTGTGGAACCAGCGCCGCATACCGCTCGATTTTTCCGCCAACGATGTTTCGCTGACAATGACCCGCGTAAGAGATGCGAGCAGATATGACGCTCAACTTCGCGCCGGCAAGCTCGAACTCCTGAGCGCGAATTATCAACTTCCTCTGTCGCACGGACAGGCGGAGTTCAGCCTGCATCCCGACTTCCTCACGCTCAACTCGCTAAGCGTCTCCGCCGGTCACTCGCTACTGGAGGCAAGCGGAACCGTGACAAACTGGAACGATCCGGTTTTGACTGCGCTTTACAGAGTAGCTGCCAGCACTTCTGAGGCGTCTGCGATGTTGACCCCCATCGGCGCACAGGTTGCGTCGGCGTCGCCTCTGGGCCAATTCAGTGGAGGAGAGCTGGAAGTCACTGGTAGGGGCGTATTCTCGCGGGAATCGTTTACTTCCTCAGGCAAGGCCATCTTCAAAGGCGTGGCTTGGACGGCTGGCCCGCTCGTCATCAAGAATCTCACGGGCGGGCTGGAGTACTCAGCTAGTCCCGAAAGCATTACCGTGCCTCATCTATTCGCCTCGGCTTTAGGCGGCTCCGTGACTGGACAGTCGGAGATAACGCACTGGCTCGCAGCGGCCAACAACGGCGCGATTGTCATCGCCGCGGCAAAGGGTGGCCGTCGCCAGCCAATCCGTTCCAATAACAGAGGCGACGGTGATCGTTCGAAACCGATGGAGCAACAGGGCAGCGCGAGCTTTGTTCTGCGCGCGCTTTCGATGAAGGAGCTTTCGGCTTCACTCCCAAGGCGCGCACAGGAGTCGCTGAATCTCGGCGGTCGGGTCAATGGCAAAGTCGCCAGTGTCTGGCGCGGCTCGCCGGCGAAAGCCAACACCAGGTTTGATCTGGATGTTGTTGAGTCGCCACTCGTCGTGCCCGGCGAAATTCAGCTGTCGGCGCACTTAGATGCGACCTATTCAGGGTCCAGGCGGGCGCTCGAAATTGCAACTTTGAGCGCCGAGAGCAAAGCAACCCGCCTGCAAGCGAGCGGCGATCTCGGAGGCGGCGCCAGCAATCTGCGGTTTGCGATCAACACCGGCAACCTACACGAGATTCAGCCGCTTCTGGCACAACTGCCGGTGCTTCCAAAGTCGCTGCCTCTCGAGTTGGCTGGCGCCGCATTCATCGGCGGTACGGCCTCCGGCAGTTTTTCCGCTCCGGTGGTTGCTGTGCATCTTGAGCTGCGTGATTTCAATACCACCATTCCTCGTGGCCGGGAGCACCCGCCGTCTGTCCAAGCGCAGCCGCCGAAGCGGACAAGCCGCATGCTTAACGCGCTGTCGCTTTTTCGCTCGGCGCAGGTTGCAACTGCCGTCCCGGCTCCGGGGTCCCCGACACGCGCCGAAGTTGCGCGTGGTGGGGTGAAGGACGCGCCTGCTCCTCTCCGTCTTCACTGGGACGAGGCTCAAGCTGACGTCTTCTACTCTCCGGAGTTGATTTCCGCGCGACATGCAAAGCTACGACGAGGACTGTCTGAAATCGATTGGGAGGGTGGTTCCTCATTGCTGAACGGCCAATTCGTGGAAGCGTCGCAGATTCACGGCCGTTTGCAGATTCGTGCCGGAGAGCTCGCCGATCTGCAGTCGATTATTGGAGTGAGCTATCCCATCCAAGGCAAACTCGATACAGCGGTGCAGATCGACGGAACCAGTCGGCAGTTGAACGGAACGGGACATCTCACGCTGGCAAACCTTGTGGCCCACGGGTATCCGGTTCGAAAGGTCAGCGCCGATTTGAAGCTCGAGCGCAGTGATCTTAAGATCGAGAATCTGGTTGCAACCGATGACTGGGGCAAGGTGACTGGCGGGGGCGAGTACAACCTGTCCGGCAAGCAGTTCAGCTTTCTGCTTCACGGGACGAACTTTCAGCTGGAGCGCGTTCGCCAACTGCAAGCCAGCAGGGTGCATACGCAGGGGGCGCTTGGATTTGAAGCGCAAGGCTCGGGCACCGTGGAAGCCCCCGTAATCAACGCCACTGTTCACCTGCGTGACTTGGTTGTGAACAGAGTCCGCATCGGCGACTTCAACGCCGTCGCCGTCACCCAGGGCGCGGATCTCACGCTCACCGCACGCTCGTCGTTCCAGAACGCCGCGGTTGCACTCGACGGAAATATCCACCTGCGAGACGAAATGCCGATGCAGGCTAAGTTGGTGGCCAGCAATCTTGTCCTCGATCCATTGATTAAAAACTTTTTCCCGGCCGGACATGCAGCTCACGCTGCTCTTGACGGCGAAATTCGAGTGCAAGGTGCCGCCCGCTCGCCGCTTTCAGTGAGCGCCGAAGTCGATATCGCAAGAATCCAAGGCGAGTTAGAAGGCCTTCCGCTTCGCAACGCCGGGCCAATTCGCCTGCACATGAGCGATCAGGTGGTAACCGTCGATCAGTTCCGTCTCGAAGGGCAGCAGACCCACTTTGTTGAGATTCGCGGACAGGTCCACCCCACCGGCGACCAAACCTGCCATCTTAACGCTGACGGCAAGATCGACCTGAAACTGTTGCAAACGTTAGCGCCCGATCTCAGCTCGCGGGGCGTCGCCGACCTCGCCCTTCGAATTCGCGGCACCATTCCAAAGCCCACCTTGAGCGGGCAGGTGCGCATAACAGAAGGTGCCGTCTCCTACATCGATCTACCGAACGGATTGAGCAGCATCAACGGTGTGCTCGCATTTAACCAGGGAAGATTGCAGGTCCAGGATCTCACGGCGGTCACCGGGGGTGGCAGACTCAAACTCGGCGGTTCCGTCAGTTACGCGCAGGAAATCATGTTCAACTTGACCGCCGAAGGCCACGATATTCGCCTGCGATATCCCGAGGGTGTAAGCTCCAGCGTCGATGCGAGCCTGGCGTTTTCCGGTACTACCAGCAACGCGCTGCTTTCGGGTGATGTGACCGTCAGCCGTCTTGCCTTGAATCCACAGTTCGATTTTGCAAATTACCTCGTCAAGGCACAACGTGTGTCTGCCCTGGCCAAGCCCAATGCCCCGGCCAACAACGTAAGGCTAGACGTGCGGGTAGTTTCTACGCCGCAACTCCAGGTGCAAACTTCGCTGGCGAGGGTCACAGGCAATGTGGACCTGCACATCCGCGGGTCAGCCGCGCGACCCTTGGTTCTGGGCCGCATCAGCATTCTTGAAGGCAATATTACGCTTGCCGGCACGACCTACCGGCTCGATCGCGGCGATATTTTCTTCACCAATCCGGTCAGTATCGATGCCAACATCGACATCGAAGCGTCGGCCCGCGTCCGCGACTACGACGTTACATTGGGTCTGCAGGGGACACTCAGCCGCCTGAGCATGACGTATAGGTCCGACCCGCCACTGTCGTCGTCGGATATCATCTCCTTGCTCGCCCTGGGGCGAACCCGCGAAGACGAAATCGCGCAACTTCCCGGTTCGCCGCTTCCGGGCGCATCCCTCACCGAGACGCCCTCGAACATCATTCTAGGACAGGCTCTCAATTCGGCTGTAAACAGCCGCTTGCAGAAACTTTTCGGCGTGAGTCGAATCAAGATAGATCCCAACGTCGCCGGCCAGCAAAGTGGCGCGAATGCCCGCCTGACGATCGAGCAAACGGTCTCCAATCGCGTCACCTTGACCTACATCACAAACCTGGCTCAATCGGCACAGCAGATCCTGCAATTCGAGTATTACATTACGCCGAGCATCTCCCTTGTCGGAGTGCGGGACCAGAACGGCGTGGTGGGCTTCGACATCTTTATGCGCCGCCGCAAGCGCTGAGCTATGGCGGCATAAACTGTATTTGTGGATGGGATTCCCAGCGAGCCCCGCTCGCTTCACGCCAATGGACCACTTCAGCCTGCCCGATCCGTTCGTCAAAGCGAGGCTCCGGATGGTCACGGAGCAACTTCGCGATCGCGGTATTCGCGATGAGCGCGTGCTGCAAGCCATGGCAACGGTTCCGCGCCACGAATTCGTGCCGCCGGAAGCCTGGGGCGAAGCTTATGAGGACCACCCGCTCCCCATCGGCGAAGGCCAGACGATATCGCAGCCCTACATCGTCGCATACATGATCGAAGCACTCGGCGCCGAGGCCGGCGATACCGTGTTGGAGATCGGAACAGGAACAGGATATGAGGCGGCGGTGCTCTCCGGCATCGCCGCGCGCGTGTTGACCGTGGAACGGGTTGCTCCGCTCGCAATGAGGGCCCAGGCAAACTTTGCCCGCCTCGGATATCGCAACATCGAAGTGAGTGTGGGAAACGGGAGTGAGGGAGTGCCGCAGTTGGCGCCGTTTAAGCGAATCATTGTGGCTGCCGCTGCCGCCGCGGTGCCTGATTCTTTGCTCCAGCAGCTCGACGAAAACGGGAGACTCGTTCTGCCCGTCGGCAGCGGCGATTTTCAGGAGTTGCAATCGCTACACAAGGTTGGCGGCCAAATCACTCGGACCAACCTTGGTGGATGCCGATTCGTGCCGCTGATCGGCAGTTGAGGCAGCGTCTGAACGCCGTTCCTCGCTTACCCCGTAGCTCCTCGCGGCGCCGCTTCCGGACCGCCAGATGCCTCGTTTGAGCGCTCGACGGCCGTGCGCATCAGCTTCCACAGCTCGTCCCTTCCCATCCCGCTCTTGGAGGAAAACGGCAAAATTTTGTCGGCGCCGAGCCCCTGACGCAGATCCTCCAGCGCGGCCGACAGACGGGACCCTACCTTGTCCGCTTTGGTCGCAACCACAAGCAAGGTGCGGTCCACATTTCGTAAAAACTCAATCAGTTGCGCGTCGCTCTTCTGCGGTGGAACATTGGCGTCAACCAGGCAAAGGCAGAGCGCCAGCGCTGACCGATGCGTCAGATAAGGATCAACAAAGCCCTGCCAGCGATTAGTGATTTCGCGTGGGACGCGGGCGTAGCCGTATCCAGGCAGGTCCACAAATAGCAAATCCGGCTTCGGATGTCCCGGCCAACGCACCTCAAAGAAATTGATCGCCTGGGTACGGCCCGGCGTATTGCTGGTCTTGGCAATCTTGACTCCGGCAAGCGAATTGATCAGGCTGGACTTGCCCACATTCGACCGGCCCAGAAACGCGATTTCCGGGGAGCTTGCGGCGGGGAACTGCCGTTCATCCAATGCGCTTAGGAGAAACCGTGTGTGGACTTTCATTCCAGCCAACTCCGCTCCATGGGTTTAGACCAGTTTAGCGAAATGTGTAGTCGTCAAAGCCAACAAAACTACCTGATGGGGCCTATCGCTTGAGCGACGTCGGAGGTACACGGACAAGAAAAAGCCCGCCGCGCTGGCCTCAACGATAAAAGATCAATCTCGTTTGAGGCTCGCTAGCGGGCTCATTAAGAACCTGGCTACTGCCGCGCGGCCGGCTGATCCGGCGAGGTAAGCGGTGGCGACATCGCAGGCGCCTCGTCAGCGGGTACCGGCAGCGAGCGCTCGAGCGCAATCTGCAGCACTTGATCCATGTGCTCCACAAAGTGAAACTTCATGGCGCTCCGTAGATTCTCCGGCACATCCGCCAAATCCTTCTCATTTTCCTGCGGCATAATCACTTCCATGATACCGGCACGATGCGCCGCCAGCAGTTTTTCCTTAAGCCCGCCGATCGGCAGGACCTTGCCGCGAAGCGTGATTTCGCCGGTCATGGCAACGTCGCGTCGCACCGGGATCCGGCTGAGGGCGCTGGCAATCGCAGTAGCCATGGTGATGCCAGCCGAGGGGCCGTCTTTCGGGATCGCGCCCTCCGGCACATGGATGTGAATATCGATATTGCGGTAGAAGTCGTGGCTCAGCCCGAGTTGTTGCCAGCGCGAGCGAATGTAAGTGATGGCCGCCTGTGCCGATTCCTGCATGACATCGCCCAACTTGCCGGTTAGCAGTGGTTTGCCGCCCTTGCCTTCCACCACGGTGACTTCGGTCGACAGAAGCGATCCGCCAACCTCGGTCCATGCCAATCCCGTAACCAGGCCGACTTCGCTCTTCTCGTTGACCACCGTGTCGCGGAAGCGCATTACGCCAAGGAAGTCGTTGATGTTCTCTCCGGTGACCGCGATCGAGTAGGCTTGACCTTCCTTCACAACCCGGCGCGCCACCTTGCGGCACACGTTACCGATCTCCCGTTCCAGGTTGCGGACCCCAGCCTCGCGCGTGTAATTGCGGATAATTCCGGTGAGCGCATCGTCGGTGAAGCTGATATTCGACTCATGCAGTCCGGCTTGCTCGAGCTGCTTCTTCACCAGGAAATGCTTGGCGATTTCGAGCTTCTCCGGCTCCGTGTAGCCGTGCAGCCGCAACACCTCCATGCGGTCTTGCAGAGCAGCGGGAATCGTGTGCAGCACGTTTGCCGTTGCGATGAAAAATACCTGCGACAAATCGTATTCGACGTCCAGGTAGTGATCGATGAACATGAAATTCTGTTCCGGATCGAGCACTTCCAGCAGCGCCGAAGACGGATCGCCGCGGAAGTCCGCGGACATCTTGTCGACTTCGTCCAGCATAAAGACCGGATTCTTCGTACCGGCCTTCTTCATCATTTGGATGATCTGCCCGGGCAGCGCGCCGATGTAGGTGCGGCGGTGACCGCGAATCTCCGCCTCGTCACGAACTCCGCCCAGCGACATGCGCACGAACTTTCGGCCCGTTGCCTTGGCGATACTCATGCCAAGTGAAGTCTTGCCGACACCCGGAGGTCCGACGAAACAGAGAATTGAACCCTTCGGGTTTTTCACCAACTGCCGCACGGCAAGGAACTCGAGAATGCGATCCTTAATCTTTTCCAGTCCGTAATGATCTTCGTTCAGAGTCTTCTCGGCAAACTCGATGTCCCTGACTTCCTTGGACTTTTTCTTCCAGGGCACCGCCAAAAGCCAATCCAGATAGTTGCGGGAGACGGTGGATTCGGCCGACATCGGAGGCATAGCCTCCAGTTTCTTAAGCTCCTGTAACGCCTTTTCGTGAACGTCCTTCGGCATGCCGGAGCTGTCGATCTTCTTCTTCAACTCGTCGAATTCGCTTTTTTCGCCGCGCCCGAGTTCCTTCTGAATCGCCTTGATCTTCTCGTTAAGGTAGTACTCCTTCTGTGCGCGCTCCATCTGGCGTTTAACCCGCGACTGGATGGTGCGATCCATGTTCAGCTTCTCGATCTCTATGTCCAGAACGTCGAGCACTCGGTTCAGGCGGTCTGCCGGATCGAAGATCTCCAGCAGTTCCTGCTTCTCTTCTATCGTGAGCTGGAGATTGGCGGCGATGGTGTCGGTCAGCTTGGCAATATCGTCTGGGCGGACCGTGGCGGCCATAGTCTCGTAGTTGAGCGACTGGCACAGCTTCACGTATTGCTCGAACTGCGAAATCACCCGTTGCATGGCGGCTTCGAGCTGCGGCGTCACGTCCGTCGTGTTCTTCACGGTGCGGACAGATGCCTCGAGATAGCCACCCACCTCGGTGACCTGCAAGGTTTTGCCGCGTTCGAGTCCTTCTACCAATACCTTGATATTCCCGTCAGGGAGTTTGAGACTCTGGACGATGTTGACGATCGTGCCCACCTGGTAGATCTCGTTCGGCTTCGGTTCGTCAATGCTGGCATCGTGCTGCGTGGCCAGGAAAATCCTCTTGTCGTGGGCCAACGCCTCTTCCAGCGCCCGAACGCTCGATTCACGCCCCACGACGAATGGCGTCATCATGAACGGAAAGATGACGACGTCCCGAATGGGCATCATCGGCAGCTTTTTAGTCTCGAATTTTTCTTTGGAACTCACTCAGTACAACTCCCCGTTTGGCCCGCCTTCAGATTCGTCACGCCAGAGCCTACGGCTAGTTCGAGCCTACTACATGAGACATCCTACGGCAACCACCGGCCCGGACTGCAGTACTCCCTTTGATACAACCCTAATTGTTTCGATGATGAATTCTGATTCGGGAACGTTCTCAGA
>Ga0181535_10003447_pt1 | contig 18351 bp, 19 predicted proteins | sample PEATcosm2014_Bin_44_FD_119774 | JGI IMG/M metagenome (GOLD analysis project Ga0181535, IMG submission 119774) | Peatland microbial communities from MTU Mesocosm Facility, Houghton, MI, USA - PEATcosm2014_Bin17_30_metaG | ecosystem: Environmental > Terrestrial > Soil > Wetlands > Peat | place... | reverse complement strand
CAACCATGAATGCAGCGGCTCGTACGCAAACTCTCCGAGCCACCACGCAAGATAACCGCATTGCCGGCTTTAAGGCACAGCGCGCCGGCATCCGCCGTCACCGCTGGCCGGCTCTCATAAATCACGCCAATAACACCGAGCGGCGTTGCGACGCGCTCGATCACGAGCCCGTTTGGACGCTCGAAACGTGCGAGCACGCGGCCCACCGGATCAGGGAAAGCGGCGATAGCGTCGAGACCCTCGGCCATGGTCTCGATGCGGGCGTCATCGAGCGCCAGCCGGTCGAGATAGGCGCTGGCCGTGCCCTTCGCTTTTGCTACCGCCATGTCGCGTGCATTGGCTGCGAGGATCGTCGCACGCCTTACGCGGATGAGCGCGGCGGCGGAACGGAGGGCCAAATTTTTTGTCTCGGTTGAAGCGAGCGATAGCTCATGCGCGCATGCCCGGGCCGCGCGCCCCATCGCCGCCATCATTCCGGCGATGTCGCGCCCTGCGTCATTCATCTCGATGTATTCAGGATTTCCCATTGGGGTCCGGCTCCCATGCGGCAATCTTGTCGCGCGCGAGGACCATATCATCCCGGTGGATGATCACCGCGCGCCCCGGCGAGCCGAGCAAACTTGCAATATCCTGAGAATTGCGGCCAGCGATCAAGACCGCGTCGGCCGCGTCATAGGCGACGAGACCGCGCCCGATCTCGTTTGCACGAAAGTCGCGGATCAACACACAATCGCCGCTGGTGAAATTCCCCTCGACCCGTGTCACGCCGGCGGGCAAGAGGCTTTTGCCATTGGCGATCGCTCGCGCCGCGCCCGCATCGACATGCAAGGCGCCACGCGGTTCGAGCGACCCCGCGATCCATTTTTTCCGCGCGGTGACGGGGTTCGAACCGGTCAGGAACCACGTGCAGGGGGCGCCCTCGTTGAGGCGCGCGACCGGGTGGGCGACGCGGCCATCGGCGATGATCATATGGGTGCCGCCGGCGGTGGCGATTTTCGCCGCCTCGATCTTGGTGCGCATGCCGCCGCGCGAGTGCCGCGAGGCGGCGCCCCCCGCCATCGCCTCGATCGCGGCGTCAACGCGCGCGACCACGGGAATGAGCTCTGCCGCGGGGTTTTCACCCGGCGGCGCGCTGTAAAGGCCTTGGACATCGGAGAGCAAAATCAACAGATCGGCGCTGGCCATGGTGGCGACGCGGGCGGCGAGCCGGTCATTGTCGCCGTAACGAATTTCATTGGTCGCGACCGTATCGTTCTCGTTGATCACCGGCACCGCACGCAGATCGAGAAGGCGGCCAATCGTCGCCCTCGCATTGAGGTAGCGCTGGCGCTCCTCAGTATCTCCAAGTGTGACGAGAATTTGACCGGCGGTCAGCTTTCTGTCGGCGAGAACCTCCGCCCAGATGCGCGCCAGGGCGATCTGGCCGATGGCAGCGGCGGCCTGGCTGTCCTCGAGTTTCAGCTCGCGTTCGGGGAGGCCGAGCACGGTGCGCCCCAGTGCGATCGCACCGGAAGATACCACCAGAACATCGGCGCCTTGCCCGTGCAAATCCGCGATGTCCTCGCCAAGCGATTCGAGCCAGGCCCGTTTGACGCCGCCTTGCCCGCGATCGACGAGCAGGGATGAACCAACCTTGATAACGATGCGCTTGAAGGTTTTGAGGCTGGGCTGCCGGGCTGTCGCCGCCGCCATCGTTTGGCTGGCCACGCTCAAGGGTGCCACTCCGCAACAGTGTCCAACTGCGCCGACTTGGCTTTGCGGGCTTCGTCGATCATCGCCAAAAGCCGCCGCTGGGTCTCGGTGAGATTGGCGCCGCTCGCCGAGGAAAGCCGCAGGGGCGTTTGCTTGGAGGCCCGTTTGAGGCGCTGCAGCTGCGCTTGCAGGGTCGCTTGATCGACCGTGTCGATCTTCGAAAGGGCGACGATCTCAGGCTTTTCCGCAAGACCCCCGCCATATGCATCGAGTTCGCGGCGCACGGTTTTATAGGCTTTTCCGGCATGTTCTGTTCCGGCATCGACCAAATGGAGAAGCACGCGGCAGCGCTCCACATGGCCCAAAAACCGGTCGCCTAGCCCATGACCCTCATGCGCCCCTTCGATCAGGCCTGGAATATCGGCAAGAACAAATTCGCGGCCATCGCAAGCTGCAACGCCAAGCTGCGGATGCAGGGTGGTGAAAGGATAATCGGCGATCTTGGGCTTTGCCTGGCTGACGGTCGCGAGAAATGTCGATTTCCCGGCATTGGGCAGACCGACAATCCCGGCGTCGGCAATGAGTTTCAGGCGCAGCAGGATGGTCCTCTCCTCGCCCTCCTGACCTGGATTGGCGCGGCGCGGGGCCTGGTTCGTCGCCGTCTTGAAATGGCTGTTGCCGAAGCCGCCATTACCTCCTCGCGCGAGGCAAACACGCTGGCCGATCTCGGTTAAGTCGGCGAGCAGAACCTCGCCTTCCTCATCGAAGATCTGGGTTCCGGCGGGCACTTTCAAAATCGCATCGGCGCCCTTGCCGCCAGAGCGGTTCTTGCCCATGCCGTGCATGCCGGTGGCCGCCTTGAAATGCTGCTGGTAGCGGTAATCAACCAAAGTATTGAGACCCGCGACGCATTCGGCGAAGACGCCGCCGCCACGGCCGCCGTCGCCGCCGTCAGGACCGCCGAATTCAATGAATTTCTCGCGCCGGAACGACAGGCAACCGGCGCCACCGTCGCCCGACCGTATGTAAATCTTGGCGGAATCGAGAAATTTCATCGCAAAATCTTAATCTTGAACCGGGGCTCTAGCGCGTGATCGAGGACAGATGCAGACTTTTAGGATAAAGCCCACCCTAAAACAAATAGCGACCGTGAGCGATCGATGTCTCAGATGCGCTTGACGTTCCGAAAGCTCAATACTTGAGAAGCGGCGGCCTATGGCGCGGGTCCCGCGATGGTTCATGTTCCATCTTGGTCTCTGCTTGCAACCGTGAAGCGCTGCAAGGCTCGGCCGCACCCGCCATTGAATCCGGAAGCGCGAGGATCACACCATATATTGGCCGCCGTTGATGGTCAGCGTCGAGCCGGTAATGAAGCCAGACTCCTCGGCGACGAGAAACACGACGCAGCGGGCAACTTCCTCCGGCTCGCCAAGGCGGCGTGCCGGAATGAGCGGCAGGACCGATTTTTCCAAGACCTCCGCGGGCACGGCCTTGACCATGTCCGTCGCGATATAGCCGGGGCAGACGGCATTGACGGTGATCCCCTTGCCGGCGTTTTCCTGGGCAAGCGATTTGGTGAAGCCGATATCGCCCGCTTTGGAGGCGGTGTAATTGGTCTGGCCGACCTGGCCCTTCTGGCCGTTGATCGAGGAAATATTGACGACGCGGCCGAAGCCGCGCTGGCGCATGCCCTCGATCACCGGGCGGGTCATGTTGAACAGCGAATTCAAATTGGTGTTGATGACCTCATACCATTGCTCCGGCGTCATTTTGTGGAGCATGGTGTCGCGGGTGATTCCCGCGTTGTTGACGAGGATATCGACCGGCCCGATCTCGTGGCTCACTTTGCTCAGTCCCTCGGCGCAGGCCTTGTAGTTTGCTACATCCCATTTATAGATCGGAATCCCGGTCTCGGCCTTGAATTTCGCCGCCGCTTCATCGTTGCCGGCATAGGTCGCGACGGCAGCGTACCCTGCCGCCTGCAAGGCCTTGCTGATGGCGGCGCCAATGCCGCGCGTGCCGCCGCTGACTACCGCTACCCGAGCCATGAGTCTCGTCCCTTCAATTTCTTGATTAAAACACTATTCGTGCAATTGGCCGATTTTCGCGGCGCAATGAAGCAAGGAAAGCGCCGCGAGATGATAAAATCACCGCCGGTCGCGGCGATGATCAGCGCGCGACGGCAAGGGCAATGCCCATGCCGCCACCGATGCAGAGCGTGGCAAGGCCTTTTTTCGCGCCGCGCCTTTGCATTTCGTGCAGGAGCGTGACAAGGACGCGGGCGCCCGACGCACCGATCGGATGGCCGATCGCGATCGCGCCGCCGTTGACATTCACGATCGCCGGATCCCAGCCCATGTCCTTGTTGACCGCGAGCGCCTGCGCCGCGAAGGCTTCGTTCGCCTCGACGAGATCGAGGTCCTTGACCTTCCAGCCCGCTTTTTCCAGCGCCTTGCGGGAGGCGGGGATGGGCCCGGTGCCCATGATCGCTGGATCGACCCCGGCGGTCGCCCAAGCGGCGATCCGGGCAAGTGGCGTCAGCCCGCGCGCGGCCGCTTCCTTGGCGCTCATCAAGACGACGGCGGCGGCGCCATCGTTGATGCCCGAGGCGTTTCCGGCGGTCACCGTGCCATCCTTTGTAAAGGCCGGCTTCAACTTGGCAAGCGCCTCAAGCGTCGTGCCGGCGCGGATATATTCATCCGCATCGACGATGACGTCGCCCTTCTTGCCAGGGATCGTGAAGGGGACAATTTCTTCCTTGAAGCGGCCCGCCTTCTGCGCCGCCTCCGCCTTGTTTTGCGAAGCGAGGGCGAATTTATCCTGATCCTCGCGGCTCAACTGCCATTTCGCCGCGACATTTTCGGCCGTCTGACCCATGTGGTAGCCGTTGAACACGTCGGTCAGGCCGTCGCGAATCATCGTATCGACGAATTTCAGATCGCCCATCTTGGTGCCGCCGCGCAAATAGGCACCATGCTGCGACAGCGACATGCTTTCCTGGCCGCCGGCGACGATGATTTTGGCGTCGCCATTGACGATCTGTTGCATTCCGAGGGCCACCGCGCGCAGGCCAGAGCCACACACCTGGTTCAGCCCGAAGGCCGTCTTGTCTTGCGGCACACCCGCCTTGATCGCCGCCTGACGGGCCGGGTTCTGGCCCTGGTTCGCGGTCAAGACCTGGCCCAGGATCACTTCGTCGACATCCCCCGCCTCGGCCTTGGCGCGGCTGAGCGCTGCCTTGATCACGGCGGCGCCGAGCTCATGCGCCGGTGTCGTTGCGAAGGCGCCATTGAAAGACCCCACGGCTGTCCGCGCCGCGCTCACGATTACAATCTCATCCGGCATTGGGGTGCCCTCCTGGATTTTGGCCGCCTGGATATTGGCCGCGCATCTTAAGGCTTTTCCGCTCTGCAACACTGACAAGCGCTGCTTGCGAGCCACGGTTACAACTCTCGTATCACAACCGACGTAATTTTTCGCAAGCGAATTCGCAAGTGACACCTCAGCGGGGACTGGGAAAGGTCATGCCTCTATGCTTATGTAGGATATATACTTATATACATGTTCCGCGATCATACGATATCCATGTCCAGAAGACCCGCGCCAGGGCTAAACCCTGTTTGCTCCCGCGCCCCCGAGGCGCTATCAAGATAAACCTGCTTAGATTAAAACGTGACTTCCTTGAGGCAGCACGAGGCCATGGCGAAAGAAAACAACCCCATCATAATCAAAAAATACGCGAACCGGCGGCTCTACAACACGGACACGAGCGCCTATATCACGCTCGAAGATCTCGCCGCCATCGTCAAGAAGGGCGACGATTTTCTTGTCTACGACGCCAAGAGCGGCGAGGACATCACCCGCTCGGTGCTAACCCAAATTATTTTCGAGCAAGAAGGGAAGAACGGGCAGAGTCTTTTGCCGATTACCTTCTTGCGCCAGCTTATCCGCTTTTATGGCGACAGCATGCAGATGCTGGTGCCGAGCTATCTCGAATTCACCATCGGCAAATTGGTGAATGAGCAAGCCACGTTCCGCGAGAAATTTGCCAAAAATTATGGGTCTTCTCTGGCCACCCCGGTCTTCGGCTCGATCGAGGAACTCGCCCGTAAGAACATGGTTTTGTTCGAGCAGGCCCTCGCAATGTTCAGTCCGTTCGGGAATCCGCTCCAGACGCCATCCGGAAAGGCCGCCGATAAGCCCGCAGCCGAGTCTGCTGAGGAGCCGGGCTTGCAAAATGCCAAAAACGACCTCGACGAAATGAAGCGCCAACTCGATCAGCTGCAAAAGCAGATCGAATCCTTTGTGTCCAAGGAGTGATAGCAAAATAGGCTTGGCGCGAACTCAAATTATGGTCCGCCGCGTGACTCCTCGTGCGAAGTCGGCTGCCAATTTGGCGGCGCGAGTTCGAAGCCGGAGAATTCGAAGCCAGGGGCGACACCGCAGCCGGCGAGCGTCCAAGCTCCAAGACTAACCGCACTCTGCCAATCATGCGCCGGAATGACAAGCTGCGGGCGCTCTCCCGCGGTAAGATCGGGGCCAAGCCGGTGCACGCTTGCCGCATGGCCGGGGCGTGAAATTTTGATCTCCAGAGGCGCCCCGGCATAGAAGTGCCAAACCTCGGCGGCGTCCACCCGGTGCCAGTGTGAGCGCTGACCGGCTTCGAGAAGAAAATAGATCAATGTCGAGACGGCCCGCCCCCGCGCATCTTGCGCCGGATCGCGAAAGGTTTCGCGGAAAAAACCGCCTTCGGGATGCGGCCGCAGATCGAGCAGGCGTATGATGGCGGCGGCGTTCTGGCCAATCACGGAATCGATCTTCCTCGCGTTTGGCCCTTGCCGCCACGCCCGCTGCACTTGAACAGCGCGGATTTAGAATAATGACTCTGCACAAATTAAAACCGGTTCTTGCGTTCGCGCAAGTCGGTGAACACCAGGGCAGGATCGGCGCCGGTCATGCCAAGACCCGCCTGGACATCGGGGTCGTCGGCACGAAGAAACGGATTCGTCGCAAGTTCGATCGCGATGGTGGTTGGGAGCGTTAATTCGCCGGCCTCGCGCTGTATGGCGACCTCCGCGGCGCGCGCCTTCAGAATCGTGTTGGAAGGATCGACGGTCAGAGCAAATCGGGCATTCGCCAAAGTGTATTCATGTCCGCAATAGACTTGGGTTTCTCCCGGCAGCGCGGCAAGTTTCATAAGCGAGTGATAAAGCATGGCGGGAGGCTCCTCAAAGCCGCGGCCGCAGCCCATCGCAAAAAGCGTATCCCCGGCAAAGAGAATGTCTTCGCCCGCGAACCAATAGGCGGCATGGCCAGACGTGTGACCCGGAACCTCGATCACCTTTGCTTCGAGCGAGCCGGTCTTGACGCGGTCGTCTTCGCCAACCGCGAGATCGAGATGGCCGATCTTGGCGGCCTCTTTGGCCGGGCCGATGACGCGCGCGCGAGGAAATTTCGTCTTGAGTCCAGCAATGCCCTGGACGTGATCGTAATGGTGATGAGTGATCAAGATATCCGTCAACTCCCATTTCCTTGCCGCGAGCGCGGCCAGGATCGGGGCAGCCTCGGGCGCGTCGACCGCTGCCGTCGCACGGGTCGAGGGATCATGGATGAGGACGCCAAAATTATCCTTGAGGCACAGAAATTGATGGATATGCGCGGCCATGGCTTCACCAATCCTCAAAAATTGATCGCGGGCAAAGGCACCGGGCGAGGGGATGGCCCATGCTCTTTCCCGCCGCCATGCCTTACTCCTAAGTCACGAAGAAAATAACCCATCGGTCCGGCGATGACGACGAGAGTCACGGCTATGAGACCGGGTTCAGGCTCTCCAGGCGCCAGCGGGCGGCTTCCGGTTGAGGAGCAATTGCTGGTCCACATTTGCTGTCCAAAATCATGACATTGATTGATTCCCAATAGTTAGAGCGGTATGCGGGCGGAAAACCGGTTTCCGCTTTTGCGCATCCCACTTTCGCTTGAGCATGAACCAAGGCTATATTTTTAAGCGCGAGAGGCGGATCATCCGGTGGCTCGCACAATATCTACCGGGCGCGGTATCGCGGAAAACCCATGGCAATCGACGTTATCGATCTTCGCTCCTTCTATAGCTCGTCCTTGGGCGATGTCGCGCGGCGTGTCGTGCACAAGATCGTGCGGGCGCGTTTTGCGAATTGTTCCGGCTATTCGATCCTTGGGGTCGGCTATGCGACGCCCTATCTCGAAGTTTTCCGCGAGGAAGCGGTGCGGGTGCTGGCTTTCATGCCGGCTGAACAAGGTGTGGTGAATTGGCCCGCCTCGGGTTTGTCGTCTTCGGCGCTCGTCGAAACAACCATGATGCCCTTGCCAAATTCCTGCATCGACCGGGCACTTGTCATCCATGCGCTCGAAATCACCGAGCATCCGCGCGATCTCCTCGCCGAAATCTGGCGTATTTTGACGCCGGGCGGGCGGGTCGTCGTGGTGGTGCCCTGCCGTTCCGGCCTTTGGGCCCGGCTCGACCGGACCCCTTTCGGGCATGGGCGGCCCTATTCGCGCGGCCAACTGGCCGAACTGCTGCGGGAATGTTTGTTTTCTCCGACGCATTGGTCGGAAGCGCTCTACATTCCGCCATTCCGGCGCCGGACCTGGCTACGCGCCGCGGCTTTTGTCGAAGAGGTCGCGGTCGGGCTTTCGCTGCCAGGCGGCGGGGTTTTGGCCGTCGAGGCAACCAAGCTCTTGTACCGGCCCATCACCGTGCGTAATCCCTTGGCCTATGCGGCGCCGAGCCGGCAGCCCGTCCTGGTGCCGGAACCAGCCGGCGTCTCGCCCCGGCTTTCGGCTTTCCCGGCGCCGCCGCAATCGAGTCCAAAAGTTTCGAGCGGGATGCGCGCGGAAATCAGGTTCCCATTTTTCCTCATCCCGCTGTGCGGTTCTGCTTTAGACCGAAGCATTTGGCCAAGAACAAGCCGCCATGAATGAGGCCTTCGCTGTCGATCCCATGTCCGAGACCGACCGAAAGATGCCATTGACAGGGAATCCCTGCCTGCGCCAATTCCGCGCTTGAAAGGAAAAGCGCTTCGGCCGGGATAACCTCGTCCTCGCTGCCATGAATCAGGAAAACGGGCGGGAATTTGGCGGCCGTCTTAGGCGTGACAGTTTGATCATGTCGCTCTGGTGCGACAAGCTCGCCGGAAAAACCGAGGATGCCCGCTGGCACGCGCGGGCGCCGCAATCCGGCGTGAAGTGCGAGCATCGTTCCTTGGCTGAAGCCGACCAACGCTAGTTTGCTATCGTCGAGGCCGTGGCGGTCGAGTTCGGCATCCAGAAAAGCGTCGAGAGCCGGGCGCGCCTTGTTGACGCCGGCCCAGCGTTCGCCCGGGTCGCGCATCGTGAGACGGAACCATTGGCGCCCGCCCGGGATTTGGCCGCAGGGCTCCGGCGCGTTCGGCGCAACAAAAGCTGCGCCGGGCAGCAGGCTTCGCCATTGCTGGCCGATCGCAATGAGATCGTTGCCGTTGGCGCCATAGCCGTGCAAAAATACGATGAGTTGATCCGTTTTCTGCGATTTGGCCGCGAGACGCGGTCCGTCGAGCGTTGCCGCCATAGTCTGGTGTCCGCTAGCGTTTGGAGAATTGTTGAGGAATCTTGTTTGCGCGCAATGGTCAACACCTTGCAAGTTAGGAGGGTTTGGCAGAGATGCGGAGACTCATAATGAGGTGGCCGAACGCCAGACCTCTGTGCCTGGTGTCCAATGCAATTGCGCGGCGCCGCGATAACCATCCGGTGAATTTCGTTTGCATGGGTATGGAATCCCCCCGGGCATTTCTGTTAACAGCGATGAGAGACGGCGGCCCTTGCCTGGGCTTGCGCGGCCGGGTTTGATCAGTCCGGCCTGGAGCTTTAAGATATGACCCGGTCCTTTACCAACCGTGTTTTCCGTTTTGCCCCGTCCTCGAATGGCTATCTTCACCTTGGCCATGCCTATTCCGCTACGCTGAATTTCGCCTTGGCTCATGCGGCGGGAGGCCGCTTTTTGCTAAGAATTGAGGATATCGACGTCGAGCGTTGCCGGCTCGAATTCGAACAGGCGATTTACGAGGATCTTGATTGGCTCGGGCTCGCTTGGGAAACACCGGCGCGCCGCCAATCCGAGCATTTTCAAGAATATGCGAGCGCCCTCATCAAGCTTTCCGCGCAGGGCCTAACCTATCCTTGCTTTTGCTCGCGCCGCGACATCATGGACGCCGTCGCGGGGCAAACCGATTGGCCGCGGGACCCTGATGGCTCTCCACTTTATCCAGGCCTCTGTAAGCATCTTTCGCATAAAGAACAACAACGGCGAATTTCGGCGGGCGAGCACGCGTCTTTGCGGATCGACATGGAAGCTGCCCTTGCAAAAACTGGCCGCCACCTCGATTGGCGGGAAACCGGTCCCGATTCGCAGGTCCGTGACGTGGCCGCCGATTCCTCTCTTTGGGGAGATGCGATGCTTTCGCGCAAGGATATACCGGCAAGCTATCACATCGCGGCCGTTGTCGATGATGCGCTGCAGGGCGTGACCGATGTCGTGCGGGGCGAAGATCTTTTCATGGCGACGGGCCTGCATCGTCTTTTGCAGACTCTGCTCGATCTTCCCGCGCCATCGTATCGCCATCACGCCCTTTTGCGCGATGCTTCTGGCCGGAAATTGTCGAAAAGTTCGAGGGCCAAGTCGATCCGGGCGCTACGTGAAGAAGGGCTTTCCGCAGCGTTTGTGCGCGACAGGCTTTCGCCCGATCTGATCGTCGCACATGCGCCGTAATCGGGTTTCACCTGGACAAAGCAATGGGAATCGGCGATGGCGGGGTTGTTTCCAAATGTGAGCCAGTACCAGAAATCCTGTCAACACCTATGGCTTCACAGTTGAATTTAGCCTTAAAAAAGAGAAAATTGGAGCGTCGAATAGCATTATCCTGCCGCATACTTGGCTGTTTTGCGCGCCATGCGGCAGAGGCTTTTTGTCTCAATTACCGGCACTTTACGAGTTTAGTGTCCTGCGCAATCCACAGAAAACGGTGGTCATTATGCGAACAATTGCCCTTTCTCTTGCTCTCCTCACTTTGCCGGTCGTGCCGGCGGGCGCCGATAATCCCGCCGCCGAGACCAAGACTCATAAGGTGTTCGATATAGTCCGGGGCGACGACAAAATCGGCACGGATACGATCGATATCGAACGCCAGAATGATATCATCACGGTAAAGGTCAAGACAGATGTTTCCGTGAAGGTCATGTACATCGAAGTCTATCATTACGAACATTCCTGCAACGAAACCTGGAAGAACGGTCAACTCGTCGCCTTTAAATCGCACACCAACGACAATGGCACGAAACATGCCCTTGACGTCACAGCGTCGCCGGACAAGCTGAGCATGGATGCCGATGGCAAGCACAGCGATCTGCCCAAGACCGCCGCGCCAGTGAGTTTGTGGAGCAAGGACGTGATCCATCAAAACGACGGTTTCGATCCGGCGACCGGCAAGCGCATGGCGATTAAGGTGACCGATCTCGGTGAAGAGGTTTTGACGATACATGGCACGCCCCACCACACCCATCACTACAAGATCGCCGATACCCTGAAAGGTGAATTCGCGCGCGACCTCTGGTATGACGGCGATGTGCTCGTGCGGACGAAGATTATCGGTTCCGACAATTCGGTGATCCTATCCGATTTGCGGTAGAGCCGTGGCCTTTCCCGGCCGGATAGGCCGGGATCACTGCTTTTGCCAGCACAGCGCATGATCCCAAAAAGTTGCGGACTTTTTGGCCAAGATCATGCCGCAAGACAAACAGAGTTTGGGACCGCGCGCTTCCGCAAGGAGCGGTCATGGTCTAGGGCAACGGGTCAGTGATCGTGCTGACGATCGGCGACCCGGTTCGCGTTGGGGGCCTTCTGGACCAGGCCTTCGATGCGCTCGCGCTCGTGTTTGAATTTGGTGAGCATGGGGCCGTCAAATTCGCGGGTGCGGGCAAGTTTGATCCGCATCGGATCGACGAAATGCCCGTTCACCAGGATCTCGTAATGGAGATGCGGCCCGGTCGCGAGCCCTGTCTGGCCGAGATAGCCGATGACTTGGCCCTGCCGCACATGGGCGCCTTCAGTCGCGCCACGGGCAAACCCGGACATGTGATTGTATGTCGTGATATAGCCGTTGGCGTGCTGAATCTCGATACGGCGGCCATAGCCTGCATCCCATGCCGCCTGGATGATCGTGCCGCTGCCGGCCGCGAAGATCGGCGTGCCGATCGGGGCGGCCCAATCGACTCCGGTATGCGGACGCGAATAGCCAAGGATCGGGTGAAACCTTAACCCGAAGCCAGAGGTAAATCTGCCCCCAACAATCGGCATGCGAACCAGGAATTTGCGGGTCGAGCGTCCGTCTTGATCGTAATAATCGACGAGACCGTCATCCGGCGTCTGAAAACGGTAGTAGCGGAACGTCTCGTTGCGGGCCGTGATCGCGGCGTAAAGAAGCTGATTGTGCCCTTCACCTTCCTCGCTCTCGTCGTAGAACGCCTCAAAGGAATCGCCGCCGCTCACGGTTCTTCCGAAATCGACGTCATTGGCGAAAATCCGGACGAGCTCGTCGATGACAGGATGCGGTATTTCTTGTTTCAGAGCGGTCTCGTAAAGCGAATCGTAAAGCCGCAAGCCATCCTCATCGTCGGCATCGTCGCTATCGCTCGGGCTCGGCTGCTTGGCCGTGCGATGCGGCTGATTTACCTGGACATAATTGCCGCGGTCATTGACCGCGACGTTGGTTTCCAGGGTTTCGCCGGAATAAACCGAAAGACGCGCCAGGGTCTCATTGGCGCCGGAACCATCGAGATCGGCGAAGAGAAGCTTGAGGCGTGCCCCCTCCGCCACCGCGGCACGGCCAAGCGGGACTCCAAAGGCGGCAAGGATCCCGGTAATCTGCTCCCTTGTGACCCCGGCAGCGCGCAGCACGCTCTCGAGCGTGTCGCCGTGACGGACCACGACGAGACGCTCTTCCATTTGGGTTGCCTGCGGCACTTGCAGCGAACGGCCGACATTGGTCACGTTTTCGGGGACCATGCGGACTTCGATCGTGGAAAAAGGCGCCGTCGTGATCGGCTCGGCGGGATTGGCATAGGCGAGAACGGTCGGAAGATAGGCGCGGGACGTCCGCATCAGAAGAAGTTGCGGCGGCAAGGGCAGCGGTTTGGCGCCCGCCTCCATCGTGTTCTTGACCTGCTCGGCGACCTGGGCCTGAACCTCTTCCATCGATAGCGCGGCCACGGGTGAAAACTTCAGACCGGTCAGATCGCGGGTGGACCATGAGATTTCGGCATCGTCTTGAACAGGCTCCGGCACGGCATCCAAGGCATTGCGCGCGCCGGCAAGGACCTTCAAAGGATTAAATGGCGGAATATCATCGGAAAGTCCGAAGCTCGCCAACGTCAAGGTTGTCTGAACATGGGTGAAGGTGTGGACCTTCAAGACCTCCTTGTCGCCGGCCTGGATTGTCGCTGGCGCCTGGAAGCTCTGTTTTTCCGCGACGATGTCGATGGCCTTGACGAGACGGTCAGCCTTGTGCGGGTTGACGCCGAAGTCGAGGTTGATCTCCTTGCGTTGCGTGAGTGCGGGGGCCGGCGCCTCGGCGAAATAAGTTTGATGCCCGAGCGCGGCGTAGATCGCCGCGCCGATGAGGACGCCTCCGGACAGGCCAGTCAGGAGCGTACCGGTAAACCAGCGCAGCGAGACTTTCCTGCGATCCAAGGAAACATGGCGGGTGCCATGGGCTTCTATGGCTGGATCCATGCCAAATTCGATGCTGGCACCGAACCGGCAGGGCTTAACGCGAATGCCCTGAGTCTGAGGGCGCAGCGGCAGGCTCATCGTCATCGCGTTGCTTCGATCCTTCGCACGGCCACACCAAATTTCACGAGCTTGATCCCGAGCGACAAGGATATCGGAATGGGCCTCCTGGCACCGTTCCTTGGGAAGGACTGGCAAATTGCCGAGCGGGAATGCCCAACATTGGCCTCTGAAGCCGTGGAGCGTGTTCCGAAAAAGTTGTTCGACTTTTTCGACTCCAACATGCTCCCCCTCTTTGGATTTGTGCGGTTTCTCCCGGTCACGGAATCCCACGTGATCTGGAAGCGCTCTTGGTTCGGTTCAGGCGGTCTGGCGCCGGAAGGAAATCCGTAACCGCTTCAGCAAGACTAGCTTTCAAACAAACCTTTTGAAAATGGCTCAAATGCGGCGTAGCGCAAGGAGGTTGCACCGGGCATGCGGTGAGGCAAAGCCCGCGCGGGGTGTTTTACTTGGAAACCGGGTATTTTTCAAAATCCGACGTTCAAAAAACGAGCCTTGTGAAGAGGTGGAATTAGCAGAAAATCGCAAGCGATGCAGCAGCTTGGCACGTGGCGTGTGATGGTTGACAACCGGCGCCAAGCTTTGTAGACACTTGGCCGACGTCGCTATAATGGCATTTGCTGCTTGGTAGGCGGTTTTTGTTAGGACTTTAGCACCTAATTTGCGGTGAAGGCATGTTGCGGGTCATCCTATGAATCCGCTTTGCAGTGCAAAAAGGATGACAGCGAAATTCAGGATGGATGGACGAAGCCTTTGATACTCCGGGGGGTGTTTCACCTTCGGATATGCCGCCGTTAAGGCGGCTCTCGAGGCTGGCGAACCTCCAATCTGGATCTTGGTAATTCTGAAGCTTCGTACTAAGGTGACCGGCGGTGGGCCTCCCCCAGCCGGCGGCAGCGCAATAGCAGGCTCTGGACGGAAGATGTTTCGCCCGTGAGGCCGTATGGACCACGAGGGTAGTGAGTTGTTCGCAGTTATCAAAACCGGTGGCAAGCAATATAGCGTCTCCGCCGGGGACACGATCACCGTTATGACGCTTGCAGGCGAGCCTGGGGATAGCGTGGCATTCGATCATGTGCTCATGCTGTCGGGAGACGGCGAGCCAGCTTTGGGAACCCCTTTTATCGAAGGGGCCAGCGTTGCAGGTCAGATTGTCGAACAGACCCGCGGTCCGAAGGCGATTGCTTTTAAGAAGCGCCGGCGGCAGAACTCCAAGCGTAAGCGGGGACATCGCCAGGATTTGACGCGCGTGCGGATCACCGGACTTCATGCGGGTGCTGACGCGCTTTCCGGCGAAACCGCGAACCCTGAATAAAAGCACGCGTTCCCGCCGGGGAGCCAGCCAAAATTGATGTGATGTGCGGAAGCGCGGAACCGCGCAGAGATTGGGAGCCAGACCGATGGCACATAAAAAAGCAGGCGGTTCATCTCGCAACGGCCGCGATTCCAAAGGCCGGCGACTCGGCGTCAAGAAATTTGGCGGCGAAGCTGTGTTGAGCGGCAATATTATCGTGCGCCAGCGCGGCACCAAATGGCATCCCGGCTCCAATGTCGGGATAGGAACGGACCACACATTATATGCTTTGGTTGAGGGAAAAGTAGCGTTCAAGACCAAAGCCGATGGACGCGCCTATATTTTCGTCCAGCCCTTGCCGCAAGCAGAGGCAGCAGAATAGGGGTGGAGGCCGAAAACCTCCACCTGATCCCACGGACCTGGTGGACTTGGTTTTTCGAACGCGAGAACCGCTCCTGAAATTTAGGGGGAAAAGTCCGGACAACCCGAAAGGGTGACGAAAGGGACGTGGAGGCCGCCGCCCTTTATCGGGTTTAAGACCTCGGGAGAGGCTGCCCGCCGGAGCCATAATGTTCCCGGATTTGACCTCGGACGATATCTTCCGCATCGAGACGCAGCGGCTTTGGCTGCGTTGGCCGCGTGCATCCGACATCGCACCGGTCACGAGTTTTGCGAGCTTGGCGGAAGTCGCGCGGATGACCGCTTTGATCCCGCATCCCTATCCGCCCGGCGAAGCGGAGCGATTCATTATGAAGGCGCGGGCCGAAAACGCCAATGGATCGGCGCTCATCCTGGCGATCACCCCAAAAGGCGGCGCTCGTCATGCGGTTGGGCTCATTAGCGCTATTCCAGCAACGTCGCACGACATCGAATTCGGCTATGTTCTCACACCGCCTTTTTGGGGCAGGGGGCTTGCCACCGAATCCGTCAAGGCGCTCGCCAACACGGTGTTCAGCCTCACGCGGGCGAACCGGATCCTGGCCAATTCGCGCGCCCACAACATCGCCTCGCGCCGTGTTCTCGAAAAATCCGGCTTTTCCTTTGTGGATACGGGTCTCGACTTTTTGGCGGCGCGTGGCGGCCTCCATCCTTGCGACAGGTTTCAGCTTGACCGCAAGACATGGGCGGCAGCCAAGCGATCGGGTGACGAAAGGCGCGTTATGCCGCCGATGGCTCAGCAAGCCCAGCAAGCTCAGCAAGCTCAGGATACGAGCGGCGCCAAACCGGGGCCTGCGGCGGGCCAAGCCGAAAGCTAAGGGCGCATGTGAGGACAAACTTGAAGTGGGCGAGCGCAGACCGTGAAAGAAAAACCTGTTCCGCTGCCGCGCGCCGATGTCGCACTGGTTGGACTCGAGCTCTTTCCGAGCCGCGCCAAGGCGCAAGAAGCGATCGCTGCCGGACTCGTGCGTGTTGATGGGGAAATCCTCCGCAAAGCCTCGGCGCCAATTGGCCCTAACGCAAAGATCGAATCCGCGCCTGCCTATCCTTGGGTGTCGCGCGGCGGCGTCAAGCTGGCCGCTGCCCTCGATGCCTTCGGCTTCAATCCTGCGGGGCAGGTTTGTCTCGACGTCGGCGCCTCGACCGGCGGCTTCACCCATGTTCTTCTCGCGCGCGGTGCTGCCGAAGTCATTTGCGTGGATTCTGGACAAGGCCAATTGCACGAGACGATCGCCCGCGATCCGCGTGTCATATCGTTTGAGAAGATGGACGCGCGCGGCTTGACCAAAACCTTGCTCGCGCGAGACCCTTCCTTCGTCACCTGCGATGTCAGTTTTATCTCGCTCGCACTGATCCTCCCCGCCGTGCTGCCGCTCGCGGCGCCGGAGGCGGCGCTCGTTGCGCTGATCAAGCCGCAATTCGAAGCGGGTCCCGGCCGCGCCGTCAAAGGCATCGTCAAGGACCGCACGATAAGACTTGAAGCCTGCGAAAAAATCGAAACTCTGGTCCAAAGCCTCGGCTGGCAAATTCTTGGGCTCATGCCGTCTCCGATTGAAGGCGGCGACGGCAACCGGGAGTTTCTCCTCGGCGCGCGGCGAGGATGATCAGCTTCAACACGCGTCTCACCATTGACCGGCTTGGTTGGCGCGGCGAAGGGATCGCACAGGGGCCTGATGGCTTGATCTTCATCCCCTATGCCTTGGCCGGTGAGACGATCATCGCTGAGGTCGACGGCGCGCGCGGCACATTGGTCGAGGTGTTGACTCCGAGCGAGAATCGGATCGCCCCTATTTGCCGATATTTCTCGCGCTGCGGCGGCTGCGCGGTGCAAACGCTTGCAGCTGACTCTTACGCACGATGGAAGCGCGATCTTGTCGCTAAGGCGTTGCAGCGGGCGGGGCTCACAGTCGCGGTTTCGGATCTCATCGATGCACATGGCGCGGGGCGCCGGCGGGCCACTTTTCATGCGCGCACCCCGCAGCAAGGCCGGGCAAAGGTTGGCTTCACCCAAGCACGCACGCATGACATCGTCGAAATCGACTCCTGCCCAGTGCTCGCCTCTTCGATGGACAGGGCCTTGGCCTCAGCCCGCGCTCTTGCACAAGCGCTGGCCGGTCAGGGCAAGCCGCTCGACATTCTCGTCACGGCGACGGCGTCCGGTCTCGACATCGATCTCAAGGGTCATGGGACTCTCAGCGAGGCTGCGACTCAACGTCTTGTCCGGATTGCCGGAGAATATGATCTCGCCCGTCTCTCGAACCACGGCACGATCGTAATCTCACGCCGCACGCCGGTGGTGGCTATGGGCAGGGCCATGGTGGCGCCGCCGCCGGGCGTTTTCTTACAGGCAACCGAGGCCGGCGAGGAAATGCTCGCGGCCCGCGTTTGCGCGCATGTCGCGGGAGCAAGACACATCGCCGATCTTTTTTCCGGTGTCGGACCCTTCGCGCTACGAATGGCGGCCTTCGCGAAAGTCGATGCCTTCGATCTTGAGGAGGCGGCGCTTCAGGCCTTGGCGAAAGCCGCGCATGTCGAAGGTTTGCATCAAGTCACAACCGCGCGGCGCGATCTTTTTTCGCGCCCGCTTCGTCCAGAGGACATGGAACGCTACGGAGCGGTCGTGTTCGATCCGCCGCGCGCGGGTGCCGCCGAACAAGCCAAGGCGCTTGCCGCCTCGCAGGTGCCGGTCGTCGTCGCGGTTTCCTGCAACGCGGAAAGTTTAGCGCGCGATGCTGCGGTGCTGTGTGCCGGCGGCTACGAAATCCTCGCGGTGGAACCGGTCGATCAATTTCGTCATACGCCGCATGTCGAACTCGTAGCAAGCTTCCATCGGCGAGAGGAAAAGTCACGGAGAAGGAGACAAGTGTTAGGCTAAATCATGATCGCTTCACGTCTCAGCCTGCATAGGGGAAGGTGCCGGCGGGTCGAACCAGCGAAACGCCAAGAGCCCGATGAGAAAGCCGCCAATATGGGCCTCCCAAGCGACTGTCTCGCCGGTACCGCTAAGCGGCGTGGGAATCGTGCCGAACAAGAAATTGGCGAGAAACCAGAAGCCAAGAAAACTGATCGCGCT
>Ga0181535_10003446_pt1 | contig 18351 bp, 14 predicted proteins | sample PEATcosm2014_Bin_44_FD_119774 | JGI IMG/M metagenome (GOLD analysis project Ga0181535, IMG submission 119774) | Peatland microbial communities from MTU Mesocosm Facility, Houghton, MI, USA - PEATcosm2014_Bin17_30_metaG | ecosystem: Environmental > Terrestrial > Soil > Wetlands > Peat | place... | reverse complement strand
CGGAGAATGTTATAGAACTGCGGCAGTTCATCGAGCTTGAGCTTGCGGAGGATGCGGCCAACGGCCGTGATGCGGCTGTCGCCGTCGCGCGTAAGACCGGGACCTGACGACTTGCCGGAGGAGGGAATCATACTGCGAAATTTGTAGATGGGAAAGAGACTTCCCCGCCGGCCCACGCGCTGCTGAACGAAGAGAGCGGGGCCTTGCGAAGACAGCCGGATCAGGATCGCGATACCCAACATCGGCAGAGCAAAAACGATGAGCACAGCCAGCGCAACGAAAATGTCAAAGAAACGCTTGGCCAGCGAGACGCTCCATTTGCTTGCAAAGGGAGAATCAGCTCTCAACTCAAGGAGTCGCGCTACGACGGGCGGGTCAGGAGGAATAATGCCCAAAGGGGACGGAGAAAGAGTCAGTTCTTGATCCTGAAGGCTGATAGCGGATGGCATGAGACCCACCTCAACGAAGGAATTCACAGGTGGTGAGGCTCAGAGGCCGAGAATCGATCTACGCGCAGTCTTTGTTATCGATCTGCGCCGGAACTCAACATCTGAAGCTAACCACGAAAACTCATGGCAATCTTCGTGCGGTTTTGGCGGCTGAATTATGAGGAGACATTCAGAAGCGTATGGCGCGTCACTTGACCACATCCAGCGCGGCGGAGCTCAAAGACAACTGCGACATGATTTGAGTCCAATCCGCGAGCGCTCGAATACCGGAGGGTTTTATCATTTTTTCGGGCACAACGATCGTGTCTCCCGGGTAAAGGCGGAGATTGTCCAGTGCTGATGGGTCAAAGATCGAATTTCCGTCGCCGCGATGAACGGTCGAACCATCGGCCCGCAAAACGAAGATTTGATGTCGGTCTGCTTCGCGGGCAGGGCCTCCGGCAAGGCGCAGGTACCTGCTAAACCTGGCGTTGTTCTCGCACAGGAATGCGTTCTGATTGAAGACCGCTCCGATGACCTGAATTGTGGAAGGTCGAGACGGAATCACGAGCCGGTCGCCATCCTCCAAAGCCATTTCGGGCAGATCGCTAACGCTTTGGCTGAAAGGAGAGAGGTTGAGGACGATTCTGCCCGATGCCCGCATCTGGCGCAGGCGGGAAGCCAGGCCCTGGTTTGCAGACAGCAAGGCGCTTTGAGAATTATTCTGGCCGGTTTGAACTTCCAGACCTGAAATTGCATTCCGCTGCATGAGATGGGCAAGACGATTGGCATATTCGTCCAGCCGTTGCTGCTCCAGCGCTTGCGTGCTCGCGCGCGTGAATTCGGACCCGTAGAGATAGGCCTTGGGGGTCAAGCCACCGGCGCGCTCCACGAGGGAGCGAAGCGTTTCTCCCGGAGCCACGCTGTAGACGCCGGCTTTGACAATTTCGCCTTCCAAGCGCACGTATCTCGTGCGGCGATCGACCGGCAAGTCAAGATCATCGCGCGAAAAGATGGTCACGGCATCGCCCGACTGGAGAGCGAGATCCTGTGCGCCGTCATGCTCGAGGACGAGCTTGCCGAGATCGAACGAGATCAGAGATGTGTTCATCGTGGATGGATCGCGCCTCTCGATGACGGCATAGTCCCAATCGGTTTCGCCGGCGGTGGAACGAACTGCCGCGTCCTGTCCAGCCGGCGATTGTTCATCGGCGGTAAACTCGGGCGCGGGAAGGCCGAGTTGCGTGCGGCGCCACCAATAACCGCGCGTCACCAGCGAATCTCGATCCGGGATGAGATCGCTCAAATGCATTCCCGGTCGCCAGCGAAAGTGGCCTGGATTGGCGACCGATCCCCGCAGGGTAACTGTTTCGCGGTAGTTCGAGGTGATGGGGTCGACGCGCACAATGTCTCCATCGGCAAGCATTGCGGCGAGCCCCTCGGCATCGTCACTGAGTTCGAAGGCGATGCGTTGGGTGTGGTTGGCGATGCGGTCGACGGAAAAACGCGAGCCCGCGGCCATCGCGGTTCTGCCTCCGGCCGATTCGAGCAGGGCGCCCAGTGTCTCTTTTCCGATCAGTTCATAAATGCACGGTTCGCGCACACTGCCGAGCAAGGCCACCTGCGGGCCTGCGGACGGGATGTAGAGCACGTCGCCCGGCTGCAGTTGCATGTCGCCGGTTTTGTCGCCTTTGACGAGCAGTTGATAAAGGTCGAGGTCGGTGAGAATGCCGCCATCGCGTTTGAGCTGAATGTGACGCATGGAGCCCGTGGAGGAAGGCCCGCCGCTGGCGAATACGGCATCGATAAGAGTGCTGAGCGCGCTGACCGTATACTCTCCCGGTTGCCGCGCTTGACCGGTGATGTAGACCTCGATGGAATGAATCTGGCCGAGGTCGACCGTGAGCTCGAAGTTGCGGTAGATGCGGTCCATCGCCTGGCGAAGATGGTCTTCCGCAGCGGCGACGGTGAGGCCGGCGACATGGACCGATCCAATCTTCGGCAGGAAAATATCGCCCTCGCGGCTGATGCGGAGATTGGCGCTGAAGTTGACCTGGCCCCAGATCCTGATCTCGAGTTCATCCTGGGCAGCCAAAATGAGATCGGCCGGAGCGGGAGCATCGTTGACCGGGGCAAACGTAACCTGCCGGCCGGTGAATAAGCCGATTCCATAAATGGGCAGCATTTGACCGGTTGTCGAGGCCACAAAGCGCTGAAACTCCGTGGGCGGCTCCGGCGGGAGTCCGTGGGAGTGCGTCTGCGCCGCCGGCCCCGGCTGCGAGAACCTCTCTGTATAGGTTGAGCCTGAGGTGAGGCTGCCAACAGCCGAGGCCTCACTCGATTGGTCGGCGCGCGGCTGCCTCTGAACCGGCCCGGAGACATCAAAGACTGCCGGAGCCTCCTGCGATTGGCTCGATGAGTTGGTGGGCTCTTGAATCTGGCAGGCAAGAGAATCGGAATCGTCAGAGCATTGCGCGTGTAGCGGCCAAGGGAAAAAAGCCAAGGCCGCGATAACGGTTAATCCCAAGTAAGACAGGCGAAGCCCCATGAACCGCTGAAATGAATGGTTTCTCATATACGAAACATTTTTCGCGCAACCCAATGGGCCCGAGTGCGGAAAACGCGAAATGCATTTTACGAATTCCCAATTTCAGACACTTCGTGAGGATTTTCCCAGAATTGAAATGGGCGCATCGATCGCAGCTAATTCACACCTCTCGCCGCCACTGCTTGCCGGTACTCTGGGCGCAGCTTTCAAATCCATGCGAAGGTTCACTGCCCAAACCTTTTGAAGGCGCGGAAGCGACTGAACCTGCCGTAACCCACATTGAAGGAAGTGACGCGTGCCCACGGAGACGCTTGAACCTGCTGCCCGCACCGACGAAACACTCCAATCGCCATTGCATTCCTTGCTTCTGAGTGCGCTACACCACGGAAGGCTGGTGGGCCTGTTGACGACAGCTTTCATTCTGTTTGCATCGGCGACAGCGATCCTACTGCCCAACCTCTATAAGGCATCGGTGGTGATCGTACCGCCACAAGGCAACTCGACCAGCGCGGCGATGCTCGCGCAACTGGGCAACCTGGGCGCGCTGGCGTCGATGGGCGGCGGATTGAATATCAAGAATCCCAATGACATGCAGGTTGCGCTGATGAAAAGCCGCACGGTAGAGGACGCGATGGTGCAGCGGTTTCATCTTCAAGCGGAGTACCACAAGCGCTATGTTTCTTCGGCTGTCAAGCGGTGGGAGCAGATGACGGCTGTCGAAAACGGTCTCAAGGATGGCCTGATCCGGTTGTCGGTAACCGACAGAGATCCGCAGCGGGCCGCTGAACTTGCGAATGGATGGGTGGAAGAGTACCGGAAACTGATTGCGTCGCTCGCGGTGACGGAGGCCGCGCAGCGGCGGATGTTTTTTGAGCGCGAAGTGAATGAGGAGCGCGATGCGCTGACTCGCGCGGAAGACAACTTGAAGGACACCGAGCAGCGGACCGGAGTGCTGGAGCTCGACGGCCAGTCACGCGCCCTGATTGCGTCGGCGGCCATGCTGCGCGCGCAGGTGGCGGCGAAGCAGGTCGAGATCCGCGCCATGCGCGAATTTGCCACCAGCGAGAATCCCGACATGGCCCGGGCCGAACAGGAGTTGGCCGGGATGGAGAGCCAGCTGGCCGCAATGGACGTGAACAGCGACCATGTGACGGGCGACCTGATCGCGCCCAAGGGAAAGGTAACTCAGGACGGACTCGATTATGCGCGCGCCCTGCGCGAGGTGAAGTTCCACGAAGCGATGTACCAACTGCTCACAAGCCAGTACGAGGTGGCGAGAGTCGATGAGGCGCGGCAGGGTTCGACGGTCCAGGTGGTCGATCCGGCGATTGTTCCGGACCATCCCGGATCGCATTACAGGCTTTGGATTTTCCTGGCAGGGATCGTTCTCGCGCTTCCCCTCGCGCTGGGAACGGCCTGGATTACCGACATGATCGGCGGCGTGCTTCGCCTGCGCCGCCACTACGGCTGCTGGACGGCGGTGCTTGAACAGGGCTGGACTGGAGCGGCGCGATGAAGGCGCTACGGGCCCTGGGGATGGACGGCGCGGTGACGTACGCCTTTTTGGCGCGGCTCACCAGCATTGTGGGCAGCACGGGAACGGTACTGCTGATTGTTCATGCACTGAGCCCGGTGGAGCAGGGCTACTATTACACGCTGCTGAGTTTGGTGTCGCTGCAGATTGTTTTCGAACTGGGTTTCTCGTTCGTCATCCAGCAACTGGCAGCGCACGAGTGCGTGCATCTGGAGCTCGGGGCCGATGGCAGCGTGAACGGAGACGCCGAAGCGCATGCACGCCTGGCTTCGGCGCTCAAGCTGAGCATCCGCTGGTACACCGCGGCGGCCGCGGCGATGGCTTTGATCCTGGCGCCGATGGGGCTCATTTTCTTCTCGCGCTATGCGGCCCGCGGCGTAACGCAAGTCGCATGGCAAGGCCCTTGGCTGACCGCGGTGCTGGCCAGTTCGGCCAGCTTGTGGTGTATGCCTTTCTACGCGTTTCTGGAAGGCTGCGGCCATGTGCGGGCGGCAGCTGCCATGCGCTTCCGTCAGGCTGGCGCCGCCGTTGCATGCGCGTGGGGGCCGATGCTGATGCACCACGGCCTTTACTCGCCCGCGATGGTGATCGCAGGCCAGGTGGCAATCGGCCTCGGGTTCGTGTCTGGGCACCGGCGGTTGCTCGCCGGGTTGTTGCGTTCTCGCAACGGCGAGGCAGCGATCGAATGGAGGCGCGAAATATGGCCCTTTCAATGGCGCATTGCCGTGAGTTCGATGTGCTACTACTTCACCGCCCAAGTGTTCGTTCCGATTCTGTTCGCGGTGCGCGGCCCGGTTGAAGCCGGCCGGATGGGCATGGCGCTGAGCATCACAGGGTATATAACGATTCTGGCCCTGGCCTGGACCTCAACCAAGTCGACTCCTTTCGGCGGAATGATCGCGCGGCGGACGTTTCAGGAGCTCGACCGGCTCTTCCACCGCACGCAGCGGCAGTCCCTGGCAGCATTCGCGACCATCTCCCTCAGCGCGTGCGCAGGAGTGGCGGCGCTTCCCTTTTTCGCTCCGCGGCTGGCTGCGAGGCTGGTCTCACCGCGACTGTTCGTCGTCCTGGTGGCGGCCGCCGGCGCCAACTGCGCCATCCAGATCCTGGCAACATTGCTGCGGTCATTCAAGAGAGAACCATTCCTGGTTCAGTCGCTGATCGCATCTTCGCTCACGCTGGCCCTGGCAGCGCTCACCGCGCCCCGCTGGGGCTCGGCCGGTGCGGCATTCAGTTACCTGGCCGCAACCGCGGGATTCGCTCTGCCCTCTGCGCTAACCATTTTCACGCGCGCGCGCCGGGTGTACCTCGGGCGCGGAGCGAACGAGCTTTGCAAGGGCGAGGCGGCATGAACAACGAAATCTCCTACCGCGCGGGCTTCGTATCGGCCAGGGTGTTTTGTCAGCGTCTCGCCGGGCTGATTCTTATCTCGGCTGCAATCGCGATTGCCTTCGGAGACGCGACGGGGTTTTCCCTCAGTCCGGAGGCCGGCGCAATCCTGCTTATCGCAACTTTGGCCCTCATCGCGTTTGCAATTTACAACACTCCGGGCAGGGCGACCAGCCTGATCGGCCTGTTCTTTGTTGGGACTTTGCTTTGGGTGGCGCCGCGACCAGTGATCGCGGTGATCTCTCAGAACGACTCCATCTACACCTTGCTTTTTGGCCAATTGGTTGCGCCTCGCGGCGCGGATCTCTACCACCTGCTCGTCTTCTGGATCGTCGGCATTGCCGGCCTGTTCGGCGGATACTTTCTCTCATTCAGCGACGCCCGCATCAGCCTGCAGCCCCTGAGCCAACAAGACAGGACTTACTGCAAGCGCAGTTTCATGGCTGCATTGGCCATTGTCGCGGTTCTGCTTCCAGTCCTGGCGCAAGAGCGCGCCGCGGCCTTCGCTTCAGGCGGCTACACCGCACTGTATCTGAACCAGGCAGAATCCTCATTCAGCATTCTGCCGATTCTCGGCTATTTGATACCCACCCTGTATGCGCTGGCGGTGATCGTCGGCGAGAAGAAATACACCCGGCTCATGATTGCGGCGGTCATTGGGTATGCGCTCTGCGGCATCTACTTTGGACGCAGGATGGAGGCGGGCACCTGGCTTCTGGTCGCGCTCTGGCACTCCAGCGCGATCCGGGAAAAGACCATCCGCACGGGACGTCTGCTGGCAGGCTTTGCCGCGGCCGCCTGCGGGTTCCAATGGGTCGAGGTTCTGCGGACACAGAGCGACCTGGCGGATCAAATCCTCTTCCTTTTCTTCTCCAGCCAGGGAGTCATCTTCATGATTCCCGCACTTTTATTTCAGCTCCCCGTTCCACCCCTGCACACAACGATCGGCTCACTCCTTTCCATGCGCCACGTGTATAGCCTTCTCGGCATAGGAACGGTCGGAACCGCCAACATCCTCGACTACATCTCCTCGCAAAGCAGTCCCGACCTGTTCGCCGGCGGCAACGGACTTAGCTCGACGGGATTTCTCGACGTGTTTTACCTGTGTGGAAGGGTGATGATCCTGTACGCGATCGGCTGCGCATTGCTCGGGTTTTTATTACGGAAGTGGGAAGCGAAAGCGCTCAGAAGCAATGTGGCGATGTTCTTTCTCTGCATCTCCCTGCCCTCGCTCTTCTTTGTCCAGCGCTCTTCGGTCTTCACGGTCACTTCGCCGGCTGTTTTCCTCTCTGTCTTCATGGCCGGAACCTACGCATTGAATCTCCTCATTACCATCGTCAAATCCGGGGCGCGCCGGCTGGAAGCTCCAGCGCCCGACGGCGCATCCTCAACCCTCTCTGGTTACCCTGAAGCCATTCCGCGGCAGCGTTCCGGCGGCTGTTGGCGTCTGCTCGAAACACGGGCGGCCGGCTGCGACTGAAAGAAGGAGACCTCTTGCCCTACACGGTGCTTTCAATCGTCGCAGCTCTAGGGAGATGTGGTCCGATCAACGGGGTGTACAACACGACCCGATACCTGGACCCAGCCAATTACCGGGCGGTTATTGCCACTCTTTCTCCGGAACCAGCCGACAGCCTTATCGATGCATTTCGGCGTTTAGGTGTCCCGGTCAGGCAACTGGGACTCTCGCGCGCCACGTCGCTTCTATTCGGAGTTCGAGAGGTGCGCCGCCTGATTGCGGAGATCAGGCCGGATCTGGTTCATTGCCACGGAATTCGCGCAGACGTCTTAACCGCCTTGGCAGTCCCGGCATGCGCTGTGGTCTCAACCCTCCACTCCGATCTTTTTTGCGATTACCGGTCTGCCTACGGCCGCTCAATCGGCACCGTGGGGGCACTGTGCGAGTATGCCGCACTGCGGCGACTGGCCGGCGTAGTCGCAGTTTCGCAACCCCTCGCAGATGTTGCATCACTCCACGGAGTGAAGGCCTTAGCCATTCCTAACGGGGTTGAGACCGATGTCTTTCATCCCGCCGCGAACCCGGGCATCGTGACGGCGCTCCGGGATCGCCTGGGTTGGCCATCTGACGCTGTCGTTGTGGTGCATACCGGAGCGTTGAGGAGCCTCAAGAACCCAGTCTCGGTATTAAGCGGCTTCCGCGCTTCTGCGTTATCGCGGCGCGGCCTTTTGGTTTTCGCGGGCGATGGTCCGCTTCGCCAAAATTGCGAGGAACTCGCGTCCGGGGATTCCAACGTAGTCTTCCTCGGCGCGCGCAGCGATATCGGCGATTTATTGAGAGCGTCGGACATCCTGATCTCCGCATCCAGTTCCGAAGGGCTGGGCACCGCACTTCTGGAAGGCTGCGCGTGCGGAATCCGCGTTCTGGTCTCGGACATTCCGGCGCATCGATACATCCAGAGCCTGTTTCCGGAGCAAGTGACGATCTTCGGGCACGAAGATGCGGAATCCGTCCGGGCCGCTCTCGACAACATCGACGCCGAGCATGCGAGAGCTAGATTCCTGCCGCCGCAGTTCGTTCTTGAGAGCGTCTCTGCTCGGCACATGTCGAATGCCTATCAGAGTTTTTATTCCGAAGTCCTCAAATCATGCAGTTCTTCAGCCGCGAAGAGCGCGGGAGCGATGTGATGCCAGCAAGCCTGTCGGTGCTCCTGCCGGTGTACGGAAAAGAAGTTCCGGAGTTCCTGCGCCAAAGTCTGGAAAGCCTATGCGGGCAGACGCTCGCTGCCGGCGAAGTTGTACTGGTCGAGGACGGACCGCTGGGCGAGCATCTTGCGGCGGTGATTGCCTCGTTTAGACCCCGCCTGCCCATTGTGCCGGTGCGGCTGCCCGTCAGTAAGGGGCTGGGCATTGCGCTGCGCGAAGGACTCAACCAATGTCGCGGCGAATTCGTAGCGCGCGTGGACAGCGACGACATCAGCGTTCCGGACCGGTTCGAGAAGCAACTTGCCTTCCTTGAAGCGAATCCCGGCGTGGATGTGGTTGGGGGCGCGATTGCAGAGTTCGACGACGACAGCTTGGCGCCACGGGTGATCCGGCGACTGCCCTGCAGCGGTCCGGCTCTATTGAGGTTCGCAAAATATCGCAATCCAATGAATCACATGGCGGTGATGTTCCGAAAGGCGGCGGTGGTGGCGGCAGGAAACTATCGGTCTTGTCCGGGATTTGAGGACTACCACCTCTGGTCAAGAATGATCTTGAGTGGCTGCCATCTGCAGAACCTCGCGGACGTTCTGGTGTATGCACGATGCGGTGCGGGAATGCAAAGGCGCAGAGGGGGTATTCACTACGTAAAGCAGGAGACCAGGATGCAGCTTGCGCTGCTCGAGATGGGATTCCTGAACGGGTTCGAATGCATCCGCAACATTGTGTTGCGCGCGCCGTTCCGCCTCATTCCGCGGCAACTGCGGACTGTAGCCTACCAGGCACTTCTGCGGGACAACGTCCGCGCTCAGCCAGGCTGGATGTCTTCTCCGGCGCCGAACCTTTCCGGGATGCAACGCCGATCCTGAATCGCGGCACTGAACGATGCACAATGGACTGACGAATGGGGCTTTTCAGGATTCACGCGATTTTATGCGGCCGGCTCAGCCTGCGGAAGTTTTATCCAGGTGCAATGAGAGCAAAGATGAATGAGCCGTATTGCGCCTAAGTCGTTGATATGGTGGGCGCTGTAGGATTCGAACCTACGACTTCCACCGTGTGAAGGTGACACTCTACCGCTGAGTTAAGCGCCCAGAAAAGGCATTGGAAGGGTTGCGTCGGGCATTCGAGCGCCCCAAGGTATCGGGGAACCGAAGAACCGCAGCCAGGAAGCCGTTTTCGCGCCAATTTCCGTCCACGGAACTGTTCCGGTTCCGCGTTCGATGGACATGCGCCACAAAGAGCATCCCTTGGGGTAGAGTAACACCAGCAGGGCTTTACGGCCAAACTGCGACTGCCATCGGCCGCCTGACGCGGCGGGTTTCCGGCGCGGAAAGCACGAGAGCCTCAAGCCAAGCGAACCATGTTCAGGAGAGCGCGTTCAATTCGCCCGGAGAGCGAGCTCCCGTTTGACGGGGATGCAACGCTGGCGTCTTCTTCTGGCTTTGGAGCCTCCCAAATGCCCTCCGGACTGGCCCGCGCCAACGCCATGGCGCAGGCCACCCAGCCGGGTTCGGGCGAAGAGGGCTCCGAAGACGGAAATTCAGGCGAAGAAACCGCTTACGGGGCGCAACCTTCTGGCCCAGATGGGGTTCCAGAGGATATGGCAACGATGGTCCTCAACCGTCCGGCGTTGGGAACGGGTTCGGCTCTTCGACCAGGAGCGACTCCGGAGCCGGGTGTGGGCCTGAGGGCGGAATTGGACCCCAACAGCGACGCAGCCATTATGCTGCGGGTGGCCGAGGGCGATGAGGCCGGCTTTAATTACCTGGCGACTAAGTACCACCGGCCAATGATTCATTTTCTGTACCGGATGGTTGGGAACCAGGCAGTTGCCGAAGAGTTGGCACAGGAAGTGTTTCTTCGCGTCTATCGTGCCAGAGGCAGCTATCGGGCCGAGGCCAGATTTACCACCTGGCTTTACCGGATCGCGACCAACCTGGCCGTGAACCACGCGCGCGACACGCGGCACGAACGGTCGGCGCAAACGGTTTATCTGGATCAGACGGACGAGGAGACGGGCACAACTCCCGATGTGGCCGACGATGAGCCGTCGGCGGAGCAGAAGTTGCTGCGGGATGAACGGATGGCCGCCATTCGGCTTCACGTGATGGCGCTGCCCGAGAGGCAGCGAATGGCGGTGTTGATGCACAAGTACCAGGGGATGGATTACCGGCAGATCGGCGAGGTGCTGAAGTTGAGCGAGTCGGCGACCAAGTCGCTGCTCTTTCGGGCTTACCAGACGCTGCGGGACAAATTGAAGGATTTTGTTTGAAGGCACGAGTGGAAAGAAGCCGGAGCCATAAGAAAGGAAAATTGACCGGCGGAAACATGGGGTGGGAATCATGAAACAGATGAGGACGAAGTGCACGGGAATGGACGCTGAGCTGGCTGGATTGCTGCTCGATGCGCGCCCGGCTTCTGCCAAGGTTCAAGCGCATGTTGCGGAGTGCGGGCACTGCCAGGAAGAGCTCGAGAAGCTGAAGGCCACCATGCAGGTGCTGGATGCCTGGAAGGCCCCCGCGCCAAGCCCCTATTTCCTTACCCGGCTTGGCGCCAGGATGCGGGAAGAGCGCGAGGCCGCGCCAGCCGGCTGGCTGGCTGGCGCCATCGCGCGGTTGCGCGCAACGGTGGCGTATGGGCCCGGATTGCACGTGCGTCCACTGGCCGCTGTAGCGCTCACCGTTCTGCTTCTCGTGGGCGGAGGCACGTATCTGGGCGTAACGGACTGGATGCAGCCCGCGCAACAGACTGGCCAGAATGCTGCCGTCGTGCACGACCTGCAAACGCTCGATAGCAATGCGCAGGTATTGGATCAAATGGAAGCGTTGACCGGCAGCCAGAACGGAGATTGACGTTTTCACATTTCGGCCGCTTGCCGGGAGAAAGACTCGTGAACTGGACTTCAAACGCGGAAAGAGTGCGTCAGGCGGCGATTGCCGCGGCGCTCCTGTTCCTCTGTTTCGCCGCGGTTGGAGCGCTCGGGCAACGCACCTTTGAACGCCGTGCGCCGCTGCGTTACGCGCAGCTTCAGAACCGGCCAAACAGACCGCAGAATCAGAGGCAGTACCGGAATCAACAGCGGCGGTATCAGGCGCAGCAGCGCCAGTATCAGAATCAGCAGCGCCCATATCAAAATCAGCAGCGACCGTATCAGGCCCAGCAGAGACCTTATCAGCCAACCCCGCAATATAACGGAGCACAGCGGCCTGCGCCTGCAAACCCGGGTCTCGGAGGCCGCCCCGGTACTCCGGCGCCCAACTACACGCGCCCTGAATATCCCAACGCAAATCGTCCCGGAAACGCGTATCCCGGCGCGGCGCCTCCGGGACATTTAGGCGACTGGCTGAACCACCACCAGGGCCTGCCCGTGGAAGATCAGGAGCGATTGCTGCGCAACGATCCGAGCTTCAACCGCCTGCCCCCCGCCACGCAGCAACGACTGGTGCAGCAGTTGCACCAACTGAATCAACTGCCCGAGGACCAGCGTGAGCGCCGCCTTGCGCGCAGCGAGATGCTGGAGCACATGTCTCCGCAGGAACAGATGCAGGTTCGCCAGGCCGGGCGCAGTTTCATGGCGCTGCCGCCGGATCGCCAGGCGACAGTCAAGCGCGCCTTTCAGGATCTGCGCTCGGTACCGCTCGATCAACGCGCGACCGTACTGAACTCGGCGCGCTATCAGAACCAGTTCAGTCCCGACGAGCGCGACATCCTCACGAATCTTCTGCGCGCCGAACCCTACGAGCCGCCACGCTAGAGTCGAGCGCCATGGCGGCGGTGCTAGGCGAGCTTGCTCCTGAAGAATTGGAGAGATTTCTTCAATCCCTCCTTGAGACTGACGCGGGGCTCCCATCCCAGCAGTGTGCGTGCCTTGGTGATATCGGGCCGCCGGCGCGTGGGATCGTCCACGGGCAAATCAATGTAGCTCAATTCGCTCTGCGAGCCGGTTACTTCGAGCACTGCTTTCGCGCATTCGAGAATCGTGAACTCCACTGGGTTGCCGAGATTGACAGGAAGATGCTCCTCACTGCGCGACAGCAGCACAATTCCTTCGATGAGATCGTCGACGTAGCAAAAGCTGCGCGTCTGGCTGCCGTCGCCGTAGATGGTGAGGGGCTCGCCACGCAGAGCCTGCATCATAAAGTTGGAGATGACGCGTCCGTCGCCGGGGTGCAGGCGCGGGCCATAGGTGTTGAAGATGCGTACCATGCGTGTATCGACGCCGCGCGAGCGATGGTAAGCCATCACCATGGCTTCGCCGAAGCGCTTCGACTCGTCGTAGACCGAGCGCGGGCCCACTGGATTCACATTACCCCAGTAGGTTTCCGGCTGTGGATGCTCCAGCGGGTCTCCGTAGCACTCCGATGTGGAGGCCTGGAGATACCCGGCGCCATACTTTGCAGCAATCTGCAGCGTGTTCTCAACGCCGACGGAACCCACGCGCAGCGTTTCGATGCCCAGACGAAGATACTCTGGCGGACTGGCCGGCGAAGCGAGATTGAAGACATAATCTACGCGCCCCGGGTCGAATGCCGTGCAGATATCTCGCTCCTCGAAACAGAAGCGGGAATCACCAGTAAGGTGGGCAAGGTTCCCGAGATCGCCCGTCGACAGGTTGTCTACACCGAGGACAGAGCAGCCCTCGCCAAGCAGGCGGTCAGTGAGATGAGAACCAAGGAATCCGGCAGCGCCGGTTACAAGAGCGAACTTTGGCAAATTTCAATACTCCAGAACTGAAGACTTAAAGTGAAAATGACATGCTCCCGCTGAGCGCACGCGCTGACGCCCAATCGCGCGCCGAGCATTTGAGAATCCCCTTCAGACCGGCAAGTTGCGCGGCTTGCCTTCCTGTGCCTGGTAGCTTGCTTGCCTGCCCACGCTCACGTAGGTAAAGCCGTAGCTCTGCATCTCGCGCGGTTTATATAGGTTGCGTCCGTCGATGATGATGGGAAAACGCAGGGCGCGGTTTAGCCGCGCCAGATCGATGGCGGCAAACTCCTTCCAGTCCGTCAGGATCAGCAGTGCATCGGCGTCCTTCGCCGCTTCATAAACATCGTTTGCGTACTTCATATTCGCGGCTGGCGGCAGTGCTTCCTTCGCGCGCTCTATCGCTGCCGGATCGTACGCCGTGACAATGGCGCCCGCCTGTAAAAGCTTTTTGATGATCTCGATGGCCGGCGACTCGCGGATGTCATCTGTGTTGCCCTTGAAGGCAAGGCCCAGCGCTGCCAGCCGTTTGCCGCGGAGGGTCCACAGCGCCGAGCGCACCTTGTTAAAGAACACTTCCTTCTGCGTGTCATTAATCTTGCGAACTTCTTCGAGCAGTTGCAAGTTGACGCCTCGCTCCTGCGCCACCCAATGGAATGCGGCGACGTCCTTGGGAAAGCACGAGCCGCCATACCCGAGCCCCGCGTGCAGAAACCCTGGACCAATGCGGTTGTCGAGGCCAATTCCCGCAGCGATATCCTCGATGTCCGCATCCACTGCTTCTGCCAGGTTCGCTACAGCATTGATGAAGGATATTTTCATCGCCAGAAACGCGTTGGACGCATGTTTGATGATCTCCGCGCTCTGCGTTGACGTGACAAGCAGACGCGCCGGCCGCGCCTTGGTACACGCTCCGGTCACAGCTCCCGGCTGCGCGTAGTAGTCACCCCCGGTCAACGGTTCATAGATTCGCCGCAGTACCTCCGCCGAGCGGTCGTTGGCTGCTCCCACAACGATGCGATCCGGGTGCAGAAAATCGACCACCGCGGTGCCTTCGCGAAGGAATTCCGGATTCGAGACCACGTCGAATCGCCCCGTTTCAACGCCATGGCGGTGCAGCACGCGCCGAATCCAGTCATTGGTGTAGACCGGAACCGTGCTCTTCTCCACAATGACCTTGTAGCTTTTGATGGCGCGCGCAATTTCGGCTACGACGGCTTCGACATACGAGAGGTCGGCTGCGCCGCCATCGCCCTGTGGAGTGCCAACGGCGATGAATATCGCTTCGCTCCGCTCAACTGCATCTCCCAGGTGAGTGGTGAATACGACCCTGCCGCCGCGGTGCTTGGCCAGCAGCTCGGGCAGATGCTCCTCAAAGATGGGCACGCCGCCCTCGCAGAGCTGCTTCACTCGCGATTCGTCATTGTCGACGCAGATGACCTGGTGCCCCATGTCGGCAAAACAAGCTGCTGCCACCAGTCCAACATATCCGGAGCCGATCACACAGATTGTCACTGGATTCGACATGCTTTCGTGCGTTCCTTTCTGGGCCATTCCACGGGCGGGTTGGTAGCGCGGAGCAATTCCCTTTCCGGTGCATGCTGCAAACTGCCTGTTCAAGGTTGGTTGCAGCCACTCACCGGCACATCGACATTCTATATTGCTGCCCGCCTGAGCCCATGAGGCATTGTGTTTATGCGCCTGCTCTCAAATCAACGCTGTGTGAATAAATGCATCCTTGCCGTCCTTTTGAAACCACGTTGAATCGCGTGCGCCGCTCGGTCCGAAGGCTCCTCTCGGCTACAATTGGATACAGGCCAAACGGCATATTCATTGCGCATTGCGCGCATGTTCAGCAAGGAGCTCGAACCTTTATGGCGATTCCCGCCACACAATTACGCCCGGGCATGATCATCAAGCACAATGATCAGCTTCACGTGGTTTTCAAAGTCGAGCACCGCACGCCCGGCAATCTTCGCGCGTTCATCCAGGCCAAGCTGCGCAACCTCAAATCGGGCGCCATGTTCGAGCACCGTTTTCGCTCCGCCGACGCCATCGAGAAGGTGGTTGTGGACGAAGTTGCCATGGATTTTTTGTACGCCGACGGCGAAGATTACTATTTCATGAATCCGGTCGACTATGAGCAGACTGTTCTCAAGAGCTCCACCCTGGGCGATGCGGTCGAATACTTGACCGCCAACCAGCAAATCAAGGTGAGCTACGTTGATGGGCAGCCGGTGGGAATTGAGTTGCCTCAAACTGTCGACCTCGAAGTCGTGGAAACGGAGCCGGGACTGAAGTCGGCAACGGCCTCCAGCGTCACAAAGCCAGCCAAGCTGGAAACCGGGCTCGTGGTCCAGGTGCCGCCGTTCATCAACGCGGGCGAAAAGATCCGCGTCGACACGAGCGAGGGCGCGTATTTGAGCCGCGCGTAAATTCCACGCGCAACGACAACTTAAGGAGGTCCCATGCCAGTTCCCGCAGTCATCGCAGCCGCCGCCGAAAACTATCGCTTCAACTCCGATTTTCTGACCAGAACGGTAGAGGACCTATCGCCGGAAGAGTGGCTGCAGCGTCCGGATGAGAAAGTGAACCACATTGCCTGGATCGTGGGCCACATAATTTGGGCGCGGAAGGCAGTGCTCACCCGTCTGGGAACGGACTGGTCGCAGCCGTGGCTGAGCTCGTTCGCGCGCGGAGTGAAATGCAACGATGTGCCAACCTTCCCGTCGCCTGACACTCTGAAGGATAACTGGCGCGAGATTTCCGCATTGTTGGCGACCGCGCTCGACGGCGCATCTGAAGATGCGCTCTCTCAGCCGTCCACCCAGGGTCCGCCCAGCGCCGATGGCAAAGTCAGCGGTGTGGTCAACTTCCTCGCCATCCACGAGACCTACCACCTTGGCCAGGCCTCGTATCTTCGCAGCTGGATGGGACACAAGGGGCTGATGGGATAGCCGCACGACTGCGCGTCGAGTGGTCACGATTTTCGATGCAAGAAAGACCTTGGGCTGCGTTCTTCGGTTAGTTTGTACGTGGAAGCACGCCAATCGCAGCACGCCAGTCCGGGAGGCTCGCATGAAGTCGCTGTTCACTCTCCTTTTCCCGCTGTTCGCAGTCCAGTACGCTCTGGCCGTTTCGCCTTCACCGGCCCCAGCCGACCAGGCCGAAGCGGTAAGAGGCAGCAACGCTTTCGCCGTCGACCTCTACGCGCAGCTTCGCACGCAGCCGGGGAATCTTTTCTTCTCGCCGGAGAGCATCTCGACTGCATTTGGCATGGCCTACGCCGGTGCGAACGGCCAAACCGCCACCGAGATGCAGCACGTTTTCCACTTCACTCTTCCGCCCGACCGGCTGCATCCGGCGATGAGCATTCTGCTCGCGGAGATGAATGCCCAGCACACCGACTACGAATTGCGCGTGGCCGACGCTCTTTGGGCTCAACAGGACGCGACCTTTCTGCCGAACTACTTGAAGCTGATTCAAACCGATTACGGCGCGGGATTCCGCCCGGTCGACTTCAAGACATCGCCCGATGGTGTGCGGGCCACGATCAATCAATGGATCGCGGACCAGACGAATGGCAAGATCCAGGGCCTGCTGGGGCCCGGTTCGGTGACGGTGGCCACGCGACTAGTGCTGACCAACGCCATCTACTTCAAGGGGACCTGGCTCAATCAGTTCATCCCGACGTACACGGAAGACGAGGATTTTCACCTCACAGCAAAACAGTCCGTCAAGACGCCGATGATGAATCGCAACGGCGGCTACAGCTATTACGATGGCGGATCGTTCCAGGAGCTCGAGCTGCCGTACAAGGGCGATCTCTCGATGGTCGTGTTGCTGCCCAGGGAGATCGGCGGACTGCCCGCACTGGAGAAGTCGTTCACAGCGGAGAACGCTAGCAAGTGGATCAAGAACCTCGCGCCGGTGGAGAAGGTCATCCTTAGCCTGCCGCGTTTCACCATGACGCAGCAGTTCGAGCTGAGCAGCGCGCTGAGCGCGATGGGCATGGCGCAGGCTTTCAGCAATTCAGCCGATTTCTCGGGCATGACCGGCAAGCCCGACTTCGCCATCTCGGCGGCGATCCACAAGGCCTACATCGACGTCAACGAACAAGGCACCGAGGCGGCTGCGGCAACGGCGATCATCATGGTTGCGACGGCGATGCAGCAGCGGGAGCCCGAGCCTCCGCCGATCGTCTTCAACGCCGACCATCCGTTCCTGTTTCTGATTCGCGACACAACCTCGGGCGCGATTCTGTTCCTGGGACGCGTGACCGACCCGACAAAATAGAGCCGCCGCCGTCGGAGTGCTTGCGGCTAGTTCCCGTCCGGCAGCTTGACGAGGCGCGCTTCGAGCAGCGCTTCGATCACTTTAAGCGCTTCAAGCGCTGACTCCGCGACCGGCTCGTCGACCTGGACAACAGCCAGCGCCTTCACCGGCTTGCCCGGAGTGGCAGCTCCACGCTCCCGGCCCAGCGCGAAATTGGCGATGTTCACTCCCTGCTCACCCAGGATTGTGCCGATGCGGCCGATCACGCCAGGGACGTCGAGGTTGCGGCAAACCACCAAGGTACCTTCCAGCGGAGCTTCGACGTCGATGCCGTCGAAAGCCAACAAGCGCGGCTGCTCACCGCGAATGACGGTAGCACTGGCGCGGCTGTCGCCCTGCGCGGTGTGCAATACAAGCGTGAGGACCGTGGCAGCGCCGCCGCGATGGCTTTCTTCCTTCTGCTCGTGGACGCGAATGCCTCGCTCCGCGGCGACAGCGGCCGCGTTGATGCGGTTCACGTTTTCAGATCCCTGCAGCAGGCCCGCGATCGCTGCGTTGCGCACGAGTTCGGTCTTGGCCTCGATGAGCGTGCCGCCGTAGACGATGTGAATGGCGTCGATGCCGGATTTTCCGCCGCCCTTGCCCGCCTGGGCAAGAAACGATCCGAGACGCCCGGCGAGGTCGATGTAGGGAGCGAGCTGCACGTACTCCTCGCGGCTGAGCGACGGCACATTCACGGCATTCTGCACTACGCCGAGCTTGAGGTACTCGCACACTTGATGCGCAATCTGGATGCCAACGGCCTCCTG
>Ga0181535_10003442_pt1 | contig 18359 bp, 12 predicted proteins | sample PEATcosm2014_Bin_44_FD_119774 | JGI IMG/M metagenome (GOLD analysis project Ga0181535, IMG submission 119774) | Peatland microbial communities from MTU Mesocosm Facility, Houghton, MI, USA - PEATcosm2014_Bin17_30_metaG | ecosystem: Environmental > Terrestrial > Soil > Wetlands > Peat | place... | reverse complement strand
TCTTGAGCCGGAACTCCTCTTTCGAGATCGATTCCATGGAATTCTATCTCTCCCGAGGAAGATTGCAAGGCCGAAAGGACCTTTGCCCCGAAAAAGAGGAGGAGCGGACGAAGCGTATTGCAAGTGGGACATTCGCTGATAGCCGTTTTGGCGGCGGTCCTTCCCCCCTGAACGAATTACAGTGACCATCTTCGTCTCCTCTTTCAATTGTGAGTTGGTTTTTGACACAGCATCAAGGGGGGCCCCGCTGGGTCGCCACGATCATACGTTGGGCAGAACAAATGAAGGAGGCAACTTCCGCTCCGGAAGTTGCCTCCGAATTGCCTTTCTGCTCGCGGATGATTCTTGGAGCGCTCGTTTTTCGGCTGCAGCGCGATTTGTCACTTGGGAGATGGACCGCATTCCAGCGATCATGAGAGTGGGAGAGGCCCCGGCCTTGCGTTTGCGTGGTTGCGCAAAACGCAGAAACCGGATTGCCGCCCACTCCTATGTTCAACGCCGCGTGGCTCAGTCTCTGTCCCCCGCGTTCGCGACCGGCTTCGCCAAGTAGGCGTGAGATTCATTCGGGTTGCTTTTCAAAGCTGCAAATCCGATGATCTCGCCTTTGTCGTTGATGGAGCATGCGGACTCCAGGTACAAAACAGAGTCTTGAGGAACGAGAGTGTTCAGATCGGTTGCTGTTCCGTTGCGCCAGAGCGCAGCCCGCGGGCTGAAGCTGGCGCTGATGGACACGCCAAGCACAAGGCCGTTGTTGCCGATGGTGATGGCAGAGCTGTACGAGTCACCGGCCAGAGTTCCGAGATCGGTGATGTGGTCCTTCTGCCAAAGAAAAGCATGAAAGCTTACATCGCCGGTGGTGTCCGAGGTTCCCACAACCTGCCCGTCATCGTTCAGGCCGGTAGCGTAGATCCCGGCAAACCTCCCGTCTCCGCCGAGGTTGCCCAGGTCGATGGCTTTGCCGTTCCGCCACAGAACAGCATGAAGCGGCGTGAGATTGTTTTGCTCAATCGTGTTGAACGCTGCGCAGTTTCCGCTGGCACCCACAGCCTGCCCAAGATTGTTGATCGCAAACGCAATGCCGTCCGGATCGCCATCAACGGTGGGAAGCTCCTCGACCTGCTCCTGCGACCAGGGGAAGAGTTTCATCCAGATGACCGGCTTGAACCCGATGGTCTGCGGCGAAACCGCCAGTCCCGGACAGGTCGAGTCCGCTTCGCCGTTTTCTGCCGTTCCGGCTGCCATGCCGAAATCGTTGATCTCGAGTGCTACGCCGTTGCTGCCCTCTGTCCCGGTGCTGTTCCGCAGCCTGGGGAGCGCGACCATCGTGCCATTCTGCCAAATAAACGGCACACAGGTATTGCCGCTGTGAGTGAGACCGAGCGCCGCAGAACCGCAGAAGTCTTCGCCATTCGGGTCCGGGGTTTGCGTGTCGGCTTGCCCCGCGACCTGTCCCAGGATGTTTACGCCGTAGGCAACGCTGTTTGGACCTCCCAACCCGGGGCTGCCAAGGTCCTTCCGGCTCGCTCCGTCCCACACGACAGCGTGCGAGAACCATTCGCTGGGGTTGCTGGGGTTGGCGAGGACGGCCTCGCCGCTGACCAGCCCATTGCTGCTGACGGTAAATGGCTGGCCTTGTGACCACGACGGGCCCACAGGCCCCAGGTCCACGATTGAGTATCTTTGGATATCTGTGGATTGTGCGAGTGCGCAAACCGGTCCTGCCAGTGTGGCCAGGGCCAGACTTAGCCGCGCAATGCGCGACCACTTCGATGCAAATTGAGTCGATTTCATTTTTCTCCTCCTGTTTTCGGGAAAGTTCGTATCGGGTCCGGAAGTCTGCGAGCGCTTCCAGATTCGAAGCACTGCAGCAGCGATGCGAGGCAGATCTGAGCCGGACAGCCTTCGGGGCTCCAGGAATGGAGCTTGCCGGTTGCGAGCCACTCTGCTAACAGAGTGGAAGGGAGATCCTCGCCAAGGCCGTTGCCCTCTAGCGTTATCGCATCCACATCGACGCAACAGACTGGGCACCAAGCCACGATGGTTTTCGCCCTGTGCACAACCAGCAGGCTTTCCGTTTCAATCGTGATTCTTGTTGTTTTCGCCACCTTGGCACGCTCCGATCAGTCCTTCACAACCGCGACTGCTTCGTATTGAGCGCATCGTGAACGAAGGCGCCAAAAAAGTCTTCAATGCGGAGCTCAATATTTCTCAATGAGTTTCAAGTGGAGTCTTGTAGCAACAAACGGAAGGGCTTACGGCGGAATAAGGGGCGATTGCCGGAGATGCTTTAAGCGTTGGAATGGACTGTGATAGATTGCGCTTACGATTAATGAACACGGTTGCGGGTTCGTACTCGGAAGTTCAAGGGGTTCAACTATGGCAACGGAACCCAGCGTCGTCTACGAATTCGGCCCGTTCCGGATGGACCCCGACAAGCAGACGTTGCTCCGGGAAAACGACCCCGTTGCGGTTACTCCAAAAGCCTTCGAAACGCTGCTCGTCCTGGTACGGCGAAGCCGCGACGTGGTCTCCAAGGAAGAACTCCTGAAGGAGGTCTGGCCGAACTCGTTCGTTGAGGAATCGAACCTGAGCCAGAACATCTTCCTGCTGCGCAAAGCCCTGGGAGATACTGCTGAGAATCGCCAGTACATAGTGACGCTGCCCGGCCGCGGCTATCGATTTGCGGCGACGGTCCGCACAGTTACGGAACAAGGCGAAGCCCTCGTGGCCCAGGCACGGACACGCACACAGATCGTGATTGAAGAGAACGAATCGGAGAGAGACCATGCGTTGCGGCCACTCACGATTCCGCAAAAGCCAAGAGCGGGCCTGAAATTCCTTCTCTCGATGACGGCTGTGGCCGTGCTGCTGGCGCTCTGCGCGTTCTTTATCATTCGAGGAAGCCGGCTTGCCCAAATTACCCCAGACAAAGAGTGGGGGCAGCTTACCTTTTTCACCGATTCTGCCGTCTATCCTGCGCTGTCCCCGGACGGGCGTATGCTCGCGTTCATCAGGGGAAGCGACTCATTTATAGGTCGGGGACAGATCTACGTCAAGCTGCTTCCAAGCGGCGAGCCGGTCCAGCTTACCAACGACAATACAGTGAAACTGGCCCCGTCGTTCACTCCGGATGGCTCAAGCATCGTCTACAGCATCATCGAGCCCTGGGATACATGGGAAGTGTCCGCTCTTGGCGGCGGCCCTCATCTTCTGCTTCCCAACTCCTCGTCGTTGACCTGGATCGAGAAAGGTAAGCGACTGCTCTTCTCCGAGATGAGAGAGGGGCTGCACCTGGTGCTCGTAACCTCGGATGAAGACCGTGGAAACAGCCGCGACGTCTATGTGCCCCCTGGAAAGCGCAGCATGGCGCATCATTCTTATCTTTCGCCGGATGGTCGATGGGTACTCGTGGTTGAGATGGACAGTGAAGGCGATATTGTGCCCTGCCGGGTTGTCCCATTTCAGGGCGGGAAGGACGTCAAGATTGTAGGCCCACCCAATGGCAAATGCCTCTCTGGAGCGTGGTCGCCGGATGGCAAGTGGATCTACCTCACTTCGAATGCGTCGAACGCGGACCCTGGACGGGTGGGGCCTGCCGGCTGGCAGTCCGCGCCCGACTCTCATTTATGGCGGCAACGTTTTCCAGATGGGGAGCCCGAGCAACTCACCTTTGGCCCAACCTCGCAGGAAGGAGTTGCGATGGCGCCCGACGGCAAGTCGCTCATTACCTCTGTTGGCGTCGAGGATCGTACCGTGTGGCTGCACGATAAGGACGGAGATCATCAAATATCCTCCGAAGGCAACGCTTCATCGCCGTCGTTCTCTTCCGACGGGCGCAGGCTTTATTTCCTCATGTCGAACGGGCAAACCCGGGGCGAAGAGCTGTGGATGAAGGACCTTGCTGGCGGAGAATTAGACAGGGTGCTGCCCGGTACCCCCATCCAAGCGTATTCCGTGTCGAGAGACGGGAAAGAGGTTGCTTTCACCATGAATGACGAGCGCGGCCACTCGAATCTTTGGGTCGCCCCGACCAGCCGTCGCACACCCCCCGTGCGCATCTCCTCTCCGGTAGCGGAAGATTCTCCGTACTTTCTGCCTGACGGGGAACTCGTTTTCCGCGCGATAGAAGGTGGCTCGAATTATCTCTATCGCATGAAAACAGATGGCAGCGGCCGCCAAAGAATCTCACAGGAACGCATTCTGGATATATTTGACGTTTCCCCCGATGGTCGCTGGGTTGCTGTCGCGACGCCCGGTGCCGGTAACGAAGAACAGATCAATCTGGGCACAACCAAGGCATTTGCGGTGGATGGAACCGCAACTGTATCGGTGTGTGCCGGCTATTGCATATTCAACTGGGATACAAGCGGAAGATTCATTTATCTCAGCTACCCGGCAGAGCGCGGAATGAATTTAGCGTTGCCGGTGATGCGTGACTCGGGGCTACCAATGGTTCGATCCGTAGCAGCGACGCGCATTGAAGACTTTGGAAGGCCGAAAGAGAGCCAGGCAATTCCCTGGCAGGTGGAGTCAGCGGTCAATCCTTCCGTCTATGCCTACACCCGTGAGAATACGCGTCGCAACCTCTACCGCATTCAGTTGCAGTGAGCCTCTGACCACTTGATACTTGGCGATTTACCGTGCTCCCGGAAACCCTCGGCTCAGTCAGCTTGAGCTGTCAACGGCGCTGCGAGGCCGGTGGGCGCGGTTGCGGGGGTGAGCGGTACGGTGGGGTCGATGCGAAGCCAGAGCCAGGTCCCCAGCAGTAGGAGGGCCGCCATGGGGAGGAACCCGACGTTGTAGCTGCCGGTACGAGCAACGAGATATCCGAAGACCACTGAGCCTAGGAACCCACCGAGCTGCGAGGCCATGTTCATGACTCCGACCATTGCGCCGGCATAGGGGCCGCCGATGTCGAGGCAGACGGCGAACATAATGGGTTGCTGCAGCGTGATGCCACCGTAGGTGATGGAGAGCAGTGCAAGCGCTACAGTCGGGCTGTGGGTGAACATGACCCCAATGGTGCAGACGGCGGCCACAGCCAGGCCCAGCACGCCAAGCGCGCATCGGCCCCATTTGAGCCCGATGCGCGCAACAAGGAGATGACTCGCCAGTCCGCCGGCAAGATTGGCGCAGGCGGCCAGGACGAACGGCAGGGATGAGAGCAGCAGTTCCTTCTCGCTGAATCCGCGCGCCTTGACGAGGTAGGTGTGGAACCAGGTCTGGAAGAAATTGTAGGTGTAGATGTAGCAGAAGGCAGTTACCAACACGGCCCAGAAGTTCCCGGAACGGAGCGCACAGGCCCAGGGCAGGCTACGGTGTGCGTGGGCGACCGGAGTGGGCGACTCGTCCAGCTCAGCTTGAGGTACGCCGTTTTTTTCCCGCGGTGAGTCGCGGAACCACGTATACCAGATCGCGCTCCATACCACGCCAAGGATGCCAAAAAGGTAGAAGGAAGCGCGCCAGCCATAGCGGATCTGAATGGGGACGACCAGCAGCGGAGAGATGGCTCCGCCCATCTGAGCGGCCGCGAGGATGATGCCGAATGCTCGTCCCCTCTCGGGCGCAGGGAACCAGCGGGCAACGACGATTGAAGTGTTGGGAAATGCGCCAGCCTCGCCCACGCCGAAGAGAAGCCGCGTCACCAGCAAGGAAAAGTAGCCGGTAGCCAGGCCGGTGATGGAGGTGAAAGCCGACCACCAGAGCACGATGCGGGTGAGTACCCGGCGCGGGCCGATTCTGTCCCCGAGGATGCCGCTGGGAATCTCAAACGCGGCGTACGCGAATGTGAAGATCCCGCTGACCCAGCCCCAGGCGACTGGGCCAATGTGGAGTGAGTCTTGAATGCGCGGACCGGCGACGGAGATACACACGCGATCGAGATAGGTAATGACGATCAGCAGTGACACCAGCCCCAACACGCGATTGCGGTATTTCATCCGTTGTCCCCTGCGGACCTGACGCAACTGTACCAGCCAATTCAAGGTACCGTATATCAATGAAATTCTCGCGGTGTGCGACCCGGTCCATGCTGGCAAGGATCTTCAGCGTCCTAAGATCGGTCCAAAGAAGTCGGCCAATGTGCAGCAGAGTGGCCGGGGGCGGGATCTCAACTGACGGCGCGATCAGCCATGAGGATCTGGATCTGGATGAGTTCACGTTCCGCATCAATCGGCGGCTTTCAAAGAGTCGAGGCAAGCTCGTTTTCCGCCTTGCGCAGCAAGCTGTGGCGGTTGATCCAGTAACCTTAGATCAGATCATCCATTCCGATCTGTAGGTCAAATCCCTTTATCTAGCTTTTTACGTCCCGCCACCGGATACTTGCTCTGTGGTTCGAGCGCAACACGGTTTCCCGCTCACCGCGCATCTAAACCACAGCCTGTTGTTGCGCCTCGGGTATTTCACCCGCCGCCAGATTCCAGAAGGTGAGAACCCGACCCTCTTTGGTCGCAGTCAATTCGAGGCCGTTCAGCTTCAGAAAGGTGCGCAGCCGTGCCCGGGTTGCCAAACTACCAAGAATTCGCTAGGCTGTCAGTTTCTTCCTCCCTTTCCAACTTTGCGATGGATGCAAAGAACCAATGAAAGCCTTCGGTAACCTGTTGATACTGTGATCTGGATCACATTGTTGCGCCGATCAATTCACTAGGATTTGAGGGATTGAAGGCGTTGGCGAAAGTGTCCCCGAGGCCTCCCTCTGGATCTTCGAAGTGAGAATCGTCAGGTAACGCCGCTCGCCGTTTTGGCCCACCGGCTGCGCCGACAGGCTCATGGCAGTGCAGGGATGGCAAGGCTTTGCCGAGGGATTTTTCAGCGACGGTTTTGATTGGGGTTGGAAATGGGTTTGGAGAGTGACAACGTCGAGCGTGCAGGCTTGGTTACTGCCGTCGAACAGGCGGCGGACGGCATTGTCATCACTGATATCGACGGCCGAATCCAGTATGTTAACCCTGCGTTCAGTGCGATGACTGGGTACTCTCGTCTCGAGGTTCTCGGGCAAAATCCTCGAGTCCTCAAGTCAGGACGGCACCCAAAAGGATTTTACGAAGGGTTGTGGGGCACTCTTCGATCCGGACAGGTCTGGCATGGAGTGCTGACCAATCGTCGCAAGGATGGAAGCCTTTACGACGAGGAGATGCGCATTGCTCCTGTGCGAAATGTGGACGGCGGGGTATCCGGATACATCGCGATCAAAAGGGACGTGACTGAACAAAAAGCGGCGGAAGAGTCACGGCGCTTCCTGGCATCGATTGTCGAGACTTCCGACGATGCCATCATCTCCTACTCACCTGTCGGCACCATTCTCACTTGGAACCAGGGCGCAGAGGAAATCTTTGGTTACCGCACCTTAGAAGTCGTCGGCAAACACGTATCGTTTCTGGCGCCGTCTGAGCGCCACTCCAACATAGCGCAAACACTCGAATCGCTGCTAAGTGGCGAACTGATGCAGCTTAGGCAAGGTCTGGGCTTGCACAAGGATGGGCGAAAGATCCCTGTATCCATCAGATCGTCGGTCATCAAATCCTCTTCCGGCGAAGTAATAGCCATTTCCGATATCGTCCGAGATGTTAGCAAACTTCAAGAAGCCGAGAAGAAATATCGGGATATCTTCAACGGAGCCATCGAAGGGATCTTTCAGCATGAATTGACGGGAAAACCTCTGGCCGTGAATCCAGCCCTGGCCAGGACCCTTGGGTACGATTCGCCTGAGGAGTTGGTTTCTTTGGTCAAGGATGTCACAAAGGACGTGTGGCTAGATCCAGATCTTCATGCTCAGCTTTCGCGACGGGCAGATGAGCATGGAGTCGTTCGCGGGATGGAGTGCCAGCTCAAGCGCAAAGACGGCTCAGTCATCTGGGCCTCGATCAGCGGGCACCGGGTGCATAACGAACTTGGGCGGGAGCCGTATCTAGAAGGGTTTCTTGAGGACATCACGGAACGGAAGCGCGGTGAGGAGGCACTCCACTTAAGCGAAGAGCGGTATCGCACCGTGTTCCAAATGAACCTCGATGGGATCGCCATCACGCGCCTTAGCGACGGGATGGTCGTTGATGTGAATAAGGCCTTTCTCGACCTTATGGGTTACGACCGCGGAGAGGTCTTTGGAAATACGACTGTTGGATTAGGCATGTGGGTTGACCTGGACGACCGCAAAAACTGGGCGGAAGTGCTTCTCGCGACATCTGCCGTTCGAGACTTGAAGGTTCGACTCAAGAGAAAGAACGGCGACGTCTTCTGGAGCCTCAATTCCTCTGCCGTGATCGAAATTGATGGCGCATCCTGTGTCCTGACGATCGTAAGGGATGTATCGGCGGCACAAGCAGCTGAGGAAGAGATCAAAAGTCTCGCATTCTATGACACTTTGACAGGCCTGCCTAACCGCCGTCTCGTGTCAGACAGGTTGCGCCATGCACTGGCCGCCGGCATCCGAAACCACCAATGGGGTGCGTTGCTGTTCATAGATCTCGATGAATTCAAAAAGCTGAATGACACCCTTGGCCACAAAACTGGCGATCTCCTGCTTCAGGAAACTGCGGGGCGTCTCACCGCATGTACTCGCACTGCTGACACCGTCGCTCGCCTGGGCGGAGATGAGTTCGTGATCATCCTTGAAGACTTGGGTGAAAGTCCAGAGATCGCCGCAACCATTGCGAAGGTCGTTGCCGAAAAAATTCTGTCCTCTCTTGCCCAACCATACTTGCTTGACGGTCACGAATGCCCGAGTACATCCAGCATCGGAATCACTTTGTTCGGAGACCGAATCGACGGAATCGATGATATCTTGCAGCAGGCTGACATTGCTATGTACCACTCAAAAGGGGCGGGACGGAACACTGTGCGGTTCTTCGCCCCAGCTTTGCAGGTTGCGATCACCGCAAGGGTGGCGCTGGAAGATGAACTCCGAAATGCGATAAAGACAAATCAATTTTTATTGCACTACCAGCCGCAAGTCGATCATGGCCGCCTGACTGGCGTTGAAGCACTGGTCCGTTGGAAACATCCGAAGCGCGGTATTGTATTTCCCGACGAATTCATTCCTCTGGCGGAAGAGACGGGGCTGATCGTTCCTATCGGAAGCTGGGTGCTTGAAACAGCCTGCAGACAGATTGCCGAATGGACCAGTCGGGAGGAAACGTCTCACGTCTCAGTAGCTGTGAACATTAGCGCCCGGGAGTTTTGCCAACCCGATTTTGAAGAACATGTTCTTAGAGTGCTGAAACGAACGTCGGCCAATCCTCGGAACCTTACCCTGGAACTCACAGAAAGCATGTTGGTAAACAACGTGGAAGAGGTGATCGCCAAGATGACAAGCCTGAAGTCTCTGGGAGTAAGATTCTCCCTCGATGACTTCGGCATGGGTTATTCATCTCTTTCTTACCTGAAGCGCCTCCCTTTGGACCAATTGAAGATAGATCGCGCCTTTGTAAGAGACATGATGGCCGACTCTTCGAGCGGAGCCATCGTTAAAACCATCATCGTCCTCAGTCAGGCTTTCGGTTTGTCGGTGATCGCCGAGGGCTTGGAGACCGAGGAGCAACGAGCATTTCTGATTGGTCTCGGCTGCCATTCATTCCAAGGCTTCCTGTATAGCAAACCGTTACCGTCAGAGGAGCTAAACCAATGGAATCCAATATTCGCCTCTTGAATTCGTTCACCGAGCAATAGATTCAAACATTCAAGGAGCTAGGGCCGCTTTGAGTTGGGGAAAATTGATTACTGACAGCGTCAACTCCCCCGCCCTGAGGAGCTCCATCTTCGCTTGCCTGTTCAATGCGCAGTGCGATTCCGAACCAGTGCTGAGGACCCAGCGCGTGGAGAGTCTTGAGGATCATTAGGTCGAGTGTGCCCACATGACCGCCAAAAAGCAGGAAGTTCTGCAACAGCGCCCATCAATCTCCATTCACTGAAGCAGGGTCCCCTTGGAAAGGCTTAGTCGGCGCCATGCATATGCGATTTCGGCCTGCCTTTTTTGCAGCATAGAGTGCTTTGTCCGCCGCTGCCATCAGTGCCGCTCGGTCGCAGCACCATTCCTTGGTCCCTGTCGCCACACCCACGCTGACCGTGAGATAGGGGGCCACCGGCGAAGCTGAATGGGGCAAATTCATGGCGGCTACTGCCTGGCGCACGCACTCGGCAAATTGCTCGGCGCCATATCGGGTGGTTTCCGGAAGAATGATGGCGAACTCTTCACCACCGCACCGTGCAGCCAGATCGACTTCACGTCTGCAGAGGCGGGTCAACTCAACGCTGAGTAACACCAGGTAGTCATCACCTTTCTGATGGCCCTGGGAGTCGTTCAACGCCTTGAAATGATCCACGTCGATGCTCAGGAGCGAAAGGGAAGAATCGGTCCGGCGCATACGCGCGCACTCCCGATCGAGCGTCTGATCAAATACGCGCCTGTTTGCAAGCCCGGTCAAGGGATCGGTGAACGACAGAAGTACGAGTTCCTCATTCGCCCGGCGAAGATCGGCAGTCTTCTCTTGAACGAGGTTGACCAGTTCCTGTTCCCGCATTTGTGCGCCGACAAAACGAAGCCGCAACGCTCCGCCCGCAATTGAAAGCGGGATCAACACACACAAGCTCGCAAACCACCATGTTGAGTACCATGGCGTAAGGATTCTGAATGAGAACTGCGCACTCTTCCCGCTCCACTCTCCGTCGTTTGCTCTCGCCTCTACCTCGATCTGGTAGTGACCCGGAGCCAGATTTGCGAACTGCAGTTCGCGCTGGCTTGTCTCAGTCCAGCTCGACGTAGCATCCCCAAGTCGGTAACGGAAGATCACGCCGTTTGCGCGTGGAGCGTTCAGCGCGGAGTACCTCGCAACAAATGAGTTTTCATGGATGCCAAACGAAGGATTCTGAAGACTGGAGACCTCCGTCTTCCCAATCACAAGGCTCGTGAAAACAACCTCAAGCGGCGCGTCCTCGGCCGTTCGAAGTATCGGCTTGAACCGGGACAGCCCGCCCCCGGTCCCGATCCAGACAGTGCCGTCAGGCTCTTCAGCAAATGCGTTCAGGTTGCAATCGTCCCAGGCCAGGCCGTCATTGGTGTCGTAGTGGCTCCAGCGCGCCCCATCCCACATGTCCACACCACGCTCGGTACCCGCCCACAGTCTGCCCTTGCTGTCAAAATTGAGAAAGTAGACAAGCCCGTCGCTTCCACTTCTTTCGACGCCCTTCTGTATGGCGATGCCGCCGGCCTTTGGCTGAACCCGATCAATGCCTCCGCCAAACCGGTAGCCAACCCACATCGTGCCCCCAGGCCCCGCTCCCATGGACAGCACTTCAGTGTTGCTCAGGCCATCGGCATGGGTAAGGTTCTTCCAGTGACCGCCTGCGAATTCGAAGAGACCGTCCGTGCCTCCAGCCCAGATCGTTCCATCCGTTGCTTCGGCAACCGCCCACATCCGCGTTGCCGGCAGTTCAGTTACCTGCGAAAAACTTTTGAACGGGGATTTTGAAACAAACAGCCCTGCCTCCGTCGCCGCCCATAGTTGCTGCTGTCTGTCGAACCGAATGGTATAGGCTGCCCTGCCTCGAAGCCCCTGGGCTTCACCAAACCACGTTGTTCTGTTTGTTTGCGCATCGATCCGTGCCACGCCGCGCGCTTCGGTCCCGATCCAAAGATCTCCATTTGGCGCCGATTGCAGGCTGTGAACCGCGAAACCATTCACCCCCGCAACGCTTTGAAACGTCATGCCAAAGGGCCGTCGCACTCCCCGAAAGAGCCCAGCCTCCGTGGCAACCAGAATCGACCCGTCATGTCTTGAAAGAATCTCGTACACCAGGTCGCTGGTGAGGCCGCTTTCGGTCGAGTAGCTCTCCCATTCCCGATAGCCGCGCCACTGAACGATTCCGCGGCCGGCTAACCCAATCCAGAGAGTGTGTTGGCGATCCTCAAAAGCCGAATAGACCGTCCCTCGAAGACCTGCTGCCCGATCGATCTTCTGCCAGCCCTTCTCCTCACCAATCAGCAATCCTGCCGACGAGGGAAGTAGAATCCTCCCGCCGGTATCAACGCTGGGGACAGCGCCAAGGTCCTCTGCCGGTATGGGGGTCCGGGGCCTGATGAACATGCTCTGTCCGGCCGGCCTCTCGAACATGCCGCCATTTCTCGCCCGAACCCAGAGATCCCCAATGCCGTCCTTCTGAATAGCCTGTATCTCCTGGTCAGGAAGTCCGCTTTCCCGCGAAAAGACTCGCGTATCGGCCCCATCGATTCGACAAAGTTCGTGTCCGCAGCCGTACCACAGGACATCGCCATCAATCAGAACACCATAAGCGCTTGCCCCCGAGGTTCCAGGAGGCTGCGGAAAATTGCGCACGGTAAAATGCTGCTGGCCAGCTTCCAATGAAAGTTCCAAAAGCCCCAGCTCAGTACCAACAAACGTGTGCCCTTTCCCATCCGATTGGATGCCCTGGGCCCAGCTGATTGCCTTGATCGCGATGGGGAGCTTTTCAAACCGATTCCCAACCAACTGGTAGAGACCAAAACTTCCACCAGCCAGAAGAGAACCATCCGGGGCATCGCCGAAAGCCGCAGCCGAGTTCGACGGAATTCCCTGTGCCGCTCCAAATGCCTCAAAGCGATCTCCGTCGTACCTGAAAATCCCGTTTTCGGTGCTGACCCAGATAAACCCGACCCGGTCTTGAAAGATCCTTCTCACGACAAGGTTGGTCAGGCCTTCGGTAACCCCAAAGCTGCGAAAACTGAACTCCTGCGCGCACAGAGCAACCGATCCAACGGCCAATACGGCTAACCCGATCGAAATGGCTTTGCGTAACATGAGGACTACAATCGGCACTTTCGACCTAATTCTTTAGAAAACGGCTCAAACACCGTTCCGTCTTACGACATCGCGCTGCTTGGGGGATTTCAATCATCAGCTTCGGCCTGACGAGTCCGGTTGGTGTCTGAAGTTCTAAATGCGCCGGCTTTCCACAACTCTAGCAGGGGGAATGGAAGCAACGAGCATCTTTTCCGCCGCTCTCTATTACTAAAATCGGGGAATCTGGCTCGGCTCAATTCGGTATCGAGTCAATCAGGGCCGCCACTTCATGGTTTCTCCGCCTTGATATGCTCATCACCGCTGGGCGGACCGGAGCCAAATCATCCACCATGCGAGATCACTGGAGTGCGTGGCCGCTTGGGACTGGCTTCCTTCGCCAGCGCGTCAACCTCGGAAGCAGCCATAAGAAATCCGCCAACTCCATACACATAGCTGGCTGAGGGCTTGAACTTCCCCGGTTGCCCATCGATGGGCTGGATCGACCCGAGACGCCCATCGGCATAAATGTGCGCAATCATCCCCGCCCATGCCCGTTCCACCACAGGTTCAAAACGTGCACGATCCAGAATCCCATGATTGATGCCCCATGCCAGCGAGTACGTGAAAAACGCTGACCCGGAAACCTCGGGCAGATCGTACGCTCCCGGATCGAGCAACCCACTGCGCCACAGCCCGTCCTTACCCTGGATTGAAGCAATGCGATCAGCCATCTCCCGGTATTGCGCGATGTACTTCCCGCGGCTCGGATAATCCTTCGGCATCACATCAAGCACCTTGGCCAGCGCTCCCATTACCCACCCATTGCCCCGGGCCCAGAAAATCTTCTCACCATTGCCCTGTCTCTGCGTGAAATACCGGCTGTCGCGAAAATACAGGTGCTCAGCCGGATCGTAAAGACTCCCTGAAGTCTCCCACCACTCGCGGTCCATAACGTCAAGATAGCGCCGGTCGCCAGTCGCGACAGACATCCTGGCCAACACCGGCGGAGCCATGAACAGCGCGTCGCACCACCACCACAGCAGCTTCGATGGATCGTCGGGCCTCACAACCAATTGGTCGAGGACGGCCTTGGTGTCCGCCATCCTCACGGGATCCCGCGTCTCGAGATAAAGGTCCATATAAGCCTGGCCCAGCGCCATGTCGTCAGCATGAGGAAACCTGCCATTGAGAAGTTTCCAGTCAAACTGCTGCGCCATCTTCACCATGGCATCGTGATACCGCAGATCTCCTGTGGTCTTCGACGCAGTCAGCAGGCCGTCATATAAAGCTGCATAGGTCCACTGCTGATTGAACGTATCCTCAGTCCGGACAAGCTCCCAGCCCGCCACCTTGCGCGCTGCCTTCGAAATGTCAGCGTGTGTGATTGCAGGGGAAAGGTCCGTGGCCAGTGGCCCCGGGTCATCCGGCGAATCGCCTGAAGCGGTCCTGTCCGCTGAAGCTGGTGTCGCGTTCGCCTCCGGCGTCTTCGGTTGAATCACTTGAGCACCCGTGCTCAGTCCCGTTACGACTGCTGTCAGCGTTAAAATCATCCCAACCCGTTTCATCATCTTTTGAACCCTCTGCACCAACAGCCGTTCAACATTCATTTCGTTTTTTTTTTAAGCTGCAGCTACTGTCGTTTGAGAGTCTGCAGCAACAGAAGCGCCATCATACATCAGCTTCACGCGCTCCCGCTATCACCCTCCGGCGGCTCCGAATCAGATCCATGAAACCTTCTCGTATTCTGAAAATGCCATCGACCCAATTTGAATCCGAAACCGCGCTTGTACCGATTGGCACTGCTGCCCTGATGTCTGACTTCTGCGGAGCACCAGCCGTCTCAAGGAACTCGATCGATCGATCACCGGTGACAAACCGTGAGTCACTTGCCCGCAACAAGCCTGGAGGTTTAGGTTTAGTCGGTTTTGAAACCAGCGCCATTGGCTGCTCATGGAAGATGATTTGGCGAAGCCCTTAAAATCACCTTGGACGGGGAACATGCACACCACAAGCGCACTCGATCGTAGAGCTTTCTTGAAGTCGGCAGCAGCAACCGGCTGCACTGCAGCTTCAGCTCTGGCCTTTGGTCTGCCCCGCTCCTCGCCTCACTCCGATGTCTTTCGACTCGTTGCTGCGACAGATCGCGAACGAATCCTGACCGCGGCCGAGCTCTACCTTGCCCAGACGCCATTGACGATTACCGCCTTCCCAACAAAGCGCAGCGCCGGTGGGCTTCACGACTTCTACTCCCAGGCGGACTACTTCTGGCCCAATCCGGATATTCCAAACGGCCCATACATCAACCGCGACGGGCAAAGCAATCCAGACAACTTCAACGAACACCGCAAAGTGATGGTTGCCTTCTCAATCCAGATGCCGGCCCTGACCGCGGCCTGGGTCCTGACAGGAAACAAGGGATTTGCCGAGCGCGCCTGCGATCACCTGCGCGCCTGGTTTGTCGCTCCCGAAACGCGCATGAACCCCAATTTGATGTATGCGCAGGCTGTTCAGGGTGTCTCTACCGGCCGTTCCATCGGCATCATCGATACACTGCACCTCGTCGAAGTGGCCAGGGCGGCCAGCCATTTGATACCCGGCGCGTTGAATGTCCAGGACACCGCCGCGGTGACCGCCTGGTTCACCAGTTATCTCGACTGGTTATCCTCAAGCGACCGTGGTAAGGCAGAGCGCGACACCACAAACAATCACGCCATGTGCTGGGCCCTGCAAGCCGCGGAATTCGCCCGTCTCGTCGCCGATCATTCGACGCGTGACGAAGTCTATCGGCGCTATCGCGAGACTCTGCTTCCCAATCAATTAGCCCTCGATGGATCGTTCCCGAGAGAATTGACCCGGACCAAGCCCTACAGCTATTCGATCTTCAACTTCGACGTCATGGCGGGTCTTTGCCAGTCACTCAAGGGCCTCGCACCCGATCCGCCGTCCTTTCAATTGCCGGATGGTCGAGGCCTTTTGAAGGCTGCGGAGTTTATCTATCCCTTTATCAAAGACAAAGGCGCATGGAAATGGGCGAAGGATGTTGAGCACTTCGAAGCGCTGCCGGTTCGCTCGCCTGGACTGTTGTTCGCGGGCATTGCCGATCATGATAAGAAGTTTATCGATCTCTGGAAAGTACTCAATCCGGATCCAACTGACAAAGAAATCATCAGGAATTACCCAATCCGTCAGCCGCTTCTCTGGGTCTGACGGTGCTTTCCGGTGGCGCGCCCGCAAACTCCAGCCCGGGGTCATTCATTGCATATGGACAGCTACAATCGATGGCGCTCCGGTCTTTCCGTCGATGACCCGAACCCTTAACACCACCTCGATGTTCCGGTTTTCAAAATCCTTTCCTGCTGAATCCTTAAGAAGCTGCATGTAGCGCGGGCTGGTTGCGAATTGTGCAGCCGCTTCGGTTCCATTGCGTCCCAATCCTGCTAGAACAACAACCCAGCTATCCGTGGTTGCATCGCGATAGCGTGCAACCACCGCATAGTCGTCAGCGCTTGAATACGGCAGTGATTTGTCGCGTTGCCACTGTACCCCTGGGTGCGCCTGATCAACGATTGACTCAACCGGTTCGGGCGTGAAATGGAACCGCTGCGACTCCAACAAACGCAATGCCCATTGATTGTTGTAGCCACCCAGCAGGACCACCGATTGCTCGCGAAGGTCGTTCAGCGGGGTAGTAGGTGAAGACAGAAGTTGGGCGGCCGCTCCGAAGCGCTCCATCAATCCGCTCAACTGCGCGATGGCCGAGGCGATCTGCATGGACACAAATGGATACTCGATATCCTTGCCAGCCGTGATCACGCCTGAGAATTTGTTGTCCTGGAAAACCGAGCCCCCGGTACAGATCAACACCGTTTTCTGGTCACGTAAAACCGGTCTCCAGAATTCATCGACGGCGGTCTGTGGCCTCAGAGCCAGGTACTTCCATCTCAGGCCCGCAATCGCCACCGCGACAATCACCAATGCCATTGCAATCCAAAACGCGTGGCTCAACCGTTTACTGCCAGGTCTGAGTGTTGGATTTGTTACGGCCGTTGGACCCTTGCCGGAGAGTAGAGCGCCTGTCCGAATTGCTGAGGCCAACGCTTCCTGCGCTTCCCGATTCTCGTGAGCCGGCTCCTCATAAAGGTGACCGTCAGAGATGTGCGCATCAGGGGAGCTCGCGTACTCCGCAACTTCCTCATGTACTAGAGCGAATTCAGGGATGTAGGAGCCGGCTGGAAGCGAGATGTGGATCCTTGAAGCCCGCCCGCGTTCGGAATAGTAGAGCAACAACCTCTTGCGCACCTCGCCGGCGGTATATCGCACCACCGTGTCCGCGTTTGTGTCGTACGTTGGAGGCCGATCAAAAACCTCGACCCCAAGCGTTCTCTCCTTCAACAGGTCTGATTTGCCTGCCAGCGTGTTCTCAACGATGTACTGCAACAAGGCTGGGTAACGCTTGCTGTTGCAGAAATGCGGGCTGGCAAGAATCTCTTGAAGCTCTTCGAGGATCGCCTCTCGGTCTTGCCGAGTTTGCGGATGCCAAGCGTCCCGAGCTGAAATGGTTCTGCTCATTTTGTTAAACCGGATGATACTCGCCCTGCCAAACAGGCAGCAAGGACGTTTGACACAAACAATAAATAACAGTTAAGCGAAACATTCTTGTGCAGTTACAACCGCCATAGGAACCAAACGGTGAGTCACTTGCGAGTTGTCAATCTCAGGTTGGAGGATTGCCGCGTTTGTTGGCAAGCTGCTCTGGCGTACCTGAATTCCACCAAAATGCGCCCACTTCGCGATCGTGCCACAAACGAAAACGCCGAAGCAACAACAAAATAGTTGCTCAGCGCAAAAGGGGTTCTCTTGGTTAAATCGTCGCGGCGACAGTTCTTGATCACAGCTTCTTGTTCAGCTTCCGCCGCCCTCTTGTCTGCTCCCATTCGCGCCGTCGCAATGCATGCTGGCTCTGCCTCTTACCCTGCCGACGATGCTCCGATCGCCTCGCCCGCGCGTCTCGATTCCGGCTGGGAGTTCCGCAAAGGTTCCATCGGCAGCATCGCACAGGCCTGGAACCCTGGAACGGTCGACTCTTGGAAGGCCGCAACCCTCCCACATTGTTTCAATGGTCACGATGCATGCGACCCGGACAGTCCATATTTTCGCGGCCAGGGTTGGTACCGCACCCGGCTTTCCTTCAGCAACCCTTTTGTCGAAGGACGAACAGTCCTTCATTTCCAGGGCGCGGGGCAGACCACTACGCTCTGGGTCGGATCCACACTCATCGGAACGCATAAGGGCGGCTACGACGAGTTCGCTTTCGACATCACCGATGCTGTGACAGAGCTGCTAGACGCTGACAAAGTCGACGGGGTTCGAGTGACTGTTCTCTGCGACAACTCACCGGACATCGAGCGAGTCCCCTCCGATCTCAGCGACTTCTGCCTCTATGGCGGCCTCTACAGGCACGTCAACCTGGTTCAACTCCCCTCGGTTTCGCTCGACACAGTTCACATTCTTCCCACGCTTGCCAGAGACGGTTCCGCGACTGTCTCTGTAAATGGCAGGCTCTACAATCCGACCGGACAACGACTTCCC
>Ga0181535_10003441_pt1 | contig 18359 bp, 10 predicted proteins | sample PEATcosm2014_Bin_44_FD_119774 | JGI IMG/M metagenome (GOLD analysis project Ga0181535, IMG submission 119774) | Peatland microbial communities from MTU Mesocosm Facility, Houghton, MI, USA - PEATcosm2014_Bin17_30_metaG | ecosystem: Environmental > Terrestrial > Soil > Wetlands > Peat | place... | reverse complement strand
GCAGTCCTCCCCACCGTAACACACTACCGATTCAGAAGGAGGTGTTTTCCCGTGCGCTTCGGTCGGCGCAAAAGCTGGGCGCCCGAGTGCTGAGCATTCACAGCAGGCGCGCTGGCCGCGAAGTCCTCGCTGCTCTAGCGGAGCACACGACGCCCGAGCGTGTCCTGCCGATTCTGCATTGGTTTTCCGACAGCGTCGCCACAGGAGTCGAGGCGGCAAGACTCGGCTGTTATTTCTCGATTAACCACCGCATGCTCTCGGCCGACGCGGGTATATCGCTTATTAAGAGCCTGCCCGCAGACCGTCTCTTAACAGAGACCGACGCACCCTTTACCGAAATCGAAAACCGGAAATCCGAGCCGCGGGATGTGATTCCGATGATTTCGCGGCTCGCGCAGCTACGGAACTTGCCTCTCGGAGACATGAAACGTATCGTCACAGCAAACTCCGAGCGCGTGCTCGCGTTCGCCGGTGTAAGGATTCAGCGTTCCGACTGGTAAACCTGCTCCCGCCCGCGCCCACGGCGATAAGAGCCGCCGTTGAATCTGACTCACCGTCACCCTCTCCCAAGAAGCGCACGCGTATCTAGGAACCGATAGATCGAGTTTTCCATCCGCATCTCTCTCGTTACACTGTTTCGCTCATTCTATGAGACCTGAGGGTGGAAAGATTCTCCCTGGTCTTCAAACCGGGCTACGATAGTGCCATGACGGCCAAAAAGAAATTACTGGTCATCTTGGGTTCTGGTAGCGCGATGCCGGTCGGAATGCCGTCCGTGCAGGACCTCGACCGCTGCATGAAAGCGTGGAGCGAGGAATGGACATCTCGAATTAGACCTCCGAATTTCTTTACTGCCTTGTGGAACTCCATCGCTGCCTACTACCAGTCCGGGAATGTCAGCAACGCGCCAGTCATGAACTTTGAAAAGGTGTTCGGTGAAATGATCGCGCTCGCACACTGGATGGAACCCGCTCCCTGGGGAGATACACTGCGGGCCACGGCGTGCGCCGGAATGAAGCCACCGTCAATCCAATTTCCGATGTTGACCGAATCAGACCGATATGGTGCAACCGTACCAATCATCGATCAGCTCAGCAACCTGCTGGCTCGACTTGCCAAATACATGCGCCTGAAAAGCCGTAACCTCGCAGCGTCAAGCGAACCCGCACGGCAGTACAAGCTTCTTCTCGACGGCTTGCGCGAAAGATTCGAGGTTGGTATGTACAACCTCAATTACGATGTCTCTGCACTCGCCGCCTGGCCCGATGCCTACACGGGTTTTGGGAAAACCTGCCAGTTTGAGCCGGCGAATGTCCACAGGCGTAAAGAGTGGGGCTTCATTTATCACCTTCATGGCAGCGTGCATCATTCTTTCGAGCATCAACATGGAGGCCCGATCTGTTGGCGGAACGACCTGACGAAGGAGGAAACGTTCTTTGATGACCTCGACGGTCGGCCTACAGAGAAACGGTCCGAAGGAAAAGCATTTCCGCAGACCACTCTGATTGCAGGAGGATACAAACTTGACCAACTACTCGTTGAGCCGTTCCAATCCCTCCATGCTGCTCTGGTGCGACACGTCTACCAAGCAGACGCGATCCTCATAGGTGGTTACGGATTTGGCGATATTCACATCAATCGTGTATTGCAAAACCGGTATGGCAGTACAACGATGCGGCTGCCAATCATGATTCTCGACTTTGCACACTCCAAAACTGATCCGATGATGTTTCGTGCAGATGCATGGTCTCGCGGACTCAGCAACACACTCACAGCTCCCGGAGATTTTTTCCTTGAGCCGGCGCACCCCTCCCCTCCGTATCCTCCCGACTTGGCTCTGCGGAAGTCTTTTGAGGTTTCAAAACAGCATCGAGTTGCGTTGTGGTATGGCGGCTTCACCGCAGCGGCATCGCGGCTGGACGGAATTCTGCCCTGGTTAGCCGGAGGACCCGACGAGCTTCTCATTCCCCCGTCAACTTAATCTTCGCTGTCGGTGCCCAAAGCCGCTTGGGGAAGATCAATCGGAATCCTTCGCATACACGGCAAAATGTCGCGTTCCGCAAGACCACCTTTCGTCATAGCTTTTGTCAGAAGCTCAGGAGCAAGCCCGATCTCGTGCAAGAGGAGGGCATGGAAGAGATATTGCATCGCTTCGGCGAGCTGTCTGATATCGGCTCGGAAGCTGGCTGCGCTTTCACCAGATTCCCGACCACCTTCGTGGGAGATGCTATTGCGCCGTTTCGCACATCGCGCGGCGAAGACTTGTAGTTGACTGGAATTCAAATCAAATGGGAGATGCTGGAACACTTCTACGATGCGCTCCTGCAAGGTGGGCTCACACGCATAGCGTAGTTTCCCATTGAGCCAATCTCGCAGCTTCTTGTCCGTCGGGTCGCCAAATCTACCGAGAATCGTTTCTATTCTCTTTTTTCTCCGGGTCACGGGTGCTGATTCATCAGCTTCGCGCTGCCAACTTCGATGCAACGATTCGATGGCCCACACTAGGTTCACAAATTGATGATCGGGGTGAGGCAAGGGGGTCTGCATGGACGCCATGTACAAATCATAGGCAGCCCCATATTTGTCCGCATTGGTTTGCCACCGATCCAGCAAAGCCCCGAAACACTCGCGCACATCATGAAACGTTGTCCAGAGAAAGTAGTGATATGGAAGTTTCTCGCGTTTCGGCCCGCGCGGAAAGTAAAGCTTATACCACTCATCAAACTCCCCGAACCTCGCCACGAGTTGAGGCCAATCGAGACGAAAGTACTGGCCGAGAAGCAGCACGATGACTTCCTCAATCCGTAAATATGCGATCCGCAATTCGGAAATTGAACACTGCTCAGTTGGCGCGTATACAAGCCAGTCGGTTTGCTGAATGTGAACCTCGGAAGTCAGCGCGTCGGAGAGTTTAATGACTGGAGCGCCGAGAATTAGGTTTTCTACAGACACTTTTGCCCGTTCGGTTTGATACTCAAATTCATGATTGTTGTAGGACACCGTGAATTCTGTTCGATTTCCGTCACGGTATTCGTATCCGACATCGATGCTCTCTAGCCGGAGCCACTCTTCAAGACCTTCCAACTCAATGCGGAGAGTGTGGAACCGGTCGCACCCAAAATCGCTCGGAAATGCGGCATTGTTCTTGAAGCACATTTGCGCTTCATAGCTCTGCAAGATCGGAGGATCACCAGACATCGAAAAGTCTGTACGCAAAAGGTCGTAGAGAAGAACGTATCCGTCTCCGCCGTAATCGCCCAGACACCCGGCGATTCTGACATCCAGCGGAAGCCAGCGCGATTCATCCCAGCGGAAACTGACCTCTGGATTCTCTAGCCACAAAGCTCCTTCGAGTTGCAGCTGAATCTTGCCTTCGTCACTAATGGTTAGTTTTCCTGGAATCGATGTTTCGCGTGAAGCGGTATGTCCATGCTCGGCTCCAAACCACCAGAACATTCCTCTTGCATCAATCTCATTCGCCATACGTCAGATCTGCTTCCTTAAAATGGATGCGTCTTTAGCCAGTCGACTGTCTGATACACAACCTGGCAATACTGCGGAAACAAGAGGAGCAAATTGTGTGCCTCCTCCCGCGAGATTTGCCGGCCCGTCGGATGGCCAGCTTCGTTTCTGGTTTTGCGTATCAAATCGAATGCTCCGCTGAGTTCCGCACGGATGTCCTCTTTGTTCAAGTCGGCGGCAAGTTGGTCATGAACAGGGTCGAGGCGCTTCCACATTTCATCGAATGCCTGCTTGATAACCTTGTTATTCGTCTTTGCGGCGAACTTGGCCTTTGCATCTTGAGTCGGTAACGCCGCTTCGATGGCATCACGTAGTACGAAAAGAGCTTTTTCCGTCGCCACGCCAGTCATTACCGCGGACGCGACATACGCGCCGGAGCGAAAGGCAATTAGGCTCTCTTGCAAGTAAGAAACAATGCCGCCGTCTACAACGGGAATGAGCATCTTTAGCCGAGCCAGATATTGCCCTGTATCGTGGGGCACGAATTCCCCCGTGTCTAGACACTTCTTGCCCCATTCCGAAACCTGCATCGAAGGTAGATCGGGCTGCTGCGTGCTGCCTCCAGGGATCACGATTCCCTGAATGACCAATCCCCAAATGATCTCTCTGATTTGATCCTTAAAGCCAACCGTGATGTCGGAGTGATATCCATGGACACTAGCAGGCATCTCTCCGGTCTCTTGGAGCTTTGTCTTGACGTGCCCTTCGACGTCGCTTAACTGGAGCGTCAGCATACCGGGATTGCTCCGCCTCTGCTTGACGTCATTCCGCAGGCTTTCGTAAACCCATGCCCGCACTTCCTCGCTAGTAGCCATGCTGTCCTCCCTGTCTCACGGAGTCCCGCTATCGCGAATCGTAGTCCCGCTCTCTGAAACTGACTTCAGGCGGTCGGCCAAACGAGGCTCATCATCGACCTGGTACTCAAACTTGACCTCTGTTACCTTGACGAGTTTGACGTCTCCTGCATCCGCAATCTGGGGATCGAAAAAAACGATGCTGCTGCCCCCTGGATTCAGTGCGCTCGGGTATCGAATTCCGTCATATCCATTCTCCCGGATGTAGTCTGCCAGTCGCTGGCACGGGACATATAACGTCTTGTCATCGGCCCGTTCTAATGGCCGCGACATCTCTTCGCCCAAGCGGTTCAGTAAATCCCGAATCTCAATATGCCATCCAATGCTTTCTCCCGCAAACGGGTTTACTTCCGGCAAGTCTTTGGTGAGGTCTAGGGCGCGACAATCACGGTTCAATATCAAATTTGCGACTGAGACGTAGTAACCGAGTGCTGGACGAACCTCGGAGACCGCCGTCTTCTCCTCGTCCGCAACGTACAACACGACTTGTCCCTCCACATTGGCTCTTCCTGCATTCGCCTTGTCTGCCGGGGGAGCGCCGATCTCCGTTCCGCTCCACGGGAGTCGTTCTTGATTCTCGTCGAGCGTGAATCCGGGCCGAGCACGAGAAAAGATCGTGCCTGCGCGCAGCGTCTCCTCGGATTCTCCAAGCTCTTCCGCGATGAACTCATCGAACGGTATGGTAATGTGCGGGTCTTCCCGTACATCGGCGCAAAACTGTTCCCAGGTATCGCCGTGGGTGTTGTGGAACCATTGCGATGACTTTGGCATGTACAGCTCTCTCGCATTCAACATTGACTCCCCATTGTCGTCGTCCCATTCAGAATTCACGATCTCTTCGAGCAGTGCCGCTTGCTTATTCTCGCTAAGATCATCGTCGAAGACTTGCCAATGCCACTGCATTAGGTCCAAAAGAGGTTCGCCGCTTTCGTATGTGTCTGCGACGAGGTACATCGAAAGCATATTCTGGAAAGGACCGGCCAACTCATCCACAGAGAGAAGACGCACGTCTTCTGATTCACAGAAATCACAAACTCCGGTTCTGTCACCGTGTTCGTTGACATAGTTCTTCAGCCAAAGATGAGCAAAACAGTTCGAGCAGCAGAACATAAGTATTACCCGCTTGTGCTGGTTTCCTGGCTTCCATCATACGAGCTCTAATTCGCTTGCCCGAGTCTGAGGGGAAGGGACACTTTTCCTCAAGGGACGGGGAATGATAGAACATCGACTCAGGTCGAACCATCTCTTCTCCGGAACCGACGCAATATGCCAGTGGTAGGCTGACTGGCCATCAGCAGACCCACGTCTGGCATGGCGCGCCAGTCTTCCGTGCGCCAGGTTCCGGTGTGCGGCGGGTGTGCGATGATGCGCAGTAGGCACAATGCGGAAGACCATCGACAAGGTGCGTTGCCGTCCTAGTCCCCGAATATGCCTCAGGCCAAATTCCTAGGCCCGCCCGGTCACGAAGATCACCGGACACTGGCCGACGTATCCGAAGCGCTCCGCCCGAGAGCATGCAACTGCGCACTGTCGCGTCGTGGGGCGCTCCAGATACAGCGCTAAGACTTGGCATTACTAATCCCGACCTGGGCGAAAAGAGTTCAACTCAGGCAACGAATCAGCTTCTTCCACCCAGCGTTTCACACGCATGATGCAGCCGGGGAGGTTGTCTCTGACCTCATAGACCCATAGCCGCAGAATGTCCCATCCCATTTCAATGAGCCAAAGGTGTCTCATTTGGTCCTTGCGAATAGGCTCTCCATCCCAGTCTCTGTGGTATTTCTCCCCATCGATCTCAATGTTGAGCTTACGTCCGTTTGATCTCAGCAATGCGAAGTCAAGAACGTAATGGTCAACGTCAAATTGCGGTATAGGCCGATAGCCTTTCGCGCTGGTGCCAAGGACAGGAGGTGTCGGGACCAGCTTCCGTGGCTTACCGGTTTATGATTCACATTAACGGAGAAAACTTCCTCTTTTTGATTTGAAAGGCGTTATGGGCATTCTCGTTGGCACAAAAGCTCGCCCAGAGGTACTGAAGGGTGACTTGGAAGACGCGATCTTCGCCGCTGATTTCGGCGACCTGATCGCAGGCAAAGCGCCGAGGGTATATAGCGATCCAGTCGTGTTCTTCCAGAACACGCATCCTGCGGTGGAGCTACGCAAGGTTGTTGGCGCGGTCTTCGAACGATTGGCGAACCCAAAGGAAGCGGGTACTTTTCTACGTTTGAGTACCGGTTTTGGCGGCGGTAAGACACACACTCTAATGGCCTTATGGCATCTAGCCCAGAATATTTCCGACCTTTCGATGGGTACCGAATTGTTGCCAGCGGCGGGCCGCCCGAAAACGGTAAAGGTGGTTGGAGTTGACGCAAGTAAAGGCGGTGTCCCACAGTTTGCCCAGCATGGCGCGACCAAAGTCAACAGTCTCTGGGGAGAGTTCTTCTTCCACTTGGGGGGCGAAGCCGGGCTAAAAGCACTCGGCGAGGCGGATCACCCAGAGGCCTCCCCGAACGAGGGACAAATTCAATCTGTATTCCCGAAGGGGCCGGTGCTGATTTTGCTGGATGAGCTTGTGGTTTACATGGCTCGTCTCTCCGAGCGCGGACAGGGCAATCTCCTCGGGTTTGTTAACTCGCTTCTATCGGTGGTTGCCAAGCGTCCGCAGACAGTGCTGGTGCTGACCGATCCGGCAGGGCAGGCTGCGTATGCAGCGCAAGCCACCAGTCTCGCGCAAGCTGTGGAAGCTTCTGCTTTGAAGTTGAGCGAAGTGGAGGGCCGCAAAGTATCGAACTTTGACCCTATCGGCAGCGAGTCGGCCCAGATTATCGTCCGGCGACTCTTTGAGAAAGTCGACGTAACCGAGGCCCAAAAAGCATCTGCAAGTTTTCATTCTTTGTATCAGCGGCTGGCGCAAGACCACAAAGAGCCGGAGATTCAAACGGCGTCAACTCAAGCGTACGCGCAACGGATCGTCCAGTGTTATCCGTTCCACCCTCGGTTGCTTGACACGGCGCAAGAGCGGCTTGCTGCCATGGCCGACTTTCAGAAGAGCCGCGGAGTTTTGCGTCTGTTCGCGCGGATTCTTCGTGATCTGCACGATCGGCAAGAGGATTTGGAGTTGGTATCTGCAGGTGACATCAACTGGTCAAGCGAACGTATCAAAGCGGACCTTCTTCAGCGTCTGCAGCGTGACCGCTTTCAAGCGGCAATCCAGGCTGACATTGAGAAGCACGCGCAGGAGTTGGATGGCGAGGCAAAACGAGGAATCCATGTGCGTGCTGCTTCTGCCCTGCTTCTGGAAAGCTTGCCACTTCAGCCTACGAGTGGGATGGACAAGGCCGATCTCACGCTAGCGATAACCCGGCCCGAAGAAGCCGGTCCAGAAGCTGGCGAGGCGCTCGATCGGTTGGCAGGCGTCTGCTGGCACACCTATCAAATGGAAAGCGGCCACGGCCTGCAGTTCCGGTACGAGGCCAACATCATCAAGCAGATTGAAGACCGCATGCGTGACATTGATGTGGAGGATGCGCGCAGCCGCGTGCTCGCCGATGCGCAAGGGTATTTTCAAGGTCCGACGTTTCGGCTCGCTCCGTGGCCGCGGACCGCCTCGGCTATTTCCAATTCTCCGATGTTCCAGTTGGCGCTGTGTGAGGATGCTCAGATCGCCGAAGCAGTTTGCAAATACGAAGACAATTCTGATCTCCAGTCGATGATGCCGAGGGGCTTTATCAATTCGATTGTCGCTGTTGCTCCGACTCAAGCTGCCTTGGATGAGGCGATCGTTCGCGTGCGCAGGTTGATGGCAGCCGAAGCGATCGAAAAGGATGCGAAAGGAGAGGCTGGTAAGCAAACGCGTGAACAGCTCGGGCGCGTCAAGCCGGAGCTGTTGAAGCGATTCCGAATTCAGACGCGCCGTGCCTTCGATCAGGTTTATTCCGCCGCGGGGATTCTTGGCAAACTGGACGAGAAGTACCAAGTGCCAGAGGACCAGATGCTCCAGGAACTCTGTGGTCAAGCGTGCATTAAACGATTCCTCGAAGAGAACAATTTGGTCTATAAGAGCGGCGCATCGCTCGATACAACGCTCTTCCTGAAGGACGTTTTGGGTGGTGCAGTGCCGCTTACCGACCCGGCGGATGTGTACACCGCAAAAGCGGTTCACGAGCGGTTTCTATCGGCCCCAAAAATGCGTTTGGTTCCGGATGGTCAAGTGGTGGTGAACACCATTCTGAATGCTTTGAAACAGGGGAAAATCGTTGTTCGCCTTCCTGACGGCCGGGCATACGACGGCCAGGGTTGCGTGCAGGGGCCGGAGGGACAGCGGCGACGGGTTGCTTCTCCATTGACCGGGATCAGTCTGACTGCCGATGTACAGATCACGCGCACCGGCACCACGTCGGCTGTCGCATGGCTCAAAGAGGACACAGAGCAGCCGCCGAAGGGTGGAGAGGAGTATCCCCCGCCACCTCCACCGCCACCCAGTGGCGCCACAGCTACCAACTGGAGCCAAGTCATCGAATTCGCTGCAACAAGACCATTGTTAGAGTTGCGATTGCTTGCCAAAACGCCTGCCGCGGCTGCCACGCTGGCAGGACTTGCCCAGCCGCTCGGCGCCGACGCGCTTTCGGTCTCCGTTCAAGTGGGCGGAAGTCTGAAGGAATCTGGGAACATCAATTTCATCGCGAATGACGTGGGCTTGAACCATCCGACGAAGCCGCTCGCTATGGCTCAAACCATCTTCAATGCGCTCGCTGTCGCCAAGGGATATGACGCTGCATTGCGCATGGGTTTTGGCGAAGCGGGACGCGCTGGGATGAAAGATCAGCTTGCCCTAGCCAAGGAAAATGCTGCCGAAGGCGTCCAGGTGCAGGCGAGGTTTGGCAGCGCGACAGGAGAGTCGGAATGAAGACGAGGGAGGCCGCTTTTGCTCTGCGCGTGGTGCGCCGCCGCGCGGGTGACGCCGCGATTCTTTACCGGCGCACGCTCAACAGGCGCCAGGAAGAGAGATTCACGCGCGTTGGTCCCATCTCTCCTCTGGCATTTACCGCCGGTACGCCGCTGCTTCGGACGGCGGTACGCAGAAGCAGCGGCTCGCTATCGGCCAAGTTAAGCCCAGGTCCGTTCCTGCCCCTCGACGAAGACTGGGGAGCGAGAGTTGCTTGTTACACGCTCGTGGCGATGGGACTGCGCAATCCCGATCGGCTGCACAATGCCGCGATGAACCTCCAGCAGGCTGACGCGACAGAAGCTGCGTGGTGGTTTGGGGTGATGGGAGGCAATCAGCGCGTTAGGGCGGTCCGTGCGCTCCGCATTCTAGTGGAGGCCGTGCGATGAAGCGTCCTCGTGTGTTGATCGAGGAATGGTTGCCGGCTGCCGCCATTGGCGTTGAGTGCATTCGCGAGAGATCCACTGGACAGCAGCCCCCAGATAAACGGCTCCATGTCTGGTGGGCACGCAGGCCGTTGACTGCTGCAAGAGCCGCGGTGCTCGGCTCGTTACTCCCTGCGGACTTTCCCAAGGGCCAGTTCGAAAAGTTGCTGGGATTCTGGGGCAGTTCAGAACGACTGATTGCCGCTGAAGCATTACTCAATTACGCCCGTGCTACCGGTGAAAAGGTCGACAACCCCCACGGGACCCGTGCCTTCCGCGCCTTCGTTGGAGCCGAACATTTCGAAGCGGCTCACAAAGCTACCGAGCGGCTGTGGGGGAAGGATGTGATTGTCATCGACCCAATGGCGGGCGGCGGGTCCATCCCGCTAGAGGCGCTTCGGCTTGGGTTCAGGACGCTGGCTAATGAATACAATCCCGTCGCTTGTTCGGTACTCGAGGCAACTGTCGATTATCCATTTCGTTTCGGAACGAAGCTCGCAACGCAGACGCGCCATTGGGCCGCCGAGCTGCGCAGGCGTTTCAAAAAGAGAGTTGAGCACCTTTACCCAGCGCACGGAATTGTGCCCACACACTGTTACATCTTTGCGCGGACAGTTCCGTGCCCGGATACCGGACATCACACGCCGCTAGTTCCCGATTGGCACTTGCTCAAGCCGAAGGGAGGCGGGGGTCTCGTTGCCGTGCCCAGAGTGGATAAGAAGGATGGAACCTGGTCGGTGAAGATCGCCCTGGTCGGTGATGGAGCGGGACAGGTGGCCAAGCCCCCCAGTGCGACCTACAGCCGTGGCAAAGGTATCTCGCTCTTCACGAACTACCGGATCGGCGACGACTGGATCAAGGCGAAAGCGCAACACGGCGAGATGCGGAGCGCACTTTACGTAGTCGCTTTGAAGACGCCGCGGGGGCTCGAATTCCAGCCGCCTACGCCGGAGGATTTAAAAGCCATAGCTGCCGCCGAACGCGAACTAAAGCGACTCCGCGACGGATGGGAGAAAGCCAACATTCTGCCAACCGAATTCTACCCCGAGATCAGCTCCGATGAGCGACCAAGAATCTATGGCATGCCACGTTGGGCAGATCTGTTCGCTCCTCGGCAGTTACTTTGTTTTGGAGTTCTTGTCGAGGAATTGCAGCGGCTGCGGCCGGAAGTCATCAGAGCCGAGGGCAGAGATGCAGGCGAGGCTGTGCTGCATATGCTTGCGTTCGTGATCGACAAGCTCGCCAACTGGAACTCGATTCTCTCATCGTGGAATGCGCCAGCCAAAACCGCCCGAAGCGTCTTTGATCGGCACGACTTCTCTTTCAAGCCCACTTGGTGTGAGATGGCTCCATGCGAAGCGGGAGCAGGGCTCAGTTGGGCGATCGACAATGTTGTAGATGCGTATGAAGGCATTGCGAAACTCTGCCATGATACCCAAGAGAAACCTGTTCAGATTTCTCTTGGATCGGCGACGAGTCTTCCCGAACTTGAAGATGGGTCGATCACAGCAGTAGTTGTCGATCCGCCTTATGCAGACAATGTTCAATACTCCGAACTCGCGGATTTCTTTTACGTCTGGTTGAAGCGAACTCAGGGCCATCGTCGTCCGGAGTGGTTTTCGACCTATCTTTGCAACCACGACGAAGAAGCTGTCGTGAACGCGAGCCGATTCAAGGACGGTAAAAAAAGAACCAAAGACGCCGTGGCCGAAGCTCACGCGTTCTACGAACACATGATGACGGAAGTGTTCGCAGAGTGCCGTCGCATCTTGCGCGACGATGGTGTTCTGACTGTGATGTTCACGCACAAGAAGCAGGAAGCCTGGGTTTCTCTCTTCAATTCCCTCATCCAGAGCGGTTTCACGATTACAGCCACATGGCCAATAAAGACAGAAAACGAAGATAGCCTTCACCAAGCCCGGAAGAACGCGGCGCAGAGCACGGTGATCCTGGTGGCGCGCAAGCGCGAGAAGAACGCCGGCATCGGGTATTTCGGGCGCGAGATGCGGGAGGAAATTCGCAAGGCCACCCGATCTTCGGCTGAACGATTGAAGGGCGAGGGGCTCAATCCTATTGATCAATTGGTCGGTTCCTTCGGGCCGGCCATGGCAGTCTACAGCCGCTATGACGAGGTTCGCCTGGATACCGGAGAGCCCGTTGGTGTCGAGAGCGCCATCGAGGAAGCTTCGGACGCTGTTAGCCAATGGCGCATCGAGCAGCTTGCGGAGCGCGGCCTGGATGGCGTGGAGCCGGAGGGCCGTTTCGCCCTGCTCTGCTGGGACGTGATGGGAGCCGCTGAGTTCCGGTTCAACGAAGCAAAACTTCTGGGACACGCCGTTGGAATGGATGTGGATCGACTGATCACAGCGGGTCTGGTGACTAAGGAAGGCGACAAAATCTACATGGTGCCGGCGAGGGATCGACGTCGTGACAAGGCCCTGAAGCGGGAAGAGGTTGTAATGGGTCTGTTCGGGGAGATCCCTGAGCAGAAACGTGCTAGGAAAGCCGACGTCCTCAAGATACATCCCAATGATCCTTCGTTCCGAACTACGATCGATGCCTGTCACGCGTTGGCTCTCAGGTATGTCGAGGCTCATGAGGGCAATGCCGGGATCGGCAACGCCAAGGCTCTGGCCACGCAGCAAGGCTGGGGCCCAGGTTCCAATGTTGCCCGGCTGATGGAGGCGCTCACTCACGCGGCTCCGCGGGCTCTTTGGAAGGATCGCGGCAAGAATTCGCCAGGTGCGAAATTTCCTGAATTCCGTGCTTGGTATGCGCTTTTGCAGCCGCTCTTCGGTGTTTCTCCCCCGGACTGGACGGAAGCACCGCCGCCGATGGAATTGCTCCCATTTGGTGAGCCAGAAGAGGAAGTTGCAGACGAGAACGAAGAAGAGGAAGAAGAGGAGGAATAGGGCTTGTCGACTATGGCGCAACCGGTTGCTTTTGGGAAGTACAGCGATCGGGATTGGACTCGGTTCCTTGCCGGCCCTGATCCCGAGCTGTTGGAGAACCTGTATGTGCCGATGCTCGGATCCGCGGTTCGGTACGACCGTTCGTGCGCCTATTTCTCGAGTTCGGTTTTGGCCGCCGCGGCCCGCGGCTTTGGAAAGTTCATCGAGAATCTGATAGCACTCGGCGAGAACGTTGCAAAGCCAGCGATTCGTCTTCTTGTAAATGAGCAGATGGACGCAGACGATGTGCAGGCGCTGACCGAAACCGGCGACATTTCGAAGTTGGAGGCCGTGCTGCTGGAGCGGCTCAAAACACCGAAAGAAATGCTGGAGAAGAAGCGCCTACAGATGCTCGCCTGGCTCTACAAAGAGGGTTTGCTCGACATTCAAGTGGGCATTATGCGGGGTGCTGCGGGCATCGTTCACGCCAAGTTCGGAATCGCGACGGACTCGGAAGGCGAATGTATCGTGTTCAACGGGAGCGGCAATGAGTCGGCGCAAGGGCTGGCGGGAAACTACGAGGAGCTTGAAGTCTCGACGAAAACCGGTGATGCTGCTCGCTACAAATACTATTCCGAAAAGTTCGAGCTTTTGTGGAGTCGTTGTCATCCTGCCGTAGCGGTTTACCCACTTCCCGAAGCAGTTCGGCTAAAGCTGATCAAGTTTGCGCCAAAGGAACGGCCGAAGGAAGAACCGTCGAATGCAATGGCGCGGCAGAAAGCAGCGATGATCTGGCAGTTCGTTCTGGAAGCGCCATACTTCGCGGATGGTGCAGCTACGTGCGATGCCAGCGCGATGGTTTCAATGTGGCCGCACCAGAAGCATGTCGTTGAAGAGGCGTCCGCAGCTTGGCCGGATGGGCGCCTGCTCTGCGATGAGGTGGGCATGGGTAAAACGATCGAGGCCATCCTCATCTTGAGGCGTCTTCTCGCCGGGCGTGGGGTAGAGCGTGTGTTGATTCTTTTGCCGGCCGGACTTTTGAAGCAGTGGCAAGCTGAGCTCCGCGAGAAGGGTGGGCTGATCGTTCCGAGGCTGGAGGGGTTGACAACCCTTGTGTGGCCGGATGGAACGGATGAAACGGCGGAGAGCCTTGCAGAGGCGTTGGAACAAGACCTTTTGTTGATGAGCCGTGAAACAGCTCGGACTGAGAACAATCTCCCCATCCTGCTCCATGCAAAACCGTGGGATCTGGTTCTCCTTGACGAAGCTCACGCGGCCCGCCGCAAGGAACAGGTTGAGGGCGAGTTCAATTCAGCAACGCTTTTGCTGAACCTGCTTAGGGAAATGCAGCTGAGAGAGCGGGCTAAGGGAATTCTGCTGCTCAGCGCTACACCGATGCAGACGCATCCCTGGGAACCGTGGGATCTGCTGGCCGTTCTCGGCGAAGGTGGCCGGTGGCTTTCAGAGTTTTCAGTCGTGCGAGATTTCTATGACGCAATTGCATCAGTTCAGAATGGCTTCTGCGATCTGAAGAAGGCCGAAAAAGCAGCCGCCCTAATCGCTGGTGACCCGGAATTTCCTCAGCCTCCTCTCGATGCCGAGAGCGGTATAAGCGAAAACGATCTGAAAGAGTTGATTGCCTTTGCGCCACCGACACAGCGAAAGGACTTTGCAGCTTGGCTCCGAAAGGGCTCTCCCCTTTCGCGGCGAATGCATAGGAACACACGAACAACGTTGCGGCGCTACTATGAAATGGGTTTTTTGGAGAAGAAACCGCCTGAGCGCGATGTGCGCGATAAGCGATTTGACTACAAGGATCCCGCTGAGCGTGCTGTTTACGATTCGGTCAAGAGCTATATCGAGAAACGCTTTGCCGAGCTGGAAGCGGAGAAACCAGGCAAAGGTTTCGTGATGACGGTGTACCGGCGCCGTGCGTCAAGTTCGCCGCAGGCTCTGGAACGCAGCCTGATTCGCCGCCGAGATGGCTTACTTCAGGTAATTCACAAACACGCAATTGATCCCTGGCTTGGCAGTGCGGACATTCCTGAACTGCTTGATAGCGACGAGCTCCCGGAAGACGAGGGAGGCAAGGTTTCGGCGGCCCTCCCTCAAAATCCGGAGTCAGCCCAGAAGGAACTGGATGCATTACGGCCTCTACTCGAACAGCTAAGGGAATTGGGGCAGAAGGATTCCAAGAGGGATGAATTCTTTCATCAGTTGCAGTTAATCACTGACGATGGCCGCTCGGTGCTCGTATTTACGGAGTACGCCGATACGATGGAATACTTGCGCGACTCCCTTAAACCCTTCTACAACGACGAAGTGGCGTGCTTTAGCGGCGACGGCGGCCAAATGCTCATCGACGGGGCTTGGAAGTCGGTGAGTAAGACTGAGATCACGGCCGCGCTGAAGAGTCTTGCGATCCGCGTCTTGATCTGTACTGACGCAGCAAGCGAGGGTTTGAACTTGCAAGCCGCCGGCGCATTGATTAACTACGATCTGCCCTGGAATCCAAGTAAAGTCGAACAAAGAATCGGCCGCATTGACCGCATTGGTCAGCTTCGAGAGAAGGTGTTGGTCGTCAATCTATTTCTGGAAAACAGTGTCGATGAGCGGGTCTATGAGGTTCTTCGACATCGCTGTGGACTCTTTAAGCAATTTGTTGGGGCTATGCAGCCCGTTCTAGCGCGGGCCAAACGCATGTTGCGGGGCGAAGAACCAGTAGATCCTCACGCCCTCGAAGTCGAAGCAAGCCAGGCCGAAGATGATCCTCTTGCGGCGGAGACATACTTGGAGAGCATCGCATCTCTTGGGGCCGAAACAACGGCTGCATACGAGTCGGACAATTTACGCAGGGTGCTCGGTTCGTTGGCGCCGGAGACCGGTATAACCGTCAAGATGCACAAGCAGCAGGATCGCTGCACATTGTCCGGCCACGGTTTCTCAAAGATCCGGTTTGGACTTACGACCGGCGCCCTGGAAGAAGACCCAACGCTTCAACCTCTCACACCGAATTCAGAGGAATTGCGCCAATTGGTGAAAGCGCTGACCCGGGCAGGGGAAAATTTACCGCTTGTTATTGGCTCACATCGACAAGGAACCTTTCGAGTCGCGTCCGCTTTCTGGTTGGGTGTTCAGGGGGCGGTCAGGATCAGGTCGCTGCCTGACCTCGAAGAGTTCTTGGCAGGCTGGGATGGTAAAGCACCAGATCCTATTGTCTGGCGGGATTGTCTACTAAAGGCCGAATCGGAAGCTGCATTTGTTGCTTCCGTGCTCGTGGAACAGAGCACGCTTAAAACGGAAAGATCGAAAGCGAGGCAATTGGAAGCCGCGCGTATCCGTCTTACGCAGGAGCTAGGCCGCTATCTCGCTTGCGCTGGAGCCAATCCTTGGGAGTTGCCTCAGGCTTTCTTTGAAAGGATGCGCCAAAGCCAAAGCACGTTCGGTGCCCGATTGAGGGAGTGTTTCAATCGGCTCGGTGGTTACCCGCAATGGTCGTCCGACTTCTGCAACGATCTTCGAGATTGGGTTGAGACCTTGCCAGAGCATCGTCGGAACGGCCGTCTTGCTGGCATGGAGGTGGACGCCGCAATGCATGATCCCCGGTGGATAGCCGTTTCGCCGTGTAAATACTGACGAATGAGACAAAGAATCAGGAAGTTGCTGTTCCCGCTTTTAAGGCCAGAATCAGTTTCGGCTATTCTTGCTGGGCAAGAGTAGGGTGCGACCGCAGCATTCAACCCCCGGCCGTATCCTATTGCAAACAATGAAGACTGCCAAAACAAGCGAATCCGACCCGCTGAGAATCATCCCAGTGACGGTTCCTGGAGCGTCGGGCATCATCGGCCTCACGTTCTTGTCCAGGCAAAAAGGACGCTTTCGCAAGCGCAGGCCCTTGGGACCGCGACCTGGACACCGACTTGGACGCGATCAAGGCGTTCGGCGCGACTGCGCTGGTGACGCTGATGGAGCCGGACGAGCTCACCAACGTTAGGGTTCCTGAATCCGCACTTGGCTCGAAAGCCTCTGCCCACAGAATCGAATGGCACCTCTTGCCGATCCGCGATGTGAGCGTGCCGGACGAGCAGTTTGAAGATCAGTGGACGTACTCGGGCGCGAAGTTGCGCGACCACCTCAGACACGAAAACAACGTGGTAATTCACTGCCGTGGCGGCTTGGGGCGAACGGGAATTATCGCCGCACGGCTACTGGTCGAATTCGGCGAGTCTGCGGAATCTGCGATTGCAAGAGTGAGACACGCTCGACCTGGCTCCATCGAGACACCGCGGCAGGAAGAATACGTGCGGTCTTGCGAGCGTCTGGCCATGATGTCCTCGGCAACCGGAGAAGCCTTCCTTCGTGTCCGCCATCGTTTGCGCCTCCTTTTAGGGCGAGATTATACCCACCTGTGGTCTTCGAGGCGGGTGCTCCGGATATCTCAACGCAGTGAGCCGGAAATACCTCGTTAAATGTGGCTCGCGCCAAAGGCCTTCACTGAGGCTGTGATCGACTGCTTCCCCTCTTCCTTGGCTGCGAGCAGCTTTCCGCCTTCAACATATAGGTATTGGTCAATCTCTTTATATGTAAATCTCTCCGGAAGGAGACTATCTCGGAATTCCGTCACAATCTTCTTAAACTTGGCGTACTCCCACAGATCCATCCGCTTGAATTGCCGGAGTTCGCCCAGATTTCTGAGATGCCAAAGGCATTCGTTTACGCGTGAATCGTAGATTGGGTAGGATTCTGGCCTGTGAAAGCTGCAGTACTTTGTGGCAAACGAATAGTTATATTGCTTCTCCTTATTCAGTTTCTCCGCGAGTGCCCTAGTGTTTGCGATCTCATTAACAAGGCTCTCGGAGCCCGCGTCGAGAATTGCATCGATATTGAGATCGACGATGTGGCGAGCAACGTCGTAAACAGTAGGAGTTAACTTGCTATTCACGCGAATCATCGTCGAATAAAGCGAGTTCAGAGCCACAACTTTTAGCAGCACATGATCTAAGTTTGTATTCTTTGGGTGCTCCGCGAAAAGCAGACCTAGTGCAGGATCGGGTTCATCGTCCCATCCACTGAATTCATTGATCGCTTTCCTCACATCTCCTGCTGTTGGTGCCGTCAGGATTCCTTCCATTGATGTCTCCTGGATTTTCCCGGAATCTCCATTTTACTTTCCAGATCACAGACCACTATACTTCCTCCGCCTCTGCCCTTTTGTGCATCCGTCCCAACACCAAAGACCGGGGTGTGCCCGGCAGGGCATTTGCCGGGACCAACAAGCCATGTTTTGTTGAATCTTGCGGCGAATTCATGGATAGCGATACTTACTTGACGCCAAATCGCCTGGGTGTATTCCAGAGCGGCCGGCGGTGGAAATACAGATTGGGCTGTCAACCGAGGATCATGCGCAGGCCACTTTACAGAAAAGATTGATGAGCATCATTTCTTCGATTGAGCCAGCGGCGGCGCTACCGATGCGCGGATCACCAACAACGATTGCCAGGCATTTGGCGCGAGATAGCGCTACGTTGACTCGATTACGGTCCAGGATGAAGGCAAGTCCCCGCGATCCATATTCGCCGTGGCTGGAACAGAGCGACAGAATGCACACCGGAGCTTGCTGTCCTTGGAACTTGTCCACACTGCCAACACGCGCGCCGACAGGAAGCGCGGTTTGGAGAGCGCGGACTTGTGCATTGTAAGGGGCGATGAAGAGAAAGTCCTC
>Ga0181535_10003440_pt1 | contig 18363 bp, 18 predicted proteins | sample PEATcosm2014_Bin_44_FD_119774 | JGI IMG/M metagenome (GOLD analysis project Ga0181535, IMG submission 119774) | Peatland microbial communities from MTU Mesocosm Facility, Houghton, MI, USA - PEATcosm2014_Bin17_30_metaG | ecosystem: Environmental > Terrestrial > Soil > Wetlands > Peat | place... | reverse complement strand
GGTCCGATTGCGGTCGGCGGCGCGCTGATCCTGGCGTTGGCGACCTTCGTCACCTTCGCCGGCTTCACCCCGATCATCCCGACGCCGGGCGTCGTCCTGATCCTGCTCGGCGGCGACGGGCTGATCGTCCTTTGCCTGCTGGTGCTGATCGCCGTTGAGCTGCGCCGCCTGCGCGCCGCCCGCCGCGCCGCGCGCGCCGGCGCGCGCTTGCACAATCGCGTCGTCGCGCTGTTCTCGCTGGTGGCGGCGATCCCGGCGCTGGTGACGGCCCTGGTCGCCACCGCTTCGGTGGAATGGGTGATCAATCCCGCCTTCATGAGAGACGTCGGCTTGTTCCTTGCCGAATCCGGGACGCTGTCGCAGGTCTACAGCGAGAGCCAGTGCCAGGCGCTTCTGCGCGAGGCGGAACTGACGGCGAACGATCTGTCGCAAGCGTCGCGGCTCGTCCGCTCCGATCCCAGTCTGTTCCAGAACTTCCTCAATGCGCGCGCGCGCGCGCTCGGCTTCTCCGCCGCCGCCGTCATCAAGTCCGACGGCACGTCGATCGCGCAGGCGGCGGGCTCCAACCCCAAGCAGATCGCCAAGCCCGATCCCGGCGATTTCGCCGCCGCCGCGACCAGGCAACCCTATTGCGGCCTGCTCGGCGCCGGCCAGGTCTTCGTCGCGTTGCGGCCGATCGCCGGGATCGACGACGGCTATTTCTATGCCGCGCGAGCCATCGACCCGATGTCGGGCAGAGTCGCGCGCGACGCTTCCGACGTTTCGGCGGTGTTCGCCAATTTCGAATCGCACCGCCACAACATCGAGCTCGGTTTCGCCACGGTGTTCGTCATGCTGTCGCTGACGATGCTGATCTCGGCCGTGTGGATGGGCCTCACCTTCGCCAACCAGCTCGTCGGGCCGATCCGGCGGCTGATCCGCGCCACCGACGAGGTCGCCTCCGGCAATCTCTACGTCCAGGTTCCGACCCGGCGCTCCGAAGGCGATCTCGGCCACCTCGGCGAGACCTTCAACAAGATGACAATGGAACTGCGCCATCAGCGCAACCGCCTGACCGCCGCCAACGCGCTCAACGACGAACGGCGCGCCTTCATCGAGGCGGTTTTGTCTGGCGTTCCGGCCTCCGTCATCGGCGTCGACGCGCAGGACGTCATCACGGTCAGCAACGCCGCCGCCGACAAGCTGCTGTGCGGCGACGATCCGCACGGACTGGTCGGACGGAACATCGGTGACGTCTTCCCCGAGGTGGCGCAGATCCTCGACCAGGCGCGGGCGATGAAACTGCGATCGCAGCAGGCGCAGGCGACTTGGACGAGCCACGGCCGCGAACGGCTGCTCAACGTGCGCGTCACCGGCGATCCGCAGCGCGGCGACCACGGCACGGTCGTCACGCTCGACGACATCAGCGAGCTGGTCACCGCCCAGCGCAGCGCCGCATGGGCCGACGTCGCCCGCCGCATCGCTCACGAGATCAAGAACCCGCTGACGCCGATTCAGCTTTCCGCTGAGCGCCTCAAGCGCCGCTACGGCAAGCACATCGTCGAAGGCAAGGACGTGTTTGACCAATGCACTGACACGATCATTCGCCAAGTGGACGACATCAAGCGCATGGTCGACGAGTTTTCCTCCTTCGCCCGCATGCCGAAGGCGCGCCCGGCCAAGGACGATCTTTCCGATTGCGTTCGCCAGGCGTTGTTTCTGATGCGGGTCGGCCGAGCGGACATCGCCTTCGAGGACGATCTGCCGCGCGAGCCGGTGATCGCCGATTTCGACCGCCGCTTGATCTCCCAGGCGCTGACCAACGTGCTCAAGAACGCCGGGGAGGGCATCGACGCGCTCGGCCCGCGCGAGGAGAAGGGCAGGATCGCCGCCTCTCTGGCGGTCGACGACGGCGTCGTTCGGATCACCGTCAGCGACAACGGCAAGGGCTTTCCGAGCGAGGATCGTCGCAAGCTGATCGAGCCTTACGTCACCACCCGCGCCGAGGGCACCGGCCTCGGCCTGCCGATCGTCATCAAGATCTTCGAGGATCATCACGGCGAAGTCGAACTGCTCGACGGCCTCGTCCGCGCCGACGGGGGACGCGGCGCGCAGGTGCTGATGAGGCTGCCGCTGCGCTTCCAGGCCGTCGCCGCGTCCGTTCCGCTGGCCGCCGTGAGCGCCCCCCAGGTTGATTCCCACTCAGACAGGCCGTCCTGATGCCCGCCGATATCCTGGTCGTCGACGACGAAGAAGACATTCGCGAGATCGTCTCCGGCATTCTCTCCGACGAGGGTCATTCGACCCGCCTTGCGCGCGATTCCGACGAAGCGCTGGTGGCGATCGAGGCGCGCCGGCCGCAGCTGGTGCTGCTCGACATTTGGCTGCAGGGCTCGCGGCTCGACGGCCTGCAGCTCCTGGAAATCATCAAGCAGCAACACGGTAACGTGCCGGTGGTGATGATCTCCGGCCACGGCAACATCGAAACGGCGGTGACGGCGATCAAGCTCGGCGCCTACGACTTCATCGAGAAGCCGTTCAAGGCCGACCGATTGATTCTCGTCGCCGAGCGCGCGCTCGAGACATCGCGGCTGAAGCGCGAAGTCACGGAACTGCGCGCGCGCTCCGGCGCCGCCGATCGCATGATCGGCACTTCGGCGGCGATCGCCAACCTCAAGCGCGTCATCGAGCGGCTCGGGCCGACCAATTCGCGCGTGCTGATCTCCGGCCCGCCGGGCGCAGGCAAGGAGCTGGCGGCGCGGCTGATCCACGCCCAGTCGGTGCGCGCCGACGGCCCGTTCGTCGTCCTCAATGCGCCCACGATCACGCCCGACAACATGGAAAGCGAGCTGTTCGGCGTCGAACCGAGCGCCGACCGCCCGCGCCGCGTCGGGGCGCTCGAAGAGGCGCACGGCGGCACGCTCTACCTCGACGAAGTCGCCGACATGCCGCTCGAAACCCAGGCCAAGATCTTGCGCGTGCTGGTCGACCAGAATTTCCAGCGCGTCGGCGGGTCGGCGCGGGTCCATGTCGACGTGCGCATCATTTCCTCGACCAGCCGCGACCTCGCCCAGGCGATCACCGACCAACACTTCCGCGAGGACCTGTTCCACCGCCTGTCGGTGGTGCCGATCCGGGTTCCCTCGCTCGCCGAACGGCGCGACGACGTTCCCGAACTGGTGCAGTATTTCCTCGGGCAGGTCGCGCAGACGATGGGCGTGCCGCCGCGCCGGGTCGCCGCCGACGCGATGGCGGTGCTGCAGTCGCACGACTGGCCCGGCAACATCCGCCAGCTGCGCAACAACGTCGAGCGGCTGATGATTCTCGCAGCGGGCGATCACGAGGCGGACATCACCGCGGCGATGCTGCCGGCCGAGATCGGCGCGCTGGTGCCCGCTATTCCCAGCGGCGTCGGCGGCGAGAAGCTGATGAGCATCCCGTTGCGCGAAGCGCGCGAAGTGTTCGAGCGCGAATATTTGATCGCCCAGATCAACCGCTTCGGCGGCAATATTTCGCGCACCGCGGAGTTCATCGGCATGGAGCGATCGGCCTTGCACCGCAAGCTGAAGTCGCTCGGCGTCGCCTGAGCGAATGGAATGCCGAGATGAGCCGCGTCGCCTATGTCAACGGCCGCTACCTGCCGCTCGCCCGAGCGGGGGTTTCGATCCTGGATCGCGCTTTCGTCTTCGGCGACGGCGTTTATGAAGTCTGCCTGGTGCGTGACAGCGCGCTGATCGACGAGGCGCGCCATCTTGCGCGGCTGAGGTCGTCGCTCCAGGCGCTACGCATCGCCGCGCCGGTCGGCGAGGCGGCGCTGAAGCGCATCCTGCGCGAAGTCGTCGCCCGCAACCGGGTCGGCGACGGCCTGGTCTATCTGCAGATCTCGCGCGGCGCGGCCCGGCGCGACCACGGCTTCCCGCCGCCCGGCGTTGCGCCGGGGCTGGTCGTCACCGCCAAATCGCTTGATCCCCGCCTCGGCGAGGCCAACGCCGAGCGCGGCGTGGCGGTGATCACGCTGCCGGACGAGCGCTGGGCCCATCCGCACATCAAGTCGTTGCAACTGTTGCCCAACGTCCTCGCCAAGCAGGCGGCGCGCGAGGCGGACGCCTTTGAGGCGTGGTTTTTCGACAGCGACGACTTCGTCACCGAGGGCTCTTCGACTAACGCCTGGATCGTCGCCGCCGACGGCGCGCTGGTCACCCGCCAGGCCGACCAGGCGATCCTGCGCGGAGTCACCCGCTCGAGGCTCATCGACATCGTCGCCGCCGAAAGCCTGCGCTTCGAGGAGCGCCCGTTCACTCGCGACGAGGCCTACGGCGCGCGCGAGGCCTTCCTTTCCAGCGCCACAACCATCGCCACCCCCGTTGTGACCATCGACGCTCGGCCGATCGGCGACGGCCGCCCCGGACCAATAACCACGGCGTTGCGACGGAAATTCGCCGCCGCGGCGGCGCGAAGCTGAGGCGGGGCGTTTCCGTCGTCAAACCGCACGATGGCGGATCGCCGCTGAAATGATATAGGTTCTAGAACTTGACGCGGGGCGAGGCGTCGAGTCGAAACAACAACACGGCTGCGGCAAGCGGTCCATATCGGATGTGGGGTCCCAACAATGGCCAATGAAAAGGCGCAGAACCTACAGGACACGTTCCTTAATCACGTTCGCAAGAGCAAGACTTCGGTCACTATTTTCCTTGTCAACGGCGTGAAACTTCAGGGCTTCGTGACTTGGTTTGACAATTTCTGCGTTCTCCTGCGGCGCGACGGCCATTCGCAGCTGGTCTACAAGCACGCCATCTCCACCATCATGCCGGCGACTCCGATCACCATGTTCGAGTCGGTGGAAGAGGGCCTCGACCAACATTGAGACAGCGTTGAGCGACTTGGAAGGCGCCGGCCGGCGCGAAGAGGCGGTTGCATCGCGGACGCGAACGCTGGTCGTCTGCCCCTATTCGACCGCGCGCGCGTCGGGCGACCGCGGTCCGGCGCGCACGCCCGAAGCGCGCCGCGAGGAGGCGGAGGGGCTGGCGCGCGCCATCGATCTCGACGTCGTCGATTCCGTTCTCGTCGGCCTCGCCGAGATCCGCCCCGCGACCTATCTCGGCAAGGGCAAGGTCGCCGAACTCGCCGAGCGCGCGCAAGCCGACACGATCGCGCTCGTCGTCGTCGACGCCGCGCTGTCGCCGGTGCAGCAGCGCAACCTCGAGAAAGAGTTCAAGGCCAAGGTGATCGACCGCACCGGCCTGATCCTGGAGATTTTCGGCCGCCGCGCACGCACGGCCGAGGGCGCGCTGCAGGTCGAGCTCGCGCATCTGACCTATCAGAAGTCGCGCCTGGTGCGCTCCTGGACCCACTTGGAGCGCCAGCGCGGCGGCTTCGGCTTTCTGGGCGGCCCCGGCGAAACCCAGATCGAGACCGATCGCCGCCTGATCGAAGAGCGCATGATCCGCATCGAGCGCGACCTTGAGAAGGTCAAAAAGACGCGCGCGTTGCACCGCGCCAGTCGCGCCGAGGTTCCCTATCCGATCGTTGCGCTGGTCGGCTACACCAACGCCGGCAAGTCGACTTTGTTCAATCGCCTGACCCGCGCCGACGTCGTCGCCGCCGACATGTTGTTTGCGACTCTCGATCCGACGATGCGACTGGTGAAGCTGCCGCACGGCGGCGCGGCGATCCTGTCCGACACCGTCGGCTTCATCTCGGATCTGCCGACGATGCTGATCTCGGCCTTCCGAGCCACGCTCGAAGAGGTGCGCGCCGCCGACGTCATCGTCCACGTGCGCGACATCGCCCACGCCGACAGCGACGCGCAAGCCAAGGACGTTGTGGCGATTCTCGCTGAAGTCGGCGTCGCCGGCGCCGCGGATAAGTTGATCGAAGTGTGGAACAAGCTCGACAAACTCGACGCCGACCATCGCGCCGCGTTGGCGACGGGGCAGGGCGAGGACGCGCCGATCGCCGTCTCGGCGCTGACCGGCGAGGGCGTCGACGCGCTGCTCCAGGCGATCGAGACGCGCTTGGCGCGCGGGCGCTCGCTCATCGACCTCGATCTCGAATCCGCCGACGGCCAGGGGCTGCACTGGCTTTACGAGCACACCGAAGTCATGGCGCGCCGCAACGACGAGGACGGCGGCGTCCGCGTGACCGTCCGCGTGCCCGCCGACGCGGTCGAGCGCGTCAAGCGCCGCTTCGGCGTCGCGGCGCGCTGAACCTTTCCATCGAATCGCCCGACGACCGCCGCGCCCTCGGCCCATTTGGTCGGCATGACGATTCACGGTCGCCGCAGTCGGCGCCGAGCGCCGCGCGGGAGCATCGCCTTCGCGGACCAACCTCGGAGTACGCGATGAAACTTTCCCCCTCGCACACCGCCCAAGCAGCGAGACAGCTCGATTCCTGGGTGGTGCCGGAAACGCATCCCGCCAATCTGTCGTTGTGCGAGGCCTTCGGCGAGCACACGTTCTTTCTCGACAGCGAGGGCCTGGTCATCGCCGAGCCGAGCGAGGCGGACAACGAGACGGAATTGGCGCGCGTCGTCAAGCTCGCGACCTGGGCCGATGAAGCGCGCACCGAATTGGCGCCGCATCCGCGCGAGGACACCGGCCTGCTGATCGTGCTCAGCGAAGCGGCCTGAAGCGCGCCGCTTCGCCGCGAAGCAGTCGCGGCGTCGAGCAAGATTGGGAATCGGTAATGGTGATAAGACTTCTCGCCGAGATTACATTTTCCCAATCTGGGCAGATTGCCGGGATTATTCAGTATTCGGGAAGAATCGGGCTCTAGCGTCGTCTCATGAGGCGAACCGCCTCGCACTTCGAGAGGACGCAATGACCGTTTCGGCAATTTCCGGCGCGCCCGCCGTCCCCGCCGCCCAGCAAGCCGCGCCGGCGCGCGCCGCCGACGGCGACTATCTGAAAACCAACGCCCAGACCTCGCAGACCAAAGACAACGATGGCGACTTCAAGTCGATCGCGGCGGCGAATTCGCCCGCCGCTTCGAGTTCGAGCGGCGTCCAGGCGGCGCTCACCCTGCTGAAGACGGGCGGCTGATCCCGCCGAAGTCGGCGAAATCGCGGTTCAGCCGCAGTTTCGCGCCCGCCCGCCGCGCGTCGACCACGGCTGCGGGCATGGTCGCCGGGCGCCAATTGCGCATTGTCGAAACGACGCCCCGCCGCGCAAGGCGCGCGAAGCTCGGCGCAGTCGAAAGACGCGCCGCGCGCAGCGCGTTGGGATCGGCGCCGGCGGCGCCGGCTCGAACGGATTGCCGGCGTGAGCCTCAACCAGCCCTCGCCGTCGCGCAGGACGATTGTCGCGTCGACGCCGGCGACGTGCGCGATCGAAGCGCGGGTTCGCGCTGCGCCGCAAGCCGTGGCGCGCTTCCTGAGGCGGGGCGCGGAGGGGCGGCGGCCGACGGTGCGCGCGCCGCTTTCGGGCGCCTGGCACCCAAGATTGGCGCGCAGTTTATCCATTTAATTTACGGGCATTAAACACGCATGACGTAGCGTCAATAGCGGAGACGTTTCGCCTCCCGCGAGGAGGAACCCATGCTGATTTCGGCCATCGGCAGCGCATCGGGCGCCGCCGCCGTTTCGGCCATCGCCGTCACGACCGCCGTCGCCAACTTTTCGCCCGCCGCTCCCGTGAACAGCGCAGTCGCGGAGCGCGCCCCAGATGGCGACAATGCGCCCGCCAACGCGAAGAGTGCGCAGGTCGACGATGGCGACGACGACGCGCCGATCGTCGCGGCGGGCGCCGCTGCAACGGCGAGTTCGAGCAGGGTCCTGGCGGCGTTGACGCAGCTGAAGCTCGGCGGCTGACGCGTCTCGACGACGCCTGCGGCGGCGGCGGCGCAGCCTAAGGCCCCGTCTTCTCGCGCCGCTTGGCCTCATCCCACAGCGCCTCCATCTCGTCGAGGGTGGCGCCCCCAGGCGCGCGCCCGGCCTCGGCGAGTCGCGTCTCGATATGAGCGAAGCGGCGTTCGAACTTGGCGTTGGCGCCGCGCAGCGCCGCTTCCGGATCGACGCTGAGGTGACGCGCGAGATTGGCGACCGCGAACAGCAGGTCGCCGACCTCGCCGGCGACGCGTCGGGCGTCGTTCGCGTCGAGCTCGGCCTCGACTTCGTCGATCTCCTCGCGCAGCTTGGCGAGCACGGCGCGCGGGTCGTTCCAGTCGAACCCGACCTTGCCCGCCTTCTCCTGCAGCTTGAGTGCGCGGGTCAGCGCCGGCAGGGCGAGCGGCACGTCGGCGAGCGCCCCGGTCGCCTCCTCGGCGGGCAGCCCGGCGGCGCGGCGCGCTTCGGCGCGCTCGCGCTTCTCCTCGGCTTTGATGCGACCCCACAGCGCCTTGACCTCGTGGCTGGCGAGGTTGCGCGCGTCGCCGAACACGTGGGGATGACGACGGATGAGCTTGCGGGTGATCGCGTCGACCACGTCGCCGAAATCGAAGCGGCCTTCCTCTTCAGCCATCCGGGCGTGAAAGACGACCTGCAGCAGCAGGTCGCCGAGCTCTTCGCGCAGGTTGGCGACGTCGCCGCGCTCGATCGCGTCGGCGACCTCGTAGGCCTCCTCAAGCGTGTAAGGGGCGATGGTGGCGAAGGTCTGCTCGAGATCCCACGGGCAGCCGGTCTCAGGCGTCCTCAGCGCCGCCATGATCTCGTTGAGGCGGCTGATGTCGCGCGATGGCTGCATGGCCGACGCTCCGGCGCAGGCGGGATGGATTTCGGCGCAAGCGCTGAGGTCGCGCCAACCCGCCACGGCCCGCGCGCCCGAGGGGGCGGGCGGGCCGAAAACGGGCGGATCGAGCCGTCAGACGGTGATCGAAATGGCCTCGCGGCCCTTCGGCGTGTCGACGACGCGCATGTTCACATGCTGGCCCTCGGTCAGTCGGGAAATGCCCGACGGGCCGAGGATCGAGATGTGAACGAACACGTCCTTGCCGCCGTCGTCGCTGGCGACGAAGCCGAAGCCCTTGGTGTCGTCGAACCACTTGACTGTGCCGCCGAGCGCCACCGCCGTCGACGGGTCGGGCGCGACGCGGCGCGGCCGCGGCTCTCCGCGCCCGGGTCCGTCGCTGAACGCGCGCTGCGGACGCTCGACGACGCCGGCCGTGTCGACTTCCATCACCCGCGTCACCTGCGCGCCTTTGGCGCCGGCGCCGACGAGGACTTTGAGCTTCGCGCCGGCGGGCACCGAGTCGTGGCCCGAGGCGTGCAGCGCGTTGGCGTGCAGGAACGCGTCGCCCTGGCCGTTGGCCAGCTCGACGAAGCCGTATCCTTTGTCGGCTTTGAACCATTTGACGACCGCGTCGACCGTGGGGCCGGCGGCCGGCGCAGAGGCCGCCATGCCCATCGCCGGGGCGCCGAAACTGCCGTCGGAAGCCCCGCCAAAGGCGCGCGGCGTCCGCGTTTTCGGCTCGTAGGGCATCGGCCCGTCGTCGTCGAAACCGCGCTTGCGGGGCGCCCGAAAATCTTTACCCTTGCTCATGTTAGACTACTTCTCCGCCCGATAAATTCTTCATCCCGATTCCGGAATCGTCCTGGAGCGTCTGCGCCGCCGGATGATCCGGCGGCAAGAGAGCGCTATGATGCGGGATGGTCGAAAGTGAAAGGAAGCATGCTCCGTGCTTCAGTCGACGTCCGCGGCGAGGCGCCGCTCACGCGTCGTTTCCCGACTGATCGCCTGACCCGCGCCTCAGCGCTGCAGGTCCGATCGCTTTGAGGGCTGACCGCCTGGGAGCGGACCCAATCCAATTCAACGCGCCCGCCTCGTCCAAGCTCAACCAGCCGCAACGCCTCACGGCAACAGACTTCTCGATTTATCCTAACCTATCCGTCGTCAATCCGCCAGACCGTCTATTAGGCAATCGCGAATGAATGTAACGCCGTTTCGGCCTGCCTCGGTCTTGCCGCAAGCGGACGCGATCGGGCGGGGGAGCAGAAAGCGGTCTAATCGCCCGCTTTGCACGGCGAAGCGGCGCCGACCGGCCGTTTGATCGACGCCGTCGCGGAATAATCGACCCCACTGAAATGCGCCGCAGACCGTCCGTCGGCCGACGCCTCGCGGGCCGCCTGAAGGGCGGCGGCGGCCGTCTTTGCGTCGGCGTAGCGCTCGGCGCTCTGTCCGATCATGAGGCACAGGCCGGCGATCGCCAGCGACCCGACGGTCGCGAATTCCAGTCGCTTCAACCACTCCAGCCAATCGATCATCTTCCGCCTCTCAACGACGCGCCCGAACGGCTCGAACCGACCGTCGAGCCGGCTGAGAAGTTACGATCGTTAGGGTAAAGGAAGCCTTGCCGGCCCGGCTAAATGTCGACGAGTGCGTGGGCGTCGGGCGCCCGCTCCTGGATGAAGGCGAAGCGCGCTTCCGGCTTGCTGCCCATCAGCCGCTCGACCGCGTCGGCGGTCGCTTCGCTGTCGGCTTCGAGCAGCGCGACCCGCAGCAGGGTGCGCTTGGCGGCGTCCATGGTCGTGTCGCGCAGGTCGCGCATCGACATTTCGCCCAGGCCCTTGAAGCGGCTGACTTCGATCGCGCCGCGGCCGGAAAAGCCGGACTTCATCAACTCGTCCTTGTGGGAATCGTCGCGCGCGTAGAGCGACTTGCTCCCTTGGGTCAACCGATAGAGCGGCGGCGCGGCGAGGTAGAGATGGCCTTCCTCGATCAGCTTCGGCGTCTGGCGGTAGAAGAAGGTGATCAGCAACGAGGCGATATGGGCGCCGTCGACGTCGGCGTCGGTCATGATGATGATCTTGTCGTAGCGCAGGTCGTCCGAGCGATACTGGACGCCCGGGCTGACCCCGAGCGCCTGCATCAAATCGGCGAGCGCTTGGTTCTGCGCCAGCTTTTCGCGCGTCGCCGAGGCGACGTTGAGGATCTTGCCGCGCAGCGGCAGGATCGCCTGGCTGGCGCGGTCGCGCGCCTGCTTGGCCGAGCCGCCCGCCGAATCGCCCTCGACGATAAATAATTCAGAGCCCTGTGCGGAAGAGCTGGTGCAATCCGCGAGCTTGCCGGGCAGCCGCAGCTTGCGCGTCGCCGCCTTGCGGGCGACGTCCTTCTCCATCCGGCGGCGCGCCCGTTCATCGGCGCGATCGACGGCGAAGTCGAGCAGCTTGGCGGCTTGGCTCGGCGCGGCGGCGAGCCAATGGTCGAAGGCGTCGCGCACCGCGGCGTCGACGAGGCGCGCCGCTTCGGCGGTCTGAAGTCGACCCTTGTTCTGACCTTGGAACTCCGGCTCGCGGATGAACAGCGACAGCAGCGCGGCGCAGCCGCTCATCACGTCGTCGGCGGTGAGCGCCGCGACGCGCTTCGACTGGCCGATGCGCTCGGCGTGGTCCTTGAGTCCCCTGAGCAGCGCGGCGCGCAGACCCGCCTCGTGGGCGCCGCCGTCCGGCGTCGGGATGGTGTTGCAATAGGAATGGATGAAGCCGTCCTCGATCGCTGTCCAGGCGACCGCCCATTCGACCGAGCCGTGCTTGCCCTCCTTTTCGACCTTGCCGGTGAAGGCCTGGTCGACGACCAGCTCCTGTCCCTCGATGTCGGCGGCGAGATAATCCTTCAGACCGCCGGGGAAATGGAAGGTCGCTTCGGCCGGGATCTTCCCCTCGGGATCGACAAGCGAGGGCGCGCAGCGCCAGCGAATTTCCACCCCGCCGAAGAGATACGCTTTGGCGCGCGTCATTTTGAACAGGCGGGCGGGGTCGAAGTGCGCCGACTTGCCGAATATCTGCTCGTCGGGGTGGAAGCGCACGCGCGTGCCGCGGCGGTTGGGGGCCTTGCCGACCACTTCCAGCTTGGTGACCGGCGCGCCGCGCTCGAAGGACTGGCGGTAGAGAGTCTGGCCGCGCGCGACCTCGACCTCGACGCGCGACGACAGCGCGTTGACGACCGAGACGCCGACGCCGTGCAGGCCGCCCGAGGTCTCGTAAGCGCCGGAGTCGAATTTGCCGCCGGCGTGCAGCTTGGTCATGATGATTTCGAGCGCCGACTTGCCGGGGAACTTCGGATGCGGGTCGACCGGCATGCCACGGCCGTTGTCGGCGACCGACAGCCACTCGCCCTCTTCGAGCGACACTTCAATGTAAGTCGCGTGGCCGGCGACCGCTTCGTCCATCGCGTTGTCGATCACCTCGGCGAAGAGGTGGTGCATGGCGACGGAATCCGTGCCGCCAATATACATGCCCGGTCGACGCCGCACCGGCTCCAAGCCCTCGAGCACTTCGATCGAGGCGGCGTTGTACTCGACTTCGCCGGTCGCGCCGGGACGGCCTGGGCGGGCCTTGCTCGGCGGGGACTTGCGGCGCAGCGCCATTGCGGCGCCAAAGAGGTCGTCGGTCATGTTCGGGTCAGGCGACTGATTCGGGATGGGGCCAAAGTACCACGTCGGGACTCTTGGCGACAAAGAAACGCGCGGCGCGCGTCGTCACGGATGGCGCGCCGCCGCGGCATCGCCCTCGCGCCACTCGAGCGCGACGACCTTGCCCCGTTCGACGGTGAGCGCGAGATCGCCGCGCTTGAGCTGCAGCGCCCGCTCGCCGAACAGCTTGCGCCGCCAGCCCTGCAGCGCCGGCACGTCGGCCCCGTCGTCGGCGGCGATCGCTTCGAGATCGTCGACGGTGGCGATCATCTTGCTCGCCACGCCGCTCTCGTCGCTGACCTGCCGAAGCAAGACTTTCAGCAGCTCGACCGTCGCCGCCGACCCGCCGCCGTTGCGCCGCTCACGCACGATTCGGGGCAGGGTGCGCGGATCGCGCGCGAGGCCGCGCTCGACCGCGGCGATGATCTCGTCGCCGGCCTTCGAGCGCTCCATGCCGCGCGGAAAGGCGCGCAGGTTCGCCAGCGCCTCGCGCGTGCGCGGCGCGGCCAACGCCACTTCAATCAGAACGTCGTCCTTGAGCACGCGCGCGCGCGGCACGTCGCGCGTCTGCGCCTCCGATTCGCGCCAGGCGGCCAGGTCCATCAGCACCGCGAGGTCGCGCGGCTTGCGCGCCCGGGTCTTGAACCGCTCCCAGGCGCGTTCCGGGTGCTGCTCGTAAGTCGCAGCCGAGGTCAGAACTTTCATCTCGTCGTCGAGCCAAGCGCGTCGCCCCGACTTGTCGAGCTGGGCGAGCAGCGCGCGGTAGACGTCGCGCAAGTGAGTGACGTCGCCGATCGCATACTCGATTTGCGCCAGGGCGAGCGGGCGGCGCGCCCAGTCGGTGAAGCGCGACGACTTGTCGAGCGTCACCTTGCACACCGACTGCACCAGCTCGCTGTAAGAGACCTGATCGCCGTAGCCGCAGACCATCGCCGCAACCTGGGTGTCGAACATCGGCGCCGGCACTTGCCCGGCGAGCTTCCAGAAGATTTCGACGTCCTGCCGCGCGGCGTGAAAGACCTTGACCACGTTGGGGTCGGCCATCAGCGCGAACAGCGGCTTAAGATCGATGTCGGCGGCGAGCGCGTCGATCGCCAGCGCCTCGTCGTCCGACGCGACCTGAACGACGCACAGGATCGGCCAGAAAGTCGTCTCGCGCAGGAACTCGGTGTCGACCGTCACGAAGGGATGGCGGGCGAAGCGCTGACAGGCGTCCGCCAGCTCTGAAGTCGTCGTGATCAGGGGCACCGGCCCTATCCCTTGGCCGGGGTCGAGCTCTTGGCGCGATCCTTTCGCGCCGGGGCCGGCGCGTGGCGGGGCATGCCGAGGCGCTTGTCAAGATAGGCGCCGACCGTCTCCTGCAGGTCTTCCATGCAATCTTCGAAGAAGTGGTTGGCGTTGGCGATCACGGCGTGCTCGATCGCGATGCCTTTCTGGGTTTTCAGCTTCTCGATCAGCGCCTGCACTTCCTTGAGCGGCGCGACGCGATCCTTGTCGCCATGAACGAACAGGCCCGACGAAGGGCAGGGGGCGAGGAAGCTGAAGTCGAAGCGGTTGGCGGGCGGGGCGATCGAAATGAAGCCTTCGATCTCCGGCCGCCGCATCAGGAGCTGCATGCCGATCCACGAGCCGAACGAGACGCCGGCGATCCAGCAAGCGCGCGCCTCGGGACTGATCGATTGGGCCCAATCGAGCGCGGAAGCCGCGTCGGAGAGCTCGCCCTGGCCATGGTCGAAGACGCCCTGCGACCGGCCGACGCCGCGGAAGTTGAAGCGCAACGCCGAGAACCCGCGTTCGGCGAAAGAATAGTAAGTGTTGTAGACGATCTGGTTGTTCATCGTCCCGCCGAACTGTGGGTGCGGGTGGAGTACGACCGCGATCGGCGCGCCGCGCTGCTTGGCGGGGTGGAAGCGGCCTTCCAGGCGTCCGGCGGGGCCGTTGAAAAAGACTTCAGGCATTGCGTCTCCAAAGACCACTCGTCGCCGCGCGGCGCCGCCGCAGGGTTTTCCGCCTCGCCCCGAAGGGGTCGCCTCGCCCAAGATCCGCCTTTGACCCGAAAGGCGCCGGCAACGGCGAAACTTGCGGCGGACTCGGCGCGCGCTTATGTGTCGGTCGTTTGAGACCCGCGCGGAAACGGCCACATAGCACGCCCCGCCCCGTCAATTGCAAGGATAAAACGCATTCCCGGGCGCCCGTCCGCGGCGGAAGGTGAAACAGCAGTTCGAACGCGACCCGCCATGGCCTCCGCCGAGATTTCACGCGTCTACCTCGACTACAACGCCACGGCCCCGCTGCGTCCAGAGGCGCGGGCGGCGACGCTCGAGGCGCTCGACGTCGTCGGCAATCCGTCCTCGATCCACGCCGAGGGGCGGCGGGCGCGGGCGATCGTCGAAGAAGCGCGCCGGGCCGTCGCCGCGCTGGCTGGGGTCGAGCCGCGCCAGGTGGTCTTCGTTTCCGGCGGCACCGAAGCCGCCAATCTGGCGCTGACGCCGGCGATCCAGGCGCCGGAGCGGAAGACGCCGCTGACTCGGCTGATCATGTCAGCGGGCGAACATCCTTGCGTGTTGCGCGGCCATCGCTTCGCGCCCGAGGCGACGGCGATTGCGCCGCTTAAGCCCGACGGCAGGCTCGACCTCGATGCGCTCGCCGAACTCCTGTCGCGCGGCGAGGGCGCGCCGATGCTGGCGCTGCAAGCAGGCAACAACGAAACCGGCGTGCTGCAGCCGCTCGTCGAGGCGGCGGGGCTGGTCCATGCGGCGGGTGGAATCGTCGTCTGCGACAGCGTGCAGCTTCCCGGGCGGATCGACCTTGCCGCCGCGACTTCGGGCGCCGATTTCTTGTTCCTTTCGGCCCACAAGTTCGGTGGCCCCAAGGGCGCGGGAGCGCTGATCGCGATGCGTCCCGACCTTGCGATCGAAGCGCCGCTGCTGCGCGGCGGCGGACAGGAGCGCGGCGCGCGCGCCGGCACCGAGAATGTCGCGGCGATCGCCGGTTTCGGCGCCGCGGCCCGCCTCGCCGCCGCGGAGATCGAGCGCGAGGCGCCGCGGCTCGCCGTCCTGCGCGATCGCCTGGCGCAACGTCTGCGCGAAACCGCGCCGGAAGCCGTCGTCTTCGGCGCGGCGGCGCCGCGCCTGCCCAACACGCTCGCATTCGCCGCGCCCGGCGCCGCCGCCGCGACGCTGCTGATCGCCCTTGATCTCGCCGGCGTCGCCGTGTCGTCAGGCTCGGCTTGTTCGTCGGGCAAGGTGACGCCGTCGCACGTGCTGGCGGCTATGGGGGTCGAGCCCGGGCTCGCCGCCGGCGCGCTCCGGGTGAGCTTCGGCTGGGCGTCGCGCGACGAAGACGTCGACCGCTTCGTCGCCGCCTTCGGCCAAGCGCTGGCGGGGTTGCGCCGGCGCCGCGGCGCCGCCTGAGGCGGTCACGTCGCCGAGAGGACGGTTGCGCCTCGCCGCCCTCTGGATGCATAGATGGAAGCGAGAGTCGAAAGCGGGCTTGCCGCTTGTCGGCATGAGGAGGCGTCGATGGTTCGTTCGCTCATCACAGGTCTCGCCGCCGCGCTGGCGCTGGTCGCCGCCGTTTCGGCCGCCGACGCGCAGACGCTCCGTCATCATCGCCTGCATGATACGGCCGTCCGTCCAGGCGACATCGTCGTCCACGCCCGCTCCTATCTCGATCCGGGCCCGGGCGCCTCGGTGGGCGAGATCGGCACCGGCGACCGCTACGCCACCGACTCCGCGCCCTCTTCAATGCGCGCAATGGGTCCGACCTTCGGCAACGGCGCCTTCGACTTTCTGCCGAGCCGCTTCGACCCGCCAGGCCGTCCGGAGCCGTTGTTCCAGTTCTGACCGACCGAGCCTCCGTTTGCAGACGAGGCGGCGCCGCGAGGCGCCGCTTGGCGTTTCGGCGGGGCCGGGGCGGGGGACCCGCGGCTCGGGGGCGCAAATCCAGGCCGCCGCATCTCTGACCGGGCCGAAAAGCTTGCTTCGCCGCGTCTCCCGGTGTAGGAGCGGCCAAACCCCCACAGTCCGGCACCCTCTCCAGGAGCAGCTATGGCTCGCGTCACCGTCGAAGACTGCATCGACAAGGTCGAGAACCGTTTCGACCTCGTCCTGTTGGCCAGCCATCGCGCCCGCGCGGTTTCATCGGGCGCCCAGATCCATGTCGCGCGCGACAACGACAAGAACCCCGTCGTCGCGTTGCGCGAGATCGCCGACAGCAAGCTGTCGCCCGACGATCTCAAAGAAGACCTCATCCACGCGCTGCAGAAGCACGTCGAGGTCGACGAGCCGGAAGCCGAAGCGGCGCCGCCGATGATTCATGCCGCGGCGCCGGCCGAAGCCGACGCCGGCGCCAGCGGCGAGGCGCAGTTCGATCGCATGACCGAAGAGGACCTGCTGCGCGGTCTCGAAGGCATGGCGCCGCCGCCCGAGCCGGAAGAAGAAACGGAATAGTCGCGCGCGAGATCGCCCGCGACGGGACGAAACATTCCTGGCGCGCCGTTACAATCAACGGCGCCTATCCACAACGTTCGGGAGCGGCCGCGCGATTTCGCTAGGCCGCTCTCGCCGTTTTGGTATCTTCATAATTGAGAATCAGTCGCGCGATCTTCGCGCTGACGAAGCGGTGCCTGGCGGACCGTTCCCTTCGTCGGCAGCGCGAGTCGGATTCGGGTGCGGCGACCGAGTCGGCGCATGCGTCGGTGGGGGCCAACGTGAGCGAAGAGGCTTTCAAGAGTATGCCGGCGTTCCCTGTCGAGAGCGCGGCCTCGCCTGAGGAACGGCCTGTCGGCCTGGTCGAAATCGCCGGGCGGGTCAAATGGTTCGACGTCTCGAAGGGCTACGGATTCATCGTTCCGGACAGCGGCGAAAGCGATGTGCTGATCCATGTGACCGTGCTGCGGCGCGACGGTTTCCAGACGATCTACGAAGGCGCGCGCGTGGTGGCCGAGGCGCAGCGCCGCGACAAGGGCATGCAGGTCTTTCGCGTGCTGTCGGTGACGCCGGGCGAAGGCGCCCAAGCGTCGCAGTTGCCGCCCACGCGCTTGCGCGCGCAGGCGACCAATGTCGGCGGCTTCGAGATCGTCGTCGTCAAATGGTTCAACCGCGCGCGCGGCTTCGGTTTCCTGACCCGCGGCGAGGGCACCGAGGACATCTTCGTCCATATGGAGACTCTCAGGCGCTACGGCTTCGCCGACCCGCAGCCGGGCGACACCATGCTGGCGCGCTTCGGCCCGGGCCCAAAGGGGCTGCTGGCGGCCGAAGTGCGACCGCTCGATGGCGGCCGCGGGCATTCGTCGCATTGATCGCGGCGCCGTCCGCGCTGGTGTCGGCGCCGTGATTCGGCGCTCCAGCCTGGGACGCGTCGCGACGGCGCTCGCCGCAGCGCTCGCCTGGGCCGCGGCCTTGACGCTTCTTGCGCCGGCGCTCGCCGATCCGCTCGAGACGTTAACCATCAGCACGCAGACTGGCGACCACGCCTTTTCGGTCGAGATCGCCGCGACGCCGGCGACGCGCGAGCGGGGGTTGATGGATCGCCACTTCCTGCCGAGGGATCGCGGCATGCTGTTCGAGTTCGAGCGCGACGGCTCGGTCGCCTTCTGGATGAAGAACACCTACATCCCGCTCGACATGGTCTTCGTCGCCCGCAATGGCGCGGTGGCGCGGATCTTCGATCGCGCCGAACCGCTGTCGGAGACGCCGATCCCGTCAGGCGGTCCGTGCGCGGCGGTGCTCGAACTCAACGGCGGCGTCGCGGCCCAGATCGGCCTGAAGGTCGGCGATAAGGTGCGCCACCCGTTCTTCAAACCCTGACCCCGTCGCGGCCCCCGACGCAGGGTCGCGTTGCATCCTGGCCCGGTCTTGCTACAGTCGACGACGAAACCACGTCCCGGGCGCTTTCCGCGCCAGGGCGCAGGGAGTCGTTTTTGGCTCAATCGCAGTTGAGCCCAGATACAGCGCGCGCCGGGAACGGCGCTTCGCGCTTCGGGCGTTCGGCGGGGGATCGCGGCGCGCCGCGCGGCCCCTACGCCGCGCTGGATCTGGG
>Ga0181535_10003439_pt1 | contig 18366 bp, 14 predicted proteins | sample PEATcosm2014_Bin_44_FD_119774 | JGI IMG/M metagenome (GOLD analysis project Ga0181535, IMG submission 119774) | Peatland microbial communities from MTU Mesocosm Facility, Houghton, MI, USA - PEATcosm2014_Bin17_30_metaG | ecosystem: Environmental > Terrestrial > Soil > Wetlands > Peat | place... | reverse complement strand
TCGGAATTCCTGGCGAACATGTCCCACGAACTACGGACGCCTTTGAACAGCATCCTAATTCTCGGCCAGCAGCTCAGCGAAAACGCCGACGGCAATCTCTTGCCCAAGCAGGTGGAATTTGCCCGCACGATCCATGGGGCAGGCACCGACCTCCTGAACTTGATCAGTGACATTCTGGACCTTTCAAAGATCGAATCGGGAACGGTTACGGTGGATGCTGAGGAGATTCAGCTCAAGAACCTCATGAACGCGGTGGAACGCACCTTCCTTCACGAAGCTGAGAACCGCCACCTTTCTTTCGACCTTTATATCGACCCCAAAGTTCAGCGTATTACTACTGATTCCAAACGCCTTATGCAGGTGCTCAAAAACCTGCTTTCCAACGCTTTTAAATTCACTGAGAAGGGCGGCGTTCGCGTAAACGTCTCGCCAGCGCTGACCGGCTGGAACCCGAGCCATCCGGTGCTTCCCAATGCGGGGCCGGTCATTGCCTTCGAGGTGGCGGACACGGGAATTGGAATCCCGCCGGAGAAGCAGAAGATTATTTTCGAGGCGTTCCAGCAGGCCGACGCTTCGACCAGCCGGAAGTACGGCGGCACGGGATTAGGCTTGGCCATTAGCCGCGAGTTAGCGTACTTGCTGGGCGGCGAGATTCAGTTACGCAGCACCCCGGGTTCGGGCAGCAACTTTACCCTCTATTTACCCATGACCTATGCCGGCCCCACGATTGCGGCGCGGAGCTCGACCCGGGAAGACGCAACTTCCGGCGTAGTGCGCCTTCCTGCCGTGCGCATCCAGGAACGGCAGGTCGAGCTGATACCTGACGATCGGGAGATTATCCAGGCGGATGATGCCACCCTCTTAATTGTGGAGGACGAACCCAGCTATTGCCGGGTGCTGGTCGATATGGCCCGTGGTTCTGGTTTCAAAGTGCTGGTGGCCATGCGTGGCGCCGACGCCTTGGAATTGGCCCGCAAATACCATCCCACCGCGGTTTCTTTGGATGTGTTCCTGCCCGATATGCTTGGTTGGACCGTGCTCAGTCAATTGAAGCAGGATGCCAACACGCGGCACATTCCCGTTCAACTGGTAACCTTGGATGAAGATCGCCAACATGGCCTGTCGCGCGGAGCCTTCAGCTTCATCACGAAGCCGGCAAGTCCCGACGGTTTGAAGGATGCGTTTTCGCGAATCAAGGAGTTCGCGGCCCCTCGACATCGGCGGCTTCTGGTGGTCGAAGACGACACTGCCGAGCAGGTCAGCATCCGGGCTCTGCTCGAGTACGAGGACATCGTAATCGAGACCGCCAGCTCAGGTGAGGAGGCTTTGGCGGCGCTGCAAGAGCGGATGTTTGACTGCGTAGTCCTGGATCTCCGCTTGCCGGATATTTCGGGTTTTGAGGTACTCGAACAGCTCAGCAAGAACGAAGCGCTCTGCGACCTTCCCATCGTCGTTTTCACCGGGAAGGAGTTGACGCCCGAAGAGGATGCCCGGCTGCACTCGATTGCCCGCAGCATCGTGGTAAAGGGGGTCGAATCGCCGGAGCGGTTGCTCGACGAGACAGCGTTGTTCCTGCACCGTGTCGTTGCCAATCTTCCCGCCGAAAAACAACAGATGATTGAGCGCCTGCACCGCTCCGACGACGACCTCGTGGGCAAGCCGGTGCTGGTGGTGGACGACGACGTGCGCAACATCTTTGCCCTCAGCAGCGTTTTGGAGCGCCGCGGCATGAAAGTAGTCTCCGCCACCACCGGGCACGAGGCCTTGGCGCTCCTGGATTCGGCTCCCGATGTGTCCATCGTGCTCATGGATATTATGATGCCGGAGATGGACGGGTATCAGACGATCAAGTACATTCGGCAAAATCCCAAGCATCGCCGGCTGCCGATCATCGCTTTGACCGCCAAAGCGATGAAGGGCGACCGGGAAAAGTGTTTGGAAGCGGGGGCTTCCGAATACCTGGCGAAGCCCGTCAATACCGAGCAACTGCTTTCCGCTTTACGGATGTGGCTGCACCGGTAAGAGCACGGGTCCGTAGCTAGTGGCAAGGGTGTAGCGCGGGCGTCTCGCCCGCTGGGGCGTGGGCATCCTGCCCGCGCTACGTAGATACACGCTACGTAGATACACGCTACGTAGATACACGCTACGTACGTAGCTGTGAGGGAATTTGATTTATAAGTGTCTCCTGAACTTCTGACAAAGGAAAAGTTCGATGCCATCGAAATCTCCTGTCAACATCCTTATGGTCGATGATCAGCCCGATAAGCTGCTGAGTTACGAAACCATTCTGGCCGGCCTGGATGAGAATCTGATCAGAGCGAACTCTGGGAAAGCCGCCCTGGAGCAGCTCCTGAGGAAAGAGATCGCCGTACTTCTGGTCGACGTCTTCATGCCAGAGTTGGACGGCTTCGAACTGGCGTCGATGGTTCGCAGTCATCCACGATTTCAGAGGACGGCCATCATTCTGGTATCCAGCGTGATGGTGGAAGACGCCCATCGGCTGAAGGGCTATGATTCCGGCGCCATGGATTATGTCTCGGTGCCCATCATTCCGGAGATCTTGTGCGCCAAGGTGGCGGTATTCGCCGAGCTTTACCGCAAAACGGAGGCCTTGGAGCAACTGAACCGGGAATTGGAACAGCGAGTGGCAGAGCGCACGGCCCAGATCGAAACGGCGGCGGAGCTTCTGCGCGCCAGCGAACAGCGGTTTCGCCTGCTCGTGGAAAACGTCCAGGATTACTCCATCGTTATGCTGGACCCGGACGGGCGCGTGAGCAATTGGAATACCGGGACGGAGCGCCTTACCGGGTACCGGGAGGACGAGATCGTTGGCCAACACTTTTCAAAGTTTTTTTTGCCCGGAGACATCGAGAACGGACGGCCCTCGAGGCTGCTCCAGATCGCAGCTAAGGACGGTCATAGTGAGGACGAGGGATGGCGGGTTCGAAAAGACGGTTCTGGGCTCTGGGCAGACGTCATGATCACCGCTCTTCGCGACCCGCAGGGGAAGCTGCTGGGCTTTTCAAAGGTTATGCACGACCTTACGGACCGGAAACGAGCCGAAGAGGAGCGCGCGCTTTTGCTCAAGAACGCGGAGGAAGCCCACCGGGAATCGGAAGCGGCCAACCAAATGAAAGACGAATTCCTTGCGGTACTCTCTCACGAACTCAGAACCCCCTTGAATGCCATAACGGGTTGGGCCTACATGCTACAAGCAGGAGGATTGGATGCGGAAACCCAGGTGAAGGCAGCGGAAACGATCAATCGCAACGCCTTGAACCAGGCGCGGCTCATCGCTGACCTTCTGGACGTGTCCCGCATCGTCAGTGGCAAACTTAAGTTGGACCTTAAACCCGTGGATCTACCGGCAGTCATTCACGCAGCAGTCGATACCCTGCGCGTTGCCACGGAGGCCAAGGAGATTCAGGTCGACGTGGCGCTGTCGTGCAGCCTCTACCCGATTCGCGGCGATGCCTTCCGGCTCCAGCAGGTGATCTGGAATCTTCTTTCTAATGCCACCAAGTTTGCTCCCAAAAAAGGCCACATTCAGATATCTCTTTCTGAGGTGAATTCCCACGTCGAATTAACTGTGCAGGACGATGGCCCGGGAATTCGGCCCGATTTCCTGCCCCACATCTTCGAACCCTTTCGCCAGGAGGACACTTCAAGCACCCGAAGCAATCGGGGCTTGGGCTTGGGACTTGCGATCGTTCGCAATTTGCTCCAGTTGCATGGCGGCACGGTGCAGGCTGCGAACCGCCAGGATGGTCCGGGGGCGGTGTTCAAAGTGATTCTGCCTCTTAACTCCCCTGATCCCGAGGGTTTGGGCGTTGACCAACGTTCTGACCCAGGTCGAATGGAAGATGCGGATTGGATTAAGTCGGGAACCGCCCTGAAAAACACACGCGTTCTGGTGGTTGACGACGAAGCCGATTCGCGCCAGGTCGTCACCCTCATTTTGGAACGATGCGGGTCAAGAGTGTTTGCAGCCGCCTCTGGAGCTGAAGCTCTCGAAACTCTTGAGCGCGAATCGCCCGATATCCTCATTGCTGACATTGAGATGCCGGTTGAAGACGGCTATACCCTCATTCGCAGAATTCGGATGCTGCCCCCCGAGCGGGGAGGCCGAATCGGCGCCGTCGCCCTCACCGCACACGCTGGCGCGAACGATCTTCCCAGACTCCTGAATGCAGGATTCCAGCGGTACGTGCCCAAGCCGCTCCAGCCGCGCGACTTGGTCACTGCCATCGAGGAGCTTCTGCGGTTAAACCCTGAAAGGGCGGAAGAGGCTGCCACGTCAATTCGATCGGGCAACTAACACGGGTGAAAGGAATTAAGGTCATGACCCAAAATGCTTTGATCCTGATTGTCGATGATTTCAAGGATGATCGTGAGATGTACAGCCACTACCTGACTCGCAGCGGATTTCGGGTCAGTTTGGCGACCGACGGCCAAGAAGCAATGGACAAAGCCGAGCAGCTTATGCCGGATTTGATCCTAATGGATCTTTGGCTTCCGCAGATCGGCGGATGGGAAGCGATCCGGCAACTCAAAGCGAGTGAAAAGACCAAGCACATCCCTATCGTAGTTTTAACTGCGCGCGCGTTTGTTTCGGCCACGGCCGTGGGCAGCGAAGGTTGCCTGATTAAGCCCTGTCAGCCGGACGATCTCCTCGTCGAGGTCGTGCGGGTTCTTGAAAAGGGCAAGAAGAAACAAGGTGGCCCGGTGCCGCCCCTCGGCGCCTCGTTTGCGCCGGGTTGGTGAGGGTGCTTATCGCGTGCCATCGAGCCCTCCGAGATGAGTCTCTAACAAACGGAACTGGCGTCTCAGCCTGAGCGCTCTCCGGTCTAGCGACAACCAGCCGAGGAGCAGCCTTCAACTCCCTAGGTACATGACGTGAATATAGGTACCAAGCCTCACGTTATAGGCGAGGTACCAGCCGATATGGTCGGGGTCGTCATAAATTACGATCTGGTCACTGTCCCATAGCCAGCCATCACAGAAGCCAACGTCATAAGGTGCGACGCTGAAGTAGAATCCGCCGAACCAGAATCGGCTGGGGCCTCCTCCTGCCAATAGCCACACGTGTCCGCGTCCGATGCCACCCGTAAAGCGCCCATGCTCCCAGGGGTGATCGAGATGATAATGTGGATCGTCCCGGCCAGAATCGTGGCCAATCCACTTGCCGTCGGCATGGACATGCGGCGCATTAGGGTGGCCGGGAGCATCCCGATAATCACGTTTTTCCTGGGCTTGAGGGTGTGGGTTTCGAACCGGGGCCGGGCCGTGAGCGGGGATATGTTGGTCGCCGTGCGGCTCCTCCCGGGCGCCGTCACGTTGGGCAGTCGCTGCAACGCAAAACAGCAACAGCACCGCCAAGAGCAATCCGATCCTGTTCATGTCGTCCTCCACGAATACCCTTTACGATGTCGCAGAAGGGGCCCGGAACATCAGGGCCCGGCGGACTGACGGTCATCCCGCAGCCGGACAGCGTCGTTGCGGGTTCCTCGCGGCGGGTCTGGCGTTTTGCAAGAGTCCGCGGATCCGGACCCGCGCTTTGTGCAATTGGGATTTGGACGTCCCGTCTTGGATGCCCAACAGACCTGCGATCTCCTCGTGGGTATGCCCCTCGACGTCATGCAGCTCAAAAATCTTCTGGTATCCAATGGGCAACTGTGAGATCGCGCTGCGAAGCGTGACTTGTTCAAAAATCGAGACATTCGGAGCGGGAACGGAGTCCAACAAGTCGTCCCCACCTCCGCCGTCCCCGCGACCAGCGGAGATGTCTCGGAAGTTCACTTCCACACTTCGCCGGCGCTTTCTACGCATTTCCATCAAGACGCAGTTCGTCGTCAGGCGGTGCAGCCAAGTCGAAAAGCTCGATTCGCCCCGAAAAGTATGAGCCTTCCGCAGTAATTGGAGAAATACTTCCTGCGAGGCGTCTTCAGCATCCACTTGATTTTGTAGCATGCAGAAGCATTGAGCATAGATTCGCCGCCGGTAGGTGTGATAGAGGGACGTGAAATCCGCGTTTGGCTTCTTCACGCTAGGTACAATTCGGAGCCTGGCCTGTGTCTCGGCAGTGCGGCTAGCTGGCTCGGCGCTGCGCCCATGCCTATTTGATGGTGCTGGTTTGGCGGAGGACGAGGGGGGGATTGCGAAGGCAGTTGGGAGTGCACTCATTATTTTTTCCTCTCTAATCGCGATTGCTTCGCGTCATCAAGATCCGGCCAAAATCGGCCAACGGGCATTCAGTCTCTCGAATTGAACCTTAAGCTCGGCGGCATACAGTTTCAATCGGTTGAATCCCGGAATTTGCTTGGGGAAAACACCTGACGCTGCAAGCTTCTCTGGACTGTTTCCTGAGGAGGAGGCAGGTGGGACTTGTTTTCTAAAATACTGATGGAAAAGGCCTCAATTTGCCCTCAGCTTAAATTCCAAAGGTCACCGGAGGACGCTTGACTCGACATTTTGTCAGGTATATACCTGATAGGGATCCGACGGGCTAATCTGGACAGTGGCGATCCTGGAAGGGTATAGAATTTTAGTCTCTCTTTGGGTTACGGCACAGTTTGATATAGAGGCGGCCCCTACGCTGCCAACCGGCGAGGCAAACTTCCCGCCACCGCCTCAAACTGCGCCACTACCCTTTCCTTCGTTCCGTTGATTTGGGAGGCTCAATCAGATGGTTCCGTCGGGAGGAATTGGAATGAGGAAGCTCACTCTGGCTCAAAAGGCTACTTCGCCAGGTACCCAGGAATTGCTACGTGAACTCGTAGCCCACCTTCAACAGAATCGTACTTTGCTGCGCGAGGAATGGGCGCGCCGAATCACCGAAGCGAAGCTGCTTACGGCGATGAGCAAGGAAGAAATATTCGCAGAGGCCACTGCCGTCTACGATAACTACGTCGAGGCATTGGAGTCCGGGACCTTTGAAGCGCTGCAAGCGTATGCCCGCAACCTCTCGGAGCGCATCATTCCTCGGGGGGTTGAAACCCACGAAGTCATTGGAATTGTCCTCCTCCTGCGCGACGTCTTGGCGCGTTCCCTCTTCGCAAAATATCAAAGCAATTTCGCCTTATTAAACCGCATTCTCGACGCCTACGAACCCGCGGTGAACCGGATTTCTAACACGGTGGCAGTTGGTTTTGTGCAGGAACGCGAGCGCGTGATACGCGAGCAACAGGAAGCCATCCGGGTGCTTTCGACTCCGGTGCTGCAAGTCCGCGAACGGTTGCTCATTTTGCCGATTATCGGCGTGATCGATCCCCAACGGGCGCGCCAACTGACGGAGCAATTGTTGCGCGGCATCCGCACGAACCGGGCGAAAGTGGTGGTCATCGACATTACCGGCGTCCCGGTGATGGATGCCAACGTCGCCAACCACCTGGTGCAAACTGTGGAAGCGACCCGCCTGCTCGGGGCGTTGGTCATCATTACGGGACTGTCACCAGAGATTGCACAGACGCTCGTGACGATTGGCGTGGACTTGGGCAAAATGAACACCGTAGGGGACCTGCAAGGGGGCATTGAAGAGGCCGAGCGCCTGCTTGGCTATAAAGTGGTGCCCTTGGGCGAAAGTTCACAACATTCTGTCGTATAGGGCGGTCACAGGTGCAAGTACCCATTCTCAAGCAAGGCCCCTATCTGATTGTCTCCATTCAGTCAGCCCTGAGTGACGAGGACCTTGTGCAATTACGCGACGCCCTCGTCGCGCAAGTCGGCAAGCTCCGTTCGCTTGGAGTCATCTTGGACGTGACGGTCCTGGACGTCATGGACTCCTTTGCCACACGCACCCTCCGTGACATCGCACTGATGATCCGGCTCCGCGGCGCGGAAATGGTCATTGTCGGAATCCAGCCTGAGGTTGCTTTTGCCTTGGTTCGGCTCGGCCTGAAGCTGGAGGGGGTTGCCACGGCGCTCGATCTCGAAGAAGGGATCCTTTACCTGAATCGAAAGATGATGGGATCGGGAAAAGAGATGAGAAACCGTGAGCGATAACGGGAATCCGAGAGCTCCGAACGTTGCCTCTCTCCACGTTCCCACCCGGAACCATGCGGAAGGCGGGGAGTGGGTGCGTGTGCCCATCACCTCCGATCGCGACATCATCACTGCGCGTCAGCGAGGTAAGGAGTTAGCTACCAGGCTGGGATTCTCGACGATCGATCTGACCCTCATTGCGACGGCCATTTCGGAACTCTCTCGAAATATCGTCATCTATGCCAAAACCGGAGAAATCGTTATGAAGCCCGTACGGCAGGCGGGCAGGAAGGGTATCCAAGTTGTCGCGCGTGACGATGGCCCGGGCATTCCGGACATTCCCCGAGCGCTCGAGGATGGATTCTCCACGTCGCGAAGTTTAGGCTTAGGATTGCCGGGCGTTCGAAGACTCATGGACTCGTTTGACCTGGTCTCCAAGGTCAATCAAGGAACTACTGTCACGGTCGCGAAATGGATTATTCCGACAGGGGACTGATCGACTGGGCGGTAGCCGCCAAAACTCTAGAGGGCCAAAAAGAGTCGGGGGATCACCATTGGGTTCGAGTTGGCCCCTCACGCGCAATGGCGGCGGTGGTGGACGGAGTTGGACATGGAAATGAAGCGGCGCTGGCGGCGCGGACCGCTCTTGCTGCCCTTGACGAGTCCGCGGGGGAATCGCCCCTTACTTTATTCCAGCGTTGTCACGCGCGGCTGCGGCCAACGCGCGGGGTGGTCATGAGCCTTGCGTTGTTCAATGCCACCGATGACACGCTAACGTGGCTGGGGGTTGGCAATGTGGAAGGGGTTTTGTTCCGCCGCCACCTTCACCATCTTCCGCGCCAGGAGAGATTGCTGCAACGTCCCGGGGTCTTAGGTGATCACCTGCCGCGATTAGCAGCCTCGGTCGTTCGAATTTCCGCCGGCGACGTTCTGGTCTTTGCCACCGACGGCGTCGGTGAAGGGTTCTCGGACCATACCGATGTCAATGACTCTCCTCGGCAGATTGCCGACCGAATTCTGACGCGATTTGGACGAGGAACAGACGACGCGCTGGTCCTGGTGGCGCGATATCTGCATGGAAAGGGAGAAATCACAATCCGGTAACCTGGGTCGCGAGTATACGGCGGCCCTGAAACGCTATCTAAAGCATGGCGGAGAGGCTGCCTTGGTGCGGGCGTACGAGTTGGGGCGGCGAGGGTTGGGTGAAGGGCGAGGAGTCCTCAGCATGGTCGCTTTGCACCAGGAAGCAATGAGCGCGCTCTCGCGAGCCAGCGGTGGGAAGGAAGTCATTACCCCCGAGACTCTCCCGCGGGCAGGCGCGTTCCTTACCGAAACCATGTCGTCTTTCGAGATGGCACACCGGGCCTATGTAGAAAACAATGTCGCCCTCCACCGCATGAGCGATGCCTTGGAGGGCCAAATCAAGCAAATCGCGCAGGAGATTCACGATGGGGCTGGCCAGCTCCTGGCAGCAGTTTACATCTCCCTCGATATGATTGAGGGAGAGTTGGGACCCGTCGCGCGCGCGCGGCTCCAGGACGTCAAAAAACATCTCGATGACGCCTACCAACAGCTTCGGCATCTCTCTCATGAGCTGAGGCCTACCATCCTGGACGATCTGGGATTGGTGCGTGCCATCGAATTCCTCTCCGAAGGCGTGGCCCATCGTGCGCGGCTGCAAATTGTCGTTCACGCCTCCAACGGAGTTCGCATCGCTGCCCCGATCGAGACGGCACTCTACCGGGTCGTTCAGGAGGCTCTCAACAACATCAGCATCCACGCCCGAGCCAAATGTGTGGACATTCACTTACGAGCATCAAACAAGACGGTGAGATGTTCCGTTGTAGACGACGGAGTGGGCTTTGTCCCGGGCGACCCCCACACCCATCCGTCCGGGCGGGGCCTCGGGCTGCTGGGTATGCGGGAAAAACTGCGCCCCTTAGGGGGAGTCCTCAAAATTGAATCGGCGCCGGGCCGAGGCACGAAGCTTTTTATCTCTGTCCCGAGGAGGGACTAATATGCCGATTCAGGTTATCGTGGCTGACGACCATCAGCTTGTGCGGCAGAGCCTGCGAGCTCTGTTGGAGCGCGAAGGTTTTGGCGTGGTGGGGGAAGCGGCCAACGGGCAGGAGGCGTTGCGGCTTGCCGAAAAGCTTCATCCTGATGTGGTGGTTATGGACCTTGCCATGCCCATCCTTAATGGCATTGACGCCACGCGCGAGATCCAGCGGGTTTCTCCCAGGAGTAAAACCATTCTGCTGACCATGCACACGGAGCACCAGTACATCCTCGAAGGGCTCCGCAGCGGGGCCAAGGGGTATGTGATGAAAACGCACGCGGCGAATGATTTGGTGCGAGCGATTCGCGAAGCCGCGCGCGGCGGAACCTACTTAAGCCCCGAAATTTCGGAAGCGGTCATTCAAGCCTACCAAAACCACACGGAAATACCGCGCGACCCCCTGAGTTCCCGCGAGAGACAAATTCTTCAATTAATCGCGGAAGGCAAATCGACCAAGCAGGCCGCCGTGGCTCTGGACATTAGTGTGAAGACGGCTGAAACCTACCGCACGCGGATCATGGAGAAGCTCGACATTCATGAGACCGCCAGTTTGGTTCGTTATGCCATCCGGATGGGCCTGGTCCAGCCCTAGGCGTCCGAGGACGGGAATTCAGAACACGACCTCACGAGAGCCCGTTTGCGGCCAGGGCTCGTCGAAAACTCGCTGGGTACCATTCACGATAGGTCCAGTCAGGACGCCGGGACAAAACACTCAGCGAGGAGGCCAATGCGATGGAGAAGAGACTTGTTTTGACGTTGGGCATGACGCTCTGCCTGGGATTCAGCGTCGGATGCCAGCGACAACTGGGGCTTTCCAAGGCTGACCAAACAGCGATTCACCAGGCTCAACAGAACGATGTAAAGTTGACAAATGCCCAGGACTGGAAAGGGGATTTGGCCCTCTACTCTGCGGAGGCCATCCTAATGCCGCCCAACCACCCGGCGGTCCAGGGCAAGGCTCCCATTCAGGCTTGGATGCAAGCTTATCCCCCCATTTCGAATTTGCAGGAGCAGAGTCTGGAACTCGAGGGGCAAGGGAACCTGGCATATGAACGAGGGACGTATTCCATGACAGTGGCCCATGTCGGGGCGGCCTCCACTGAGGATCAAGGCAAATACCTGACCATTTGGCGCAAAGAGGCTGACGGTTCTTGGAAGATTTCTCGTGCGATGTTTAACTCTGACCTGCCGCTCCCGGCTCCGGAGCAGCCTGTGGTCCAGCACAAAATCACCAGGAACCGACGGCACGCTCGCCACCGGAGAGCGACTCACAAACCTCAGACTTCGAATTCCCGGCAGTAGGCTTAATCGATATCCGATCGAGGTTCTTCCACTTTCGACGCGTTCTGATCCTTACGATAGACTCACAACCTGGAGGTCGCAGACTATGGGGAAAATCTCTCGAAGGACACTCCTGAGCATCTCGTCTGGTCTGGTGGGAGCCTCGGCGGCTCCCTCTGCCCTTACCCTGAAAGCCGCCCGCAATGAGGATTCGGCTGCCCCGCCTTCTGCCCCGGGCGATCTGCCTGAAGTGCAACGGAAGAAGAAACTCAGGGTGGTCTTTGTGGGCGCGCACACGGATGATTGGACCGTCTGTGGGGGAACTCTCGCACGCTATACCGCCCTCGGACACGAAGTGCTGATTATCTCTTGCACTCCGGGTGACTCCGTTTCGATGGCGGACGTGGCTCACTTGACGTTGGAAAAGCTTGCGTCGGCGAGGCGCGACCAAGCCGTCAAGGGAGCGGAGATGATTGGGGCACGGATTGTGTTCTTGAAGGAAAGAGATCTGATGATGCGTGTTGATCCCGCCAGCTATCAGGAATTCAACAAGATGTTGATGCCCGAGAAGCCCGACGTAGTTTTCACGATGTGGCTGATGGAGTTTCATCCCGATCACCGGGCAGCCGGGAACCTTGCCTACAACGCGTGGCTACAGAGCGGGATGAACTTTGGCCTCTACTTCTGCGAAACTCCCGGTGGCACCGAGATGCAACCTCAACAGTTCTGTCCAACCCATTACGTCGACGTTGAGCCCGTCAAGAACGTCAGGCGCGAATCCTTCCTGGCTAACGACTTCATCAAGGATGGGTGGGCGGAAAGCGAACTCTGGGCGAGATTCCGAGGCATGGAATACGGTTGCCAATCTGCTGAAGCCTTTGTCCGCGTTCACACCGTCGCCACCATGCCGGAACGAAACCTGTATCCGAATTGGTGGTATTGGGGAGGACTGAGGCTGGCTAGGGCGTGAGAGGTCCGGCGGTTCCCCTGATCTTGCAACCTACAAAAGCACTACGGTAGGGTCGCTCCGGCGGTCGGTTAGCATTGGACTGCCTTTTAATTCGATTCGCGTAATGCCGAATCTATCGGGATCCGGGATTCTCGTAGCTCCTGACGCCATTCCTGTTCAAGCGCATCCCAGGAGTCCCCCCGGCCCGTCAAACGGCCGCATCGAACCGGGGGGGCACCCGTTGCTGCGATTGGAGCGTCACCAGAAGAACTTCAAGCCAAACTGAATCACCCTCGAGGGTGACGCCGTCACATTGGCAGCCTGGATTGTTCCAAAGGCAGCGCCGTCAAGTACCCCGGTGTCAGGGTTGTTGAAACTCGTCTGATTAAAGATGTCGAAGAACTCCGAGCGGAATTGCATACGGAACCGCTCGTTGATAGGGATCTCCTTCAGGATGGCAAAGTCCGTACTATTCAGCGCGGGCCCTGTGAGGACGTTTCGCCCCAGCGGCGAGAACGTCCCCAGCATACTGTAGTTAACCCCAAAGGGGGTACAGTTCTCCTGTTCAATCACCTGGGGATTCCCAGTCTGCGGGACGAATGAGCAAGTGGGATTCACGAAGGCATTGGTGTTGAAGAATTGACTAATCATCGCACTGCGGTTGCTATGAGCAAGGGCGATCTTCTGGCCATTGGGGAAAGCGTGTTGCGGCGCATTCGTCCCGTCCACCGCCACGTCGGTTCCGCTGTTAGTGAAGGACATGGGGGCGCCGCTTTGGATGGTAGTGATGCCGCTAAAGCTCCAGCCGCCCAGAAGTTCATTCTTCCAATGATCGCTGAATTTCACCGGCGGCGACCAAAGCCAACTGGCCACGAAGGCGTTGCGTCGATCGAAGTTGGCGCGCCCGCGAATGCTGTGCGTATGGAAGGGATTGGAAACGCAGCCGCAACCCTCGCAGATCGCCGAACACATGTCGACAGTTTTGGAGAGGGTGTAGGACGACTGCACCGACAGGCCATGGCCCAGGCGGTGGTTGATCTGGGCCTGAAAGCTATGGTACCAACTGCGGTAATCGTTCCCGAGGTCCCATGCCGCTGAGCCGATAATACCCGGCTCAAACGCGACACGGTTATTATCGTTGCCCGGGTTGGAGTTGGTGTTTTCCATGCCCGTCGCCGCGTCATACGTTGTTCCGGGGATGAATTGCGCCGGATTAAAGTTAAGCAGGCCGTTCAGCTTGATTCCGATGTTTCCAACGTAGCCAACCTCCAACATCGTTGAGGGGGTAAGCTGGCGCTGGACCCACAAATTAAATGCTTGGCTATAGGGCGTGCGCAACGACCCATCGATAAAGAGACCAAATACCGGGATGGGGAACAGTGGGCAGGTAACGAAGGGAGCCGTGGAACTCGGCACGCAGCCAAACTTGCCCGTCACCACCGCAGGGGGAGCGGTGGTAAGCGTAGAGGCGAACGGGTTCGTCCAATTGCCGTTGTAATAGTTTGTTACCCCGGAGTAGGGCGCGTTCTGTTGGGATTCCGAGTCCGCATTGAGTTGGTTGAAGAAAACGCCGTACCCTCCGCGAACGCTGGTCTTGCCGTCACCGAACACGTCCCAGGCAAACCCCAACCGCGGGGCAAGACTCCCCCATTCCGTGGGGACAAGAGCCCGCGGGATGCCGGGGTCTCCCGGAAATACGATGCCGGGGGGCGCATCGGGGTCAACTTTGGATTGTTCGCCGGCGCGGATGGTATCGATGGCATTGTGTTTATCGTACCAGAACCTGTCGGGCTCCCAACGCATCCCGTAGGTCAGGGTAAAGCGCTTGGTCACCTTGAATCGGTCCTGGATGAAAAGGCTCGGCGCCGTGGTGACGTCGTCATTGTCGGCGATCCCGAAAGAAACCTGGAGCGATGAGAATGCGCCAAGCAGATAGTCAGAAAACGCATCCCCGGATTCGATGCCGTTAAAGTTGAATCCGGGCTCCCCAATGAAGCGCTGGAGGAAGTGGAGTTTCAAGACCTCCCCACCCATTTTTAATTCATGGCGTCCCCGGAGCCAGGTGAGCGTATCGCGGACCTGAAAGTTATTGTTTTTGAATTGGTTGTAGCCACCTCCCTGAAGGCTGAAGCCTCCCGACAGGCTTACCCCCAGCACCCCATTGGGAGCATATTGCGGCATGTCGATGCCGATGGCGGAGGGGGCCTGCGTGCGCGTCAAGTCGAAAGTGGAAGTGGTGCGCAAATAGGCGACCACGACCTGGTTCACCAGATCAGGCCTGAACGTGTAAGTGTCATTCACAGCGAAGCTGTCGGTTTCCGCCGGGCTCACGGCGCCATCGTATCCGGCAATGTTGCCGCCTGCAATCGTCGTGCTGCTGTTGTTGTGGTCAATAAAAGCGTGCCCGAACACGGACTGTTTCGAGCTCAGGTTCAGGTCGATGCGGGCCAGATACAGATAATCATTGATCGGACTCGCCCCCAGGGACGTAACGCTTCCGGTGGAGCTTTCCGGCACGTAACTGAGCAGACTGGTGGAAGGCGCCGTGATGCAACTGGGGTCGATGATATTGTTGGCTACGCAGGGGGCGCCCGAAGGGGTTGTGTAGGCCAAACCGGTATTGGGGTTGGTGGGATTGGTCAAAACGGTTCCCGGCAGCAGGTCGGTGAAGTTTCCCATCCGTTCAGCCGCCGAGGGTACCAGCGTCTCGTTGGGCACTGCCTGTGGCCGGTCGAGCAAGGCTTGGTAGGAGCCGAAAAAGTAGGCCTTGTCCTTCTTGATCGGTCCCCCGATCACACCACCGAATTGGTTTTCTTTGATGCCCGGCACCGTCGCCGCAAAAAAGTTGCGGGCATTCAGGTCGTTATTGCGCAGAAATTCCCAAACATCGCCATGGATGTCATTCGTTCCGGCGCGCGCCACCACCATTGCCTGGGAGCCGGAATTGCGTCCGAACTCGGCATCGAAGTTTGAAGTCAAGAGCCGGAATTCCTGGATGGCATCGGGAGGCGGGTAATTCATTCCCGTATTGCGGGAGGGGTTGTTAAAGAACGAGCCGTCGAAGGTGAAGAGGTTCATGTTTCCGCGGCCCCCGTTGCTGTCCAACATGGGCCCCCCGCGTGCACTTGACAGGTATTGGGGCGCGGTGACGTTGGTCACGCCGGGGACGAGTTCCGCCAGGCCCATGATGTTGCGCCCGTTTAAGGGAAGGTCCACGATCCGGCGATCATCCACCAGACCGGAGACAGTGCCGGAGGTCGTGTCCACAAGGGGGGCTTCACCGCTAACGTTGACTTGCTGCGTTACGGTACCCACGGTCAAGGCTAAGTCCACACGCAGGTTCTGCGCGACGGTGAGCGATAGGCCCGTCTGCACCGTGCGCTCAAAGCCCTCTTTCTCCACGGTCAAAGTGTAGTCTCCCGGGTCCAGGGCGGGGAAGTTATAAAAGCCCTCATCATTCGTGTTCGCGGGGTAGACCGTGCCGTGCTGCACGTGGGTGGCGGTCACTTTGGCCTGCGGAACGATCGCGCCACTGGAGTCTTTCACGTAGCCACTAATTGTGCCCGTCGCTTGTGCGTGCAAAGCAGTAGACGAGGTCAGAACGGCCAACGCGAGCGCCGCTCCCATCACGATGTTCGACAGCCGTCGCCCAACTAATTCCATTGAATCCTCCTGTGTTTCAGCTTGTCGTATCCACGGTTTGGCTTTCATCGTGGAAAGTAAGTTTTGGTCCGCTGGGCATTGCACGCATGGACAAATCAACCCTCGTGACCCGACTTCAGCCCGCCTCGATTCGAAGCCGATGGCGGCTTACGCCTGTCCTTTTGTCTTTTAGGGCGGCCTTCTCGGCGGCAACTCTCGCTTCGGATCGTGGAGTTCTTATTACCTAAAATGCCCACCAAAGGGACATTTAGACGGCCCCCACCAGTCTAAATTTATTTGGTTTTTTGAGAAATTCGCCCTACCGGTCTTCTACTACCCACCTTCAACGAGAAGATACTATTGCGCTGCACTTTTCTTGTCAAGTACAATTCCTTACGTTTTATTTCGTTATTATTAAGGCTTGGGAGCACTCAATCAAAAATAGAGGATTGGGGATCACCCATCACACACGACGGACCGCGAACCTCAGAACGCCGGCAGCCATTCGAAGGTGCGATGAACTACATGCAGGGTTTTCCCCGGGGAAGATTCGCCGCCGTGGTGGCTATTGTCAGCGCATTCGCCTGCGTAGCCCCGATCCTCCGGGCGCAGGATGGAGACGCGGAGAGGCCCGCGGGCTGCTATTTGGCCGGCGGGCTTGACGCTCTTGAGCATGGAGACCTAGGCCTGGCCGAGCGGGAATTCCGCGGCGCCGTGAAAGCCTCCTCTGGGCTTCCGGAAGCCCGTGAGAATTTGGCCATAACGCTGGCGCGGGAGGGTAAGCTGGAGGAAGCCGTGGCGGAGTTTGGCAGGATTCTGGCGGATCGCCCCGATTGGCCCGAGGCGAATTACAATTTGGGCTTGGTGCTCTCGCAGCAAAACGACCTTCCCGGGGCTGAGCAGCATTTCCGCCGAGCGTTGAAACTGAACCCCGCATATTTCGAGGCGCTCAACAGCTTGGGTTTGAATTTACAGAAGCAAGGAAATGCGACGGAAGCAGCGGAGGAATTTCGAGCTGCAATTAAGGCCAATCCGCAATATTCGGACGCCCGAAATAATCTTGGACAACTTCTGGCCGGAGAGGGGGAGACGGATGCGGCAATTGGTGAGTTCCGAGAGATCATCGAGATGCAGCCCGATTTCTCGGAAGCCCGCTTGAACCTGGGTTCGGCGTTATGGAAGAAGCACGAGCTGGAAGGAGCAGAATACGAGTTCCGCATTGCCGCCGGGCAGGGAAACGCCGAGGCGCAAATGCGCCTCGGGGCCCTGCTGGGGGAAGAAGGCCGAACTGAAGAGGCTTTGGTGGCCCAGAGAAAAGCCGTAGACTTGCTCCCGCAGGACGCTGAGGCCCACTTCTTGCTGGGGGGGGGCTTGCAAGAGAGTGGCGACCTTCCCGGGGCAGCTCAGGAATTTCGCCAAGCCGCGAAACTCGATCCCACTTGGGTGGATGCCCAGTTGAATCTGGGGATTGCCTTACGTCAGTTGGGTGATTTGCAAGGGGCTTTGGAAACCCTTAGAAACGCGGCGAAATTGAATTCGTCAAGTACGGACATTCATTATCAGCTCGGTTTTACATTACACCGGACAGGACAGTTGGCAGAGGCGGAAGCGGAGTTGCGCCGTGCAATCGCCCTACAGGCCGACAACGGTCAGGCTTACTACATTCTGGGGCAGACCCTCGAGCAATTGGGGAAACATGAGGACTCCGTCGCTGCCTTCGCCGAGGTCGAGCGACTGCATCACGCGAGCGCCGATTATGCCCAAGCCGTTACTCAGTACAACCTCGGCATGCAAGAACTCGGGAAGGGCGACCTCAATGCGTCGCGCGATGCTTTTAAGGCGGCCTTGACCAAGTGGCCGAATTTGGCCCAGGCGCACACCAATCTGGGCGGGGTCCTGCTGAAACTTGGGGATGTAAAGGGCGCCATTGGCCAACTTCGCTCGGCCATCGATTTGAATCCCGACGAGGCTCGAGCTTATTTTAACTTGAGCCTGGCTTTGGGGAAGGACGGCGACCCGGGCGGCGCGAAAAACGCGCTCGAACGCGCCCGGCAACTCGATCCGCAGATTGAGGTTCCTGAAACCCAAGCAAATCCTTGAGAACGCGGAGCATTAAGCCGGCTGTACTGACAACCCACCCCGGCGCGCGAGCATATCTCCATGGATCGACGCTATTTCATGACGCTGCTGAGCAGCGGATTGCTGGTTCCTGAGATCCTCAGGGGCGAGCACCACGTTATTTCCATGGATCCCCTGGAAATGGAGTTTGATCTATGGTCGCTCCAGGGTCGATACACGCCGGTGGAAGATTTCTATGTGCGAAATCACTTCGCGGCGCCCGCTCGATTGGAGGCTGCAACTCTGAAAATCGAGGGTGAAGTGGAGGCGCCCTGTGAGCTGGCAGCAGCCGATCTCGCGGCGTTGCATGAGCGGAAGTTCGGCGCGGTGCTGGAGT
>Ga0181535_10003438_pt1 | contig 18371 bp, 17 predicted proteins | sample PEATcosm2014_Bin_44_FD_119774 | JGI IMG/M metagenome (GOLD analysis project Ga0181535, IMG submission 119774) | Peatland microbial communities from MTU Mesocosm Facility, Houghton, MI, USA - PEATcosm2014_Bin17_30_metaG | ecosystem: Environmental > Terrestrial > Soil > Wetlands > Peat | place... | reverse complement strand
TGTCGCTCGGTGATAGATGGGACAGTCATCACGTGCCGGCGCGTTGCGGCGGCCATATCAAGTTCTGGTCTGTGCGTACCCTGAGGCAACTGCTGGAGGCTGGTGATTTCAGGTTGGTGCGCTGGAAAGGAACAGGGCGCCTGCCTTTCCTGTGGAAGTCCATGATCGTATGCGCTGTACCGGTCAACGCGGCAATTCGATGAAGACACCAATCACAGCCATCGTCCTGACTTATAATGAATCGGTCAACATCGAGAGTTGCCTGCGCGCGCTCGAATGGGTTGATGATGTGGCAATCATGGATTCAGGGAGCAAAGACGGCACACTCGAACTTGCGCTGAAGACCCGACCGGACGCGCGCATTTTCGAGCATCCATTCATGGACTTCGGGGATCAGCGGAATTGGGCGCTGGACAACACGCTGCCACGGCACGATTGGATTCTGTTTGTGGACGCTGACGAGTTCTGCACCGATGGACTTGCCCGGGAGATGGACGCTTTCATCCGTCAGCGGCACGAGTATGTGGGTGGATATGTGGCAGGCAGGAACTACTTTATGGGGCGCTGGGTGAAACATGTATCGCTGTATCCTGTGTACCAATTGAGGCTGTTGAAACAAGGCTTCGTCCGTTTCAGGAAAGAAGGACATGGCCAGCGTGAAATACTGACTGGCCGATGTGTCAGATTCAAAGAGAACTGGCGGCACGAATGGATGAGCAAGGGCATCGACGAATGGATCGAGCGTCACAATCGATATGCCGGAGAAGAAGTGGAGGCGGTGATGCGAGCACGGCATCAGCCATTGTTGCCGTTGACTTTATTCAGCCCGGACCCGCCGACAAGGCGAGGGTGTTACAAACGGCTGGCCGCCAGATTTGGATTTCTTGATCCCTACGTTCGATTTTTCTACCGGTACGTGGTGCGAGGCGGCTGGATCGATGGCCGCCCTGGGTTTATTCTCTGCAAGTTGTATTTTGTCGTTCACACGAAAACGCAGGCTGGTGTGGCTGCCCGGCTGCGGCAGGAAAGGATGTCGGTTCCATGATAGAGGATATGCTGCGCAGCTTGCGTCCGTTGTATTTCTCAATGCCGCAATGGATTCGTCAGGCAATTGGCGGGATGTATCGCGCTTTGCCGAACCGTGTCAGGCTGGGCCCGGATTACCGGCGCTTTGTGGAGTTGTTGGAACATTCGAAATGTTGGAGTCAGACACAAGCTCAAGCCTACCAATTGGAGCAGCTTCAACTGACCATTCGCTCAGCATATCGAGACATTCCCTTCTATCGAAAAAGTTTCGATTCTCACGGAGTGCGGCCAGAGGACCTGGTTGCCCTTGACGACATCAGGAAGTTTCCTTTTCTTTCCAAACAGGATGTTAAGGATAATCTTTCCGAAATGACGAATCCCCGCATTGCCAGCTGGCGATGGCTGGCAACAACAACTGGTGGAAGCACCGCCGAGCCGATGCGTTTCTATCAGATTAGAGGAGTGACCAGGAGCAAAGAGCGCGCTTTCATCTGGGATCAGTGGCGGAGATTTGGATATGAACCGGGGCTGCCTGTCGCGCACCTGAAGGGCAGATCGGTTGGCGATCCGTCAAAACGCATATTCTGGGAATACGACGCGATACAGAATTTCCTGGAGATGGACAGTCATCATCTCACATGGGATAATCTGCCCGCCTACGTGGATGCAATAATTGAGTTCAACCCTTTGTTCATAATCGGATACGTTTCGTCGGTGTATCTGCTTGCCATGTACATGTCTGTGCATCCGAACCCGAAGTTCCCAAAGCTTCGAGGCGTCTTTTTTACCTCCGAGAATCTGTATCCATGGCAGCGGCAACTTTTCGAAAAAGTGTTCCAATGTCCCTTGTGCTCGCACTATGGGCATTCCGAAATGGTGCTGCTCGGCGCTGAATGCCCGAACGACTCGCAGTATCATTTCTATCCGGAATACGGGTTTCTCGAGGTAATCGGTGCGGATGGAGCAGCAATGACCAACCCCGGCGAAATGGGAGAATTGGTCGGAACGAGCTTTCATAATCCGTTAATGCCGTTCATCAGGTATCGGACGCAGGACTTCGGCGTCGTGGGCCGTTGCATCTGCGGGTGCGGGACTAAATATCCTATGATAGAGCGCGTCGAAGGTCGGCTTCAGGAATACATCGTCACAGGCGATGGAAGGCTTATTTCCATCTGTGTGATGGGCGCTGCGCACTTCGATGTGCTCGATAATGTCTATCAACTTCAATACTATCAGGACACGCCAGGTCAACTTGTTTGCAGGATAGTTCCGCGTGGCGGTTTCTCGGAGAGTGACAAGGAAACAATACGCAAAGCCATTGAAGCGAAAGTCGGCCAGTCAACGATAGTCACAGTTGAAAACGTCGCCTCCATTCCTCGAACGGCCGACGGCAAGCACCGAATGATGATTCAACGGATTTCTCCAGATCTCATACAGCCGGCACATGCCGCAGACGGGGAATCGCCGGTCAAGCTTTGATATGAATCCGCCGATCGCTGGCGGCTGAGTTTATGAACGCATCAATTGCAGGGTTGACTCGCAATTATGCCTGATGACACAAACAAATTCATTTACAATTCAACGGCGATGGTTGCGCAATATGGTGCGCAGTGCGAGCTGCAGCCTCCGGAGAAGGTCATTCTTGAAAGGTTGGGCCCTACGTTCAAGGGCGGGCGAGTGCTTGATATCGGTGTCGGCGGCGGACGCACAACGGCCGCCCTGGCCGAAATCTCCGGCGATTATATCGGAGTGGACTACGCACCTGCCATGATTGAACATTGCAGGCAGAGGTTCAGAGGTCGTTGGCAACACGTCAGCTTTCAGGTCGCGGACGTAAGGAACATGGCGGCGTTTCCAGATGCATCGTTCGATTTTGTTCTCTTTAGTTTCAATGGGGTTGATTATGTGGACGAGTCGGGTCGCCGCCTTGCTTTCGCGGAAATGCGGCGTGTTCTTCGCCCTGACGCATGGCTGGCATTTTCTTCGCACAACATACGCTGGGCTGAGCGCATGTTCCAATTTCCGATGCCGCGAGAAAGTCTTATTGTAAGTCTGCGGCTGATCAAGAGATGGTTTCTTCTTCGTTCGCATAACCTGACCGTTCGCCCATGGGGCAGGGACAAAATATTTATCCGCGATGGAGCTGGGAAGTTCGCGTTGACAACATGTTATGTGCGTCCTTCCCGGCAGATAGCCGGCTTGGCTTCATCGGGTTATCGTGATGAACAGGCTTACAGACTCAGCGACGGGGCTCCGCTTGCTTCAAGCGAAGTGGACGTCAACGGGGAGCCATGGATGTACTTCGCAGCAAGAAAGAAGTAAATATATCTGCACATGAAGGTGGATATCATCGGAGTTAATGAGGTGACGGGCGACGTTCGCGCGGCGTGGCGGCGTCTTCAGCTTGTTGACGAACAGTTGGGCAATCCATGCTTCGCGCCCGTGTTCACTGAAGCTGTGGCCAGGTCCCGTTCGGATGTGAGAGTGGCGCTTCTTCAATCCGAGGGCCGGATCGCTGGCATACTCCCTTTCCAGAGGAATTTGCTCGGAATTGGCAAACCCGTTGGTGGCGGGATGTCAGACTTCAACGGCATTATCGGCCCTGTCAGAATGGATATGGGTGGACTGTCCTTATGCAAAGCCTGCGGAATTGGTTATCTGGATTTCTACCACATGTTGAGCAATCAGGAGTCTTTCAGACCGTTCCATCGGCGGTTGGTTCCTGCTCCTCACCTAGACACGGCGCAAGGATTCGAATTGTACAAGGCCAGAATTCAACAGGGCGGCTCACGCTGTATCGCCAACATTGAGGCTGCCGAACGCAGATTGTCCCGAAAAGCGGGGCCGGTGCGTGTCGAACACGATACGCATGACGAGCAGGTCTTCAATACGCTTCTAAAATGGAAATCGGAACAATTCAGGCGGACGGGTGTGGGTGACATTTTCACCAAACGTTGGGTATGCGATATGGTGCGTGAGCTGTTTCGGTTAAACGATCCTGACTGTACCGGCGTGTTGTCGGGACTCTGGGCAGGTGACCGGCTTGTGGCTGCCCACTTCGGCATCCGGTCGTCAGCGGTCCTTAACTACTGGCTGCCCGCATATTCCCAGGACTTCGCTTCCTATTCGCCTGGGTTGATTCTTCTGTTGCATTTGGTTAGCAATGCGGCCCAGAGTGGAATCAGAAAGATTGAACTCGGTAAAGGCGAAGCGTGGTACAAGACACGTTTGGCAACAGGCTCCACAATTCTTGCGGAGGGTGAAGTGGCCCCAGTTTCCATGGCCTCGTTTGCGAGGCGAAGCATTGACTTCACCAAGCGATTGATGCGATACACTCTGAAGCGCAACTTGACAACCGAGTCGCCATCGGCTACGCCGATAATGGAATCAAGGGAAATTACAAGCGATATGGAAAGCGGTTCGTGAAGCAGATCATCCAGAATGTCAGGAACGGCGAAATGAAGATTGCCGACATTCCCGATCCGATGGCGAAGCCGGGATACGTCCTGATCGCCAACGCGCGCTCTGTCATTTCGGCTGGAACCGAGAAAATGGCGATGGATCTGGCAAAGAAGTCGCTGCTCGGCAAAGCCCTCGACCGGCCTGACCACGTGCGCAGGGTTGTCCAGAAACTCAAGCAGGAAGGGTTCTTCAACACGCTGGCCCAAGTTACGGAGCGGCTCGATGAGCCGATGTCCATGGGCTATTCCTCCGCTGGCGTTGTGCTCACGTGCGGCGCGGGAGTGCAGGAATTCAAGCCCGGCGACCGGGTAGCATCGAACGGTCCGCATGCTGGAATTGTTTGCGTCCCTAAACACCTTTGCGCTCATGTCCCCGAAAACGTGTCATCGGATCAGGCGGCATTCGCCGTCCTTGGCGCGATTGCGCTCCAGGGCGTTCGGCTCTCCAAACTTCAACTCGGTGAAACGGTGCTTGTCATCGGGCTCGGCCTCATCGGTCAGATCACGGTGGCGCTTCTCAAAGCCTCCGGCTGTCGCGTGATAGGCACTGATCCCGACTCCGCCAAATGCGAGCTTGCTGTAAAGATGGGCGCTGACATTGCGCGACCAGGAATCGCGTCCAACGATGTGAACTGCGGCGCCGGCCTCGGAGCAGATGCCGTGCTGATCACAGCCTCAACCTCATCGAATGACCCAATCAAGCTGGCAGCCGATGCTGTGCGGAAGAAGGGAAGAATCGTTCTTGTTGGAGTGGTCGGACTTCATCTGGATCGGCGTCAATTCTATTTCAAGGAAGCCGAGTTCGCTGTTTCCTGCTCCTACGGCCCGGGCAGGTACGATCCCGAATACGAGGAACACGGGCACGATTATCCGGCAGCGTACGTGCGCTGGACCGAACAGCGAAACATGCGCGCTGTGCTTGAAATGATGGCGTCTGGACGGCTCGATGTCTCGCCTTTGATATCGCACCGCTTCAACATCGAAAATGCCGACGCGGCCTATAAGTTGATTGAAGCCGGCTCGGAACCGTACTTAGGCATCCTTATCGAATATCCCGATGTTGCTGAAGCTCCGCTAAAGAGACGAATCGAAATAAACACTTCGCCGATTAAAGGCGAAATCGGAATCGGCTTCATAGGAGCCGGCAGTTTCGCGCGAACCACATTGTTGCCTGCGATGAAGAACATCTCCTCGTATCATCCGCGCATTCTTTGTTCGGCGGGCGGTGTTTCTGCGGAACACACCGGGAAGAAGCTCGGTTTCGATGCTGTGACGACGGACGAGAATACAGTCTACGATGACAAAGGAGTTGATGCCGTGTTCATTGCGACCCGGCATAATCAGCATGCCGGCCAGGTCGCCAAAGCCTTGCGCTCAGGCAAACATGTTTTCGTGGAAAAACCGCTGTGCCTCACGATCGAAGAACTGGCGGAAATAGAAAAAGCGCTTACAAACGACAAGCTCCTTATGGTCGGATTTAACCGCCGCTTCTCGCCTGCGGCGACTCAGGTCAAAGAATTCTTCGCCGATGTCACAAAGCCGCTGACAATCTCGATTCGATTCAATGCCGGAGAAATTCCGGCAGAGCACTGGACGCAAAACGACGAGGTCGGCGGAGGGAGAATCGTCGGCGAAGCATGTCATGCAATTGATCTCGCGACATTTCTTGCGGGCGCGCCGCCCGTGCGGGTCTTCACGGAATCGGTCGGCGGTCCATCCGCAGGCGAAGTTACGGACGATCGGTGTTTCATCACCTTGCGGCACGCGAACGGTGCGATCTCCAGCATAGCGTATCTGGCTGGCGGCGATAAGGCGTATCCAAAAGAACGCGTTGAAGTCATTGGCGGAGGACGTGTTGCCGTCATCAATGATTTCCGCGAAATCGAAACATGCGCGGGTGGCCGTGCGAAGAAGACGAATCTTGGACGACAGGACAAGGGGCACGCAGCCGAGTTGAAAGCATTCGCTGACGCGCTGACAGGAAAGGTCTCACCGCCAATGTCTTGGGCCGAAATTCGTGCCGTCACGCTAGCATCCATTCTCGCCGTACGCAGCATCCGTGAAGGTGTGCCGTTTGATGTTATGATGATGTGACATCTTGACATCACATCTCGATTCCGGCACAATGTTTTCATGAGAACAACACTGACAATTGATGACGATCTATTTGCAGTGGTCAAAACCGTTGCAGCGGAGAAGTCGGAATCTATCGGGAAAGCTATTTCCGATTTGGCCAGGCTGGGACTGTGTTCGACCACTAGATCGAGAGGAAAAGAAAAGAGCGGATTCCCAGTCTTTCATGTGCCGCGAGGAGCACGCTTGATCACGCTTCAGGATGTCAGGAAACTGGAGGACGAGATGTGAAGGCAGGCCTTTTGGATGTGAACATGCTTATAGCTTTGTCTTGGCCCTCTCATCTGCACCATCGCGTAGCGCACGACTGGTTTTCGAGGAATGCCGCACATGGGTGGGCAACTTGCCCCCTGACGCAATGCGCTTTTGTCCGTATTTCATCCAATCCCAAAATAATTCACGATGCCGTGACGCCAATCGAGGCGATTGATCTTCTTCGCCAAATAGTCTCCCACAAGCACCATATATTTTGGCCAGACAACGTCACTCTGCTTGACGAGTGCATACCCAATAGATTGCTGGTCGGACATCATCAAGTTACCGATGCCTATCTGTTCGGGTTGGCCATCCGGCACGGAGGGCGACTTGTCACGCTAGACAATGGTGTTAGGTCTCTTATTCGTTCTGGAAGTTCCGATTTGAATGCGCTGGAACTTGTGTCTCCTGCCTCTTGATTTACGGGCATTGTCTTGCTGTCATGTTCAATTACTACACTCGCATTTTTCAAGCCTACCTTGGGCGCGGCGGCTCGCAACTCTCTTTCTGGCATGAAACGCCAGAAATCAACGAGCGCGCTTTCGAACCGGATTCGCGTCAGTATTACATGACGTTTGCTGGCAAGGCGCACTACGCCGGGCCGTTCGACGATGATGGCGTTCCGCTGCTTGATTACCACGGCAGCATTGGGCGACAATACAACCCAATCGCGATTGCGCAATATGGGCTGGCATGTCTGAATGCCGGAGAAAGAAAAGATTCAGGTTTCAGGTTTCAGGTTTCAGGTTTTCGCGCTTGCGCCGATTGGCTCGTGACGAATTTGGAAAAGAACGCGGCTGGCTTGAAAGTCTGGCATCACAAATTCGATTGGGAATACTTCCGTACGCTTAAAGCTCCATGGTATTCCGGCCTCGCGCAGGGGCAGGGGATTTCGCTTCTCGTGCGGGCTTTCCGTGAAACCGGAGAAGTAAAATACCGCGAAGCTGCGGAGGCAGCCTTTGTTTCGATGGTTACCCCAATCGAGGACGGCGGCATTCTGTTTGTGGATAAAGCGGGCGATTGGTGGATTGAAGAATATATCACGGATCCTCCGACGCACATTCTGAACGGGTTCATGTGGGCGTTGTGGGGAGTGCGCGACTATATCAGTGTTCAGTGTTCAGGTTTCAGTGTTCAGGAATCCGGAATGCAAACGGGATGGCCCGTGGCCTCGCAGGCCGTTTTGCTCGACACTCTACAACCGACGCTCGTGAAAGCTGCCACCGATCTCTGGCAACGCTCGCTTGAGACTTTGGAACACAACATTGGTCGGTTCGACAGCGGTTTCTGGTCGCTTTACGATCTTGCTCCCTTGTCCATGCAGAACCCGGCCAGTGAGTTCTATCATGCGCTGCACATCGTACAACTCGAAGTCATGCACAGATTGACGGGCAAATCGGTGTTTCGCGAGACGGCTGAGCGCTGGCGTAGATACGCGGAGAAGCCGTTTTATAGGCGCAGAGCTGTCTTGGCGAAAGTGTTATTCAAATTGCTCCATTATTGATGGGGCATTTGGCCGGCATTTCGCACAACTTTCTAAAATGCATGAGCAATCCGCTTTTGATGGAACTGTCTTATGAATATCCTGTTTTTCACTCATTATTTTCCGCCTGAGGGTAATGCCCCCGCCACTCGCGTCTATGAGCTTTGTCGGCGCTGGGTCAAGGCCGGACACACTGTGACAGTGATTACCGGCGTTCCAAACGTGCCAAACGGAGTCGTCTACGATGGATACCGCAACAGGTTGAGGCAGGAAGAGAATGTGGCGGGCATCCGGGTCATCCGCGTATGGACCTACCTTGCTCCGAACAAGGGGAAAGGTCGCCGCATCGTCAACTACCTGTCGTACATGTTCTCGGCGATTCTCTGTGGCATGTTTGTGAAACGGCCCGATGTGATAATCGCAACATCGCCCCAGTTCTTCTGTGGCTGGGCCGGCGCGGTGGTGAGCAGGCTGCGGCGCCTGCCATTCATTCTTGAAGTTCGGGACATCTGGCCCGAATCAATAGAAGCCGTTGGAGCAATGTCCAATCGTAGTTTGCTTCGATTCCTGGAGCGGCTCGAATTACGGCTATATGCGGCCGCTGATCACATTGTGACCGTGGGCGAAGGATACAAGCAGAAGCTGATGGAGAAAATAAAGCTGGTGGGCAAGATCTCGATCATCCCCAATGGCGTGGATCTGGAGGCATTTGTTTCCCGTGAACCAGATGCCGTCATAAGGCAGAAATTAGGGCTCAAGGACTGCTTTGTCTGTTCTTATATAGGCACGATCGGCATGGCAAGCGGGCTCGAAGTTGTCCTTGAAGCTGCTCGGAGGCTTAAGAAGATCGGAAGAGACGATGTCAAGTTTCTGCTTGTCGGCGACGGCGCTGTCAAGGACGAGTTGCAGTCTGCGGCGACTATGGAAGGTCTCGACAATGTTGTTTTTACCGGGCGGCAGGACAAGTCGAAGATTCCCGATTTTCTGGCTTTGAGCGACGCTTGTCTTGTGCATCTCAAAAAGAAGGATATATTCGAAACGGTCATGCCGTCGAAAATCTACGAAGCGGCAGCGATGTCCAGGCCGATAATCCTCGGAGTGGGTGGGCATGCGGCAAAATTAATTTCGGACACCGGCGCAGGCATTTGCATTGAACCAGAAAACGCCGGCCAACTCGTTGATGCAGTCAAACGGCTGGTTGACAATCCGTCGCTATGCCGCATATTCGGTGAGAAAGGTAGAGTGCTGGTGAAGAGCTTTTATGATTGCGATCGCCTGGCGCGAGAATATGAGGCAATTATTCAGAAGGTTCTTAGTGTCATATCCAACTGAGACGGGATCGACAATTCATTTGAACCGCAGATTGACGAATAATGAGGTCCGAAGTACGAAGGGAATATCCTGTTACTTGGCCAGGGACGCATCTCCGAGTTTGGGATCCAAATGCCGCAATGATGTTGGCCGGCGACACGCCGGCCCTCCCGCGCTTCGTCTTTGTATGGGAGGGCGGCCATGTTGCCCGCCGGTTTACTAATTGGGAAAGAGCTTCCATGCCAGCCTGAAGGGGCGAATCACGTAATGCAGAATGAACAAAGCCTTAGGGAGTTTCACCGAATTCCAATCGCTGTAACTAGGGGTTAATGCCAGAAAGAGACAGTGGCGCACCTTGTCGGCGACACGCTCTCTCGCCGCAAGATGAAAGCGCAATTCTGCGGATCGCTTCACCTTTTTGTCTGGCACGAGCAAATGCTCCTCGATTGCCTGCTGCGCCAGACGCCCAACGGCAGGGTCCGCATCAATTGCCTTAACGACTTCGCCGGGCAGTTTGATTTCTAAAACCTGCCTGCAAAGTTCTAATCCCATCAGGACCATCCGCAGTCCGCCGAGCGTCTTTGCCCGAACCAGAACGCGACGCCAGTGGATGTCGGTTCTCGTTCGAATAAGCTGGCCTATATCGCAAATCCACGCAAGCCTGTGCCACAGATGTTTTGTACCGTGGACGCAGAGAATAATCAGAAGATTCTCTATGGAAACGGTGTGAAACTGGCGGTCTCCTAACAAAATGGCCGCAGTGTTCTCCCACAGGACTGCCGGCCGCATGTGGAACGAAAAGTATTCCGGCGTCACTGCCGAATCCAGTTCCACGTAGTAGTCCTTTCCCGGACTCCGCATGCTGCATCCCCATCCCGCCTCTATATGGGCCTTTCGCTCGACATCCGATAACTCCACCAGTGGCTCATAACCGTCGGCCACAAGGGTAGCTCTGGCGCGGTCGATGTCTTTGGCCCGCAGCAGCAGATCGAGATCGTCGAACATCCTCGCGGAGAGCTCACCATACGCAAGCATTGCCAGCGCTGGCCCCTTTACGGGCAGCGTTCTGATCTTGTTTGATTCAAGCGTGTCGAGCACTCGTATCAGTTCTTTCGCCATGAATTCGTTACGCGCGACGTTTGTGAGGTAACGCTTGTGAATTTCCCGCTTGAAGCCCTTCGGTGCGGATTCCGGCCGGAGTTTAGTCAGTCCTCCGTGCAGCAACGGCATGACTTTATGGAGGATCGCCAGGTCGAGCAGCCGATTCCAATCGAGGTTTTCGGCAGGGGTCCACGCAACTTCATCAGAGCCCACGCAAGCGTTAGCGCAGCGAAGGAGCGCATGGAATTCCGGATCGTTCGTAAATCGTTCGTCCATGCGCGCAATCTTACAAGAATCAGTCGCAATTGCACGTTGCTTTTGAAGCATAGTTCCCACGATTGCCTTACCTTCTGTTTTGACTCAGGGTAGGCCAGATGATGCACATGAATCTGTGGATCGCGCTATTGGATGTTGAGATTGTCAGATACTATTGAATCACAATGCATGATATAGGACTGGAAGATGCGTAAAGCGGTACAAAGTGGGAAGCCGCCGACTGGATCACGGAAGATCAGTCCACAATCGGCCTCGTGATGTGGCTTACGCCTTGTTCCTTTCCCGGATGGCTTTGGCTTCCGGGGACTTGGGCCAGGTTTTGACGACATGTTTGAGAAGTTCGGCGGCGAAAGTCTGTTCGTCGGTGGAGCCTTCGCTAAAATGAAAGCCGACATAGTAAAGATCGGCGGCGTCAAGCGTTTTATCCTTTTTCAGGTGGCTCAGGAGATCGGCATTATTGTGGCGTAGTAACAGCGCGAGTCCGCGGAGCGCGTGATCCCCGGCGCGGTATTGCGGAGCAAGCTCCTTGTGGGAAACTTTCAGATTGCAGGCGCTCAGTGTGTATGAAACCTCGTCATTGAAAGTCTGGGTGTGGAGCAGGCGGCGCAGACATTCCACAGCTTGCGACCAGCGCTTGGCGCGCTGGTGCTCAATGCCGGCGTCCAGCAGAATTGTTTCAGCAGCCTTCACGTCGCAGTTGCGCACAAAGTGCAGGAGCGGTTCATGGCGAGGTTTGCCGGCGAGCAGTTCTTTCGTGGCCAGCGTGATGAACTTCTTGAGCGTCTTGTTGTCAATTTCCTTGTAGTGCGGTTTGAGTATCCGGGCCAATGTCCAGGCAGCTTCCCTGTCCTCCTCGGCGGCAAGCGCTTTCACAAGGACCGGCACGGATTTCTTGTGCGCCGTGAGCGCTGCGGCAGCGATCTCGCGAACCTGGTCATCTTCGTGGAGGAGTAACTCGACAAGCAAAATATTGTTTTCCGTGGTGTCGGTGGCCGCGAGCACGCGGACGGCGAAGGCACGCGCATAAGGGTGTTTGTTCTTCAGAAGATTGCGCCATTTGGCAGGAGTAATGCAGGCGGTTGGCAGCCGCGCCATTATATCGAGCGTATGCTTGACTGTCTCTTCGTCGGGATCGTCGAGATAAGGGAAGATGGCGTTGAGAACAGTCGCCGCAGTTTTGTCCGCAAACTGGACGCCCTTCAAAGCGATGAGAGCGTGACGGCGGATATAAGGGAGCATTTTCGGGGTGGAATGTTTGAGAAGAATGGCGGCGGCCTCCGGCCTGCCGATATGTCCGAGCAGGAGAAGGGCGGAAGTCAGAACTCGCTCCTGTTTTTGCACCTCGGCGTTCTTCATGAACTTCACAACCTGCTTATGAAGTGTGAGACGTTCCGGTGGTTGCGCGCTGGCTGCATGACGGCGGACCGCGTCGCAGGTTTCCTTCACGAGCGTGAAGTCGGAATCGAACAATAAATCGAGCAGCGTTTCGAGCGTTTCCCCCGTATGAATCCGGGCCAGCAGGTCAATAAGAACCAGTTTCTGCTCTCGGTTGGCATCCTTGAGCTGGCGCTTTACTTCTGGAAGGACGGCGTCGCCTCCGGATGCCACGATGCCGACAGCGCGCATCTTCACGGTCATGTCCCGTGAATTGAGCAACGGCATCACGTACGGCACAGCGGCTGGTGACCCGATCGCCTGCAGGGCGCCGAGGATGTAGCCGGCGAGTTGTTCGTTTGCTGCTGGCAGCGCCTCCCCAAGTGCCTTAACGACTTCTACGCTTTTCGGCGCAAGTTCAGTCAGCACGAGAGCGGCGGCGCAGCGCCGCGTGTGCTCCGTGTTCTTGAGCATCTCGCATATTTTTTTTAGATTCTGATCCATCACGCGGCGAATATTACCAGAAGATGTCTGTATGGGCAAGATACTATGGCTGGACAACGGGCTGGCGGCGTGGTTAAGTCGGCGGGTATTTCTGGAACGTCGAAGTTTGCCGGGAGCATTGATATGGAACTTTTTCACTCGTTCGTGTTGGGAGTGGTGCAGGGACTGGGCGAGTTTCTTCCTATTTCATCGTCGGCCCACCTCATTATTGTGCCGTGGCTTTTCGGTTGGCGCGATCCGGGGCTCAACTTCGACATAGCCCTTCACTGGGGAACGCTTGCCGCCGTGCTGGCATACTTTCGTAGTGATGTCGGATTGCTCATCAGGGGCTTCTGGCGCTCTCTTTTTCCTTCCAGCCGCGATTTTCAGAATGATCTCCCGCAAAGAATGTCCTGGCTACTGGTGCTCGCCAGCGTTCCGGGCGCTATCTTCGGGAAGCTGCTTGATGAAAAGGCGGAGTCCTTATTGCGAAGTCCGCTGCTTATCGCTGCGACTCTCGGCGGTTTTGGTATTGTTCTCCTTGTGGCGGACCGTTATGGGCGGCGAGAGAAGGGGCTGGATCGGATTCGATGGCTCGATGCGTTGCTGATTGGATTCAGCCAGGCACTGGCGATAGTCCCCGGGATTTCGCGAAGCGGTGCCACAATAGCAGCAGGATTGGGGCTTGGCTTCCAGCGGGAATCGGCGGCGCGCTTCAGTTTTCTCATGTCAATCCCTATAATTTTTGGAGCCGGAATTATCAAATTGAAGCACTTCCACGAGGGCATGAGCTATGCGGATCTGGCTGTCGGTTTTCTGGCGTCGGCAATTTTTGGATTCTTCTCAATCAAGTACTTTCTCCGCTTCATAGCCAGACACGATTTCAGGCCTTTCGTATGGTATCGGCTGGCACTCGCGGCTCTGATTCTGATGGTTTTCTTTTCCCGCCACAATTGAGATGTTGCGCGTGACACGTAGTGGCTTGGGTTGGCGCAGAGTCACTTGCAAGACGCGGCAGTTTTCGGGATTTCCGTTGACACCTATTCGGCTATGTAGTAGCTATTTGGCCGAAATACGGGCTTTCCGTGAGAGTTTGGCGGGCAATGACGTTTTTTGGGGCTGTGGCGTTCAATTCTGAAATGGAGGTAGACATGCGTTGGGCAAAGCCGCTTTTTATGCTAGCGATTCTGACGGTTCTATGTGCAGGTTGCGCCACTCATTTGGATTATTACACCTACTCTAATACCAGAAGACTTATGGACTCGGGTGCGCCGGATATTACCAAGGTGGTTTGCTCCCCGCTGGTTTTTATTCCTGACACGATCGGATCTCCCTTCGCATGTTATAAGGACGCCATAAATCACGCTCCAGAGAGCAAGGGCGGACATGTCTATCTGTCGTATGTCGGTTTCCGAACGCTCATGGCATCCGATCTGAGTTCGGTCTACCAGTGGGTAGGCGGAACATTGGTGTGCATTACCGACACGATATGGTTTCCAATAGCCGGCATAACGGATACAATCTACGCTGTCTTCTGGTACTAAAAGAAGATCGCCGGGAATTTCCGAGGCGGTAATGGAAGCTTGAAGGCCGGTCACTCAGACGGCATCAGTCGTGTCTCACAAGAGATGCAGATCCGGTCTCTTGGCCCCACTTCTTCCTTACAATTGGGGCAATACACCGGTTCTTCTTCCTTCTGGCGCAGCGAGGGAGGTGTCCATGTCGTTGACGGTCTGTGAATAGTGTGGGTATGACTCCGGGCGTGCGATCCGCGGGAACTCTCCGACATCTTTTTAACGTTTGACGGCACCTTCATTGGCCCGTCGCAATGTGGGCAATTGATCTTTCGTCCGACGAGATCCTTGTAATATTCCAAGTCTATGACAACTTTGCCCTCACAGCTCGGGCATCGAAGTTTTATATTTCGTTCCATGCGCGATATATAATAGGAGTTGCCCTGAATCCGCAAGAGAGAACTGGAAATCCCGGATTGTACCATCTGCAAAGCGGCATGACTTGACTCGGCATGTCGGCAGACTAATATGCCTCCGCATGAAAACGACAGCTGTCTCATCCATGATCGTGTTGTTAGTGGCGCTTCTCCTGGCAGGCTGCGCAAGGCATTCCGAATCGGGAAAAGCCGATCATGAGCGAATAATATCGCTGGCGCCAAGTCTGACCGAGATGGTTTGCGCCGTCGGCGGCGCAGATTCGCTTGTTGGTCGCACAACGGCGTGCGATTATCCGTCGGATATTGTCTCGCACATTCCTGTGGTTGGCGGGTTTGGCGCGCCATCGCTTGAGGTCATGCTCGCGTTGAAGCCTACATGCATCCTGTATGTTGATCTCGACGACAAGAGCCTGTCGCAGAAAATGGACAGCGTCGGCCTGTCTCATGCGCTGATTCCATGCAAAACGCTGGATGATATTCCGCGCGCGGTTCTTGCAATAGGCGGTTATGTTCATCGCGAAACGGCGGCCCGTGGGCTGGCGGATAAATTGATGTCTGGCCTCACGGCTTTGAGAGGCACGACTTTGACGAACCGTCCGTCCGTTTTTGTAGAGATATGGAGCGATCCGCTGATGACCGCTGGAAAGATGTCATTCGTTTCTGAACTCGTCCGCTTGGCCGGCGGTCGTAATATAGGCGATGAAATGGAAAAGGATTATGCGCAGGTTTCCTCGGAATGGGTTGTTTCCAGAAAGCCGGATATCGTGCTTTGTTTTGGCACACCCGCAAAGGGCGAAGGCCGGAAAGCGGTCTTGAGCCGTGCGGGTTGGGCGGAGATACCGGCCGTGCGAAACGGTCGGGTTTATGACAAACTCTCCACGGATGTTCTCACGCGGCCAGGCCCTCGTGTTCTCGATGGCATCGAGGAATTGCGAGCATGTATTTCGAATGAACGGAAGGCGGAATGAGAGAAAAGCGCTGCACATGGTTGATTCTCCTGGCGACGCCGGTGCTGCTCGGCTTGTGCCTTCTGATGGGCGCTTCAAAACTTGGGCTTCCCAGCGATAACGCAATTCTTTACCTGCGGTTGTATCGTGTGATGGCAGGTTTTGTCGTTGGCGCTGCGCTGGCGTGCGCGGGTGTGGTGCTACAGGCGTTGTTGCGGAATCCGCTTGCCGAGCCGTATGTGCTTGGCGTCAGCAGCGGCGCCGGGCTTGGTGCAGCAATCGCCATCATGACCGGCATCGGAGCTCTGACGATCGTCCTGCCGGTAAGCGCTTTTGTCTGTGCCGCTCTAGCTCTGTCAGCTGTGTATAGTCTCGCCATCACCGGCGGAAAACTCTCGATCTACGGGCTGATATTGAGCGGCGTCATTGTCAGTTCGCTTTGTTCCAGCCTCCTTATGTTCATTGTAGCGCTGTCGCCGGCGAGCGGACTGCACAGCATCATATGGTGGATGCTGGGAAATCTCGAAATGTACTCGCGGCCGCTTCTGGCGGTTTGCAGCGTGTCCATCGTTAGCGGGTCGCTGGCCGCCTGGGCGCTGGCCCCGGAACTTAATGCCCTCGCACTTGGTCAGGACATGGCGCATCATGTAGGTGTCAGGACGAAATTAGCAATCACACTCGGTCTGGCGTTGGCCACATTGATCACTGCGACGGCAGTTGCGCTGGCCGGTTTGATTGGCTTTGTCGGCCTGATTGTGCCGCATGTGGTTCGCAGCATGGTTGGGCCTGATCATAGGAGGCTGATTCCTGTCGCGGCACTGGCTGGCGGCGTTTTTCTGGCAGTATGCGATGCTGTTGCCAGAACAATTCTTGCGCCGGTCGAAATTCCTGTCGGTGTTATCACAGCGCTTATAGGCGGCCCGTTTTTCCTCGTTATTCTAAGAAGTCGTCGAAAACGCGTATGGATAGAATAGAGTGGTCAGTGGTCAGTGGTCAGTGGTCAGTGGTCAGTGGTCAGTGGTCAGTGGTCAGTGGTCAGTGGTCAGGAGCAAACGGCAAAGCAGAAAAGAACCTTAAGGGCAATGCTGAAGCCTGAACACCGAACACTGAAATCTAATTTATGAGCAATGTTCTTGAATTCTTAGGTGTGTCTGCGGGTTATCACGGCGTCCCCGTGATAAAGGACCTCACTGCCTCGATTCGGGAAGGTGAAATTGTCGGCGTGCTTGGACCGAATGGCGCGGGCAAGACAACTTTTCTCAGATGCATTACCGGGTTGTGCCGCTCGATGTCTGGCACGATCCGCCTGTTCAATAAAGACGCCTCGGAGCTTGATGCCGCCGAAAGGGCCAGGTTGGTTGCGGTTGTTCCGCAGGAAGTCGAGACCCCTGTCGCATTCACCGTGCAGGAAATCGTGACGATTGGCCGTACTGCGTCACTCAGCAGATGGTGCAGGCCGACAAAGCAGGATATTGCCATCGTAGAGCGGGCGATGGTTTATACCGATGTTGTTGGAATGAGGGATCGGCAGTTCGCCGAGTTAAGTGGCGGCGAAAAACAGCGGACGATAGTGGCTATGGCGCTTGCGCAGGAGCCGCGAATGATCCTTTTGGACGAGGCCACGTCGCATCTTGATATGAACCATCGGATGGAGGTAATGCAGATTGTCGAACGCCTCAACAGGGAGCAGGGTGTCACGGTGCTGATGATCAGTCACGATCTGAATCTTGCGGCGGAATTCTGTCAACGTCTGATACTGATGGATCACGGACAAATCGTGGCTGATGGAAAACCTTTGGAAGTGCTGAACGAGGACGTTCTGCGCGGCGTGTATCAGTGCGATGTGCTGGTCCAGCACGATCAAGTCAGCGGACTAGTGAGCGTTGTGCCTGCGCGCCGGCTTGCGGCTGGTCATGGCGGTCGAGGGCTTCGCGCGCACGTTATCGCTGGGGGCTGCTGCGCCGAGGAAATATTCCGGCGTCTGTGTCTATGCGAATATACGGTGACTTGTGGCGTTCTCAATCAAGGCGACAGCGACACCGGGTTCGCTGATGCGCTTGGCATTCAGACGGCGCTCGAAAAACCGTTTTCTCCGATCGGTCAATCGGCGCTCGATTCAGCCATGGAAATGGCAAAGGCGGCGGATTTCGTTGTCCTGTGCGGCGTCCCGTTCGGGCCAGGCAACCTGGCAAATGTGACTCTGGCCGAGCAGGCTTTAGCGCATGGCAACGCAGTGTTCGTCATGTCCGGAATTGAGCAGCGAGATTACACGGGCGGGCATGAAGCTACGGCGAGGATAGAGGCAATGTTAAGAAAAGGCGCTGTAACCTGGAATACCATGCCGGATTTGTTCAATTCGATACCGGTGAGTGGAAAATGAACTCATCCCTCGATGTGATTGATCTCGGCAGAATGCCATATGTTCCGGTGCTGATACGGCAGGAAGAGATGGTACAGAAACGTAAAGCAGGCGCGATTTCCGATACGCTGCTGCTTGTCGAACACGAGCCCGTTTACACCCTCGGCAGAAACGCCAAAGAGTGGAACGTACTCGCTTCCGAGGCGGATAT
>Ga0181535_10003437_pt1 | contig 18372 bp, 18 predicted proteins | sample PEATcosm2014_Bin_44_FD_119774 | JGI IMG/M metagenome (GOLD analysis project Ga0181535, IMG submission 119774) | Peatland microbial communities from MTU Mesocosm Facility, Houghton, MI, USA - PEATcosm2014_Bin17_30_metaG | ecosystem: Environmental > Terrestrial > Soil > Wetlands > Peat | place... | reverse complement strand
TGTGCATTTCTGCATATTGGATTTACACGATAAATGTCCTCTACTTCCCGCCATTAGTCAATCCGTATGTTCATACGGAGAATTCACCAACCAAACCGGGAAAAATTTCCCACCAAAAACCCTCTTGACGCCACTAGCCTTTGTTGTTACGTAATAGGGCACCACATTAAGTGGTGGTTTGTTCGAAGTTTTATGCGCTGTCCGAAGTGCGGCAACCAGGATGATAAGGTGATTGATTCGAGGGCGTCTCGTGAAGGCGCCACCATTCGCCGTCGCCGTCAATGTCTCCAGTGCAACAACCGCTTCACCACTTACGAGGAGGTTGAGCGCGAAGGTTTGATGGTCGTTAAACGCGACGGACGCCGCGAGGAATTTTCCAGGGAAAAACTGCTCTCCGGCCTCAAAAAAGCCTGTCAGAAACGCCCCATCAGCCCCAAGGTAATCGAAGATGTGGTCGAGAAAATCGTCGATGCCATCACCGACAAATACGACCGCGAAGTCCCGGGAATGGAGATCGGCGAACGCGTCATGGAAGCGTTGCGCACGATTGATAAAGTGGCCTATGTCCGTTTCGCCAGTGTTTACCGCCGTTTCGAGGAGGCCACGGAATTCGTGAGCGAAGTCAATAAATTGGAGTCCAATCGTGATACAACTCAAACCTGATTGTTTGATTTTTAGAACCAGCGACGGCGACCAGATCCCCTGTTCCGCGGAATGGGTCACCTTGGAATTGATGGGTAACAGCGCCGCCTTGATCGACCCGGAAGTGGTGCAAAACGCCGCCGCCGCCGTCCTGCATTATTTCAAACACGAGTTGGGCAAGGAATTCGTGTCGGTGGCCGAGTTTGCCGTCGCCCTGGAAAAAGCCCTGCATGGTTTCGGTCTGACCATCTATGCGGATGACCGGCCTCAAGCCGGGACCGCCCAAAAAAAATCCGTGGTCAACTTCAATCTTCAGGAATTGGCCGACGGCGTGGACAAGGGATTCGAGCTTCTCTTTTTCCCCAATCTGCGCGAGCAGTTGAAAAACAAAATGGAACAAGCTCCCGACGTAGTTCGCTTCCACGGTCTGCGCGGCTGCGTCAAACAATTGGTCGGCACGGCACGCTGGACCCGCCGCTGCCAGAATCTGAACGACCAGATAGTGGACTATTTGCGCCACTGCTGGCAGACGGACGGTGCGGGCCGGTCCTGTGCCCTGATCGTTTTATGAGCGCCAATATTTTTGAAAAAATCATCGCCCGCGAAATTCCGGCGGACATTGTGTATGAGGATGACCTCGTCCTCGCCTTTCGCGACATCAGCCCCAAGGCGCCTGTTCATATTCTGATCATTCCCAAGAAAAACATTGCGCGCCTGGACGCATCCCGCCCGGAAGATGCGGCCCTGCTCGGCCACCTTCTGCTCAAGGCCGCCGAGGTCGCGGCCAAGGCCGGCTTGAAGAATGGCGGCTGGCGCTTGGTCATCAACAGCGGACCGGATGCCGGGGAATCCGTTCCGCACTTGCACTGCCACATTTTGGGCGGGCGAAAACTGGCCTGGCCCCCCGGATAAGTTTCAGCGCCGGATGGTCTGCCCGGGCGCGTTATCCAACGATATGATCACTTTCTTGAGCGGCAAATTAATCGAGGCGCTGCCGACCCTCGCCATCGTCGAGGTCAACGGCGTCGGTTACGAGGTGTTGATCCCGCTTTCTTCATTTGACAAACTCCCCCTGCCCGGTCAACCGGTAAAACTCCTGACCCATTTGGTCGTGCGCGAGGACGCCCATATCCTTTATGGATTCATGTCCGCCGCCGAACGCGAGATGTTCCGCCTTTTGATTCACGCCGTCAGCGGGATCGGGCCGAAAACCGCCCTCAACATCCTCAGCGGCCTCAACGTCACCGCCCTGCGCGGCGCCATCGCCGGCGGCGACGTCAAAATGCTCTCCCAAATATCCGGCGTGGGCAAAAAAACCGCCGAACGAATCGTCATCGAACTCAAGGACAAAGTCGGCCAGGGCGGAGTGTTGGAAGCGGCCAGCGCCCAACACGCCCTCTCATCCGACGAACAAAAAATAAACGACGCCGCGCTCGCCCTGATGGCCTTGGGTTACAAGCCGGTTGACGCCCATGAATCGATCCGCGCCGCCCAGGCGGTTTTGGGCGCCGAAGCCAACGTGGAGGCACTGGTCCGCGCCAGCTTGAAAAAAGGAGCCTGATGCCTGCTCCCGCGCGCAAGAAGTCAGGCGTCGTCATCCCACAAAAACTTCGCTGGCATCGCCGCGTCCTGGCCGGCGTCGCCGCCTTCTTTTTTTGGCTGTGCCTCAGAAGCTGGCGGCGCGTCTGGAAAGACACGGCCAACCAACACGAAACCCGCGCCCCCGTCATCTATTGTATCTGGCACGACCACCTCGTCCTCGCCCTGGCCAGTTATGACGATCACGTTTTGGAAAAATGGCACGAGCAAGGCCTCGCCGCCATGGTCAGCGCCAGCGGCGACGGCGCGTTCCTCGCCGCAGTCCTGAGTAAATTCGGCGTCCATGCCGTCCGCGGTTCCACCAGCCGGCGCGGGCCTCAAGCCCTCCTCGAAGCCAGCCGCTGGCTGCGCAAAGGCTTCAGCGTGGCCATCACCCCGGATGGTCCGCGCGGGCCGTCTCGTCAAATCCAGGAAGGCATCATTTATCTCGCCCAGGTTTCCGGCCGCCCCATCGTGCCCATCTCCAATTTTACCCGCTGGAAAATCCGCCTCCATAGTTGGGACCGTTTTCAAATCCCCCTCCCCTTTGCCAAATGTGAATTGTACGACAACGACCCCGTTTCAGTTCCCAGGGACGCCAGCGAAGCCGACCGCAAAAGGTTGCGCTTCAAGCTTGAGGAGTCCATGCGAGCCATTACACTCGACTGATTATTCTGTAAGATTATGAGACTGATGATTATTTTGTTGGCGGCGGGCCTGATGATCACCGCCCAAACCGGGGCGCAGACCGATCCCGCCGCCGCGACGACGGTTGAGACGATTGTCTGCATCCGCCATGGCGAAAAACCATCCGGCGGCCTGGGACAACTGACCTGCAAAGGGCTGAACCGCTCCCTCGCCCTGCCCCGCGTGTTGCTCGGAAAATACGGCGCGCCCAATTACATCTTCGCCCCAAACCCGGCGCAGACGGTGGATGGCGGGGCCAGGTATTATTATGTCCGCCCCCTCGCGACCATTGAGCCTACCGCCATCCGCTGCGGACTGCCCGTCAACACCCAATTCGGCTACAAGGAAATCGCCGGCCTCGAGGACGAGCTGGACAAGGAACAATACCGGCGCGCCACGGTTTTTGTGGCGTGGAAACACGGATTGCTCGACGATTTTGTCAAACAAATGGTTCAGAAGTACGGGGCGGCCCCCAAACAGGTCCCGGACTGGCCGGGCAAGGATTACGACAGCATTTTCCTGCTGAAAATCACCCGCGGCCAGGAACACCCATCCATTGCCTTCACCATCGACCATGAGGGATTGGACAACTTGAGCCCCTCATGTCCCAGCCAATAGATGCGCGGAGGCCAGCCGCTTCACTGGTAATGGTGGTATCGCTTCACAACCGACGCCACATACGCCCGTGTGCCGGGAAATCCGATCTGGTCCAGAAACGCCGCGCTGTTCGTCATCGCCGCCCCCGTCCGCCATTTCAACACGTTTCCCCTGCCCGCGTTGTAATCAGCCAAAGCGTATGGCAACGGGTTGTCGGCTTGTTTGTAACGCAACAACATCCTTTTCAAATACCAGGTGCCGGCCAGCGTGTTGGTCGCGGGATCCAGACAGGCCGCGTGTTCAAAACCGGCAATGTGTTCGGCGGAAGCCCATTCCCACGCGGCCGTCTCGCGCACCTGCATCAAACCCAATTCCCCCGCTCCGCCCCGATCGCGGGGATTGAACCTGCTTTCCTGCCAGACAACGGCCTTGACCAAGGCCGGATCCACTTGATACCGGACGGCGGCGGCGGCGATCTCCGCGTCAAAACGATGCTCCCGCCAGTAAAGGCAGCCCCGGTAAAAAACCAGCGCCAAAACAACACAGGCCAGAAGATAAAGACGCCTCATTGGCTTTATTTTTAACCGCGCCCATCCCCAAAAAAAAGAGCAATCCGCGCCCATGCGCTTTTTAATCCCCCATCTTTCACCTCCCTTTTCCCCATGATTGCCCGCGTCACTCTCGAACTCGCCTTGGGCAAGGAATTCGATTACCTCATTCCCGACGAAATGGCGGGCCTGGTGGAGATCGGGTCCCGGGTCAAAGTCCCCTTTGCCCGCCGTCAGGTGCTCGCCTGCGTCACCGCTTTGCCGGAAAGTTCGCCCCACCCGAACCTCCGCCCCATCATCAAAATTCTTGGGCAACGCTCCTTTGTCAGTCCGAAGATTCTGCAACTGGCCCGCTGGATGGCGGAATATTATTGCTGCCCCGCCGAATTGGCGCTCAAGACGGTGCTGCCCGAAGCCGTCCGCAAAGAGAAGGAAGGCTGGCGCGAACAATTATTTGTCCAAGTGCTTCCCCCGCCCGCTCCCATGCCGAAGTTGAGCAAACGCCAGTCGGACATTTTGGAGATCCTCCGCCAGCGCAAGGAAGCGCCCCTTCAGGAACTGCTCCAAACGGCCGACACCACCGCCCAAACCTTGCGCCGTCTGGAAGACAAGGGATTGATTTCCATCACAACCCGGATTTCCGAGCGGGACCCCTACGCGCACGAAACAATTTTGCCCACCCAATCGCTCGGGTTTAACGCCGATCAGCAGCGCGCCTTCGACGAAATCACCAAAGCCATGAACCAGCCGGCGGGCGGGGCCGGGGCGAAGAAGGAGCCGGACATCTTTCTCCTGCACGGAGTGACCGGCAGCGGAAAAACCGAGGTTTACCTGCAAACCATCGCCTGCGCCCTCCAACAAGGCAAAGGCGCCATCGTCCTTGTCCCGGAAATATCGTTGACACCGCAGACTGTCGAACGATTCAAGGCCCGCTTCAGTTCCGGGCCGCTGCAAACCCTGGTGGCGGTGTTGCACAGTCATTTGTCCGTCGGCGAACGCCATGACGAATGGCACAAAATCCGCCAGAACCGCGCCCGCATCGTCATCGGCGCGCGCTCCGCCATCTTTGCCCCCGTCGATCCCCTCGGCCTGATCATCGTCGATGAGGAACACGAACATTCCTACAAGCAGGAGGAATCCCCCCGTTACCAGGCCCGGGACGTGGCGGTGGTTCGCGCCCGCATGGAGGGCGCCGTGGCCGTTCTGGGATCGGCCACCCCTTCCATGGAGAGTTATTACAATGCGCAAAAAGGCAAGTATCGCCTTCTGGAAATGCCGATACGCGCCGACAATAAAAAAATGCCGGTGGTGCGGGTGGTGGACATGCGCCAGACCGCGCGGCAGGAAAAGGGGCCGCCCGTCCTTTCCCCCCAGCTCAAGGAAGCCATTCACCAACGTTTGGAGCGCCACGAGCAAACCCTTTTGTTCCTCAACCGGCGCGGCTTTGCCACGGCCCTGCAATGCCCGCTTTGCGGCTACGTGGCGCAATGCCCGAATTGCAGTCTTTCCCTCACTTACCACCGCCAGGCCGGCAAATTGCGCTGCCATATTTGCGACCACGAAACCGACGCCCCGTCCGTCTGTCCCAATCCGAAATGCCGCAACCCCGCCATCCGTTACGCCGGGCTGGGCACCGAAAAAGTCGAGGCCGTCCTGACCAAGTTTTTCCCCTCCGCCCGCATCCGGCGGATGGATTCGGACACATTAAAGCGCAAGGAGGATTACCGCCGCATCCTGGGCGATTTTCGGACGGGAAAGATCGATTTGCTGGTCGGCACGCAAATGATAGCCAAGGGTCTGCACTTCCCCAATGTCACTCTGGTGGGAATCATCCATGCGGACTTGAGCATGCACATGCCGGATTTCCGCGCCGGGGAACGGACTTTCCAATTATTGACGCAAGTGGCGGGCCGGGCCGGCCGGGGAGATGTCGAGGGAGAGGTGTTTATCCAGGCATTCACTCCGTTTCATCCTGCCATACAATTCGCGCGCCGCGCCGATTATGCCGGGTTTTACGAGCAGGAAATTGATTTTCGGCGGCAACTCAGCTACCCGCCCCTGAGCCGCATCGCCTTGCTCCTGCTCAAGGGTCGCAACGAGGAAAAGGTCAAATTTTCCGCCGCCCATGTCAAACACGAGATCGAAAAGTGGGCGTCCGATTTTCCCGACATGATCCTGGCCGGCCCCGCCCCCATGCCGCTCGCCCGCACCGAAAATCAATACCGGTTCCACATCCTTTTGCGCACCCGGAAAATGACTTCGCTCAGTCTAAAGCTGGCGGGGTTAATGGAGGCTTTGGTTCTGCCCGATGATGTCACGATGTCGGTTGACATCGACCCGGCCAATTTGATGTAGTTCAGTCCGCCGCCGCCATCCCGGCGCGATCCAGCGGCAACGACAACGAAACCACAATGCCGTTTTCGGTTGACTGCTGCCATTGGGAGGAACCTTCGATGCAGCGCATCCGATCTTCGACTTCTATGGCCTGCAAAGCTTTTTCGGAAATGACCGCCGGACCGGACACCGGATTTTTGGCCCGCAAATACAGGCAAATCCCGCCATCTTTCTGCTCTAGCTCAATTTCCATGCCCGACACTTTGGCCGGCAGAAGAACATCGGTCGCGATCTCCTGGCAAATACTGAACAATTCGTTCGCCACAAAGGTCGGCACGGAGACGTTCCCTTTGGTCTCAACGAAGGAACAATCAACACTCGTGGACAAGGTCCGGGCAAGCCTGTGCAACGCCGCCTTCAGCCCCGATTCGTCAACTATGCTGGCCCGCAACTCGCCGGTTATTTCCCGGATCGTTTGTCCCAGTTCCATAACCATGTCCGACCAGGCCTGACAACTCTTGGCCCAATCGGCCGGTGCGGCTTCGTCTGCGCCGGCCAGGGATAATTGCAACGAAAGCAGGGTCATTTTCTGGCTCACATCATCATGAATCCTGCGCGCCAGTCGCTTCGTTTGGCGACCCAGCAGCGCCTGTTGATGCTCCAGAATCTCTTCTGCTCTCGTGAGTGAAGTATTCACCATTTTAGCGTGTTCATTCTACAACATGGTCAAAATTAGCACTCTGTATGCCAAATCCGGAATCCCACCCTCACTATTCAGATGCCCAAGAAAAAACCGGACTTCCAAGTTCCTCAAACGAAAAATATTTGACGCTTGATTTTCAACCGTGCCCCCAAACAGGACGGGACAATGCCAGAAAAAGGACAGTTGAAACGATAATTTTGAGGGATTTCGCTCTGACCGGCGGGCCTCGCAGGAAACTACATCGCCTTCACGGGAGACGCTTTTCTAATCAACTTGGCGCCGTTGGACTGAAGATACGCCTGCACCGTGGCAATGCCTCCCAAACTGATTGGCACCCGTTTTTGGCTCTGAAAAAGGCGGTAATGCGTCAGGGTCTTGCCCACTTCCATGATTTCAATATGCTTATCATCCATCCGCCACAGTTGACCTTTCGCCAAGGGGGGCGGCGACAGTTTCTTAGCCTTCATATTTTTGTTGTTTTTTGAGTGCTTTACCACTGTGAAAAAATTATGTTGCATCCGCTTTTTGGACCAATCGCCCCCGTGGGAACGTTCTCGCCGTCCGGCGGATGGTATTTAATCATTTATCACCCCAAAAATAAACACAATTCTTCGCTTTTATGTTGTTAAATTCCAGTGATTAACAACGCTCTCCCCGCCCATCCCCTTATATTCTCATTTGAAAAGGTCGCCGGGCTTTTTCGGATAGGGCAAAATCGCAGGACGGGATCGCACATAGCCCTTTTGGGACGCCGGGGAAGAGGGGCGCGCCTGGGACTCGGAGGCGGAACCGGCCTGCTTTGGCTCAAACGCACGATAGGAATGTTGCAGGTTTATGTTTTCGTCTTGTGACTTGTGGTTCGCATTGTCCAGTGACGAATCGTATGCGTCCTCGCCAGTGACCGACGTTGTGCCGCGCGACTGCGCGTTAGCCGGACTGGAAACCGAAGCCCATGGATCGGCGTGTTTGCCGGTCTCTTTCACTTTTGTATAGCCCGCCGTTGCGTCTTTATCCACGGCACGATCCAAAGTGGTCGATCCGATATGGAAAAAGCTGCGCGCCCAGTCGGACACCCCATGCCCCGTCGCCTTGTCTGACCACAATTCCTTGCCAAACCCGCGACGGAAAGAGGCTGAATCCTCATCCCGTTTGTCGTAATAGCCGCCCGTCCAGTTCGCCGCCTTGGCCAGGGTATCGTGCGATTCCATCCGGTCACGCAGACTGTCGCCGCGCCGGTCCGAACCATCGCCTTTGTCAAAAACACTGCTCTTGGAATCCTGTTCCCAGGCGGATTGGGAATCTTCGCGTTTCACGGGGCTTTTGCCCGCGCGCTGCCGGGAGTTCGAAGTGTCATCCGCTTGATACGAAGCGGAACCACTATTCCGATCATCCACTGACGTGGAATCGAAACCCCAAGCATCCTTTTTCCCCCCGGAAGTAATCACAATGAAGCCGGAGGAAACCGGCATATCGTTGTAATTCACGCGCTGCTCCGGGGTGCGCACCTTGGTGCTGAACATGTCATCGGACAGGACCGTTTCCGCCGTATCCGGCTTTGGAACAGCGACCGCGACACCGGGTTCCGAAAACTCAATCTTGTCCCCAGCCCGTGCCGGTATCGTCATCAGACAGGACAACACCCCCGTCCCGACAGCCAACCCGGATAGGAAATTTGAATGCCAAGACGTCATAGTTCAGGGCTATCCATACCATACGCATGCCCCCCCGTCAATGAAGATGCCGCAGGGTTCGTGAGGAACCCTGCGGCATACAACGTGTTAAGCTGATGCTGAGATCAGGCTTTCGGCGCCATTTCGCGCTCGCGATCTTCCATGGCCGCTTTGCGGGAAAGGCGCACACGGCCTTTTTCGTCCACGCCAAGGCATTTGACCCAGATTTCGTCGCCCATTTTGACGATGTCCTCGGTGGATTTAACCCGGAAATTGGCCAATTCACTGATGTGAACCAAGCCGTCTTTGCCGGGGAGAAATTCGACGAACGCGCCGAATTCCTTGATCGTGACAACCTTGCCGCGGTAAAGCTTGCCGATTTCTGCCTCGGCCGTCATGCCTTCAATGGCGCCGCGCGCGATCTTCATGCCTTCCTCGGAAACGGAATAAATGTTAACCGTGCCATCGTCGTCGATGTTGATTTCGCAGCCCGACTCTTCGACCAGGCGTTTGATATTTTTGCCGCCGGGTCCGATGAGGGCGCCGATTTTCTCCGGGTTGATCTTGACCTGGACGATGCGCGGAGCGTATTTGCTCATTTCCTTGCGCGGTTCTGGCAATGTCTTGGCCATGGTGGCAAGAATGTCAATACGGGCGACTCGCGCCTTCTCCAGCGCCTCGGCCATGATGTTGTGCGGCAAACCGCGCAGCTTCAAGTCGAGTTGGAATCCGGTGATGCCTTTTGACGTGCCCGCGATCTTGCAATCCATGTCGCAGAACGAGTCTTCCCAGCCGATGATGTCGGTCAGCAATTTATAGCGGCCGATTTTGTCCGATTCGTCGTTCTCGGTGCAAATGCCGATGCTGATGCCAGCCACGGGGCGGATCATCGGAACACCCGCATCCAACAGGGCGAGGGTTCCGCCGCATACAGTCGCCATGGAACTGGAGCCGTTTGACTCCATGATTTCGCTGGTGACGCGGACGGCATAAGGATAGGTGGCCAATGGCAGCATGGGTTCGAGGGAACGTTCCGCCAACGCGCCGTGGCCGATTTCCCGGCGTCCGGGACCGCTGATGCGGCCGGTTTCGCCCACGGAATAATTCGGGAAGTTGTAGTGCAGGATGAATTTCTTGGTCGTCTCGCCACCGGTGTAGGAATCAAATTCCTGCGCGTCTTCCGTTGTGCCCAATGTGACCAACGTCACCGCCTGTGTTTCACCACGGGTGAATATGGCGGAACCATGAGCGCGCGGCAGAAAGCCCACTTCGCTCGTGATGGGGCGGACATCGTCAAAACCGCGCCCGTCCAGGCGCTTGTTTTGGTTCATGACCAAGTCGCGCACCGTCTTCTTTTGGATGTAATAAAAGGCCTCTTTCAGCACGTTCTCGGTCACCTTCTCCGCTCCAAACTTTTCCACCAGCTTGGCGCCGACTTCGTCGGTCAAGGCTTTGACTGCGGCTTCGCGTTCCAGTTTCTTGTGGGTGAGCAAAGCCGGAACCATGCGCTCGCCGGCCAGATGTTTGGCCTCGGCCAAAATGTCATCAGGAACGATGCTGACGGTGATTTCGCGCTTTTTCTTTCCAGCGCGGGCAGCCAGTTCTTTCTGCGCCGCAATCAGCGGCTGGCAGCATTCGTGGCCAAACTTGAGCGCCGCCATGAAATCCGCTTCCGAAATCTCGTCCGCCGCGCCTTCAAACATGACGACGTCGGAGGTGTTGCCCACGTAAATGATATCCATATCGCTTTCGGCCATTTCCGAGTGGGTCGGGTTGGCGATGAACTGGCCCTTGACGCGGGCGATACGCAAAGCACCCAGGGGACCATCCCAAGGGATGTCGCTGACGGCGAGAGAGGCCGACGCGCCGACGATGCTCAAAATATCGGAATCATTTTCGCCATCCGCGCTGAGCAGGAGGCTTTGAACTTGCACTTCGTTAAACCACCCTTTGGGAAAAAGCGGGCGGATGGGCCGGTCGGTCAGACGGCTGGTAAGGATTTCCTTTTCAGTGGGACGTCCTTCGCGTTTAAAATAGCCTCCCGGAAACTTGCCGGCGGCGGCCGCTTTTTCGCGGTAATCGACCGTCAGCGGGAAAAAGTCCTGCCCGGCTTTGGCCTTGCTGGCCGCAACGGCGGCCACCATGACGATTGTTTCACCCAACTGCACCGTGACAGAGCCATCGGCCTGTTTGGCCAGTTTGCCTGTCTCGATGATAATTTGCTTGGACCCGACTTGGGCCGTTACTCGTTCTGCCATAATTATTTCCTTCAACCCGCAGACTTCGAGGAACTTCAATCAACCCCGGTGCATTTGGTCACAAACCGGCGCTGATTGAAATTACCCAAGCCCGCAGGATATTAATGCCGCGAATTTGTACACTACACTGAACCGTTCGCGTTTCCGGATCAATGAAGAGATGATTAACCATTTGCCATGGTCGGGAGACTCCCCCCTGCGAAAGAAAGACGGGATTAGTGCCGAAGCTTCAATTTCTTCGTAACAGACTGATAGCGAGGCAAATCAGTTTGGTGCAAATAGTCCAGCAAACGGCGGCGCTGGCCAACCATTTTGAGCAAACCACGGCGGGAGCTGTGGTCTTTGATGTTCTTCTGCAAATGCTCGGTCAAATGGTTGATCCGCTCGGTCAAAAGGGCGACTTGCACATCGGCGGAACCTGTGTCCTTGGCATGCAGTTGAAAGCCCGTAATCGTCTTACCTTTTTCCATATTTTCCTATATGATCAATTCAATACTTATTTTGAGTGGGCAGTGTAGGTTTGGCGCAGGCACCTGTAAAGCTCTTTTTTGTCCTCCATTGAACTTTCCGCCTTTCCCGCTCCGCCCGACGGGCGTCACACCGCATCTTTTTTCGGTTTCAGGAAGGCGCTGAAACGCCGCTCGGCGCATTTGGGACAGATTCCGTGCGTGAATTTTGCGTCGGTGTGTTTTTGAATGTAGGCCTCCACTTGTTCCCAATAACCGTCGTCGTTGCGCACTTCATGGCAATAGGCGCAGATGGGCAGCAAACTGGAAAGCGTTTTCACATTGGCGACGGCTTCGGCCAGTTCCGCCGAGACGCTCCGCCATTCCAACGTCGTCATCACGATCCGGGCCAGACGCTCCATGGCGGAGGTCTGTTCCGGGGTGATATGACGCGGTTTCCTGTCCAAGGCGCACACGACGCCAAGCGCGTGCCCTTCCGGCGTCAACACCGGGGCGCCGGCATAAAAACGGATTTTCGGGTCGTTCAAGACCATGGGATTTTGCGCGAAACGTTCGTCCTCCAGCGCATTTTCGATAACCATGACTTTGGTATCGAGAATGGCGTAGGCGCAAAACGCGTCTTCGCGCCGGGTCTGCACCATCGTCGTCCCCAGCTTGGATTTGAACCACTGGCGCTCGCTGTCCACCAGGGAGATGACAGCCATCGGAACATCACAAATAAAAGCGGCCAGCTTTGTGATGTCGTCGAACGCCGCCTCCGGCTCGGTGTCGAGAATGTGATAACGCTTCAGCGCGGCGACGCGCTCGGCTTCCGCGTGTGGAAATGGAGGTGTCATAGAGTTTTCATCGCAACGCGCCAAGCGCAAGTTTGCCCTTTGGGGCGCAAAACCGCCAACCCGGCTGAACTTTCATACAATCTCACTGGGCAGACATTCCCGCACAAAGTTCCCCCGTCCACTCGCCGTAATCTAAATTAATCCGAACCATTATTCCAGCTTTTGTTTCCGCTTCACAACCCCGCGCTTCGCGCCGTGCCTCCGGGACGAATTAGTGTCAAGACTAATAATCAGGACGGACCGCCCGGCCGCGGAACCGCCCCCGGATGTTTCACCCATTCCTCCAATTCCCTGACCCGGCGGATCAGCTCGGGAAGTTGATGCAACGCGATCATCTGGCGTTTGGCCTGTCGATCCGGCTGGGCGGGCGCACCCAGCCATTTCCCCTTGTCGGGTATGTCATGCATGACCCCGGACTGGGCGGCGACAATCGCCTGGTTGCCTATCTTGAGATGCCCGGCTATGCCCACCTGCCCCGCCAATGTGACGTAGCTGCCCAATTTTGTGCTGCCGGCGATGCCCACCTGCGCGATCAGCAGGCAATTCTCGCCCACGGTGACGTTGTGCGCAATTTGCACCAGGTTGTCGATCTTTGAACCCTTGCCAATGACGGTCGGGCCGAGCGCGCCGCGGTCAATGGTGACGTTCGCGCCGATCTCAACGTCGTCCTGAACAAGGACCTGCCCGACTTGCGGAACCTTGCGATGTATGCCTGAGTCAAATACATATCCAAAACCGTCCGAGCCGATGACCGCCCCGGCGTGGATGCGCACGCGCTGCCCGATCTGGGTGTTGTTGTAAAGTGTGACGTTGGGAAAAAGCTGGGAGTCGGCGGCAATGCTGGAGCCGTCGCCCACATGATCCCCCCCGCGCAGAACAACACGGGGGCCGATACTCACCCCTTCGCCGATCACACAGTGCGGACCAATATGCGCGCTGGCATCGATCTTGGCCGATGCGGCGACAACCGCCGTGGCATGAACGCCGGGGGAAAAAGTTTGCTCGGGGAAAAATATGGGCAGCACGCGCGCAAAGGCGACCCGGGCGTTGGGCACGCGGATGATCACCTTCCGGTCCGATTGAAACGGACCGTCAATCAAAATGGCGGAAGCCGCGCTTTGCCCGGCCTTGACAAAAAACGCTTCATTCTCGGCAAAGGTAAGGTCGCCGGCCTTGGCGGTGGCGGCCGGCGCGAAGCCGGTCAGCGGAGTGGCCCCGTCTCCCAGGACTTCCCCCTGAAGTTGTTTGGCGATTTCGGCGGCAGTAATTGTCATTTTATTTTGTTGGCAAACTGCAAGTCGCGGTTGACTTGAATTTGCCGCGTCACTATAAAGTCCCCGTAAATAACAATTCAACATCTAGTTTATCCTATGGCTAACAAACCTCTCAACGTCGGATTGGTCGGCGGCGGCCGCGGCGCATTCATTGTCAACCCCCATCAGAAGGCAATTTTCTTCGACGGCACCCGCCGGGTCGTGGCCGGAGCGCTCTTTCCTGATCCGAAAATCGCCCTGGAAGAAGCGGCCAAATGGCCCTACCCGATCAAGGGTTACGGCTCCTACGACGAGATGATCGCGGCAAACAAGTCGCTGCCCGAAGACGAAAAGCTGGATTACATCGTCATCGTCACCCCGAACTTTGTTCACTACGACCCGGCCATGAAGGCGATGAAAGCCGGCATCCCGGTGATGTGCGAGAAACCGCTTTGCCTGAATTTGAAGGAAGCCGGCGACTTGGTGAAGACGGCGCGGAAGACGGGCGTTCCGTTTGCCGTGGCCCATACATATTTGGGGCATTGGACGACTCGGTTCAGCCGTTACGTTGTGCAGAGCGGCCTGCTGGGTGAAATACGGTGGGTGGACAGCTACTACCTGCAAGGCTGGCTGGCCTCGAAACTCGAATCCACAGGCCAGCAACAGGCCGTCTGGCGGGTGGACCCCAAACGCGCCGGCGGCTCCGGCTGCGGCGGCGACATCGGCACCCATGCGCTCATGCAATTGCGCTACGTCACCGGTCTGGACGTCACGGCTGTTTCCGCGCAATTGGAAACTCTCGTCACCGGCCGCCAATTGGACGACCATTTCACCATCTACTGCGCTCTGAGCAACGGCGGAAAAGCCCTCGTGCGCGCATCGCAAATTTGCATCGGCCACAAGAACGACCTCGGCATCCTCATCGCCGGCACCAAAGGCACCCTCCACTGGCGCCAGGAAGAGCCGGAAAGCATCTCCATTTCCCTCGTCAACCAGCCCGACCGCACTTATTGGCGCGGCGCCGTCACCCCGGGCGACGGTTTCCTGCCCAAAGACGTCCCGGCCGATCTCATGGCCGAACCCACCATCCCGGCCGGACATCCGGAAGCATTCCACGACGCCTACGCCCGGCTGCATCGCTGTTTTGAGGCCGACATTCGCCGCTGGAAGGCGGGCGAAAAATACGCCGCCAACGGAAGCAAATACGCCACCATCGATGACGGCTGGATGGGCCTGGCATTCATCGAAACGTGCCTGAAGAGCAGCGCGAAAAAAGGCGCGTGGACGACATTGCCGAAGAAGATTTAGAACAAAGTCTTCCGCCGCCCGTTAAACAGCGATACACAATGCGTTTAACGGGCGGTCAGCCGCCCAGATAGGCGACGCGCACCCCCTCATTTTGCATGAGCGCGGCGGCTGTGTCCTGCAAGATAATCCTGCCTGTTTCCAAAACGTAGCCGTAGCTGGAAATGCCGAGCGCCAGATGCGCGCTTTGTTCGACCAGCAGAATGGTCATTCCCTGCTGGCGGTTGATTTCCACTATTTTTTCAAAAATCGTCTTGACCAGCAGCGGAGCAATGCCCAACGACGGCTCATCCAGCATGAGAAACTTGGGCCGGCTCATCAAGGCGCGGCCAATGGCGAGCATCTGTTGTTCGCCGCCGGATAGGGTGCCGGCAATTTGCTTGCGCCGTTCGGCCAGACGCGGAAACAAGCTGGAAACAAAATCAAGGTCCTGCCGGATATGGGCCTTGTTTTTCTGCAAATACGCCCCCATCTCCAGATTCTCCGCCACGGTCAAATTGGCAAACACCATGCGCCCTTCCGGCACATGCGAAATGCCCGCCGCCACGATTTCATGGGGACGCAGCCGGAGAATGTCGCGCCCTTCATAAATGATCTCGCCCTGGGCCTTGACCAGGCCGGAAATGGCGCGCAAGGTCGTGGTTTTCCCCGCGCCATTGGCCCCGATGAGCGTTACGATGGCCCCTTTCCTGACTTCGAGGGAAATGCCGTGCAAGGCCGCGATCACGCCATAATGCGCGCTCAGATTTTTGATCAATAACACTGGCAGCGCATCGTAAAGGAAAACCGCCCAAAGACCAGCTAATCAGATAAACATTGTCCCCTCTTGCCATTCCCATCCTTCCTCAACAAAATGCGCCTCGTGCAAATAACAAAGTTTACACTCAAACTGATTAGCTTCGCTCTGTTGGGAGCCACCGCTTGCAGCACCCACCGCAACTGTTGCATGGCGGACAGCTCCCCGGAATCCAGCCACGCCATCCAAAATCTGGTTCAATACGCCAAACCAATGTGCGGCACGGCCAAGGATGCCAACACGTTCCCCGGCGCGGTGGCTCCCTTCGGGATGATTCAGTGGAGTCCGGATACGGACGCCGGCATGCGAAGAGGCGGCTATTCCGACGACGAAACGCGAATTTCCGGTTTTAGCGTCGATCACATCAGCGGCGCAGGCTGCAGATACGGCGAAAATTTTCAGTTCATGCCCGTTTTGGGCGGAGAACAGGCGTCGCCCAACGGCAACCGCACTGCGTTTGCCGCATCGTTCTCGCACAGCAACGAAGTCGCCAGACCCGGCTTTTATGCGGTGACTTTCGACAACGGCATCAAGGCGGAATTGACCACCACGGTGAGGAGCGGCTTCGGTCGTTTCACTTATCCCGCCGGCGGCGCGGCGACCATGACGATCAACGCCGGCAGCGACGTCAATGGCCCTGACGCCTCCGCCATCAACATCAATCCTGCCGCCCGGGAAGTCAGCGGCTGGGAAATGGGCGGCTATTTTTGCGACAAACGCCACCAATCCAACCGGGACATCAAAACGATTTATTTTTACGCTGTATTTGACCAGCCGTTTTCGGCTTACAGCGCCTGGAGTGGCAATGCACTCAGCAAAGGCGCCACAAACGGCGCCGGCCCCGCCTCCGGCGCGTTCATCACCTTCAACGCGCCCGCCAACCGGACAGTTCTGGTCAAGTTGGGCATTTCATACGTCAGCGCCGCCAACGCCAGGGACAATATGGAAAAGGAAAATCCGGTTTCAGCCTTCTCCACAAAAGATTTTGACAAGGCGGTCCGTTCGACAAGCGGCATCTGGAATTCATGGTTGAACAAAATCCAGGTCAGCGGCGGAACAACGGAAGAACGGGAAACATTTTATTCCATGCTGTATCATGCATTGCTCGGCCCCAGCGTGGTTTCCGATGCGAACGGCCAGTATATGGGTTACGACGGCCAAATCCAAACCACGGCGGATGGCCGCACGCAATACGGCATCTTTTCCGGCTGGGACATCTACCGGAGCGAATGTCAGTTGCTGGGCATGATTGCCCCCAAAGAGTCGGGCGACATGGCGCAATCTCTCCTCATGGATTATCAACAAAGCGGCGCCTTCCCGCGTTGGGGCGTAACCACTGCGGACAGCGGCACCATGATGGGCGACCCGGCGGCGGCCGAGATTGCGGATTTTTACACCTTCGGCGCAACCAACTTTGATGCCAGAACCGCGCTGGCGGGCTTGGTGCGGGCCGCCACGGACCCCTCGGTCAACGCGCCGCGAACGAAGGTGCATGAACGCGACGCCTTGGAGGATTATCTCAAATTGGGCTACGTGCCGGAACATCAGAAGGGCGGCTATGGCAGCGTCTCCATGACCTTGGAATACGCCTCGGCCGATTTTGCCCTGGCGCAATTCGCCCAGGCCCTCGGCGACGACAGCGATTACGCCACGCTCATGAAACACGCGCAGAACTGGCGCAATCATTTCAATCCCAAAACAGGTTACCTCGAGATGCGCCGGCGGGATGGCTCCTGGGCGCCGGGATTCAAAGACAACGCCTCAAGTTACAATGGGAGCACGGCTTACGTTGAAGGCACAGCCGGACAATATCTTTGGATGGTGCCATTCAACTTGAAAACGCTGGCCGGCATGATGGGCGGCCCGGACGTTGCCGCCAAACGCCTCGATGCTTTCTTCTCAAATCTGAACGGAGGTTACAGTTCCCGCTATGCCTATCTGGGCAACGAACCTTGCCTGGAAACCCCCTGGATTTATTGCTTCCTTGGCCAGCCCGGCAAAACCCAAAACATTGTGCGCCGGGCCATCACCGAGCTTTATTCAGCCACCGACGCGGCCTATCCGGGCAACGATGACGTGGGCGAAATGTCTTCCTGGTATGTCTTCGCCGCCCTGGGCATGTATCCGGAACTTCCCGGCTCTGATGTGCTCGTCTTGAATGGCCCCCTCTTCCCCAAAGCCGTCCTGCACCTGCCCAACGGCAATGCGACCATCATCGGCCGCAACGCGAAGAAAGACGCGCCATATATTAAAAGCCTGAAGGTCAACGGCCAGCCTTGGAGCAAGACCTGGATCCGCTACTCAGACATTTCCAAGGGTGGAACGCTGGTCTATGAACTGGGTCCCGCCACCACAACTTGGGGAAACACCCCCGCCGACGCCCCCCCCTCCTACACCGAAGGCATGCCCTGATTTTTGATTTGTTTTGGTAAGGTGAGACTGTCGAACCCTGATATTCCTGTCACCCCTCGCCTTTGCCATGCAATCCTGAAAGGATTGCAATCATTCAGCCCAGGGGTTGGCGCGAACGCGCCTACCCTGGGAAAAAATCACGAATTAATTCAACTCCGTAGGAGTTGAGTCAAAAGGCCCCACCTAATCTCCACCCCCCCCATCTCCCAGTCCGCGTCCGTCCATGTCCGTCCATGTCCGTCCACCAAGTCCATTCCGTCCATCCCGTCCACAGCCCAAGGCTCCC
>Ga0181535_10003435_pt1 | contig 18383 bp, 13 predicted proteins | sample PEATcosm2014_Bin_44_FD_119774 | JGI IMG/M metagenome (GOLD analysis project Ga0181535, IMG submission 119774) | Peatland microbial communities from MTU Mesocosm Facility, Houghton, MI, USA - PEATcosm2014_Bin17_30_metaG | ecosystem: Environmental > Terrestrial > Soil > Wetlands > Peat | place... | reverse complement strand
TGCTGCCGATGGCGCAGGAGCCCGCTTCCATCTGGCCGAAATCGCCAGCCACGGTTATGTGGCGATTGCACCAGGGCTAATTCTGAGCGGCCCCAAGGCTCCGCCGCAACCGCCAGTTGACGCGCAACATCCACCTGCGCCTCGTGATCCTGCCAGTGGAGCAACCTCGGAAAAGATGACCGCCGCACTCGACTGGATTCTGGCTGAAAACAAGCGCCCAGGAAGTCCCTACTTCGGGAAGATCGATCCCAACCGCGTGGCGATCGCCGGCTACAGTTGCGGCGGGCTCATTGCTATGAGGACGGCCATCGACCCGCGGGCCAGGGCGCTGATTATCGAGAGCAGCGGTGTCTTAAATAAGCCTCCTGAAGGACAGTTTGCCGGTATTGCCGCCATGTCTCAGATGAAAAAGGAGGACTTGAGCAAGTTTCACACCCCGGTGCTCTACATTTTGGGCGGTCCACAAGACGTGGCTGAGCCCAACGGGCTCGACGACTTCAAGCACATTCAGCAGGTTCCGGTTTTTGTTGCTGACGCGCCCGGCGTAGGCCACGCAAACACGTTCCTCGAGCCCAACGGCGAAGGCACGAAGATAGAACTGGATTGGCTCGACTGGCATTTCAACGGAGACCGGGTTGCTTCACGAACCTTCGTTGGCCCCGAGTGCACTCTCTGCCGGGATTATCGCTGGGTGGTTTACCGCAAGGGCATCGAGTAGTCATTGAACCGATTGTGGCGGGCATTCTCTTGCCATGATCGGCTTCATTTTCCTTGCGCCGAGTGAAGTATCATTCCGGTTTGACAAATGGTACTTCACCCGGTGCAATTCGCTTGTGGTCGATGCTCCGGGCAAGAAAGAGAATAGGTCTTAAACGCCTCGGAAAGGAATGCCCGGCCGGGCCACGGTCAATTCCACGCGATGACTCTCATATGGACCAAGGGCGTACTAACGTGGACGCCATCAAGCCTTCTGATCGCAAGGCTGCGGACTGGGCCGAGAATTCTTGCTCAGGCCAATCACGACAAATAGGGCGACTAATTCCAGGGCCGCCATAAAACACCAGCCGGCATTGAAGCTCCCGGTCCAGTCTCGCAGCGAACCAAGCAGCTGCGGTCCAACGAACCCGAACATGCCCGCTCCAAGGCTGACGATGCCCATCACCGGGCCGGTCTCCCTTCCTCGCAATACATCGGCTCCCATGCCATACACCTGATTGGCACAAACCAGACCGAGCCCAATCAACGCTGCGGAGGCGATGCGAAAGACCAGCAGGTTGCTGGAAGTCATGGCAACGGCAGAGATGGCGACTGTGATTAGCAGGCACTTCATCACCGTCCACCGGTTGAAACGATCCATGAGATAGCCGCACGCCAAATTTGCGAAGATGCTAAACAAATAGGCGGTGCTGATCACGTACGCTGCTCCAACTGCATTCATTCCGAAGTTCGTCTTGAGCGCTGCCGGCACAAAAAATGTGGAGCTGAAGCCTCCCGCGTTGCATGCTCCCAACAGAACAGCCAGCGCCCAAGCCGCGGGCACCTTGTATGCCGGCGTGCCTCCCGGTGTGGGCGATCCGATCGGATGCTTCGGAACTTGAACCGTCTCTGAGTCGACCGGACGCCGATAAAACACAACGAAAACAACTGCACCAAGAATGGATATGACTCCAAACGCCAGGATTCCAAGACGCCAGCCGAGCGCTTCGCCGATCTTGCTTCCGAATGGCGCTCCGATCACCGACGCCAGCGCAGAAGAAGCACCGAGAATCCCCATGCTCGATCCGCGCAACGATTCCGGAATCGAGAAGGCAAGAGCGGTGAGCACGCAAACAAATGCCAACCGGTAACCGATCAGCCAGGCGAGGCGCGCGCCCAGGGCCAACGTGAAACTCGGCGCGACGCTCAAGGCGCACAAACCCAAAGAGACCACCACCAGTCCAAAGGTCATCAGTACCCGTTCACCGAAGCGCTTGGCCAGAATCCCCGCCGGGTAACTCAGAACCAGGGCGATTAGGCCGTAAAGCCCGGTGAAGAGCCCGATCTGTGAGTAGTTAGCGTGGAACTCACTCTGGATGGCTGGCAGCAGCGGTGAGAACCCCAGACTCGACATCTGCAAGGTCATCATCGCCAACAGGGTCGCGGAGAAGGGAACGATCCATTTCACGATGGACAAAAGTGTACTGCATGTACACGATCGGTGTACAATCGAAATTTGCAGACCCCAAGGACCGAAATCGAGCAACTTCGCGATCGTTACGAGGCTCGCCTCGAGGGACTCCCTGGGCCCGGCCAGCAGATTGTCGGTGTCGCGTCCAACACGGTTCCCTGGGAAGTTGTGTCCGCAGCTGGATTCACTCCTGTCCTGCTAAGTTCACGGCGCGCCCCTGCTCCTCTTGCGGAACCGTACATGGAGGAGGGGTTTGATGGACGAACTCGAGCGGTTTTCGACCATCTCCTTTCCGGCGACTGGAACTTTCTCAGAACTGTCGTCATTCCGCGAACATCGGAGCAGGAGCACAAGCTATTCCTGTATCTGAGCGAAGTAGCTCGCCAGGAACCGGCGCGAAAGTTGCCACAAGTGCTGCTCTTCAACCTTTTGCATACGCGGTCTCCTGAAGCGCGCGCGTACGGACTGGCGCGCACACGGGACCTGCTCCAAACGCTGGGCGGGGCGTCTGATGAAAGGCTTCTGCAGACGATTGCAGAGGGCAATGCAGCTCGCAACGCCGTTCGATCGTTACTGAAACTCCGCACCGACAGGCTGAGCGGGGCAGATGCGATGACCCTGATCGGCGCTTTCTATTTCATGGACCGCGCCGAATACGCCCGGCTGGCCGGGGCGGCAGCAAAAGCTATCAGCCTTAGGCGGCCAATTTCCGGCCCACGGATCATGATAAAGGGGTCCATTCTGGACCATCCGCACCTGCATCGCGCAATCGAGCGGCACGGTGCTTTGGTCGCTGCGGAAGACGATTGGTGGGGATCGCGCGCAGCAGGAAATGACATTAGTACGGAAGGCGACCCGATTGAAGCCATCTTCCTTAAGTACTACGAGGACGCGCCCAGCCCGCGCGTCTTTCCGGCGGCATTGGCCGATGAGTGGTTCCATGCCACGGTGCCGGACGTTCACGGCGTGATCTTCTACCTTCCACCTGAGGACGACGTCTTCGGCTGGGATTATCCGCGCCAAAAGCGCGCCCTGAACGAACAGGGAATTCCGCACATGATGATCCGGGATGACGCTTCCATGGGCGACCTGTCCCCGCAGTGCCATGATCAGATCGAAGACTTCGTTGTGAGGCTGGGGAGGGAGTAACGGTGGCGGAAAAACAACTCCAGTGCACGGCAGCAGCAGCCGAACACCAGAAGGCCTGGTTTGCGAACCTGCGGCACGACGTTTTCGAGGCGAAGAAGCCCTACGCGATTGCCCAGGCGGATATGCCGCTGGAATTGTTTCAGCTATTGGGTGTTCCCGTGGTCAGCAACCAGTGGTGGTCCGCGATCGTCTCGGCAAAACGCATGTCTCCGTATTATCTCGATCTGATGAACAAGGCCGGCTATCACGAAGGCCTCTGCCGTTACTGCAGCCTCTCGTTGGCGTCAACATTGGGCAACGATCCCTCGAAGGCACCCTGGGGCGGACTACCTAAGCCCGCGCTTGTGGCTGCGCGGCTCACCTGCGATTGCATTCAGCGCATATTCGCCATCTGGGCTGAAACCTTGGGAACTGAATTCGTCGCACTGGACGCTCCCGGAGCGGCCCAACTGCCCCCGCGCTGGTGGGAATGGAGCCGCTACCGCTGGCGGGAACTCTTCGAAGAGCATCGGCTGGATTTTATGGTTGCGCAATTCCACCCGCTGATTACGGCGCTCGAGCGCATATCTGGCAACAGGTTCGACGAATCGCGCCTTCGCACCTTGATGGAGGGAGTTAATCGTCAGGAAGAGACCTTCGAGGAGGTCAGCGAGCTGATCTGCCAGGCGCCCAACACGCCGGTGCGCATGCACGAGCAAATCAGCAACGTGATGGCCGCGCAATGGGTCCGTGGCAGTGAATGGGCCATCTCGCATGCGAAAGCGTTTCGGGATGAAGTGAAAGCGCGTGTGGAAAAAGGCATCGCCGCCTGTCCGGGTGAGCGCATGCGCCTGATGTGGGTTGGCGCAGGGCTGTGGCACGATATCGACTTCTACACCGCGTTTGAGGAGCGCTTCGGCGCCGTGTTCGTCTGGTCGATGTATTTGGCCTTTGGTCCCGATGGCTACATTCGCTACGGACTCGACGATCCGCTGAGAGCCCTGGCCAGCCGCACAGTTAGCATGAACGAGCAATTGCACAATCCGCCGTGGGCCAACGAATGGATCGTTTACCAGGCAAAGCGTCACCGCATTGACGCGGCTCTTGTACTTCGGCCTTTGGGATCGCGTTCCTCCGACACGGGAAGCCTGTTCATCGAGCGCGCTCTGAAGCAAGCGGGAATCCCGGTGCTTGAAGTGTACGCGGACATGGTGGACGCGCGGAGTTGGGATGGCGCCGCGATGCGCGCCAGGGTGGCGCGATTCCTTGAGACCGTGCCTTCGCGCCGAGCGTGACGCGGTTACCCGGTAAAATCCGTTTCCGCGACTGAAGGAGAAGTGCGAGTGCGCAGCCCATCGTCGTCGGTTTTAGGTTGAGAGCAGGTAAGCGCGCTCCTCCGTCCTCGATCAAGAACAATCATCGATGCTTCGCTCGGACCAAGGAGCAAGGAGCGGGTCACTGATTGTTCCTGATTGGAGCGTGACAAAGTTGGGGAGAGAGCACCAGCGGATTGAATTCATCCCGTCGGCGGCATGTGTACAAAAGCAGCCCGGCTATCAGGTCAACTCCGCCTGAATATCGCGGATGAATGCGTTGATATCCTGCGGCAGAGCCGACTCGCGCTCTCGCTGAACAAACTGTTCCACGCGTTCTTTCTGGCTGGCCCGGATGTGCGCCGAAAGCACGGCCGCTGCTCTGTCAGGGTCGTTGGCCTCAATGGCGGTAATCACATCCCTATGGTCCTTATGAATTCGCAGCAATGCTTCCTTGCCATGCCCAACCCGGCGTGAAGCAACGATCCGAATCAGCACACGGAGCCCGTTCATGATCTTCAGGCTGTGCTGGTTGCCAGCCATTTGGAGCAGGTAGGTGTGAAATCCGAGGTCAGTTGCCTCAAATCGCGTCATTTGTTCCGGATTCAGCCGTTCACGCCCAGAGTGGTCCAGTTCGAGAGCGAGCTCTTGGACTTCGTCAGCGATTTTGCGCAAATTGCCTAATTCCAGCTGACCGGTCAGCTGGCCGGCAACCTTCTCCACTGCCTGAACTTCGAGTGCCTCCCGCACCTCGAAAAGTTCGGCGATGTCGCGTGTGTCCAGCTTCACCACCAGCACACCGCGGCCCGGAACTTCTTCGAGAACTCCTTCAGCTACGAGCTGGCGGATTGCTTCACGCGTAGGAGTCCGGCTGATGCCAAGCTCCTTGGAAACAGGAAGTTCCGAAACGGGTTGCCCAGCCCGCAGCGCACGCGAAGCGATTTTCCGCTGAATATGCAAATATGCGATCTCTCGCATGGAGCGACCTTCACCGGAGTCACGTTTCATGGGGGTTAGTATAGCGTTTTGGGATGCACGGCGCACGCTAACAAGAGTGCAAATATGCGCCATTTCGCCTGGACCGGAGGCTCAACAATCTTGTCTGGTGTGTACATGAAGTATACAATCTAGGAAAAATCTGGGGGGCCACTTGGCGCACTCTAATCTCAATATGCTCCTGGTGGGAGATATCATTCTGGATGAGCCAGAGCCGGATCGCCTGTTTGATGGGTCGCGGGAGACCTTGGCTCATGCCGGCGTGGTAGCGGGCCATGTTGAAGTGCCGCACACCGAGAGGGGCCTGGAAAGCAGTCTCGACATCCCCGCTCCCGGCAGCGATCCCAAGAACCTGCTGGCGCTCGGACGTGCGGGCTTTCACGTTGCAACGCTGGCGGGAAACCACATCTTCGATGCGGGACCCGATGGAATCGCAGACACAGTTGAGGGACTGCGGGCGCAAGGCATTCAAACCACCGGCGCCGCGATGAATCTGAACGATGCGCGCAAGCCCGCCATTGTAGAACGCGACGGCATCCGTTGCGGTTTTCTCAGCTACAACTGCGTGGGCCCAAGAGAATCCTGGGCTTCGCAGTCCAAAGCCGGCTGCGCCTACGTCAAGATCATCAGTCATTACGAACTGGATTTCGCCATGCCCGGCGGTCCTCCCACCGTTTATACGTTTGCCGATCCCGTCACGCTGGAGTGGATGCAGGCCGACATCGAGGCACTTAAGAAACAGGTGCAGGTCGTCACAGTAGCGTTGCACAAAGGCATGGGGCACATGCCGGCCACCCTTGCGATGTACGAGTTTGCGGTATCGAAGGCTGCGATCGATGCGGGCGCGGATATCGTCGTTGGGCATCACGCTCATATACTGCAAGGGATCGAAGTTTACCGCGATAGGCCAATCTTTCATGGCCTCGGCAATTTCGTAACGGTGACGCATGCCTTGAACGTTGACGGTAACTCGAGTCCGGCGCGCCTGGCGTGGGCGCACCGTCGCCGCAAGCTCTTTGGGTTCGAGCCGGATCCCAACTATCCTACCTATCCGTTCCATCCCGAGGCCAAGAACGCCATGATCGGCTGGTGCCAGGTGGGTACTTCCGGTGTAATGCGGGCTGGGTTCATACCCTGCTGGATCCGTCCCGATGGCAGTCCGGAGGTGCTTGGCAAAACAGATCGCGGACGCGATGTGGCGAACTATGTAGAAAAAATCAGCCGCGAGAGCGGCCTGAAAACGGTGTTTCATTGGCAGGACGAAAAAGTTGTCTTTCTGGAGAATGAAGGTTGACCACGCAATCCGTAAATGAACTTCCTCGGCCGCTGGAAGATGTCACGGTCCTCGATTTGACAACAGCTCTCGCCGGCCCCTTTGCCACGTTCCTGCTGGCAGGTATGGGCGCCCGAGTGATCAAGATTGAAAATCCGCTGGGGCCCGACACCTGCCGCGGCAACGCCCCTTTTGTCGGCAAACACGGCGCCAGCCTCTCTCGCGAACACGAGGACGACGTATCCGTCTCCGCGATGAACCGGCTGAGGAACAAGCAGGCGATTACGCTGAATCTGAAGAAGCCAGAGGCGCTCGAAGTGTTTGCCGATCTGGTCAGGCAGGCCGACGCGGTGGTTGAAAACTTCAGCCGCGGCACCCTTGACCGGCTTGGCGCCGGGTACAAGTTCAGCAGCAAGATCAACCCTAGAATCATCCACTGCTCGATTACGGGCTTCGGCAGCGAGGGCGATCCCGGAACCGGCAAGGCGATGGACGCTATTATCCAGGCTCTCAGCGGCGTGATGATGACGTCCGGCGCGATGGGAGATCCGCCCATGCGCGTGGGAGTGCCCTTCGCCGATCTGTCCGCACCGCTGTTCGGCGTCATTGGACTACTTGCAGCCTTGCATCAGGCACAGAGAACCGGTATTGGCCAGCACGTCGACATCTCCATGTTAGGAGTCATGACCGCCATGGTGGCATGCGAGCCCTTTGATCTGCTGGAGCGCTGCGGTGTACCCCAGCGCACGGGACAGACTGTCCCGCGCTTGGCGCCCTTCGGCATTTATCCGTCGGCCGACGGCTACGTTGCCATTTGCGCCCCAACGGAGGCTTTCGCCATGAGCCTGTTTGAGGCCATACAACGTCCCGAAATGTGCACCGATCCGAAATTCCGCACTCGCGACGACCGCGTGAAGAACGTTGAAGAACTCAACACCATCATCGAAAGCTTCACCCGGAGACTCCCCACCGCGGAAATCAACGCTCGCCTGGATGCCGTAGGAGTCCCTTCCGCTCCGGTTCGGAATCCCGATGTTGCGATGCGTGACCCGCAAGTTGTTGCGCGCGGAGAAACTGTGCGGCTGATGCATCCTAAGTTCGGTGACGTCGGCGACATTTACGGAATGGGGCTGCCGATCCGCTTCTCCGGCTGCAACGTCGGTTTCGACAAGCCTGCGCCTGGTCTTGGCGAACATAACGAAGCCGTTTACTGTGGAATGCTCGGCTATAGCCCTGAAAAGCTCGAAGAGCTACGCGCAAAGAAAGTGATATGAGTAGTCGAAATGCCATGGATCGAGGGCGGCGCATCGCGATAACTGCAGACAGGAGTTTCGGCGATAGGACGGAACGCGCCTAGCTGACTTGCTAACCGTCTATATCATTGCTGATTGCGTCACTGGGGACGCCGCTCGCTTTGCCGGGCGAAATGAAGTAGACAACTGCCTTGCGCCCCGGCAGCAATTCCTGCGCTTCCACCAATGCCAACAGGCACGCAAGCGACAAGGACATTTGCTGATCCTTCGCAATGCGGCTCGAGGTCTGCATCGCAGCTTACATCGGCCGCGCAAAAGCGCGTTCACGTGTGCTCACCGCGGCGCCCGAGGAATCTTGCCCCGTCTTGGCAATCTGCACCATTCGCTCTTCCACCGCGTTGGCCATCACCTTGGTCCCATACTGGCCTGGCTCGACTGCCATTGAAACCGCCTCGGTAATTGTCCTGCGATCCGAGGTGGAATCCTCCTGAATCTGTAGTCGGCCCCAGATGTCCATCACCGCGAACTGAAATCCAGTGGCGCTCGCCGGAATGCTTTTCAGGAATTTCGACGCCCCCCGGCGCAGCCCCTCGCTGGTCTCCTGAGCGAAAGAGACAGACCCGCCAAACAGGAAGTTCTCTGAATCCTTTCGGTTGGCCTCCGTGGCCGGGCGATCGAAGAGCAGCGTAATCAGTGGCTCACTTTGCTGCTTGCCGCTCACCAGGCGCAGATCGGTTGACTTTACCGGTGCGCCGCTGTCCGTAACCGAGATCTGATCGGCCCGCAGATCGAGAACTGGCTTGTTGTGCCTGTCGCGAACGGCCAGATCCAGCGTGACATCGGCCGCAGGAGCTTGCAGATCCGCCTGAACTGTGGCGGGTTGCATCTGTGAGAAAGCCGGCGTCGCAGCCGCACCCAGGAGCAAAAACAAGACGATTCCCGCTCTTGCCGCGCCCGAGCAGACCTGCCCTTGAATGGTTCTCACCGGAATCTCCATTTTGAAAACAGATTCGTGGAAGTTGTATGCCTGGGGAGCAAGTCGCACGACTAGCAAAGGATTGCCATGGGAAATGCCGGGCGATATACCCGCGCCCATGCATTGACCACCTCATTGAGGAGCCGTCCAAGTCAATCGGCCGGCGCCTCTCCATCCGCCATTGCCCGCCGTGATTCGGAATCAAGGCGTTGCGATCTGGCGTCCCATTTCTTATGAAAGATTTACACGAACTGAGCAACCCCGCACGCCAAGGTGCAATCAAAGTTCCATAGGCAGTTGCCGCACTGAACTCACGCGTAACCTTGTAGATTCCCGTTTCATGACCGCGATCGAGATTGGGGAACTTTGGTTTCTTGGGGAAAAAGTCGACGAATCAGGCATTTGGGGAACATCCTGTTCCTGGGATTGGCCGTCTGTGTCTTTACCTGGGGTCTGCAATACAAGCTTTCCCTCTACGATCCACCTCAGGCCGCTTCTCACCAGATTCCACACGCCAAGCTGCTGTCGAAGAATGAGCAATCTGGCGCAACGGAAGGACAGCTGGCGTCCAGCACGAAATCCACCCCCCGGGTTCTTGGCGCAGCTTCTGCGGCCGCTTTCATCCTTTTGCTGCTCGCCCTTTGCACGTTGAACCTTCGAGCATCAGGTCAAAGGGAGGAGCGCGCAAACGATTCGTGGCATCTTCGTCGCGCTCTTTTGGATATCTTCGCAGTTCGTCCCCCACCTATCTTCGCCTAGCGATTTCACTGCGCCAAGATTGACTCCACCGGCCCGCCAATGGGCTTGCTGACTCGCGTCGTTTTCTCAGCTGGCTGTAGCGTCGCGCCATTTTGAACCTTGAAACCGCAAAAATCAGTTGAAGAGGTGCAATCAAGTTATGCGCAAGCAAGCCTCCTTGATATTCGCCATAGGCTTGGCGTTTCCAATCGTCGCCAGCATCGTTGCCTGCCATAGTTCCTATAGCAAATCTGATTCGAGCGCTGGAGCGACCCCCTCCGCCAAGGTCGCCACGGCACAGCTGGGCGATATCTCTCACGTGCTTACCCTGGCCGGGCAGTTTCAGCCATATCAAGTCGTCGACGTGCATCCGAAAGTAAGCGGTTACATGGCCCACATCGCCGTAGATATTGGAGACATCGTTCACCAGGGCCAAACGCTTGCGGTTCTTGAAGTGCCGGAGCTGAAGGCGGAGTTGCAGGGATCAGCGTTCCAGTTGCAGCAGACCAAGGAAGAGATTACGCGGGCCCAGCACGAGGTCAGTCGTGCGGAGGCAACGCACGCGGCTCTGCACGCTGCCTCGGAGCGGCTCAAGCAGGCAGCCACAGGGAGGCCTGGATTGATCGCACAACAGGAACTGGACGACGCGCAAGCCAAGGATCTTGCCTCGGAGGCGCAGGTGGACTCGGCCAAGGCCGCATTGGCGGCGGCGCAAGAGCACACCGGCGCAGCCCTTTCTGAAAATCAGCGCGTGGAGGCGCTGCACAACTACACCAATGTGACCGCACCGCTGGACGGTGTTGTTATCTGGCGGTACGCCGATACCGGCGCTCTCATTCAGGGCGGCACCAATTCCAACAGCCAGGACCTTCCCATCGTCCGCATTTCGCAGAGTAACCTTCTGCGCCTGCGCATTCCGGTCCCGGAGGACGACGTGAAATACGTTCACGCTGGCGACCTGCTGCAGGTTCGCGTGGATGCAATCGGCCGGTCCTTTACAGGAAAAATCGTGCGATTTACGCGCGAAGTCAACTTCGAAACTCGGACCATGGAGACGGAAGTAGATGTAGAGAACAAGGACCTGTCAATCGCTACGGGGATGTATGCCAACACTCTGCTGCAACTGGGGCACGTGGCCAACGTGGTGACGATTCCCGTGGAAGCGTTGGTGCTGAGCGGGCAGCAGCAAACGGTCTACGTACTCGACCAGGCCAATCACGTTCATATTCGCAGTGTAACGGTAGGCCTGGAGGGATCGAAGCTCGCCGAGATTACCGCTGGGCTCAGCGCCGGCGACCGGGTGGTGATCGGCGGCCAGGATAAATATCAGGAAGACGAAGCCGTGAGCCCGTTGCTCACGGCCGAACCCGCTTCCGAAACCGTTCAGCAAACAGGCGGCATGATCGACATGAAGGCCGACGCGAGCGATGGAGGCGCGCACTAATGCCGAAGTTTGCTCTTCGATTCCCCTTTTTCATCATCATGCTTTGCCTGGTGGTTTCTCTCATAGGCGCGGTGAAAATCGCTCAGATGCCGGTGGATCTGTTTCCCAGGATCGAGATGCCGGTCGTGGTGGTGGCCACTTTCTATAACGGCATGCCTCCGCAGCAAATCGAAGCCGACATCACAAACACCTTTGAGCGCTTCTTCACCCTTGGCGCCAACATCGACCACAGCGAGTCGCGCTCCCTGACCGGCGTCAGCATTATCAAAATCTACTTCAAGCCGGGTACCGATCCCAACGCGGCATTAAGCAATATTGCGAATCTGGCCATGGCTGACCTGCGTCGATTGCCGCCAGGGACATTGCCCCCCGTCGTTCTGGGCATGGATGCTTCAACCCAGCCTGTGTGCCTTGTGACTCTGAAAGGCCAGGGACTGAACGAAACCAAATTGAAGGACCTGGCGCAATTCCAGGTGCGCAATCAGATTTCGAACGTCCAGGGCGCCTCGGTCCCTCAACCGTATGGAGGAACCTACCGGCAGATTCAGATTTATGTCGATCCTCTCAAGATGGAAGCGCGCAACCTGAGCCTGAACGACGTGGTGACGGCGGTCAACAGCTCGAATCTGATTCTGCCCGCGGGCGACGTGCGCATCGGGTCAAAGGACTTCAACATCTACGCCAACAGCCAGTTCCCCGATGCAAACTCAATGAACCAGATGCCTCTGAAATCGGTGGGCAACTCCTCGGTGCTGGTGGGCGACATCGGCAAGGCGATTGACTCCGGCGCACTGCAGTACAACATTGTGCGCATCGACGGACAGCGCTCGGTTTACGTGCCTGTCTTCAAGCAGGGAGGCGACAGCAACACAATCACCATCGTCAACGGAATGAAGGCCGCGATCAAGCACCTGGTCGACATTCCCGAATCGCTGAAGACCGCGGTCGTCTTTGACCAGTCGGTTTTCGTCAAGCTGGCCATTACCAACGTTTCAAAAGAAGCGCTTATCGGGCTCGTTTTGACCGGCGTCATGATTCTCGTTTTTCTGGGCAGTCCGAGGGCGATGATCGCGGTCGTGCTCTCCGTTCCGCTCTCGATGGTTGTCTGCCTTTTGATCGTCAACTACACCGGCGGCTCCATCAACACCATGATTCTCGGCGGGCTGGCGCTGGTCTTCTCCAGGCTCATCGACAACGGCGTCATTGTGCTTGAAAACATCTTCCGCCACATGGAGATGGGCGAGCCGCCGGCGGTCGCGGCCGAGGCGGGTGGGACGGAGGTATCGATGGCGGTGCTGGCTGCCACCTTCACCACCTCCATTGTGTTCTTTCCCGTTACGTTCTTCACCGGCGTAAGCAGGTACATCTTCATTCCGATGGCGCTGGGCGTTGTGCTCTCGATCTTTGCGTCGTACTTTTTCGCGATGACGGTGGTCCCGCTTTTCTGCGCCAGGTTCATTCGCCTGCACGATGAGCGCGAACACGCGGAATCGGCGAAGCGGAGTTTCTTCAAGCGCTTTGAAACCAAATTCAACGAGAAGTTTCAGGCCATGCTGAATTGGTACGAGGGGCTGGCCATGAGGGCAATGGAACGCCCCGGCTTCACCATGCTGGCAATTCTCGGTGGCGTGGTTGTGCTGCTCGTGGTGACCGTACCCTTTATCGGCCGCGCGTATTTTCCCCGCACTGACCCAGGACAATTCATCATCGACGCGCGCATGCCCAGCGGTACGCGGCTCGAGGTGAGCAACGACTACATTGCGAAAGTGGAAGGCATCATTCGAAGCGTCGTTCCTGCAAATGACCTAGGCATGATCGTTTCCAACATCGGCGTTTATCCCGACCTTTCAGCAATCTACACAACTAACGCCTCAATGGACACCGCCTTTGTGCAGACCAGCCTCAAGGAGGGTCACAGCACCGGCAGCTACGAGTACATGCGCCGAGTCCAGGAGAAAATCTCGCGCGAGATGCCCGAGCTCTCTGCGTACTACCAGGCCGGCGGCCTGGTGGATTCAGTCATCAACCAGGGGCTGCCGGCGCCGATCGACATTCAGATCAAATCCCAGGACATGAACAGTTCCTTTGCGCTTGCGACCAAACTGGCGGCGAAGATCAAGGCGATGCCCAACGTCAGCAATGTCTATATTCCGCAAAGCATCGACTATCCCGGCCTGGCGCTGAATATCGATCGCGAACGCGCCAGCCTGATCGGGCTTTCTGCCAAAGACGTTGTGGACGACGTGATTACTGCGCTCACGTCTGATGGCATGGTCGCCCCCAGCTACTGGATCGATCCGAAGAGCGGCAACAACTACATGGTTACGGTGCAATACGCCAACAGTTGGATCGATAACATGTCGATGGAAGATGTAAAGAGCATTCCGCTGCGTGGCGTGCGTCCTGCGGGCTATGGCCCGATGCAGGAGGGCGGGCAGTCGGGTCCTGCGTCAGGACAGATGATTGCCGGCGATCACGCTGCGGGCTACGTGCCGCTGGGCGCAGTGGCCGATATCCAGCAGATCAACACGCCGACAGAAGTGGACCACAACCAGATTCGCCGCGTGATCGACATTTACGTGGCCACCAAAACTGAGGCGTTGCAGGGCGTAGGCGCGCAGATCGACAAGCTGCTGGCCCAGACCAGCCACGACAAGAATACGGTGCTGGACGTGCGTGGCGCCGTTGTCAGCATGAACCAGGCGTTCCACGACTTTGGCGTTGGACTGATAATCGCCATCCTGCTGGTCTATCTCATTCTGATGGCCCAGTTCGCCTCGTTTATCGATCCATTGATCATCCTGATGGCAATTCCTCCGGGGCTGGTAGGCGTCGCTCTGGTCCTGCTATTGACGGGCAGTTCACTCAACATTATGTCGCTGATGGGCGTCATCATGATGGCCGGGATTGTTGTCTCGAACAGCATTCTGATCGTGGAGTTCGCCGGCATTCTTCACCAGCAGGGCATGGCATTGAAGGCAGCGGTGGTCGAGTCGTGCAAGGTGCGGCTGCGCCCCATTCTGATGACATCGCTGGCCACCCTGCTCGGCATGATTCCGATGGCGCTTGGTCTGGAAGCAGGCAGCGAGCAATATGCGCCCCTGGCGCGGGCCGTCATCGGTGGACTGGCGCTCTCGGTTGTCGTCACCATGTTCCTCGTTCCAGCGGTGTACCTGGTGATCCATGGGCGCGATGAAGCCAAGACTGCGGTCGCGGAGAAATAGACATGAAAGAATTCAGAAGGACAAAGTTGATTCGTGCCGCATGTGCGCTTCTTCTGGCGGCATTGTTGCCCGGCGCAACGCGTGCGCAACAGGCGCCGGCCGGAGATGCGCAAGGGTCTTCTCCGCAGCTTCCGGCTGAGCCATCGGCAACCGCTCCGGGCGCGCCCACGGGACCAAAGCTGAGTCTGCCCGACGCCGAGCGCATGGCAATCCAGCATAACCCGAACATCAGCGTGGCACGGCTCATCGCCCTGGCGCAGGCGCAGGTCACGCGTGAGGCGCGCAGCGCCGAGTTGCCCACCGCAACAGGCAGCCTGACCGCTGTAGGAGCGCACGAAAACAGCCGTATCACCGCCGGCTTGCTCAACAACCCCTCCATCTACGATCGCGCCGCCGGCGGCTTGACAGTGAGCCAACTCATTACCGATTTCGGACGCACCCATAACCTGGTCAAGAGCGCGCAATCCAACGCAAAGGCGCAACTGGAAAGCGAGCGGGCTACGGAACTCGAAATCACGCTGACAGTGGACCAGGCGTTCTACCAGGCGCTGACGAGCCAGGCAGTCCTGCGGGTCGCTGAAGAAACGGTCAACCAGCGCCAGGCGACCGTGGACCAGGTCGGTGCGCTTACGAACGCAAAGCTGAGATCGGATCTCGATCTCAGCTTTGCGAACGTTCAGCTTTCTCAGGCCAAACTGCTTCTACTCGACGCCCGGAATAACGTCGCTAGTTCCATGGCGAGTCTGAACACGGTCTTGGGCTCTGAACGGGACGAGCAATACACGCTCGTGGATGAAACATCGGCCAACCCGGAGCCCGCGCCGCAAGATGCAGAGGCGCTGTTGCAGGCTGCGTTTACCGCGCGTCCCGATCTGGCAGCGCTCAACTACAATTTGAGCGCAGCCCGCCAATTCAGCACCGCCGAGCGCGATTTGTGGCTGCCGACCGTCTCAGCGCAAGCCGCGGCGGGAGCCACGCCCGTACGCGCCGATCAGATTCAATCCAGCTGGTACGGCGCTGCCGGCGCAAACTTCAACATTCCCCTCTTTAACGGGTTTCTCTTCAACGCGCGCGCGCAGGAGGCAAAACTGCGCGCCAATGCAGCCGGCGAACAGGTGCGCAACCTGCGCGACGAGATCGCGCGCGATTTGCGTACTGCTGTGCTGAACGCGCAGAACGCGTTCCAGCGGATCGGCGTGACGCAGGAGATGCTGAACGAAGCGAACATGGCCCTCGATCTTTCTGAGGCAAGATACAAGATCGGCTTGAGCGGCATTGTTGAGCTCACCCAGGCGCAACTGACCCAAACGGAGGCCGAGATTGCCTTTGCCAATGCCCGCTACGCCTATCAAACTGCGCTGGCGATGGTGCGGTTCCAGACCGGCCAATAGATAGCTTCATGGGAGCAGAGCGATGTGCTGCACGCGAAGAAAGGTCGGAGCGTTGAGCATCCCGATGATGACCCTTTTTGCAAGGAGAACGCCCTATGTCCGTGACCGGCGACAGCCCCGAATTGAATCTCAAAGCAGTTGTCTATGCCACCGATTTCTCTCTCCACTCCAGGAATGCCGGTCTCTACGCCGCGCAATTGGCGTCCTATTCCGCAGCAAAACTGCTGGTCGCTCATGCATTCACGCTGGAACAAGCCGCTATGGAAGTTGAAGTAGGCGACACTCGCGTAAGTCAGCAGAGGAAGGACTTGATGGACCTTCTGTCTGCGGAGGCAGCACGGTTGAAAGTGGATTCGATCGAAGCGATTCCAACCCTTCTCGAAGGGGACCCGGAAGATGTAATTCCGGATCTGGCAGATAGGAATGGGCCGTCTTTGATTGTTTTGGGAACGCATGGTGGAGGCAGGCTCGAGCGCGGACTCATTGGCTCAGTCGCGGAGAAGATTCTGCGCTCTTCGCGCTGGCCGTCGTTAACCGTGGGCCCTCAGGTTCAGCCGTTGTCCGCAAAAACCCTCCCCTTCAAAAGGATTCTTATTGCGACCGACTTTACTGTGGCGGCCGCCCATGCGGCAGCTTATGCGGTGACATTCGCAGAGGCATTCCGAGCGAGGATTGACGTACTCAACGTACTTCCGGACGATGCCGTTGACCGCCCGGGCCAATTAACCGATCTTCGCACGCGCTTCATCGGTGCTCTTGACTCGCTCGTTCCGCAACATGCAAAAGACATCTGTGATCCGGCAACGTATGTGGCCGTCGGTGGAGCACACGAGAGAATCCTCGAACACATCGGAAGGCAATCGATCGATCTTCTGGTGCTCGGCATCCGGAAAACTTCGCATATCAGCATGGTGATGAGAACATCGGGAGCTTTCCGCATCATTGTGGACGCGCCGTGTCCAGTCTTGACCATTCGAGGCTGAGAGGCAGATCGCTTCGCTGGAGGCGTCAATGCGGAAACCAAAAAAGCGGTCGAGCGATGAATCGAGTCATGCTCCCTCAGCGCTCCTTATCGCAGTCTTTGGCGGTGCGTGTTCCTTAATCGCGTCGGAAGTTACGGTTCCAGACGTGATGGAGTCGTGGGGGCGCAAAATGGACAGGCTACCAGCCTGGCAGGTTCATAGGGGCTCGGTGTGCATCGGAATCATAGCGTTCTTCATATGCTTGTTAATTCTGGAAACGCGAGAAACAAAGTCGCGTATCGCAGCGTGGCGATCCAGTGCGCCGTGGCTGCCACTGATTGGGCTTACCGCTGTAGCGACAATCATCCACATTCCCTTTTATCTTGTCATTCTGGCAGGCTCTGCCTACTGTATTTGGGCCTATCGCCAATCTTCCGGCGCGCGCCGCTCTCTCCGCCTTCCATAGGCAGAAAGCGTGCTGAGGCTGGCCAAGGCTAACCCCGGCGCATTCGCATCGCCGTTTCTTTGCATGGCCGCACGGCCCGCTCGGCTCTCGGGAAACGTAGGCTTTTCGTTATCCCTGCTGGAGCGCCGCGTGGCCCACGGTCAACTCGATCTTGATCTCCGGCTGAGTCAGCAATGTGTTATGAACCAGACAATGGTGCACGGAATCCGCCTCATCCCTGACCCGCTCCCGCTGTACCGGGAAGTCACCAGTCGAGTACCGTACTTTCCCCCCGGTAATCGAAGCCCCCTCGAGCGAAAAAGAAGCGCTGACATGCATTCACGGTTACCCCTCGGTGGAATCCAGGAGGTTAACTCGAGGTTTCTCCCGCATTTTGTGTCGAGTGTCACCGACTTTGCACAGCAAATTTAGGAGAATGGTGCAAACCTCCTCAACTCTTTGGATCGGAAGAATACAATCAAGATGCAACCGGTTGGGTTGGTCGGCGCCGGATGCCTAACTACCAAAGGTACCAAGGTAATCGAACGCATGTGGGATACGGTTTTACCAGAAAGAGTGGCAAGCTCTTTGCAGGGGGCAGTTTATGCGCCTTGCTTCGTTAGCTCTCGATCAGGTTCCTAATTCGTCCATCCCTCCAACGGGTTCCCCCCCATTTTCTTGTAAGGATCTGCGCGCGGCGCAAACCTGCAGCAAGTACAAAATGTCTCCCGCGTTACGAATTCACCTTGAGAGGTAGAGTGTGTTCTTGCTTTCCGACAAAAGTACTCGGGTGAGGGTTGAGACAATGCGTCCTGCCGCTAAACCTATGCTCACAGCACGGACCGAGATAGGCGGCATTGAGCTTCTTGAAAGGATCGCGGAGGAAGCTCGCAGGTTATGCAAAGAAGCGAACGCAAGTGAGCCGTTTTACATGCCGGACTGGAGCGAAGCCTATATTAGGGCGTTCAATCCGAAAGGCAAGCTTGTACTTTTCACGGTTTGGGAAGGCGAGAGGCTCCGCGCGTATCTGCCTCTGATCCTGACGAGTGGTCTCGTGTCAGGACTCCCGGTTC
>Ga0181535_10003433_pt1 | contig 18391 bp, 19 predicted proteins | sample PEATcosm2014_Bin_44_FD_119774 | JGI IMG/M metagenome (GOLD analysis project Ga0181535, IMG submission 119774) | Peatland microbial communities from MTU Mesocosm Facility, Houghton, MI, USA - PEATcosm2014_Bin17_30_metaG | ecosystem: Environmental > Terrestrial > Soil > Wetlands > Peat | place... | reverse complement strand
ATCTCCGGCTCTTGCTCAAGGGTAAGGATAGTGGCGGACATTGGGGTATGAACGGCGGCGTTCTCCCGGGCCGTCAACCCCATGCGCCATTTGCCGCCGGGTCAAATTGCTGCCGGATCTAAGACCTCTTAATTGAACCGAGACGGGTGTACTTTACACATCATCGCCATGTGCAGCCTCGTTAATATTGATTGTTCTCATGTTCGAAAAGTCGATAGCCACTGGCTTTTTTTCTTTCGCCGCCATCAATTGAAGTGTTTTAATCACATGCTCTAGGCGTCTATAGACTTCTTTATATTCTTCCGTGGTGTTAGATAACGCTAGTGGCTTCAGACAATATTCTATAATTTCACGGGGCCGGTCCAATTTGTTCATTTCTCTCACTCCTCCGCCGATTGCTCCTTCCCCGTAATATAGTTCAGTCCTGAGAATGGCCACACACAAATCGCTGACATGCGACGAAGGTTTCCGGTAAATCCTGTTTCCGTAGAAAATTTCCCTCATTTCAGATGGTTTATTTTAGAGCACGGGTCCCGGAAATTTGCTGACTTTTGGATATGTTTATAGGAAAAAACAACTATCGTCGCCACTTGCACGGTGGTGCCGGACAAGATTTCGAACTCATGGATCATGACGCGGCGCGGCTGACGCGTTTCCACGCTCCGATCCTTCCCAAAACATTTCCACTCCCGGCGGCCTTCCGGGCTCAATATTTGGCGACAAGCGGCGCCGACCCGCCGGTATTGAACTTTAAGGACACACCGGCGGTCAGCTCGAATTCCCAAAGAGAGCAGATCGACTGTTCCCCCGCCGAAGGAGGCTGGGACGGGACCTGACACTTAATGGCGAGGGGCATAGATCGCGGCAACGTCAAAGGACGAGTGATCCGTCAAGGCATAGGTGAAACCGGCGCTGATGTGATCCGTGACCACACCGGGGGCAAGAATTTTGAAAACAATGTCGCTCGATCGAATGGGATTGGTATTGTGGGTGTAGCCCGCGCGAAGGGTAAATCCAGGCGCCGCCCGCCATTCGCCGCCAACTGCGAACACATCGATATCATGCCAGCCAAATCCGGGGCCGCCACTGGTGCCGAGCGGCGGCGGGATTGGCGAGACGATCTGCGAGGAATCGCCGACCGATGCGATGTCGGAATAAAAGATGTGCTTGTAGTCGAAGAGCAGCGTCAGCGTTGGCAATGCATCCCAGGCAACGCCTGCGGTGATATTGGCGGGTGCGTCGAAACTGCCCTGATTGGCACATAGACCGCGATAACTTTGAGAGTCCGTTGTCGCTGCTGGGGTGACACCGGCCACGGCTAAGCGCCAGCCAGGCACCACGTTCCACTGCGCCCCTGCCCGAACCCCGATTCCAACGGCCAAGTTATAGCCTTGATTGGTCAAATTTAAGGGATCGGACGACAGGCCATCAAAGGCCTACAGGCCTCAAGCAGTGAAGCGCTGCACGACGACGAAGGGCGCGACTCCAACCGAAACATTGCCGAATCGACGCGCATTGCCGACCGAAATAAATGTTTGGATCAGATCGACACCGGTCACTCCAGTGCCGAAGACGCCTTGGCTTTTCGTATTTGGATTGAAAATATCGTAGGATGTATCAAGACCGCCATTCCCATAAACGGCGATGCCCACGGCGGAGTCACCATCGAGCGGCTGGCTATAGGCGAGCGTCGGAACCGGAAAGAAATTGTGATTGCTAGAGACTTCTCCCGGTGTGATGAAGCCTGTTCCGATACCAGTGTATTGGGGGAAGGGGGAAAAAAAGGTCACCGATCCATTGAACTGCTGGCCGACGTCGACGAGGCCGGCCGGATTGATCGCGATCGCAGTCGCGTCCTCTGAGTCCCGCAACTCCCGCGCCGGCGAGCGATTTCTGGACCGCGCCATAGCCGGCCTGCAAATAACCTTCCGTGGCTCGCGTGTCATCCACAAGAACGGAGAGCCCGATCGCCGCCGCTAGGAGTCGCAACCTTTGATTGCAATTGTTCATGATCTGACCCTCGTCCCGATGCCGGGTCACGATCGTTTCAAAGTCAGTTAATTTATCAACACTATCGTTTTGATAGACTTTTCTTGTCAAGATCGCGGTTTGCGATACGGGTGCTGAACGAACGAACTCTTTTGCTTGTGATATTTATGTCACAATTGTTGAGAGCTGACCAGCGAGGAAAGGTTGCACTTGCTCAGGACCACTTAGTTTTGGCGTTCTTTGGCATCAGCCGCGTGTAGCGGAGTAAACGCCATAACGAGCGAGAAACATAGCAACCGCTTCGGTTACATGGGCCTGCATCTTTTGATTACTGAAAGCGTCATCATCCGGCGCAACGAGCCCGAGGATTTGGTAATTGGCAACAATCGAGCCGATGAAAAGCTTGGCGGCAAGCTCGGGCTCTGGGCAGCGAAGTGTTCCGCATAGCGTGGCCGCGGCAAGGTATTTTGCAATTTGGTTCAAAAGCCTGGCCGGGCCTTGGGTATAGAAAATCCGCCCTAGTTCCGGCTCCCTTGGAACTTCAGTGACAATCGCGCGGTAAAGCGACAGCGAATCGGGACTGACGAGGAAATGCAGCAAGTTCAAGCCGAGTTTGCCAAGGATTTCACTCGGTGAGCCCTCGGCACAGAGATCGCCGTCGTTGCCGCCGGTGATCCGCAGCGAACGGCTCCGTATCACTTCGGAAAACAGAGCCTCCTTGCAGCCGAAGTGCCGGTAGAGCGTTTCTTTCGAAGCGCCAGCTTCCTCCGCGATGATTTGCATCGTCGTCTCTGTGTAGCCGCGGCTGAGAAAAACACGTTCGGCAACCGCTGCGATTTCCTCCCGGCGTTTATCCCCGCGCGGCACACGGCGAACTGCTTTTTCGGCGCAATTTTGCGGTGACATTGACATCGGGCAGGTTTCCGGTATAACCGTACTGATTGGTTCGGTTATGATAACAATGAATCAATTCCCGCATCTCGGCAAGTCTTGTCTGGAAAGTTTAGGGCAATGCTCAGCAATCGGCGACACCGCGCATGACCGAAGGGCGCACCGACGAAGCTGAGCATCATGACCCTGATGTTCATGTCAGCGATCGAGAGAAGGATGAGACCCCAGGACCAACGGGCGACGTGGTGGCTATACCGGGTGAGCCGGATGAGACCGGTCCCCAGGGCAAGCGGCGCTCCCCGGCGTTGCTCGGCGGTATCCTGGTAATCGCTTTGCTGATGGGCGCTGGCATTTATTATTGGCTCTCCACCCGCAATTTCGAATCAACGGATGACGCCTTTATCGACGGGCGTGCCGTCAACATAGCGCCGCAGGTGTCCGGTCAGGTCGCGTCGCTCGATGTGACCGACAATCAATTCGTCCGCAAAGGACAGCCGTTGATCCATATCGATCCGCGGCAATATGTGAACGACCGGAACAATGCTCAAGGCGTGCTGGATACCGCGAAAAGCCAGCTCGCTGGTCTGAGATATGGTGCCGAAATCGCCCGCAAGAATTTTCCCGCTGTGCTCCAACAGGCGCAAGCCCAGCTTGCCTCGGCGCAAGCCGGCGAGGTCAAGGCACAAGCCGATTATCAGCGCCAGCGTAGCCTGCCAAAGCAGGCGACTACGCAGCAGGAAGTCGATGCTGCGACTGCCGCTCTGCAGCAGGCGAAGGCCCAAGTGCAACAAGCCGAGGCTCAAATCTTACAAGCCCAGCCTGTGCCGCAGCAGATCGGTGTGGCCGATGCGCAAGTGGGTCAGCAACAGGGCCAGACAGAACAAGCCCAGGCGCGGCTCGATCAGGCGGATTTGAACCTGTCCTGGACGGTCGTGACAGCCCCCCAGGACGGCTGGATCACCAAGCGCAATGTCGAGATGGGCAATTATGTTACCCCGGGGCAGCAGATCTTTTCGATCGTTTCGCCAGAGGTTTGGATAACCGCGAATTTCAAGGAGACCCAGCTCGCCCGGATGCGTGCGGGGCAGCAAGCGACGATCACGGTGGACGCCTATCCGCAGCTCGACCTCAAGGGCCATGTGGACAGTATTCAGTTTGGATCAGGTTCGAAATTCACCGCCTTTCCGCCCGAGAACGCGACTGGCAATTTCGTCAAGATCGTGCAGCGCGTGCCAGTCAAGATCGTCATCGATAGCGGCCTCGATCCGGCACTGCCGCTTCCGCTCGGCATTTCGGTCGTCCCGGCGGTGCGGGTTCAATGAACGTGCCCGCGCAAGCAGACGCGCGGGGGTGGAAACCCACGCACAACAAGTGGGCCATCGCGGTTGTCGTCACCTTCGCGGCCTTCATGGAGATCCTCGACACGACGATCGTCAATGTCGCCTTGCCGCATATCGCGGGAGGCTTATCGACGAGCTTTGACAACGCGACCTGGACGCTCACCTCCTATCTGGTCGCCAACGGTATCGTGCTGACGATTTCCGGCTGGCTCGGCGAGGTGTTTGGGAGCAAGCGGTATTTTCTGATTTGCCTCGGCATGTTCACGGTTGCCTCATTCTTTTGCGGCACGGCAACCAGCCTGTCGCAGCTCGTCGTCTTCCGGCTTATTCAGGGATTTTTTGGCGGCGGCTTGCAGCCGACCCAGCAAGCGATCATCCTCGACACGTTTCCGCCGGAGCAGCGTGCCGCGGCATTCGGGGTCACTGCGATCGCAACGATTGTCGCACCGGTGCTGGGGCCGACACTGGGAGGTTATCTGACCGATACTTTCAACTGGCGCTGGGTCTTTTTGATCAATATTCCAATCGGCGCCGCGGCGGTTTTCTTCGCCTCGGTCCTGGTCGAGGATCCACCCTGGCTAAAGAAGCGATCCGGGCACATCGATTTTGTCGGACTGTCACTGATCACGCTTGGTCTCGGCAGTTTTCAAATCATGCTGGACCGTGGCGAGGATGCGGATTGGTTCGGCTCGCGTTTCATTCAGCTAATGGCTGTTTTGGCGGCGGTCGGCATTCTCGGCGCGATCAGCTGGCTATTGATCGCGAGGAAGCCGGTCGTCAATCTCGACGTTTTCAAGGACAGAAATTTCGCGATGGGATGTGTCTTTATCAGTGCGACGGGCGGAGTTCTTTATGCTGGCGCGGTCGTCATCCCGCAATTTGCGCAGACCGTCATCGGCTATACGGCAACCTGGGCCGGGTTGATCCTGTCACCCGGCGGGCTCGTTGTGATATTTCTCATCCCCATCGTCGGCAGGTTAATGAAGATCATCCAGACCCGCTTCATCATCGCGGCCGGTTTCTTCATTATGGGTGCGGCGTTCCTCTTTTCGAGCACGCTCGTTTCCAATATCGACTTCGGGACACTGGTTCTCATGCGTGCCGCGCAGACAGCGGGGCTCGCCTTCCTTTTCGTGCCGATCAGCACGATCGCCTTCGCGACCTTACCGCGTACGCTGAATGGTGACGCGACGGCGCTGTTTGCGATGTTCCGAAATGTCTTTGGCTCGATTGGAATTTCCTTGGCGAGCGCCATGGTGATCGAACGGACGCAGGTCCACCAATCCTATCTCGCGCAATGGGCCACGCCTTTCCATCAGCCGTTCAACGAGCTGATCGCGCGTTACGAAAGGGCGCTAACGGCGATGGGATATGCTGCCGGCGCGGTGCATGACGTTGCGGTGGGAAGAGTCTATCAGCTTTACCGGACGCAAGCCTCGGTGCTCGGCTACTCCGATGTTTTCATTTACACCGCCATTGTCGCCTTTGCGGTGGTGCCGCTTTGCTTTTTCCTCTCAGGTGTGAAGGGGGGCGGGCGTGGCGCGGCGCATTAAGGGCTCTAGGACTAACGATGACCAATAGAAGCGGCATGGTCGCTGCGGCGTTGGCCCTGCTATTGGGCGGCTGCGCCTCGGTCGGGCCTGACTTCGAGCCGCCCGACCCCATGCTGCCGAGCATCTCCTTCCTCGGCAACCCGGAGCCCGCCGTTGCCGAAGCGGGCCTTTCGCCAAGGGATCTTCCAGCGGCGGACCCAAAATGGTGGGCCGTGTTCCGCGATCCGATCCTGAATTCGCTTACCGAACGCGTCGCGGCCGCCAATCTCGATGTGCGCACCGCCACTCTCAGATTGGCCGAAAGCCGGTCCCAGCGGGGTGTGACAGCTTCGGCGGAATTCCCGGCAATCAATGGCAATGCTTCCTATCAGCGCGAATTATACAGCCAAAACGGTGTCTTGAGCCTCGTCAAACCCTTGGTTTCATCTACGTCGCCATTTTTTATTCCGCCCATTAGCATCTGGCAAACCGGTTTCGACGCTTCATGGGAAATCGACTTCTGGGGTCACGTCCGCCGGCAAGTCGAAGCCGCCGACGCGCAAGTCGAAGTCTCCGAAGATCAGCGCCGCGACACGCTCGTCTCGAGTTTGGCGGAACTCGCGCGGGATTACATCGAGCTGCGCGGCATCCAGACAGAAATAGCCATTGCGAAAGCGAATCTGGCCAGTTCGAACGACATTCTGCAATTGACGAAGACGCGCGCCGAAAAAGGCCTGACGACAGGCCTCGATGTGGAAAACGCCGCGGCGCAAGTGGAAGCGGTCCGCGCAACCCTGCCCACACTCGAGGATCAGGAGACAGTGCAGATCAATGCTTTGAGCCTGCTTCTCGACGAGCCGCCGGGATCGCTGCGCGGCGAACTAGCGCGGGCAAAACCGATACCGCCAACGCCGCCGCGCGTGCCACTTGGCATTCCCTCCGAACTCGCCCGCCGCCGCCCCGACATTCGCCAGGCGGAAGCGCAACTTCATGCGGCAACGGCCACGATCGGTGTCGCCGTGGCGGATTTCTATCCGCGCGTCACATTCAATGGCAATGTCGAGTTCAACGCCCTCGATCTCAAGAACCTATGGAAGGGCAGCTCTCTGCAATATGTTTTGGGGCCGGCCATCTCGCTTCCGATCTTCGAAGGCGGCCGCCTCAAATCGACCCTGGAGTTTCGCGAGGTGCAGCAGCAGGAGGCGGCCATCGCCTATCACAAGACCGTGCTTCAGGCCTGGCACGAAGTGGTCAATGCCTTGGTCGCCTACCGGACCGAACAAGAGCGGCGGGCGCGACTCAAGGCGCAGACCGGTCATTCCCGTCAGGCCCTGGCGCTCTCGCGTGTGCGTTACGCGAATGGCGTCGGCGATTTCATAACGACGCTCGACGCTGAACGGACCCTATTGCAGGCCGAATTGCAATATGCGCAAAGCACTACCGCCGTATCGACTAATCTCGTTCAACTCTACAAAGCGCTGGGCGGTGGCTGGGAGGCCGCCTTTCCGGATGAGGACCCGAGGAATGTCGCGGTTCTGCCACCGGTGCCGTAACGATCGGCGCCATCGAGGTTCCGGTACAGCGAGCGCTGGCCGTCAACTTCAGACCACGGCTATGACAAGCCGAGTTCCAGCTTGGCTTCCTCCGACATATTTGATTGATCCCAGGGTGGATCGAAGACAAGATTGACTTTTGTGTCAGCCACACCCGTAACGCCATTCACCGCAGTCTTCACCCAACTAAGCATTTCGCCGGCGACAGGACAGCCGGGTGCGGTCAATGTCATATCGATGTCGATGAAGCCTTGCTCTTTCACATCGATTCGGTAAATCAGCCCAAGATCGAAGACATTAACGGGGATCTCTGGGTCATACACCGTGCGTAGCGCCTCGATGATTTCGTTCATGAGAGCACTATGACCCCAGCCAGGGGAAGAAGTTTCTTCCGCCTCGGCTGACGCCGCGTCGATGGTCTGGCTGCTCGTTTCCATCATTTGCTCATCCATCATTCGCCCATTGCCTCCCTAAGCTCATGGCGGTCAGAATCGCTGATCTGATCAAAGGCCGCTTCGAATGCGTGCCAGGCGGTCGTCGCGCATTTCACGTGTAAGAAGTATGGCCTCTTTGACCTCTAGATAGAGATCGCGAAGGCTTGGATCGATCATTGAAAGAACTCCAGGACATGGTGCACACCACGGACCAGCGCCTCCACCTCCTCATGGGTGTTGTAGAGTGCGAAGGAGGCCCGTGTGGACGCCGTTATTCCCAGCCGATCCATCAGCGGTTGCGCGCAATGGGTTCCCGCGCGAACGGCAATTCCCTTGCGATCAAGCAGTGTCGAGACATCATGGGGATGGACACCCGCAATCTCGAACGTGATGAGGGCGCCTTTGTCCGGCGCCAGCCCGAAGAGCCGAACGCGGTCGATATTCGAAAGCTCCTCGGTCACATGCGCGAGAAGCGCCGACTCATGCGCCGCGATCCCGGGCCGGTCGAGTGAAGTCAGATAGTCGAGTGCGGCACCAAGCCCGATCGCCTCGACGATGGGCGGCGTCCCCGCCTCGAAACGGTGCGGCGGATCATTATAGGTGACCTTATCTTTCGACACGGTATCGATCATCTCACCGCCGCCCTGATAAGGCTGCATACGTTTCAGATGTTCATATTTACCGAAGAGAAAGCCGATCCCAGAGGGACCATAGAGCTTGTGGCCCGTGCCGACGTAGAAGTCACAATCAAGCGCCTGAACATCGACCGGTTGATGCACCGCGCCCTGACAGCCATCGATGAGAACCTTGGCGCCAGCGGCATGGGTGAGCCGGATGATCTCGGAAAGCGGTGTTATGGTGCCAAGCACATTGGACATGTGCGTCACGGCGACAAGCCTCGTCTTTGGTGAGAGGAGCTTGGCAAAAGCCGTAATATCGAATGTGTCATTCGTATTCAGTGTAGCCCAGCGCAGCACCACGCCAATCCGCTCGCGCAAGAAATGCCACGGCACGATGTTGGAATGATGCTCCATTTCGGAGAGGATGATCTCATCGCCCTCTACAAGCGTGGCGCCGAGACTCGAGGCCACGAGATTGATGGCTTCTGTCCCACCCTTGGTGAAGATGATCTCTTCAACCTTTCCGGCATTGACGAAGCGGCGAACCGATTGGCGGGCATTCTCGAACGCCACCGTCGAAGCGCCGGAAAGGAAATGCGCGCCGCGATGGACATTCGCGTAAGTCTCCGCATAAGCCTTGGCCATTGCGTCAAGCACCGGCTTTGGTTTTTGGGCGGAAGCGGCATTGTCGAGATAGACAAGTGGCTTGCCGTGAACCTCGCGGGCGAGAATAGGGAAATCCTCGCGCAGGCGGGCAACATCGAACCCGGCAACCGGCTTTTTCTGGAGCGTTTGCAGGCTATTCGACATGGGCAATCTCACCCGCGTGAATGGCAAGCCAATCCGATACCGCCGCTGCTGCGCAAGCGCGTAAGGGCTCGCTTTCGATAGCTTCAAGAACCTCGCTCAGGAAAGCTTCAACAAGAAGCGCCCGCGCCTCGGCTTCGGGAATCCCGCGCGCGCGCAAAAAGAAGAGCGCCGCGGTATCGAGCTCACCCGCCGTGGCGCCATGGCTGCATTTGACGTTGTCGGCCAGGATTTCGAGTTCCGGCTTGATCGCGATTTCGGCTTGCCGGGACAGAAGCAGAGTACGGCTCATTTGACGCGCATCGGTCATTTGAGCGTCAGGCCGCACCCGGACGCAGCCCTGATAGACCCCCCGCGAATCCCCCGCGAGGACGCCCCGGAAGGATTGCCGGCTCGACGTCTCCGGCCCGGCATGCGTAATGACGGTCGTGTTGTCGCAGTGACGGCCATCGGCAACAAGAAAAATGCCATCGAGCTGAGCTTCGGCATCCTTTTCGTTAAGTTCAAATAATGCCTCATGACGGGAAAACCGTCCGCCCTCGGACAAGTAGAAGCCCTTGTAGTGTGCGGCTGATGCGAGTTCACCCAAGGTTATCGCCGATTGTCTCGACTCAGTCCCGAGCCGGTCGAACCGGATATGCTTGAGCCGGGCACCTGTCGCAAGGCGTACCTCGTTGACAATGGTAGAAAAGCCGGGGGTGCCGGTGTGGGACTCGACGAATGTTGCCTCGGCGCCTTCATCGAGCAGGATCAAAACGCGCAGATGCCGCCCATCCGGAATGCGCGCTTCCTCGCCCTCCCAGTCATATCGTAAATAAAGCGGCGCCGTGAGCGTGGTGTGCGCGGGCACGTGCAACACGATTCCGTCCTCCATGAGAGCGGTATTGAGGTTCAGGAGGGCGTGCTTCTTTTGCGGATTGACATGCCCAATCTCATTGGCGAAGGGCGTCGCCGGGTCGGCGAGAACCTGTCGCAAAGGCACAGCCCCGATCTCTGCGAGAGTTGACCTAGCTTCATCAAGGATGCCGTTCTTGAACAGGGCGAGATGAGCACCAGGCAGAACAGGCGCGGGGTGCGCGGGGCTGGTGCCTTGCTGCGTATGGGCAAGTGCGCGAGAAAGATCCGAATATTTCCATGACTCGATGCGGCGCGTCGGAAGACCGCTTCCGGCAAAGATCGTTCGCGCCTCTTCCCGCAAGGCTCCGAGCCAGGGCACAGTGTCTCTCTTGTACCCCGCCATGCGGTCAAGGAGACGGTTGAGTGATGTTGTTTCGCTCATGCCGCTCACGCCGCCTTTCCGATTAGGCCATCATAGCCTTGCTCTTCGAGCCGCAGTGCCAGCGACTTGTCGCCAGAGCGCACGATCTTGCCGCCAGCGAGGATATGCACATAATCGGGTACGATGTAGTCGAGCAGACGCTGGTAGTGGGTGATCACCAGGAACGAGCGGTCCGGCGCGCGAAACGCGTTCACGCCTTCCGCTACGAGTTTCAGGGCGTCGATGTCGAGACCTGAATCCGTCTCATCGAGGATCGCGAGAGAAGGCTTCAAAAGAGCCATCTGCAGCACTTCGTTGCGCTTTTTCTCACCACCCGAAAAGCCGACATTGAGGGGACGCTTCAACATCTCCTCGGACACGTTGAGCAGCTTGGCGGCGTCGCGTACAACACGCAGGAACTGGACCGCGTCGAGAACCGGCTCTCCGCGAAGCTTTGCTTGCGCGTTGACCGCCGTCTTGAGAAAATTGAGGGTTGAAACGCCGGGAATTTCGAGCGGATATTGGAAGGCGAGAAAAATACCCTTGGCAGCCCGCTCTTCCGGCTTGAGGACAAGCAAATCCTCGCCCTTGAAACGGACATGACCGCTGGTCACATCATACCCGTCGCGGCCAGCGAGCGCGTAGGAGGTTGTCGATTTACCGGCGCCATTTGGTCCCATGATGGCGTGCACCTCGCCAGGGCCGACTTTGAGCGATAGGCCCTTCAGGATTTCCTTGCCCTGAACGCTTGCATGAAGGTCTTCGATCTCAAGCATGACGTGCTCCAATCCCTTTGCCGCTTGCAACGCTGTAAGGCGCGCTTATCCGACGCTTCCTTCAAGGCTAATTCCCACGAGCTTTTGTGCTTCGACGGCGAATTCCATCGGCAGCTGTTGCAGTACCTCGCGGCAGAAGCCGTTGACGATCAGCGCGACCGCCTCTTCCGGACCGATCCCGCGCGATATGCAATAGAAAAGTTGATCGTCGCTGATCTTCGAGGTGGTCGCCTCATGCTCGAGGATTGCCGTCGGATTGCGGGATTCGATGTAAGGCACCGTATGGGCGCCGCATTTGGAACCGAGAAGGAGCGAGTCGCATTGGGTGAAATTGCGCGCGCCTTCCGCCTTTTGATGGACACGCACAAGGCCGCGATAGGTGTTTTGCGCGAACCCTGCCGAAATGCCCTTGGAGATGATCCGGCTTTTCGTGTTGCGGCCAAGATGAATCATCTTGGTGCCGGTGTCCGCTTGCTGATAGTGATTGGCAATCGCGATTGAATAGAATTCGCCGACCGAGTTGTCGCCACGCAGGATGCAGGAGGGATATTTCCAGGTGATGGCTGAGCCGGTTTCGACCTGCGTCCAGGAGATCTTTGAGTTGGCGCCGCGGCAGTCGCCGCGCTTGGTCACGAAATTGTAGATTCCGCCCTTGCCGTTCTCATCGCCCGGATACCAGTTCTGCACGGTGGAATATTTGATTTCCGCCCCTTCCAGCGCAACAAGTTCGACGACGGCGGCGTGCAGCTGATTTTCGTCGCGCATGGGCGCGGTACAGCCTTCGAGATAACTCACATAAGAGCCTTTGTCGGCGATGATGAGGGTGCGCTCGAACTGTCCCGTGTTGGATGCGTTGATGCGGAAATAGGTCGAAAGCTCCATCGGGCAGCGCACGCCCTCCGGGATATAAACGAAGGAACCGTCCGAGAAGACGGCCGCATTAAGCGTCGCGTAGAAATTATCGGTGTCTGGAACAACGGACCCCAAATATTTCCGCACGAGGTCAGGATGCTTTTGCAGCGCTTCGGAGATTGGGCAGAAGATGACGCCCACCTCTTCGAGTTTGGCTTTAAAGGTTGTCGTGACCGATACCGAATCAAAGACCGCATCGACGGCAATGCCGGTCAGCATCTTCTGCTCTGAGAGCGGAATGCCAAGCTTCTCGTAAGTCTTCAAAAGCTCCGGATCGACCTCGTCGAGGCTCGTTGGAGCGTCTTCCCTTGCTTTTGGCGCCGCGTAATAATAGGCGTCCTGGAAATCGATCGGCGGATAATGGACACGCGCCCAATTGGGCTCCGTCATCGTTCGCCAGCGGCGAAACGCCGCAAGCCGCAAACCCAGCATCCACGCGGGCTCATTCTTTTTATTTGAAATGAACCTAACGATCTCTTCGGACAAACCTTTCGGCGCAAACTCGCTCTCGATATCCGTGACGAATCCATATTTGTATTTTTGGTCCGCAAGCTCTTGTAGAGTTTCTGCCTCTTGGCCCATGTCAGCTTCCCGACGTTGAAATTAAGAGGGCATTGCCGCGCCGCGCGGGCATTGCAAGGATTTCGCTTTTCTTCGGGGTCACCGCGTCGAACTTTGTAACATTCATCACGGCGCGGGTCCCACATAGACGCGAGTTAACTGTCATGGAAGGACTACTGCAAGCACGATGCCATGGTGGTCGGGCGGTTACAGCGCACGCCTGCGCTGATGTTCCCATGTAGTGCGTCCAGAGGATGAGAGGCGCAATCGCGCATGCAGCAGCGCGATGAAAGCTGGCTTAAGGCGGCGTGGACATTCTGGTGCGATTCAGGCGGAGCCTTCGGCGAGCGCGGCAACGACAGGCCAGCCGACCACGCCAGCTGGATCCAGTTCTTTCAAGGTGTCGAGAATCTCGATGGCGTGATTTCGTTCGTCTAGCCGCAGATGAATAAACGCAAGCGCCTTCAACGTATAGAGTGCGAAGCGGCCGGGTCCATCCGGAATGACGGATTGCGCCGTCCAATTGCGCCAATCAGCGCCCCAGCCCGCTTGGCGCGCCGCTACCCCGAGGCCTTCCTCAGCGGCGTTGCGCGCCTTATCGAGGTTCCCATCATAAGTATGAATCTTATAAAGACAGAAATAGACCGGGAGCTGCTCCGGTGCTGCCGCCAGCGCTTGGCGAAACAGCCTATCGGCAAGTGCATGGTCGTGGCGATAGGCGGCGACCCCTTGCTGGAGAAGCGCGTTGACCTCATCTGGGAGGTCGCCGAAATTAATCGTGCCCGGATCCGAGAGCAAGTCCGTCATGCCAAGTTTGTCGTGTGAAGTTTGTCGTGCAATGTCTGGAAGCCGTTCTCGAACAATTGGCGCTGGCTTGCCTTATTTAACCAGAGACAGCGCGCGACGAGCCTGAACAGTGACGTCTGCGTTGTGAATGGCGATCGCTTTCGTGACCGCGTTGGCAATGGTCTTCCCACGGGTGTCGATTCCGGTCCAACTGGCTTTACGGCCGCGCGGATCGACTTCGAGGAGCTTTACGCCGTCTGGCACCTCGGTTCCATCGCGAACGACACCTCTTAGGACGCCGTCGAACGGCGCCCGTACCGCTTCGCCGCCGAGATGGCCCACGATGAAATTTTTAAAGATCCGGGTGCCGATCTCGAGCGGGGTATGCCACCGGCCGGGAAGTGGTGAGTAGACAAATCGCTCCGCTCCGCTGCCTCCCAGGCGGCGCGAGAGTCCATCAGCCGCATCGGTAGCACCACGTTGAAGGATCCGCCCTGATTTTGATGGGCGGGTCTCGATGGCGAAATCGCAATTGTCGCCGGCGGTGAAGCCGGGACCCAAGCCGATCGTAAAGCGCGCGAGCCGCCGCAAATCGGGCGTGACCTGATATTTCTGCATTCTGGCATCAACGAGAATATCGAGCGTCCGCAGGACGATGAGATCGAGGAGCCCAAGCTCGGTAACAATCACGCATTTGGACCGGCCGAGCCGCGAAAGAATCTCAAGACCGTTATCGGCGCGCGAGGCCGTTACTCCCGCAATCGTCACTGGATCATCGAAGAGAATATCATGAAATGCCATCTTCCGTCGGATAACGGGTGGCAGAGGATCATGAGACAACACAACAAAATAGCCGCCGCGATAAAGATTGACCGCAACAGCCGATGCGATCTCATTGGTGCCGAGGATCACTGCGAAGGGCATGGGCGGGCGTTGTCTACGGGAAAATGGGGAGCTGTGCATGAAGTGTACTCGCCGGACTTTCCCATGAAAGCAAATGCCGGGCCGCGCTGGCGGCAGCTGTGGCAGAGGGGAGTCTGGGAATGAAAAGCACTCCGGGCGACACAGTTATGGAACACACTGTTCAGCAGATGTCGGGAAACCGACATTGCTGTTGATCCCCGCGCAAAATCAAGTTGAAGGTTGAATCAAGCTGCGGGGTGGAAGAGAACGATTGCCATCCGATGCCAAGCTCAGAACTTGGTTTCGACCTTGCATGAAGGGGTTAGACAGCGGACTGATCAAAAAGTATTCTTTGATCGATAAGGGCCCACTCAAAATCAAAGCGTTGGAGCATGGCAAAGCCGATTAAGGACGAGCGACTTTTTCGGGACAGGCTCTAGGAGCAGCAGGAGCGATAGCAATGGCAATGGTCGGATCGGAAATTGAGCGTCTTATCAGGCAGGCATTCCCGGATGCTCATGTCATCGTCGTGGATATGGCTGGTGATGGCGACCATTTTGCCGCGCGTGTCGCCTCCGAAGCATTCAAGGGCAAGAGCAAGATACAGCAGCACCAAATGGTCTATGCAGCGTTGCAGGGGCAAATGGGAGGAGCCCTTCATGCGCTCGCACTCGAAACTTCAGTTTCCAAATGAATGGACTCCGTCTTGCATCGCAGCCGCTGAATGTATGCAATTCTTGGAGTGGCAATTCATGTCCGATTCAACGCGACGGCGCATTGAAGACATCATCGCGAGCGGTGACGTCATTCTTTTCATGAAGGGTATTCCCGCGGCACCCCAATGCGGCTTTTCCGCTGCGGTCGTGCAAATTCTCTCGCAACTCGCTGTGCCGTTTAAATCCGTGGATGTGCTATCGGACCTTGAAATTCGCGAAGGCATCAAAGCATTCTCGAACTGGCCGACTATTCCGCAGCTTTATGTCAAGGGAGAGTTCGTTGGCGGCTGTGACATCGTTCGGGAGTTGTATCAGGCAGGGGAACTCGCAACGCTGCTGAACAGCAAAGGCATCGAGGCGGCTGCGATATGACGGCAACCGGAGATACCGAGCTCGACACTGCAATCGAAATCCCGCAAGTTTATAAGTACCACGCCTTTGCGTGCCATACGCAACGGCCTCCAAATCATCCACGTGGGAGCTGTGGCAGCCTCGGTGCGCAGCCGCTGTGGGATCGATTGGGCAAAAAACTTGAGGCGGAAGGGCTCACGGATATCGGCTTCACTGCCTCGGGGTGTCTCGGGTTTTGCAAGGCGGGCCCTTTGATGGTGGTCTATCCGGACGGGGTTTGGTATCGGCCGGCCACGCCCGCGGATATCGATGAAATTGTCGACTCCCATTTCAAGCAAGGCAAACTGGTTGAGCGCCTGGTCATGATTTTAACGCGGAGCTAAAATCCCATGAATCCGGAGCGGTTTCCCATGCAACGGATCTCGGTCTGAAGCGATATCCGCTAAGGTCGAGACCATGAGAACTTAAAAATCAATCGCTCACGCTCTTCCTTTTTGGTTTTCAGCATAAGCTTCCCCAAAAAGGCTGCAACGTTTTGAGATCATGCTCTAGTTCCGCTCGCACTGGCTGCTTTACGCGCGAAGATTGAGTTGCTTGATTTCCAAACTGGGACGTGGTGCAGGGCTTTGTTCCTGTGTACGCGCGGCGCGGCGCAATAAGGATAAACATTCGACAGTGGCAGCCATGTCAAGGGCGGTGAAGCCATCGAGCGTTTCTGGCGTAAGATCAGCACCCACCGCGAGCAGACGTTCGACGACAGCGGCCTTGCCAGTCGAGGCGGCATACATCAGCGGTGTCGCGCCATTGTCATTACGATTGTCGATTTTGATACCTGCTTGGATAAGCACGTCCATGGCGTCGATCGAGCCACCGGCGCAAGCAAGCCACAATGCGTTATTGCCGTCGGCATTTCTGACATCGAGCGTTCCTCCAGCCGCGATGATCGCCCGCAAGATCTCGGTATGCCCGGAATGGCTTGCCTTCATCAGGGGGGTGGTTCCGTTCGCGATGACGGCGTTGATGTCTTTGGTCAAGAATCCGTTTCCCGTCAGCCAGTGTTGTAATGTTTTGTCCAATGCGCCATCGTCTGCGCCTGGCCTTTTGGTCCAGGCTTCGTAGCCGCCGTCAAGGCTAAAGACTTGGGAAAATCCAAAATCGGAGAATATTTGCGCATATTCCTGGCTCGCATAGCCATGGTAGCAATAAATAAGAATCGGCATGCTCCGCGCCGTTGCTTCGATCACCGAAGTGAGATTGGTGACAGAAACATTGCGGGCCCCTTTGATATGCGTGCCGCCAAACGACTGTGCGTCCCGAACGTCGAGCACCCGCACATCATGGCGCAGGATCAGTTCCTTGGCCCCTTGAACATCGATACGTTTGAACGGGGTGCGCTCGCTCATCGTTTGTACTCCTTTGAGGTCTATCCCTATCGGCCGGGGTAAGCGGGCAACGTCATGATGCGTTCATCGTTCATGGGGTAGCCGACGGTGAAATGGTAGAGCGATTGAAATTGCTCGGTCTTTAGCCCGATAAGATCATGCAGTAGGTCATCGAAGTAGCAGCCAATTCCGGTTCCCCGTAAACCAGCTGCTTCCGCCTCAAGATAGAGGATGTGCCCGAGCAATCCCGCTTCCCAATGAAGCTGGCGGTAACGCCAAGGGTCCAGTTTCACGATCGCTTCAAATTCGCTCAACATGCTGAGCGCGAAGCAGCTGTCACTTGCGATACCTTGATGACAGCTCACCAGCTTGGCGGCCGTTCTGCAATCGGCGGGCATAAGTTTTACGAAGGGAAGATGATGAGGGGCATCGTCGACCTTCTGCCAGAGGAAATCCGGCCGCAGGGCATCTTGCAGGGCACGCGTTGCCTGCGGGTGACGGGGGAGCGCGTATAGGCCTGGCTCCAATCCCTCGACGCGGTGAATGAAGAAGATGAGGTGAAGCCGCGGCGAATAAGTCCAGACGTCCCAGGGTGCGGCCGGACGCACAAGCAAGCAATCCAGCATGTGATAGAAAATGCCGGCGCTCATCGTGAACTTGCTGTCGAAGCGCTGAGCGCTGCGCCTGTTCAGAATAATTTTAGCAGCAATGCCTTCGGGGGGCTCAGCGATCGGCGGATAGTTCAAGGCAGCCTCGGCCGGAGGGCCAGCAATGCCCCCGCGTGTTGCCTGACTCACATGATTGATCACCGGCCAATTGTAGATCGGCCGTGGATCGAGCAGATTGGCATGCCCCGCCCATTGGCTCGTCTCAGCCTCCCAAGCGCCCGGCGCCCGGCCATCTTCGGGGGATTGGTCATCTACCGGGTGCAGATCGATGGCGATCAGGAGATCGCAATCCTCGGGTTCGACACCAGAGAACGCTTCGGCCCGGTCAAGGCCTAGGAGCGACGCGAGTTCGGCGCAGCCGAGATTTTCGACCACTCTCGCCTTCCATCCGAGAGTTCCCGCGGCGTAGCGCATGGCACCGAGCGCATGGCCGATGTCTAGCTGACAATAGCGGAAAGCGCGTTCGCCGTATTTCCAAGCTTCCCGCCAATGCACCGAAGACAGGCCGATCCACAAGCGCGGATGCTCTTCAGCACGAGCGGGTGAAGCGCTCACGCTCCGGCACCTTTGCTCGAGCACATGATCTCTGCTCAGATAATGATAAAGGCCGTCCTCCAGGCCGGGAATAGTCCCAGAAACCACGTAGGCTTCGGTCGGGTGGAGATTGCCGCTGGACGGGTTGCAGCGCACCGCCCACCGGTCCGGCCCGTATTCCTTCCAGGCGGAAAGGCCGAAGGAAAGTTCCATGAGCGCGCCCAATGAGCCCATTGAGAGCGCAGCTGGCCGAACAGAGCCCGGCGCATAAATATCCGCGAATCTGGTGCTGATGGAAGCCGCATCGAGCGAGAGCGCTATGCGTGCGCTGCCCTCGAATTCACGAAAAGGATTAGGCTGCGCATCCCAATCCAGTGT